>Ga0172364_10000325_pt1 | contig 33323 bp, 28 predicted proteins | sample LakKivSesite10cm_FD_114545 | JGI IMG/M metagenome (GOLD analysis project Ga0172364, IMG submission 114545) | Sediment microbial communities from Lake Kivu, Rwanda - Sediment site 10cm | ecosystem: Environmental > Aquatic > Freshwater > Lake > Sediment | place: Rwanda: Western Province, Lake...
AAAGGGCCAAGGTCATGATCGGCCGGCTCTGCGGGTCGAGCGGGATGATGGTCGGGCTCTCGGCGTCCTCGGGAAATCGGTCCTTGGCGTTATCGAGCTGCTCCCGGGTGTGGAGCATGGTGAAGTCCATGTCCGTGCCCCAGTCGAACTCGAGGGTCAGGAGGGAGACGCCTTCCTTCGAGACCGACTCGACGCGGCGCAGGCCGGGGACGCGGCTGACGGCCGATTCGAGCGGGGCGGTGATGAGGGTCTCGATCTCCTCGGGCGCGACGCCGGGGTAGTTGGTGATGACCGAGAGCCGCGGGTAGCTGATGTCGGGCAGGAGGTCGACCGAGAGCTCCCGGAGCGAGACGGCCCCGAGGATGATCACGGCGAAGTAGAACATGTACATCGTCACCGGGCGGTCGACGGCCAGGCGGGCGAGCTTCATCGCGGCCTCCTCGGGCTCGGTCTCATCTCATCCTCCTTGTCGTCGTGCGAATCGTGGGGGTGCCTCGTTAGAGCGCCACCCGGTATTTCCTGATGGTCAATGCTTCGTCTTCGGCCCGCTCGACGGCCCAGAGGAATTCGCCGTCGAGGGCGCATCGGCCGGGCGTGAGAAGGCTCTTCAAGGCGAGCCCGGGCAGCTTGAGCCAGAAACAGTCCCGATACACGCCTTCGCCGTCGAAGACGTCGACGAGGGCGCCCTTGGCCTCGTCCTTGGTCGAAGTGATCACCCAAATTGTGTCCCCGCGGGCCAAGAGGTTCCTGATATCGTTCTGGTATCTCATCTCAGGCGGCCTGAAGGGCTTGCCCCCGACCATCGGCCCGCCCTTTTTCTGTTCTTCCGTGAGCGGTTCCGGTTTAACCCGGTCATACGCCCTCCGGAATTCTCTGACGATCCTGTTCGTTGCCGGTTTGTAGATCTTGACCAGGTAGGCTTCGGTGTGGGCCAGGGCCAGGTTCTTTTCCTTGAAGGGCACAGCGATGAGGCTTGTGACTTGATGCATGGCGCCGCCCCCGCCCGGAGCGGCGAGGATATAGGACCTGGTCAAGAAGTTGGACAAGGGCTTGACCTCGCCGGTTGCCGCATCCAAGGCTGCGACCACGCGGGCGACGTCCACGAATTCCGGCTCCTCCTTGTCGAACAGCGGAGAATCCCAAACCTCCAGGAAATAGTCGTTTCCATGAGCCAAAAGGAGCTTGGCCTGCGGCCGCCGAGTTCCCGGCAGGCTCCCGATCCGTATCTCGCGTTCCAACTTGCCCGCATAGTCGAAGAATATGAGCTTGTCCGGATAGCTCGATTGAACGATGATGTTCGTGTCCGCGGGCCAACAGACACCGGAATACGTCACTTCTCCCGGTCCTTGGCCTTTCTTGAAGAAATTGCGCCGGAACCTGCCGTCCGCGCCGAAGAGAAGGATCTGGTCCTTGTCGCTTATGAGAAGAGAGCCGTCCGGCGCGATCCTCGGGTCGCGGGGCATATAAAAATAAAAATCGCTCGTCCCTTCGTCGGAGATGGCCAGGACCTCCGTCGGCGTGACGACGCGCCCGGCGTGAGTTGCCTTCGGCTTGGCGGGGTTCTCGATGATCTGGGCCCAGCCGCCGGCCGCGAGGCTTAGGAAGAGGAGCAGGGTCGCGGCGACGCTCAGCAGCAGTCGCTGACGATCGCGCGACACGGCGCCCTCCTTCATTTCACCAGCCAGGTCACGGCATATCGTTTGACGTACTGATAGCCGTCTTTGTCCTCTTCGAGGGCGTAATATTTGCCTTTCAAGATCTCGACTCCGGAGGGCTTGAGCGGGACGCGGCCGATGAACCGTCCGTCGGCGTCGAAGATGTCGTGGATGAATCTGCCCCCGTCGGCTTTCTCCCAAGTCTGAACGAAGAGATGGCCGAGGTCGCTCAGGAAGAACCGGGTATAGGCCGAGTGGTTCTTGGGGAAATCGAAATCGGCCGTCATTCCCGGAGGGACGTCCTTCTCCCGCTCGGCCTTCTCCTCGGCGCCGACGGCCACGGGATCGTACTCCCGCACGATCTTCTTGAAGACCTTGTGGTCCCGAGGGCCGTAGAATTGGACCTCGTAGGTCTCCGGATATCCGTAGATGAAGTTGTCGGACCGGTCGACCTGGAAGTAGCTGATCGGCAGGAAGGCCCGGACCTTGCTCCCCCTGCCCGCCGGAGCGGGCGTTCGGCCTATGACGGCCAGGACGGACGCGTCCGGGGCCAGCTTTTTCGTCGCGTAGCTCGAGTCGTCGACGTCGATGATGAGCTCGGTGACATAGATATTGCCCCTCGAATCGACCCGGCCGCGGAGGGGCATGATATCCTTGAGAGACTGGTGGCGGAGGAATGTTCCGTCCATTTTGAAGTATGTCATCCGTCGCGTTTGCTGCTGGACGGCCAGCTCGCCCGCCGTCCGGTTGAAGGACAGCGTCATGGGCGACTCGAGCTCGCCCGGTCCCTGGCCCTTCCGGCCGATGGTCCTGAGGGGCTTGCCCGAGGCATCGAAAACCTTGATCTGGGCGTTCTGCTGATCGAGGACGTAGATGGCGCCGGCGTCGTCGACGATGAAATGCCGGACCTGGCCGAAGGCGTCTTCCCCCCGGGCGTCAGGACCGCCGATCGAGAGGTCTTCCTTCAGCTCGAGGATGGGTGTCTTGGAAAGCGGTTCCTTGGGATTCTTGACGACGGTGACGTCGCCTTCCTTGACGACCGTGCCCTTCCATTGAGCTTGGGCCGAGGCCGTCAGCGCGGCCGCGAAGACCTCGGTGTTGCCCTCGGTCTTCACCGAAACGTTGGAGACGCCGACGCGGACGCCGTTGATCGTTTCGATATTCTGCGCGACGAGCGGGGTGGCGAGCGCCGCCGCGAGGGCCAACGGCGCCGCGATCAGGATGAAGGAACGAAGACTCGGTCTATTCATGGCCGCCTCCCCGTCCAGCGGCTACTGGACGATGCTGACCTTGGTGTCGTGGGCCAGGGTGATGTGGCCCTCGATGATCACGTTGTCGCCGGCGGAGACACCCCAGCCCGGCTCTTTGCCCGGCAGGACCTCGGCGAAGCGCTCGTTCTCGAGGCCGACCTCGATGTAGCGCCACTTGGCGACGTCGCCCTCGACGGCGAAGACGAGCTTGCGGCCGCCGCGGACGAGGATGGCCTGCTGGGGCACGAGGAGCCGGCCGGTGAAGATCTCGGTCGGGAACTCGACCTCGGCGTGCATGCCGGGCTTGATCTCCTCGGACAGGTTGTCCATGGCGACATAGACGCCGCAGGTCTTGTCCGTGGCGTCGATGACCGGGCTCACGGCCTCGATGCGCCCGGTGAAGGTCCGGCCAGGGAAGGCGCTGAAGCGGAGATCGACCTCGCGGCCGGCGATGACCTTGCCGACCTCGCTCTCGAGGACCTTGGCCTTGACTTTGATGCGGCTGATATCGACAAGGGTGAAGAGCTCGCGGCCGGCCTCGATCCGCTCCTTGGGCGAGATCTTGAGGTCGGTGATGATGCCGGCGAAGGGGGCGCGGACGCGCGTTTTGTCAAGGTTGAGGCGGGCGATCTTGACGTCGACCTCGGCCTGGGTCAGGCCCTTGGTCGCGGCCTGGACCTCGTCCTTCTTGCTGCCGGCCTCGATCAAGGCGAGCTCGAGGGCGGCTTGGGCCTTCTCGAGATCGGCCTGCGAGGCGACGCCGCTCTTGAAGCCCTCGGCGATCCGGTCGTAATCGGCCTGGGCCTTGGCGACCTTGTCGACCATGGCCTGGGAGGGCGGGATTTCGGTCACGGAGAACTGCCGCTCAAGGAAAAGCTCGGAGAGGTAGCGGAGGCGCTGGGCTTCGAGCCGCTCCAGGTTGAGGCGGTACTCCCGGTCGTCGAGCTCGACGAGGAGGTCGCCCTCGCGGACGTGGCGGCCCTCGGCGGCGTAAAGATTCTTGACGACCCCGCCGACCTCGGACTTCATGGCGATGCGCTTTTCCGTGTAGGCCTCACCGGGGGACTTGAGTGTCATGACCAGGTCGCCGATGACCGCCTTGGCCACCTTGACCGGCAGCGGGGCGGCCTCCACCTTCTGGTCGGGGGCGGGGGCGGCGGCGGAGTTGGCCGCGGCCGGGGAGGCGGTTTCCCCCTGGTCTTTCGGCTTGGCCGGGGTCTTGTCGAGAACGAAGAAATAGAGGGCGGCCGCGACGACGGCCACAACGAGGGATCCGCCCAGAACGGCTTTAGGAATGCGCATCAACCACCTCCATGTCTATCCGAGAACAAGGACGCGTTCGGCGCGAGGTGAGGGCGACAGAAGGGATTCTACTTATTAGACTTATCATAAGCAACTTTCGGGCCAATTTCGTCGCCAGACCGCTCGATGAATAAGACCGCCGAAAAGCCCAAAAATTCCCACGGTCTTCAAAGATATTACGCCCGGGCGGCGGGGACTGTTGCGGCGGGTGCGAAAAAAACAGCACTCAAATCGGGGACACAATACCTATTCACCCTATTTCTGCTAATATGAACGGGAAAGGCGGCGCCTGGTGCTCGTTCTGGCCATCGAAACCTCATGTGACGAGACGTCCGCGGCCGTGCTGCGGGCTCCCGGTCCGGGGATGCCCATTCCGCGCGGGGGACACGTACCCGAGATCCATATCCCCGCCTCGGCCACGCTTTCATCCTCTTCGACCGCCGCTCCCGAGATCCTGAGCAACATCGTTCTGTCCCAGGACGAGGTCCATGCGCCTTACGGGGGAGTCGTCCCGGAGCTGGCCTCCCGCCAGCACATCAAGACGATCACGGCCATCGTCGGCGAGGCCCTGGAGCAGGCCCGCGTCGGCCTCAAGTCGATCGACCTCTACGCCGTGACCCAGGGGCCCGGACTCATCGGGTCGCTGCTCGTCGGCCTCTCTTTCGCCAAAGGCCTCGCGTACTATCACAAGAAGCCGCTCGTCGGCGTCGACCACCTCGAGGCCCATCTCGAGGCCTGCTTTCTCGAGAACCCCGCGATCGCTTATCCCGCGCTGGGACTCCTCGTCTCGGGCGGTCACACAGCCCTTTACTTCATGGAGGCGCCCCTCGCCTATAAGCTCCTCGGCCGGACGCGGGACGACGCGGCGGGGGAAGCCCTCGACAAGATCGCCAAGTTCCTCGGCCTGGGCTATCCCGGCGGGCCGGTCATCGAGAAGCTCGGAAAGGACGGCGACCCCAAGGCTTTCGCCTTCGCCGTGCCCCGGACGAAGGACCGCAGCCTCGACTTCAGCTTCAGCGGGCTCAAGACGGCGGCCCTCAAGCATATCCGCGCGAGCGGCGTCGGCAGGGACGACCCGCGCCTCGCCGATTTCCTGGCCAGCTTCGAGGAGATCGTCGCGAGATCGCTCGTCGACCATCTCCGGGCGGCCGCCGACCAGGTCCAACCGCGGTCCCTTATCCTGTGCGGCGGTGTCGCCCGGAACGCGCGCCTGCGGGCTCGTTTCCAGGCGTTCGCCCGGGAGGCCGGTCTCGACGCCTATGTTCCCTCGCCGAAGCTCTGCACCGATAACGCGGCCATGGTCGGCGCCGTCGCGCTCAAGTCCTTCGCCCGGTGCCCCGTCGGAGGGCCGGACCTCGACCTCGACGCCTACCCCCGCTCCTAAGTCGGGGACACAATACCGATTTCCCGATCTCTTGATGTATCAGTTGCGTATATCGTTAAGCCTCATCGGAGGCAATCGTAAGGAGGCCGACCAAAGGCAGAGAACGAGCGTGCAAGCGGGAGGGCCCAGAGAATCCGTTTGCAGATCTTTTCGGCGTTTGGACGAAAGAAGAGGAGGCGGAGTTCTTGGCGAGCACAGCTGATCTTGAGATTATCGAACTCGAAGATCCAGGCCAGCCCAGACCGGGGACACGCACCCCCGGTACATGTCCCCTGATCAGCGGACGTCGTAGCGGACGAAGAGGACGAAGGCCAGGAAATAGACGGCGGCCAGCACGAAGACGTTGATCAACAGATACTTCGCGGCCGGGCCGGCGCGATCGGCGAAGGACATCGGCCGCTCCTCGAACTGAGGGACCTTCTCGAAGGCGACCGGAAGGCGCGTCGTCGAAACGTTCTCGTGGGGATTGAACCAGTGGGGGCTCGCCTTGTCCGCTGCGTCCAGGGCCTTGAAGAAGGCCAGGAACTGTTTCTGGTAGACGTGCATGTCCGCCCAGGCCTTGCGGAAGCGCAGATAGCCGCCGCCTGAGACGGCCTCGCCCAAGTCCTCGAAAAGCGAGACGGGCGAGAGAGCGGTGGCGAAACGGGTCCGCTCGAACTGACGGAACATGGAGCGGACGGAGGCGTCGCGGATGCCTTTCTCGGCCAGCATCCGTTTCATCTGCAGGTCGGCCCGGAGCTCGTGCTGGGGCAGGAAGGGATTGCCGGAGTTCATCATCCAGCTGCCCGGCGGCGCGTTCTTGTTAAGATCGTCGAACGCGGCGGCCACGTTCTTCTCGACCGTCTCCGAGCTGTCGATCGGGAACAGGTTCTTGGCGAGATACGTGCTGGAGTTGGGGATGACAACGGCGAAGGCCAGCCAGAACGACAGGGCCAGGAGCAGACTGACGTTGGAGCCGCGCGAGGCGACCGAGGCCAGCAGGCCGAAGGCGGCGAAGGTCGCGGCCAGCAGGCTGGCCGCGGCGAGATAACCCAGGACCTCCCCGGCCAGGGCGGCCGAGACCCCTTCCGGCCCGAGAGCGACCACGATGACGAGGCTCGTCAGGGCCCCGGCCAAGACCATGGCCATGACGGCAAGCACGGCGCTAGCCAACTTGGCCGCGAGGAGCGTGCCCCGGGAGACGGCGTTGGCCAGCGACAGGGCCAGGGTCTTGGTCTCCTTCTCGCCGGACACCGCGTCGAACGTGAATAGGAGGGCGATGAAGCTGACGATCAGGGCCGTGATATAGGTCCAGCTCAGCTCGTCGAATTTCCTGAGGAACGGGTTGGCGCTGCCGCTCCGGTTCTCGAACCCGAACACGTTCCAGGCGCTGTAGACGATGGCGTTCGGCAGGTAGCGCTCCTTCGCGTCGCCGAGGAAGCCGTTGGCCCGCGGTTTCAGCGTAAAGGTCTGCCTCCGGACGGCGAGCTCGGTGGCGCCCTGGCTGGCCCGGGCCCGCATGGTCTGGAAGAATTCGCCTCGGGTGGCCCGGTATTTTTCCAGCGCGGCCGCCTGGCTGCGGACGAACGATACGGCCCCGGCGGCGAAGACGGTGACGAGCAGGCCGAGCGAAATGAGGAAGCGCAGGCTGTAGAGGTTGTGCAGGATCTCGCGTTTCAGGACGGTCCGGAACACGGTTACCTCACGTCATAGCGGATGAAGCCGACATAGCCGACGGCGAACAGGATGACCGCCTCGACCAGCATGAGCCCCAGCCAGACGACCGAGGGCTCCAGCCCGGACAGGAGCGAGCCCGGCGGGGCCTCGAAGCGGGGCCTGTCGGAGACGTCGAGATACGGATAATCGTCCGGGTTCTCGCCGGGCACCTTCACCTGGCTGAGCTTGAGCCAGCGGGTCCGGAAGTCCGGCTGCTTGGCGGCCCAGGCGTCGAAATCGCGCTCGGACTTGAACTCGCCGCCCGTCCGACGCTCGATGAGCTCGTCCGTCGTCTTGAACGTGGCCGGATCGGCCGAAGTGATCCAACGATAGGACGCGAAGATGTCCTTTCCCCGCAGCCAACCGACGAACGTCTCCCGGTATCGGCGGGTCCGGTCCATGAGCCGCTCGTGGGCGGCCAGGTCGGTCCGGCAGACGGCCGCGGCCACGGCCCGGAAGAGTCCCGTGGGCGAGGCGAAGGACAGCCGGTCGGCCGCCCGGGCCTGCCGGGCCAGGCTGTCGGCATAGGCCTTGGCCGGGGCCCATTTCCGGTCCGCGTAATCGAGCCGGATGGGCTCCGAGATCGCGGCCCGCCGGCGGAAGGTCTCAAAACCGTCGCGGGGGTTGCCGTAGGTCTCCATATAGCCGTCCTCGCCCGACGAGCACCACCAGCAGTTCCAGCCCTCGGGGATGCCCTGGGCCCTGAAAGCGGCGCTGACCGTCTCCTCGCGCTGCTTGTCGATGTCCCTGAGGACCCGGTCGAGATTGTCGCGCGACTGGACGCCGACGAAGCTCTCGGCGAAGTTGGCGGCGACGGCGGGGACGATGAACACCAGCAGGACCCAGAGGAAGAGGCAGACGACCAGGCTCGTGACCGAGCTCTTGGCCCGGGTCGAGACGACCAGGCCGATGAAGACGAAAACGGCCAGGTAGACGAGGCTCGCGGCGAACAAGAGGACGATGCGGCCCCAATCGCCGGCCGCGAAGGCCAGGTCGCGGGCGAAGAGGATGAGCAAGCCGCTCAGCGCGAACGAGAAGACGAGGACCGGCAGGAGCGTCGCCAGGATGCCGAGGAGCTTGCCGGCCAGGACCGTCGAGCGGCCGAGGGTGTTGGCCAGCTGGAGCTTGAGGGTCCCGTCCTCCTTCTCCCGGCTGAAAGCGTCGTAGCTGAACAGGAGCGCCAGGAGCGAGAAGACGATGGCCGCGATGTCCACGAAATCGACGGCGAAGAACGAGGCTAGGAAAGGATTGTCGCCCGCGGCCGTCTTGCCCTCGGCCAGGAGGGGCTTTTCGCCGAGCCGGATCGGGACCCGGTGGCCGACCTGGTCGGAAATGCCCTTGCCGAAGATGCTCAAGGGCTCGGGCGGCAGGACGATCTCGGGCCGGACGGCGGAGAAGACGCGGACCTCCGCCGCGGCCTTCTCGGCGGCGTCCCGGTCGATCCGGTACTGGGCGACGCGCTCGCGGTAGCCGCTGATATTGATCAGGACGCTGAACGGGATGAGGACGAGGCAGAGGACGAAGACGATGATGAAGCGCGGCGCCACGAGATTGGTCAGGAACTCTTTCTTGACCAGCGTGCCGATCATCTGGCGCTGCCTAAATCGGGGACACAATACCTATTCACCCAATTTTGTGGTCCGAATTCCACGGATTCCTCCGATCCTGGAAATGGGTGAATAGGTATTGTGTCCCCCTTTTATCGGACGTCGTAGCGGACGAACGCGATGTAGGCGGCGGCGAAAAGGACGACGGCGTAGCCGAGGAGGACGCCGAAGGGCGGCAGGGCGGCCTGGACCCTCCCCGCGAGCCCCTCTTCCACATACCGGAACCGCGGCGCGTCCGACATGTCGATGGCCGTGTTCCAGGCGTCGCCGGTCGGGTCCTTGGCCCTGAACTCGGCCACTTTCTTGGGCTGGTAATCGCGGTAAAAGGACCCGCTCCAGAGCCGGGCCAGCTCGCCGAAATGGACCAGGTTCCGGGTGCCCGTCGAGGTGAGGTCCGTCGCCAGGTAGCTGAAGTCCGCGAGCGGCGAGGCCATCGAGATCGCCCGGGCCAGACCCGTTTGGGCCGCCTCCTTCTGCCGCAGGTCCTCGCGGAGACCCTCGGCCTTGGCGTTCTGGATGCGATTGGCCTCGGCCCAGGCCCTCTCGACCTCGGCCCGGTCGGCTTCGTACGCCTTCCGGTACTCCGGGTCCTCGGCGACGCGCTTCTTGAGCTCGGACTCGGTCATCCGCTCGCCGAGCACCGGATACTCCTTGAAGACCTCGGCCCGGTACTGGGCCATGAGCTTGCGGCCGAGGTCGTCCCGGTCGACGTCGGTCAACCGCGCCGTTTCCCGGGCCACCTTGATCCGCGACGGCGCCGGCGAGAGGAACGAAGCCACGTAGGGGCTGAGGTTGGGGACGACGAGGACGAGGAGCGTCCAGACGAAAAGCGAGGTCATGATCGAGGACGCGCTCGACCGGTGGACCGACGAGACGAGGATCCCGATGAGCGAAAAGACCAGGCCGTAGAGGACGGCCCCGGCGAGGACGAGCCCGAGCGCGGCCCAGTCGACCCCGGCCCAGTCGACCCGGGGGTGGAGCAGGACGACGAGCATGCCGGCGGCGAGCGAGACGACCAGCGGCCCGACGAGGGTCAGCCCGGCGCCCGCGGCCTTGGCCAGGATGATCTTCGAGCGCGGGATGCTATTCGCCAGCATCAGCTTGAGCGTCCCGTCCTCTTTCTCGCCGCTGACCGCGTCGTAGGTCAGAATGAGGGCGATGAGGCTGATCAGGATGGTGACGATGAACGTCAGGTCGATGAGCGGGAACATGACCGGGAGCGGATCGTCGTCGAAGGCCTCGATGTTGACGTCGGCGGTGAGGCCGCGGACGAGCGCCTGGAAGGGGACGGGCGGCTGGGTCGGCTGGACGATCGCGCCGATCCGGTTGAAATGGGCGTAGTTGCGGAGATAGCGGTCGAGCTCCGTCTGGCGGCCGGAAAATTCGTCGAGCTTGCGGACGTAGTCCCCCGTCAGGACGACGGCGGTCGCCACGACCAGGACGAACAGGATGACGAAGCTGGCCAGGAAGCGGAAGGACTCGAGGTGGGCCCGCATCTCCTTGAGGATGAGCGTCTTACCCACGGCGTCACCTTACATCGGCCCGGGCGAAGCCGGCATAGGCCAGGGCGAAGACGAGGATATTGAAGATCGCCAGCCAGGCCGTGTCGACCAACGCGCCCGCGGCGAAGACCTCGCCGAGCGGCCGGTACCGGTAGGCGAAGGCCGGATATTGGGCGTCCCTCTTCCCGGCGAGCTGGTCGCCGATGATCCGGTCGAGGATCGAGTTCTTGTAGCGGACGACCTCGGCCTTGAGGCGGCTCTCCTCGTCGATCCCCGTGCCGGCGATCTCGGTCGCGGCGTCGAGAAGTCCGGCCGCCGGCGAGAGCCGGTTGATCGTCCGGGCCAGGCGGACCAGACGCTCGAACTTCAGGCGATAATCCTCCTCCATCCGGTCGTCCTCGCGGTTGATGGCCCGGTAATGGGCGGCCCAGTTCCCGCGGTCGCTGAGCCCGAGCAGGACCTCGCGTGTCCAGGTCTGCTCGCGCTTCTCGCTGAGAGCCCGGACCGAGGGCACGCTGACGAACTGCCGGGCGATGAGCGTCCCCAGGTTGGGCAGGACGAAGACGAGCAGGGCCCAGGCGAAAAGGAGGACGATGAGGGTCGTGGCCGACCGCCGGGTCAGCGCCGAGACGAGGATCCCCAGGCTGAGAAAGAAGGCCATATAGAGCAGCGACAGGGCCAGGATGAGCCCGAAGCGGCCGAGCTCGCCGGACGAGAAATGAATGTTCGGGTCGAGGAGAAGGACCGCCAGGCCGAGGAGCGTCACGAGAAGGAAGGGGACCGCCAGGCTGATGAAGTTGCCGAGCCACTTGCCGAAGAGGACCTTGGCCCGCGACACGGGCCCGCTGAGCATGAGCTTCAAGGTCCCCTGCTCGCGCTCGCGGCTGATCTGGTCGAAGCCGAAGAGCAGGGCCACGAGCGAGAGGACGACGCGGACGACATAGAGGAAATCCGGCGTCGGGAAGAAGGAATAGATGATATTGCCGGACGATTGGCCGGCCCGGACGTCGACGCCGAGGACGCCGATCTCGAACGACCGGGTCATGGCGTTGTCGAGGCCCTTGGCGAAGATCGACAGCGCGTTGGGCGGGACGACGGCGATGGGGGCTCCGGGCTCGGGCCGGATGACCTGATAATCCGCCAGCCGGGCCGAGAAATCCCGGTACATGATGAACAGGGTCGTGGCCACGAGCAGGACCATCAGCAGAAGGACGACGAAGAACTTGTAGCTCAGGAGGTTCGAGACGATCTCCTTGCGGACGATGGCGCCGATCATCCTACGCCGCCGCGGGGGCCGTCTCGGACTCCATGTAGTCGATGTAGATGCGGTTCAAGTCCGCGTTCCGGAGCTCGGCCCGGGTCCGTTCGACGGCCAGGCGCCCCTCGCGCATGATGCCGACGCGGTCGCCGATCTCTTTCGCCCGGAAGACGTCGTGGGTCGACATCAGGACGGCCTTGCCCTCGCGACGGAGCTCGGCCATGATCTCCAGGAACTCGGCGGCGGCCTTGGGATCGAGGCCCGAGGTCGGCTCGTCGAGGAGGACGGCCGGGGCGTCCTTGACGATGGCGATGGCGATGCCGAGCTTTTGGCGCATGCCCTTGGAGAAGTTCTTGACCCGCTGGTCGAAGGCCTTCTCCTGGAGGGAGACGCGGCGCATGGCCTGGGCGGTATCGGCCTTGGTCAGGGCCGTCCGGCCGCCGAGCTTGGCGAAGAACTCGAGGTTCTGGCGGGCCGTGAAGTTGCCGTAGAGCATGACGTTCTCGGAGACGAAGGAGACGTACTTCTTGGCCTCGAGGGGGTCTCTGGTGATGTCGATGCCGTTGATCAGGCAGGTGCCGGCCGTCGGCGGGAGGAAGCCCAGGAAGAGGTTGATCGTCGTCGTCTTGCCCGCTCCGTTGGCCCCGAGCAGGCAATAGATCTCGCCGGGCCGGACCTCCAAGTTCAGGCGGTCCAGGGCCAGGACGCCGTCCTCATAGCGTTTGGTCAGGCCGTCGGCCTTCAGGATCGCGGGGGTGTCGGTCATGTCCGCCTCCTCGGGGGACATGTACCCGGTACGTGTCCCCGATCCGGGGCCCTCTGTCCGACGGCCCCGGCCGTTTAACTTATATACCCGGGGAGGGCGGAAAAGGTTGACCCGCCACGCTTATTAAGCCCCGGGGTCAGCGCCGGGTCAGCTTGATGCCGAAGACGACGATGCCGACGAGCAGCCCGACGAGGAGCAGCACCAGGGCCCCGATGCCGATGACGTTGGTCTTCGAGGAGATGTGGATGCGGACGATCTTGTCCTCGGACGTGACCTGCCGGTTGTCGGCCAGGGCGTCGGTCCGGATCTTCGGCTCGTAGTCGCCGACGGACACGCCGTCGGGCGGCAGGAACTTGATCTTGACCACCTCGTCCTTGTTCTGCTCGAGCGTGGCGATGAGATCGGGCGTGATCTCGGCCCGCCAGTTGAGCGGCAGGTCGCAGAACACCCGGACGTTGTTGAGCCGGCGGGTCCCCGTGTTGCGGATGGTCACGGCCATGGTGACCGTGTCGCCGACCTTGATCTCGTAATAGAGGTTGAGGGCCTGGACCTCGACCTTGGGCACGCCGCGAGGGATAAGCTCGAGCTTGACGAAGCCGGCGTTGAGGCTCTCGATCGCGTCGGGGCCGACCGCGGCCCCCGCCCCGGCCGCCGTCTCGAGCCCCCGGAGCCTTTCCGTTTGGGCGTTGTCGAGGGCCAGGACGAAGAACTCGAGCGGCTTGTCGAGGACGACCCGCTCGTCCGGGTTCTTGGGCAGGTAGAGCTTGAGCTGGAGCTTGAGGCTGGTGACGCCCTCGCTGAACTTGATCTGCGACAGCCGGGCGCCCGTCGTCGGGTCGCTGAACTCGGTCGTGATCTGCCGGGGCAGGTTGACGGCCTCGAGCTTGAAGACGTTGGCCTCGCCGCTGAACTTCTCGAGCGACAGGTCGTAGGTCGCGGTGCTCTCGAGGTCGGCCTCCTGGGAGAACTGGGCCGAGTTGACCGTGACCATGTTGGCGCTGACGCCCTTCTGGAGGAAGACCGAGGTCGTCTCGGTCTTGCCCGAATAGGAGACGCTGACGTCGAGGTTCTCGACGTCCTTGAGGAGCTGGAAGGTGACGTCGCGCACGGACTCGATCGGCATCGTGGCGATGGCCTTCTCGTAGGGATCGGAGATGATCTTGCCCTCCGAGAGGAGCGAGACGTAGACGTCCTTGATCTCCTTCATGAAATCGAGCGGGAAAAGCTCCTTGGCGTCGATCTTGAGGTTCTCGAGCTCTTTGAGCTCCTTGGACGCGTAGCGCAGGGAGACGCGGACGAACTTCTTGCCGCTCCGGTCCTGGAACTTGACCGCGCTGGCGACGGAGATGCGGGCCTCGCTGCCCATGAAATTGATCAGGGCCTGCTGATAGTCGACCCCGGCCTGCAGGTAGGCCGTCTGCCGCTGGGCGAAGTCCGCCTCGGACGCGAGGCCTTCCTCCTTGAGCTTCAGGTAGCGTTCGTAGTCGGCCTTCTTGAGCTCGAGCGAGAGCTGGGCGCTCTTGAGGCGCAGGAGCTTCATGTTCTGCGATTCCTGGGTCTGGGCGGCGGCGAAGGAGAAGAGCAGCAGGGCCGCGGCCGGAACGCTGAGGAGCTTGAGAAGTTTCATGGGCGAGCCTCCGTTAACGGACATCTATCATAGCGCACTTGCGGCCCCGGCCGGAACATGCGGGACCGGCTAAAATCCACCATCCCTATATACGGGCCCGAGCCCGCCCAGGTTATCCGCTCGCCGGGGAAGGGGGATTCCCGGGCCGAAAGTGAACGAAATCGCCCGGAAAGCGTAATATAGAAAGAACATTGTTGCCCCATTCTGCCTTTTGGAGGACGGACATGAACAACCGGCGGATCGTCGCGGCGCTCGCCGCCCTGGCCCTTATCGGCGGCTTCGGCTTCGGACAGGAGACGCCCCAGGCGCTGTCCCTGACCCTCGAGGACTCGATCGTCCGGGCCCTCAAGGGGAACCTCAACATCGCCGCCGAGGTCATCAACCCCGGCCTGGCCTCGGCCCAGGTCTCCCTGGCCAGGCAGATGTACACCCCGACCGTCAAGCTCGACTGGGGCCGGGACCGCTACGAGCAGCTCTCGACCTGGTCCCTGCAGCAGGCCGGCACGTACGTCAACAACGGCTCGAGCGCGTCCACGTCCGTCGTCCAGAAGATCCCGTTCGGCGGCACCCTCCAAGCCTCCCTGAGCTACGACAAGAGCGAGAACAACCAGCTGTTCCAGAACTACAATCCCTCCTACACCAGCCGCCTGAACTTCGCCCTGACCCAGCCCCTGCTCAAGAACTTCGGCTGGTCCGTCAGCCGCCGGGAGATCCTCGTCGCCCAGAACAGCTTCGAGGCCTCCCGGAGCCAGTTCAAGGACGTCCTCATCGAAACGGTCTACAACGTCGAATACGCCTACTGGAACCTCGTCTACGCCATCGAGAACCTGAAGACCCAGCGCCTGTCCCTCGAGAGCGGCCGGGACCTTCTGGCCAAGACCCGGCGCGAGGTCCAGGTCGGCACCAAGGCGCCGATCGAGGCCCTCAACGCCGAGGCCACCGTGGCCAGCCGCGAGGCGGGGATCCTCCAGGCCGAGGCCCTGGTCAAGCGCAGTCAGGACCAGCTCCGGATCCTTCTCAACCTCGACGCCGACCCGGAAACCCGCGGCCAGGCCCTGCTGCCGGCCGATAAGCCTGAGTTCAAGCCGTTCACGATCACGCTCGACGAGGCGCTGGCCCAGGCCCAAGCCCGGCGGCCGGACCTCGAGACCTCCAAATCGACGATCGCGACGAAGGCCCTCAACTTCCGCTTCGCCAAGAACCAGCGCCTGCCGCAGCTCGATCTCCAGCTGGTCAAGGCCAGCCCCGGCATCTCCGGCCGGCAGTACCTCTACGACCCCGGGAATCCTTTCGGCGATCCGATCGGCGTCGTCGAAGGCAGCGCCTCGAAGGCCTTCAAAGACAGCTTCAAGTTCCTCTACAACAACTGGACGGCCGGCCTGACCCTGACCATCCCGGTCGGGGACGTCCTCGGCAAGGCCAACTACGCCTACGCCAAGCTCGACCTCGAGCAGGCCCAGGCCCGGCTCAAGACCCAGGAGCAGCAGGTCTACCTCGAGGTCAGCGACGCCGTCCGGACGCTCGAGACCGCGGCCAAGGCCGTCGACGCCTACCGCATCGCCCGCGAGCTCGCCGAGAAGCAGCTCGAGGCCGAGATGAAGAAGCTCAATGTCGGCATGTCGACGAACTATTTCGTCCTGACCTATCAGGACGCGCTGGCCACCCAGCGGTCCCTGGAGATGCGGGCCCTCGTCGACTACAACGTCGCCCTGGCCAACATCGCCAAGGTGACCGGCACGACGCTCGAGACCCGCAACATCACCCTGAGCGACTACATCAAGTAACTGTCCCTCTTCGCCGGGCTGTGCTAAGATGACGCGGTGAGTCTCTTCCTCGTCGATTCCGGCCGCGAATGGCGCGACAGCCAGCGGCAGGTCCTCAACGTCGCCCGGGAGCTCCGCCGCAAGAACCTCGCCGCGATGATCGTCGGCGAGCCCGGGAGCGACCTCGTCCGCAGAGCCTCCGAGGAAGGCCTCCCGACGCTCGCCCTGCGGATGCGCGGCCGGATGGGCTGGCTCGTCCGCAAGGGCCTCGTCCGGGCCATGAGGGCCAACGGCTGCCGGCTGGCCCATTTTCACGACACTCTCAGCGCGACGCACGGCCTCGCGGCCGCGGCTACGGTGGCCGTCCCGGTCCGGGTCCTCTCCCGGCCGGCGGATTCCTCGCCCCTCGAAGGAGGCCTGCCGCTCGCGACCCTCGACGCGTTCATCGCCGGGTCCGAAGGCGTCCGGTCCATCCTCGTCCGCGGCGGGGTCCCCGAGGACCGGATCGAGGTCATCCCGCCGGGGGTCGATTTCTCGCGGTTCACCGGGCCGAAGGCCGGCGACGTCATCCGCAAAACCCTCCGGCTCGAGGGCGGCGAGTTCCTGGTCGGCCTCGTCGTCCCGCTCGAGGACGAGAAAGGCAACGACGCGGTCCTCGAAGCCGCCGGCCTCGTCGCCGGGCAGGCGCCGAAGGTCCGGTTCGTCGTCCTCGGCGAAGGCTCGCTGCGGCTCGAGGCGGCCGGCCCGGACGACGCCCGAACGATGGCGAACATCCTCTATCATCTCGGCGGACGCGAGGACGCGGCCGCGGTCCTGGCCTCGCTCGACATGTTCGCGGTCTTCAGCCACCTCGACGGCCTCGCCGGGAAGCTCATCGAGGCCATGGCCTCGGGGCTGCCCGTGGCCGCCGCGGACGTCGGCACGGCGCGCGAGCTCATCACCCACCGTGACAACGGCCTGCTCGTGCCGCCCCGCAACGCCCGGGCCCTGGCCGACGCCGTCCTCAAGATCCACTTCGACAAGAACCTGGCCGCGCGCCTGGCGGCCCGCGGCCGCGAATCGATCCTCGAGAAATACTCCCAGGAAGCCATGGCCCGCCGGGTCATCGGCGTCTACGAGTTCCGGGCCCACCGCAAAGGCCTCAAGCTCGGCTGAGGAATTCCTTGAACCGGGCCCGGTAGGCCTTATAGGCCGCGGCGCCCTTATCGGTCAGGTGGACGAGGGTCAGCGGGATGCGCCCGCGGTAGGTCTTCTCGATCGCGACGTAGCCGGCCTCCTCGAGCTTGGCCAGGTGCGAGGAGAGGTTGCCCTTGGTCAATCCCGTCTCGCGCTGGAGGTAGAGGAAATCGGCGCTGTCGACGACGTTGAGGATGGCCGTCAGGGCCAAGCGGGCCGGCTCGTGGATGAGACGGTCGAGATCGGCCAGGCCGCGCGCATCAGCGGGCATCGGGCCCTCCCTGGGCGTCCGGGGCGGGCCGAGGGTTGCGGCCGAGATAGACGATGAGGGCGGCGAGGCCGGCGAAGAGAATGACGGCGCCGAAGAGGAGATAGAAGAAGCCGAGCCCCTTGAGGTCGCCGATCCCGGCCGCGGCCAGGCCGACGCCGATCGCGGCCGAGGCGGCGGAGAGGACATAGAAGCGGGTGACGCCGACCCGGTGGGCGAGGAGCAGCGCGGCGAACGCGAAGAGGAGGCCGTTCACGGCCGGGAAGAGCAGCTTGACCGAAGGGGAGATGCGGAAGAGTATCACCAGGGCGGCGGAGATGATCCCGGCCACGACCGCGGTCGCGACACGGCGCTTCGGGCTGGCCTCCTTTTTCTTGAAGGCGACGTAGCCGGTCCGCGGGTAGCTGACGTGGCGCTTGAAGAAGCGGAGCAGGCGGTTGACGAGGAAGAACGAGACGAAAAAAACGATGAGGAAGACGCTGGAGACGATCGAGCCCGCGGTCGAGCCCGCCGTGCTGAGCTGGAGGATGAAATAGCCGCCGAGGATGAGGAACATCAGCCCGGCGGCGATCTCGGTCAGGCCGTCATCGAAGAAGCTTTGGACCGTCCGTTTCTCGAGTTTTTTGATGTCGATCATGTGTCCGCTCCTTTATGGTTTGCCATACAAACTAGTCTGTATAATAGCAGGAATTCCGGACTTGTCAAGCGTTTTTTGAAAAAGGACCCGCGGCGGTCCGGCCGCGCCTTGAACGCGGAGACGGTCCTGGGCTATGTTAGGCGGGACCCGCGGATCCGGAGGAGCGCCCCATGGCCATCGAACGCGTCGAGATCGACCTCGTCAAGCTCCCCTACGTCCACTTCTTCGAGACGAGCTTCGGCCGGTCGTACGACCGGACCTTCAGCCTGGTCCGCGTCTTCGAGGGCGGGGTCTGCGGCTGGGGCGAATGTGTGGCCGAGGAGGCGCCTTTATACAGCGGCGAGACGGCCGAGACGGCCTGGCACGTCATGAGGGATTTCCTCATCCCGCTCGTCCTCAGGAAAGGGATCGTCGAACCCGGGGACTACGCCCGGGAGGTCTCGGTCTTCCGGGCGAACCGGATGGCCAAGGCGGGGATCGAGCTCGCGCTCTGGGACCTCAAGGCTAAAAAGGCCGGGGTGCCGCTCCACAAGCTCTACGGCGGCGTCCGGACGGAGATCGAGGCCGGGGTGAGCTGCGGCATCGAGGACTCGCTCCCGGACCTCGTCGAGGCGATCGGGCGCTACCTCGACCAGGGCTACAAGCGGATCAAGATCAAGATCAAGCCGGGCTGGGACGTCGCGGCGTGCGCGGCGGTGCGGGAGGAGTTCCCCGACACCATGCTCCAGGCCGACGCCAACGGGGCCTACGCGCTCGAGGAGAGGGAGACGCTCAAGGCCCTCGACGCTTTCGACCTGCTCATGATCGAGCAGCCCTTCGCCCCATACGATCTCTGGGACCACGCCAAGTTGCAGCGCGAGATGAGGACGCCGATCTGCCTCGACGAGAGCGTCCTGTCATACGACGCGGCCCGGGCGGCCCTGGAGATGGGCAGTTGCCGGGTCATCAACATCAAGGTCGGGCGCGTCGGCGGGATCGTCGAGACGCGACGCGTCCACGATCTCTGCGAATCGAAGGGCGTCCCGGTCTGGTGCGGCGGCATGCTCGAGTGCGGCATCGGCCGGGCCCATAATCTCCACATCGCCACCCTGCCGGATTTCAAATACCCGAACGACCTCAGCGCCAGCCGGCGCTATTATCGAGAGGACGTCATCGACCCGTTCATCGAGCTCAGCGGGCCGGGCAGGATCCGCGTTCCCGACGGGCCGGGCATCGGCGTCAACCCGGTCGAAGAGCGCATCGCCCGCGCCTCCCTCCGCCATGAGATCTTTAAGAAAGAAGGGGTCAGACCCTAAATTTTCCAATTTTCGAGGCATGGAGGCGCCGGATTCACGACCCATCCAGGCTGGCTTCGAGAAATGAAAAGTATCGAGAAAGTCCCCGTTACTTAGAAAATTGAAAAATTTAGGGTCTGACCCCTTCTTAAACGTTGCGGGAGGCGCCGGGATCGACCGGGGCGCCGCAGGCGGGGCAGGCCTTCCAGTCCGGCTCGATGGGCTTGCCGCAGGCCGGGCAGGTCGTCTTCAAACCCTTGCCGCACCCCGGGCAGGCCCCGGCGGCGGGGGCCGCCGGGGCGGTCCCGCCGTTCTCGGCCCGGCGCCGGATCGGCGTCTTGCTCTTGAAGATGGCGATCGACCTGCCCTTGTTCGAGCTTGTCATGATGACCTCCTGATCAGCCGGCCCGCCGCGCCGCCCGCCGGATCGTTTCAGACAGACTCCCGGGCGCGGGAGGCCCGGCCTCCCTCACGGCTCCGAGCGGCGGACTCCCCTTAGGCCTCGGCGGTGAAATGCTCGGCCAGAATGTCCTGGGCTTCCTTGGCCCGGTTCGCGGGGACGAGCAGGGACGCGACGCCCAGCCCGTCGACGGTCATCCCGAGAACCTTGCCGTACGCTTCGGCCTTCACCTGGGCCGGGATGCCGAAGGACTCGAGCATGTTCTTGAGGATCTCCGCCTCCGTGACTCCGTTCGACCTGTGGATGATGACCCAGTCCATGCCCTCATCATAGCACGTTCGGCCGCCGGCTTGAACCAGGCGCGGCGCTGCGGTATCTTTCCCTCGTGAAATACGGGGCCCACTGCTATCTCTTCACCCGGAGCTGGTCGGACGCCGACGTGCGCTTCCTCGACCTCGCCCGCGAGCTCGGCCTCGACATGTTCGAGCTCTCGGTCGGCGACGACGTCGTCTTCGATCCCCGCCTGACCGCGCGCCGCGCCGCGGCACTCGGCCTCGATCTCGTCGTCGGGCCGGGCGGCGCCTGGCCGCTCGACGCCGACCTCTCCTCCGACGACCCTGCCGGCCGGGCCCGGGGCCTGGACTGGCACAAGCGCCAAGTCGACCTCTCGGCCGAGCTCGGCGCTTGGGCCTACGCCGGCTGCCTCTACGGGCACCCGGGCGTCGTCAAACGCCGCCGCCCCCCGGCCGACGAGCTCGCCCGCGCCGCCGAGGGCCTCCGCCTCCTGGCCGACTACGCCGCCCCGCGCGGCGTCACGATCGTGCTCGAGCCGATGAGCCGCTTCCGGACCCATCTCGTCAACACGCCGGCCCAGCTCATGCGGCTCATCGGTCTCGCCGACCACCCCGGCCTCCGGGCCACCTTCGACACCTACCATGCCGTCACCGAGGTCCGCGACTACGCCGCGGGCCTGCTCGCCCTCGGCCCGCGCCTGGCCCTCGTCCACGCCTGCGAGAGCGACCGCGGCGTCCCCGGCGGCGGGCTGGTGCCGTGGGAAGCGGTCTTCCGGACGCTGGCCGAGATCGGATTTGACGGGGCGATCGGCCTCGAGACCTACAACACGCGGCTGGGGGATTTCGCGTTCGAGCGGGGCATCTTCCAGGACCTCTGCCCGGACGGCCGCGCCTTCGTCGAGAGGGGGACGGCTTTCCTGCGGGCCCTCGAGGCCCATCTCTCCAGGACTAAATCCTAGAGTCCTTGATGGACTTGAGGTACTCCTCGACCTGGGCCCTGAGAGGCCCCGCCTCGATCTTCGGGAGCACGGCTTCGAAGACGGCTTTGGCCTTGGCCGGCTCGTTCGAGTTGAGATAGGCGATGCCCAGGTTGATGTGCAGGCCGATGTCGTCGGGGACGAGGATGAGTCCCGCCTGGAAGCTTCCGGCGGCCTCCGGGTAGCGGCCGAGCTGGTTGAGGGCGACGCCCTTGAGGTTGTAGGCTTTGGCGCTCTTGGCGTCCTTCTGGATGGCCGTGAGCGCGTGGGTCAGGGCTTCCTCGTAACGCTTGTTGCCGTAGCAGAGCTTGCCGAGCTGGTAGGCCGACTCGGAATCGCCCTCGGCCGCCTGCGCGTTCTTCAGCGCAGCTTCCGCTTTGTCGAACTCCTTGAGCTCCATGTAGGCCAGCCCGAGGCCTCTCTGGATGCCGGGGGCCGCGGGCTTGATCGCGGCCGCCTTTTCATAGGCTTCGGCCGACTCGGCGAACTCGCCCTTGTTGTAATAGGCGGAGCCGAGCAGGCTCCAGCCGTCGAAAAAGCCCGCGTCGAGGGAGACGGCCAGCTGGCCGTAGCGGATGGCCTCGTCGGTGAGCCCGTAGCGCAGGGCGACGACGCCCCGCTCGAATTGGGCCCGCGGGTCCTTCTCTTCGTCGACCTTGGCTCGCTTTTTCTGCTTCTGGGCTCTGTCCGCGGCGAGGCCGTCGCCCGGCCCACTCGCCGCGGCGCACCCCGCGACGGCGATGGCCGACGCGAGGACGAGCGCCGTCGCCGTCCGGAGGAGCGTCTTTCGGGTGTCCATGCGAAACTCGAAACTCTATGATGTCACAACCGTCGGGGTCGGTCAAACCGGCGGCTTGCCCGCGCGGGCGGATCGGCCTACAATGGGACGGCCGGAGATGGGACATGGACAAGATCCCCTTGACCGAAGAAGAGACCGCCCGCCTGAAGCGGCGCGAGGCCGAGATCCTCGTCCGTCTCGAGCGGCTCCGGTCGACCATGAACGAGACCAAGGCGCTCGACACGATCGCCTTCAAGGCCAAGCTCTTCAAGGAGGCCCAGGCCGAGCTGCGCCGGGTCCAGGACAAGCTAGCCGGCCTCAACGAAGAATAGCCAAGAGAGGGTCAAACCTACTTTTTTCGAAAAAAGTAGGTTTGACCCTCTCTTCGAGCGGCGCTTCGCTGCCGTGATATAATCTCCGACCGAGCAAGCCCCATGAGCGCCATGGCCCGTCCGGTCAAGAAACCCCGATCGCGGCGGCCCGCCACCCCCGCATCGAGGCTTCGCCGGGCCGCGGACATCTCGCTCATGGTCTTGGCCCTCGTAGCCGTCGGCCTCTTCGTGGCCGTCAAGTTCCTCGGCGGGCCGGGCGGAAAGAGCCAGGCCGCCAACGGAACGAATGGCGCCGGCGCTAGGGCCGCCGTGGCGTCCTCCGCGACGATCGGCCCGGAGAATGGAGCCGGCCAGGCCGCCGAATTCGCCGACCTCGAGGCCGGGCCCGACGAGTTCGAAGGCGACGACGAGGGCGAGCCTCTGCCCGGGCCGGCCATCGTCTCCGATCCCTACGCCGCCCGCCCCTTTTCGCCCGTCGACGACGCCCGGATCGCGGCCGTCCTCGATCCCGAGATCGAGCGCGCGCTCAAGGTCGGCCGCATCCCCTCCATGGCCGTCGTCTGCGTTTCCGGCGACCGCATCGTCTGGACGCGCTCGGCCGGCCTGGCCAACATCCGGGTCAAGACCCCGGCCGCCTGCGACACGGTCTACCTCATCGCCTCGACCTTCAAGACCATGTCGGCGACGGCCCTCCTCCAGCAGATGGAGCAGGGCAAGTTCAAGCTCGACGACCGGGTCAACGACTCTCTCGGCGACCTCAAGATCGAGGGCGAGAACAAGCGCTATCCCGTGACCTTCCGTCACCTCCTGACCCACACCTCCGGCCTGCCGACCGACTTCGGCCGCCATACCGTCTGGGAGGATGTCGCGCCGCCGTCGCTTGCCGACTACCTCAACGGCCGGCTCAAGCTCTGGCGCCGCCCGGGGACGCGCGTCCTCTATTCGAACATCGCCTTCACCCTGGTCGCCCATCTCGTCGAGAAGTTCTCCGGGATGCCGTTCAAGGACTTCATGCGCAAGAACGTCTTCGCCCCGGTCGAGATGCGCGACACGGCCTTCGAACCGCGGGCCGACATGGCCGAGCGGCTGGCCATCCCCTACATGCCGGTGCGCCGCCGCTCCGGCATCTTCCGCCCCGTCGATTGGGTCAAGGCCGACGCCTGGCCGGCCGGCGTCGTCTACGGCACGGCCGTCGACCAGGCCCGCTGGCTCATGGCCAACCTCGCCGGCGGCGTCTACAAGGGCCGCCGCATCCTCGGTGAGTCGACCTTCCGGGAGATGACGAAGCGGCAGTACGACCGGTTCGCCGGGCCGATCAACGGCGGCTGGCTCAACGAGACCTCCGGCTACGGCCTGGCCTGGTGGATCTCGACCCTCGACGGCCAGACGGTCATCGCCCACAGCGGCAGCGTCAACGGCTACACGGCCTTCCTGGCCGGCAACCTCCAGCGCAAAACGGGCATCGCCATCCTGACCAACGGCAACAAGGCCCACCGCTGGCTCTATTCGCTGGCCCTCAAGGCCCTGGCGGCGCTCTGACCGCGGCGTTGACTCGCTCCTCCCCCGGTGTTATCCTCGGGACCGGTCCAAGCGCTTTCGAGGGGAACCCGCGTGAAGTGCTCCCGCTGCGGCTTCGACAATCCGTCTGAGACGCGGTTCTGCGGCCGCTGCGCCGCGCCCCTCGTCCCCGACGCCGCGGCCTCGCCGACGCTGACCGGGACCATGGCCGCTCCCGTCCGCGAGCTCGAAACGGGCACGACCTTCGCCCGCCGCTACCAGGTCATCGAGGAGCTGGGCAAGGGCGGCATGGGCCGCGTCTACAAGGTCTTCGACACCGAGGTCCGGGAGAAGCTGGCCCTCAAGCTCCTCAAGCCCGAGATCGCCGGCGATACGGCGACGATCGAGCGCTTCAGAAACGAGCTGCGCCTGGCCCGGACCGTTTCCCACCGCAACATCTGTCGCATGCACGACCTCGGCCGCGAGGAGGGGACCGGGACCTATTTCATCACCATGGAGTACGTCCCCGGCGAGGATCTCAAGAGCCTCATCCATAGCCTTGGGGCCCTGCCCGTCGGCAAAGCGGTCTCGATCGCCCGCCAGGCCGCCGAGGGCCTGGCCGAGGCCCACCGGCTCGGCGTCGTCCACCGCGACCTCAAGCCTCAGAACATCATGATCGACCGCGAGGGCGGCGTCCGGATCATGGACTTCGGCATCGCCCGGTCCGTCGGGGCCAAGGGGATCACCGGGGCCGGGGTGATGATCGGCACGCCCGAGTACATGTCGCCCGAGCAGGTCGACGGCAAGGACGCCGACGCCCGCGCCGATCTCTACTCCCTCGGCGTCGTGCTGTTCGAGATGCTGACCGGGCGCCTGCCGTTCGAGGGGGACACGCCGCTCGCCGTCGCCGTCAAGCAGAAAAGCGAGCCGGCCCCCGACCCGCGAACGTTTATCGCGCAACTCCCCGACGATCTGGCCAAGCTCGTGTTGAAGTGCCTGGCGAAGGACAAGTCCCAACGCTATCAAACCGCGGACGCCCTGGTCGAGGACCTGGCCCGGATCGAAAAGACCCTGCCGGGAACGACGCGGGCCCTGCCGCTTCGGAAACCTCAGACTTCAAAGCAGATAACGGTCCGGCTCCCTTCGAAAAAGATCTGGGTCCCGGCCGCGGCGGCGCTCTTCGTCCTGGTCGGGCTCGTCGTCTGGCAATTCGTGCCCGAGAGCGAGAGCGCCAAACGCACCGTCGCGGTCCTCGGCTTCAAGAACCAGACGGGCGACCCGGGGCTCGACCATCTCCGGGAGATCATCCCCAACCTGCTCATCACCAGCCTCGAGCAGTCGAAGCACGTGCGCGTGGCCTCCTGGCAGCGGCTGCGGGACCTCTTCCGGCAGGCCGGCAAGGACGAGACGGCCCTTTACGACGAGGAGGCCGGCTTCGACGTCTGCCGCAAAAACGGCATCGAGGCCGTCGTCGTAGGGTTCTACAGCCGGGCCGGGGAGACGTTCGTCTCCGACGTCAAGGTGCTCGATGTCGGCACCCGCGAGGTCCTGAAGAGCGCTTCGGCGCGGGGCGAGGGCGTCAACAGCATCCTCAGGTCGCAGGTCGACGAGATCAGCCGCGAAGTCGGCCGGGGCATCGGCAAGCCCCTCCTGAAGGTCGAGGCGCCGGCCCGTCCGGTCATCGAGATGACTACCAGCTCCATGGAAGCCTATGATCTCTTCTTGCGCGGACGGGACTCTTATGAGAAATATTATCATCCGGAGGCTCAGCAATTCCTGGAGCGAGCCATCGCCCTCGATCCCGAGTTCGCCATGGCCCATTTGCTCCTGGCCCGGACGGCCATCATCCTCTTCGATGTGGATCTCGCCCGAGAGGCCATGGAAAAGGCTTTCCGGTATTCGGCCCGGGCGAGCGAGAAAGAACGGCTTTCGATCGAGGCGGGCTACGCCGAGATCGTCGAACGGGACCCCGAGAAGCGGATCCGGCTTCTTCAGGAGCTTGTCAGGAAATATCCCGATGAAAAGTACGCCCTGTTCGATCTAGGGCGGCTCTATCAAGGACGCCGGGAATACCGCGAGTCGGTCGCCGTGATCGAACGAGCCGTCGCCCTGGACCCGGACTTCGGCTTCGCCATCAACCAGTTAGCCTACTCGTACGCCCTGATGGGGAACTTCGATGAAGCCCTCCGCTTTTTCGCGCGTTACGCGGAACTCAACCCGGGCGACGCCAATCCGCTCGATTCGATCGGAGAGACCTACATCCGGATGGGCCGCCTGGCATCGGCGGAGGAAAAGTTCCGCGAGACCCTGGAGTTGAAACCGGACTTTTTCTTCGACTACGCAAGCCTCTTGTATGTCGCCTGCCTCCGGGAGGATTACCGCGCGGCTTATCATTGGCTCGACGAGCTCGACAGGCGGGCTTCGTCTCTGTCGGCCCGTTCGGTCGGCGTTTGGCTGAGGGCCTTTATGGACTACTTCCTCGGCCGGTGGGAGGCCTCGCTCGCCCGCTACGCGTCGATCCGGGAACAGGCCGAAGTGGCCGGCGAGGTCCTGGCCGCCGCGAACGTCGATCGGATCACGGCCTTCATCCACCTTGACCGGGGCGAGGCCGAGGCCGCGAGCGAAGCGGTCCAGCGATACGTCGACCTGAATGTGAAAAGCGGCCTGAGCTTATCGGTGTTCGAAGAGGTCAGCCGGGCCTTTATCCTGGGCTCGGTCGCTCTTGGCGGCGGCAGGTCCGCAGAGGCGGCCCGTCAGCTAGCCGCGGTCGAGCCGGCGCTGGCCCGGGTCGATCCCGCCGACGCGCCCCAGGCGACGTTCCTCTATCGGCTGCTGCGGGCGGAGGCGGCGCTGGCCGGGAACGACGTCGACCGCGCGATCGCCCTCAGCCGCGCGATCGTTCCCGTCGACCTCCCGCGCATGGGCTTCGACACGGTCCCCGTTTACAACATCCCGTGGCTCAAGGACGTCCTGGCCCGGGCCTACTGGAAAAGGGGCGACCTCGACGCCGCCGTCGCCGAATACCGCAAGCTGACGACGATCGATCCCTCGAACCAGGTCCGCTGGATGATCCACCCGCTCTATCACTACCGTCTCGGCCGCGTCCTTGAGGAGAAGGGGGACAAGGCCGGCGCCGCGGCCGAATACCGGGCATTCCTCGAATATTGGAAGGACGCCGACCCGACCCACCCGGAGCTCGCCGACGCCCGCAAGCGCCTGGCCGCGCTCTAACCTGGACGATTTATAAAAACGCCCTTTTTGCAGCTATTTTATTAAGCGTTCTTATGGCTACGTCAGGTTAGTCGGGCTCCCGTCCGCCGGGCCGCCCGATCCTCGTCGCGATCGACATCCCGAAGACGGCGTCCTGGCCGGCGCCCGAGCCCGGCAGATAGATCGTCAGCGCGAGCCGGGCCGCGCCCATCAGGATCCCCGCCTGGAGCTTGGGGACGATCTTGCTGTTCGTATCGATGGACCATTCGGTGACCCTGGTGACGAGGCCGCCGCCGACGAAGACGCGGTTGAACCGGAGGTTCGCCGTGATCCCCGGCACGACCCTGACGGTGCTGCGAAAGGAATCGTTGATCCAGAGCGCGAACTCCGGGTTGATCGTGAGCGGCTTGGCCAGGCGCCATTCGAGCTCGGGGCCGAGCGCGAGCCAGTGCGGCGGCTGGCTGAGGTTGACGTAGCCGAAGCCCATATAGACGGCGAGGGGGCTTTGGGTCCTTTCCGGCTGGGCCCAGGCGGCCGGAGCGACGGCCGTCGCCAGGGCGAGCGCCGCCGTGATCATGAGCGCGAGCGTTCTCTTGGACATGATGGTCCTCCGTAACGAGCGATCTTCGGGGATATTATACCTCGGACCCTCGAAGCCCGTTGCGCCGCCCCGCCGCCCCCCCTATTTATGATAAAGGACCTTGCCGCCCACGATCGTGTAAAGGACCTCGGTCGCGGGGATCTCGTCCTCGGGGCAGGTCAGGATGTCGCGGGAGAGCACGGTGATGTCGGCGAGCTTGCCCGGCGTCAGGGAGCCCTTGAGCTCCTCCTCGAAGCCGGCGTAGGCGCCGTTCAAGGTGTAGGAGCGAAGCGCCTCTTCGCGGGTCATCTTCTGGTCGGAGAAGAAGGTCGTGCCGTCCTTGAGCTTGCGCGTGACCGTGGCGGTGAAGCAGGCCATCGGGTCGATCGCCTCGACCGGGACGTCCGTTCCGTTCGAGATGCGGGCCCCGGCGTCCATGAGCTTCCGCCAGACGTAGGCGCCCTCTTCGGCCCGCCTGGCGCCGAGCCGTTTCAGGACCCACGGTGCGTCGGAGGTGCAATGGATGCCCTGCATGGCCGCCAGGACGCCGAGCCGTCCGAAGCGCGGGATGTCGTCAAGATTGAGGTGTTGGGCGTGTTCGATCCGCCAGCGCAGGTCGGTCTTATCGGGATGGGCCTGGAAGGCCTCCTCGTAGACATTGAGCGTCTCACGGTTGCCCCGGTCGCCGATGGCGTGGGTCGCGACCTGGAAACCGTTCTCGATCGCAAACTTGGCCGTGGCCCGCATCTCGTCGAGCGATTCCGTGTTGAGGCCGGTCGAGGAGGCGAGGTCGGCGTAGGGCTCGAGCAGCCAGGCTCCGTGGGCGCCGAGCGCGCCGTCGATCAGGCGCTTGATCGTCCGGACGGTCAGGTGGTTGGCGGCCGCGCCGATCATCCGGTAGGCCGGGCCCCGTTCGGCCAGGGCTTCGCTTCCGGCGCTGAGCATGACGTAGAGGCGGACGGGGAGGGCGCCTTCCTCGGCCATCTTCTTATAGACGTCGACCGTGCCGAAGCCCTGCCCGGCGTCGTGGAACGTCGTGACGCCGTGGACGAGGCACTCGCGGGCGGCGAGGGCGGCCAGGCGGCGGGTCTGGGTGGCCGCCTCCTCGGGCGTGAAGTGCCCGCTCTCGCCGCGGAGGAGGCCCTGGGCGGTCTCGATGAAGGCGCCGATCGGCCTCCCTGCAGCGTCACGGACGATCTTGCCGCCTTCGGGGTCGGCCGTGGCCGCCGTGATCTTGGCGAGCTCCATGGCCTTGGCGTTGACCAGGCACGAATGGCCGCTGGCATGGGTGAGCACGACCGGGTTCGCGGGCGTGACCTTGCTCAGGGCGTCATGGTAGGGCAGGCCCTCGATGTTGGGATCCGGCGCCCGGTCCCACTTGTCCTGGTGCCAGCCCCGGCCGCGGATCCATTCCCCGGGCTTGGCCGTCTTGGCCGCCTCTGCGACGAGGGCCACGATCTCGTCCCACGAGCGGGCCTTGGTCAGGTCGAGGATGGTCAGGGATTGCCCGAGGCCGGTGAAGTGGCCGTGGCTTTCGATGAGGCCCGGGATGGTGAGTGCGCCGCCGAGGTCGACGATCTCCGTCGCGTCGCCGACATAGGACGTGTAGCCCTTGGGCTCGGAGCCGAGCGCGGCAATGCGGTCGCCCCGGACGGCGAGCCAGGCCGCGGCGGGGACCCGGTCGTCGACGGTGACGATCTTCCCGTTGATGAGGATGAGGTCGGCCGGTTCGACCGTCTGCCGGACCCGGCGATTGACGACGAACAGGACCGTAAACACGGCGATGATGACGACGAGGAATCCCAATCGGCGGTTTCTCGCGGCCATGGTCTTTCCCTCCGGAACTGTGCGATGCTACCCCTCAAATTATACCTGCCCGGCGGGACTGTCAATCCGGGGTTGCGCGGGGCCCCCGTCCCCGCATAAGATAGCGCCATGACCAACCATGACACCGCTCCGGGGTTGCGCCGGGTCCTCGGCGTCGGCAGCATCACCGCCATCGTCGTCGGCACCATGATCGGCTCGGGCATCTTCATCGTCCCGGCCACCGTGGCCTCCGGGGTGAAGGCGCCGCTGGTCATGCTGGCCGTCTGGATCGCGGGCGGCATCGCCTGCATGTTCGGGGCCCTGGCCCTGGCCGAGCTGGCCGCGGCCTTCTCCGAGACCGGCGGGATCTACGTCTACCTGCGCGAAGCCTACGGGCCGCTGGTGGGCTTCCTGTTCGGCTGGGCCCTGCTCCTCGTCATCGATTCGGGGACGATCGCGACGCTGTCCCTCGCCTTCGCCACGAAATATCTGCCCTACTTCCTGCCGCTCTCGGCGGCCGGCCAGAAGGCGGCGGCCATCGTCTTCATCGCTTTTCTCGTCGGGATCAACACGATCGGGGTCGAGCGAGGCGCTTTCCTCCAGAACTTCCTGACGGTGATCAAGTTCGCCGCCCTTTCGGGCATCATCGTCTCCGTCCTCCTTTTCGCCCGGGGCAGCTGGGGCCACCTCGTGGCGCCCAAGCCGTCCGGCCTCGGCGGGGATTTCGTCGGGCAGTTCGGCCTGGCTTTGGTCGCGGCGCTCTGGGCCTACAAAGGGTTCGAGATCTCGACCTTCAACGCCGGCGAGACCCGGAACCCTTCGCGGACGATCCCTCTCGGCCTCATCGCCGGCTGCGGCGTGGTCACGGTCCTCTACATCGTGACAAATATCGCCTATCTCTACGCCGTGCCCTCGGTCGAGATGGCCGGGTCGGACCGGATCGCGGCCGACGCGATGAACCTGGCGGTCGGCCCGGTCGGCGCCTCGATCGTCTCCCTGATCATCCTGTTCTCGATCCTCGGCGCGGCCAACGGCCACGTCCTGACCGGCCCGCGGGTCTATTACGCCATGGCCAGGGACGGGCTCTTCTTCCGCAAGATGGCCGAGGTCCACCCGAAGTTCCGGACGCCGCACGTCTCGATCCTCGTCGTCGGCCTGTGGAGCATCGTGCTGAGCCTCGGGCCGGGCGGGAAGTTCGAGGAGCTGCTGAAGTTCGCCGTCTTCGGGGCCTGGATCTTCCTGGGGCTGGCCGTGCTCGGCGTCTTCATCCTGCGGAAGAAACGGCCCGATCTCGCGCGGCCGTACCGGACCTGGGGCTATCCTGTGACGCCGGCGATCTTCATCCTGGCGGCGTTGTTCATCCTCGTCAACACGATCGTCAAGAGCTTCTGGAACTCCTTCGCCAGCCTGGGCCTCATCGCCCTGGGCATCCCGGCCTACCTCTACTGGCATAAAAAAAGGGACGGCCGGGCGGCCGTCCCTCGTTCTTCGGTCTAAAGCGCGGTTTACTTCTTTTTGCGGATGTAAATGTTGCCGCTGAAGGTGTTGAACGAGATCTCCCTGCCGCCGCCGTTGACGACCCCCAGCAGGGACTTGTCGAAGGTGATGCGGTACTTGCCCGCCTCGGTCTTTTCGGCCCCCTCGGTCCGCGACGCCTGACGGGTCATGTCCATGTCGAAGTCGGTGTAGATCTCGCCCTGGTCGCTCTTCATCTTGATGTTGGCCTTGACATCGGCCGGCAGGGTGACGTCGATGTCGCCGGTCATCGAGCTGAACGACAGCGGCTTGTCGCCGGCGATGCGGGCGAGGGCGGCGTCGATATTGCCGTTGACCGTATGGACGAGCGTGTTGCCGGCGACGTTCCGCAGGGTCACCGGCCCGTTGATGTTGTTGATCTCGATCTCGCCGCCGACCCCCTCGATGACGATGGCGCCGTCCATGGACGAGCTGATCTCGAGCGAGGTCGCGGCGGGCACCTGGATCGTGAGGTCGGTCGCCGCTTTCCAGGAGTCGGTCCGGACCTGGACGACATTCGCCTCTTCCTCGATCTCGAGGCCCGAGGACGATCCGGAGAGCTGCTTCATGCCGGCGATCTTCTTCTGCTTTTCCTCCTGGCGTTTCTTTTCGTCCGGGAGGTACTGGCTGTAGATGTCGGCGGCCCTGGCGTAGCCCGTGATCTTCTTGGCCAGCGCTTCCTGGTCGGCCAGGGTCTTGGCCAGCTGCTCCTCGTGCTGCCGCTCCATCTGGGCCTGGGCCCTTTCGAGCTCCCGTTGCTGCTCCCGCGTCAGCTCTCCAGCCCGTGCCTTCGGCGCCGGAGACGGCTGGCCCGGGGGGGCAGGGGTCGCCGCAACCGCGGGCGGGGCGGGCGGAGCGGCGAGGGCGTAGGGAAGTCCGGTAGCGTAGGCCTGGCCCAGATAGTTGGACAGGGCCTTCTCCCGCGTCCGGGCCTCGACGATGATGTCCTTACCCTCGTAGGCCTTGACGGTGATGCTGCCGCGCATGACCGAGACCTCGATCTTGGCCGGCTGGCCGGGCTTCGACAACGGGACGACGGCCCGGTCGGGCGGCTCCTCCTTGGCCTGGGCGACGGCCCAAGCGCACATCCCGGCGGCGAGAAGCGCCAGGACCGCGATCTTCGCGGTTCTTGTCATGGTTTTGTTCATGTTCTCCTCCTTGTCCGTTTCAGGACGTCGAATTTGATCTATCAAGCTTCATGCGCCGATCTGCTTCAGACCCTGTTCGGCGCGCTGCTTCACTTCGGGCGTGAGCTCGCCGGCCTCGACCAGCTTCTTGAGGGCCTCGACCGCTCGGGCCTCGCGGACCTCGACCAGGAAATCGATCAGGGCCACCTGGACGAGGGGATAGGCCTGGGTCGAGAGGGACTGGACCAGGCTCTCCCGCACGCCCGGCCGGTCGCGGAAGAGGTACAGGGCGTCGACGGCGGCCAGCCGGACGTTGGGGTTGGGGTCGGTGTCGACGGCCTTGAAGAGCGCCGCGAGCGTTTCGTCCTTGGGGTTACGGACCTCGGCGCTGTAGCCGATGCCCTGGATGCGGTCCGCCGCCGAGGGCCGGCTCAGGAGGGACAGGGCGACCTGCTGGCGCATGTCCTGGACCTCCCGAGCGAGGTCGGCCCGCTTCACCGCGCTGCCGCCACCGGCCAGCCAGCCGGCCGCCGCGCCGACGAGGAGGATAAAGGCCGAGAACGACGCGGCGAACGCGGGGCGCTGGAACGAGAACCAGGCCCGCCAGCCGCGGCCGCCCGCGGCCCGGGCCGCCCGACGCTCCGCCTCGATACCGTCCTTGTACTCCTCGAGCATCGTGTAGAAGCGGTGCCGCAAGCCGCCGCCCGGCTGCTCCTCGGGCAGGACGCCGAGCTTGGCCCAGATGACGGTCAGGTTCTCGAGGTCCTCGCGGCAGGCGCCGCAGCCGAGGATATGGTCCTGGACGTCCTTGCGGCCGGTCGCGTCGAGGTCCCCGGTCAGGTAATCGGCGAATCGTTCTTGGCACTTTTCGCAGGTCATGACTTTTCTCCCTGGAGCTCGAGGTAGATCCGGCTGAGGTCCTTAAGAGCCCGGTGGACCTGGGCCTTGACCGTGCCCACCTGGACGCCGGTGAGCTCGGCGATCTCCCGGAGCTTGAGGTTCTGGAAGCGGAAGAGGACGAGGATCTCCTTCTTCGGGGCCGGGAGGCGGTCGAGGGCCCGGCGGACGAGATCGGCTTCCTGGCCGGCCTCGTAAACGGCGTCGGGCCGCGGCTCCCGGCTCGGCGTCTCGGCGAACTGCTCGTCGAGGGGGAGGGCCGCCTTCTGCTTCCTCAAGTGGTCGATGTGCGTGTTTCGGGCGATCTGGAAGAGCCAAACGTTGAACTTGCTGTCGCCCATGTACCCCGCCCGGTACTTCAGGACGCGCATGAAGACCTCCTGGACGAGGTCTTCGCTCGCGGCCCGGTTGCCCGTCAGGCGGAGGAAAAAGTTGTAGAGCATCGTCTGGTATCTCTCAAAAAGGACGGCCAGTTTCTCGATCCGGCCGTCCCGGACCTGTTCCATGAGATCGTTGTCCGTCGGTGCCATGCGCCGGGTCTTTCCTCTCTCGGGAACTTCGGTTTCCATGGTTAATTACCGCCCTTTTGAAGAAAGGTTACACCGGGCCCAGGAAGGGGTCAAACCTACCTCAGGGAGCGGATTCTGAGAAGCGACCATCAGAAGCGCGGCGGAGCGACTCGAAGCCGCGATTCTGAGAAATATCTGGAAAATGCTCTTTTCGGGCCCTTGAGACATAACCTCCCAT
>Ga0172364_10000329_pt1 | contig 33120 bp, 26 predicted proteins | sample LakKivSesite10cm_FD_114545 | JGI IMG/M metagenome (GOLD analysis project Ga0172364, IMG submission 114545) | Sediment microbial communities from Lake Kivu, Rwanda - Sediment site 10cm | ecosystem: Environmental > Aquatic > Freshwater > Lake > Sediment | place: Rwanda: Western Province, Lake...
GGCAAGATTTCCAACGAATCACCCATTGGTCAGGCGCTGCTGGGCGGAAAGGTGGGCGATGTGGTGACTGTTAAGACACCAGGCGGGGAGCTTAAGCTGAAAATCATCAGCATCGAGTGATAAAAAAAGAAGAGTGGATTGGTAGCTGTCAATCCACTCGTTATTTAAAGCCTGGGAACGCTGTGTTACTTCTGCCAGATGGCCAGCTCGAGCACCAGCGTCTCGAAATAGCTGTTGTCGGGCAACGCGCCCTGCCCATAAGCCATGTCGACCACGCGTGCCACCAACTTAAGCGTGGCAGTCTCCAGGATGGTCTGCCCACCCGAGATGGCTTCGAAAGGCTCGCCCTTGGCTTCCAGCTTCTGGCGGATGGTAGGGTCATTGAAAGCGTGGGCGCTCATCAGCACCTTGGTCACCGTCTGGATATCATTCTTGTCGAATAGCCAGACCTCGAAGGCGGTCACTTTCTTCGGCACGCCTACACCGATGGTTTCAGAGATGCCCATGCCGCACTCACCCAGGAATTCACCGGAGGGCGAATCGATGCTGAACGAGTCATCGAACAGGTCATCCCCGGCTTTATAAGAAGCCATGAACTGCACCATGGGCGCCTGCTGGGCGGGGGTGGGGTAATCGGTCCATTCTTCAGGGGCTTCCACTTCGGTGGCAGGCACCGGGGAGGCCGGGGCAACTGCCAATGAGCGCTTTCTGCCCTGCAGCACCACGTAACCCACAATGGCTATGGCTGCCACGGCGGTCACCGAGCACATCACCGCCAGCAAGGTGGTCAGGTTTGACCTACCGCCGGTAGTGGTGGCGATGCCGGGGACGGCTGTATCCTTGGGGAGCTGAGCAGTGGCGCCCACAGCGGCTTCGAACTGGTTAATCAGGTTAACGTCCAGGTTGCCCGGGTCTGATCTGACCATCCCCAGGGTGGAGGGGCCGGCAGAGCCGAGCTCGTCGTATTCCTGCTTCGCCCGGTTGGCATCATAGGTGTTGCCATAGGCGGATATGGCCATCCGCAGCCAGATTTCCTGGTACGCGGGGTGCAGGTCTGAGGGGGCGGCATCGGTCCACTGCACCGGCCACAACCACCAGCCCAGCGCCACCAAGCCGATGACCAGGCCAAGTACGAAAGCCGCGATGCCCACCACCAGTGGTCGTTTAGCATATTCACGGATTTGGTTCATCTTGTAATCTCCGAGCCAAGATTTATTTTCAAAAGAGTGTTCGAATATTGCGAATTACAGGTAAGCTATGATGGTACTTATTGTAGACGATAGTGGTTAAAAGCGCAACTGTCTGTAAGCATTGAATGCTGAAGTTGCAAGAGCGAAGCCGGGGGAAAATGGGGGAATGGCGCATTCTGTCCGTATTGGGCGTGGATTCAATGAAATAAACACAAATTCCCCTATAAAACAGCCATTATTTTAATCTTTAACAGACTGTTTCGAGGACTATCAGATGTTAAGATGCAATTACATCAGGTTCTTGCACGTACGCCCTTGTGAACATCGCCAACGGCGGTGACGTGGGAACCACAGCGAGTTCTCATTGAGGAGATGCCCCCACAGGGGCATCTCTGGTTTATAAACAGTGATCGGTGATCAGTCCTCGAGGATTAGTAAAAAAAGACGCCCTTTCGGGCGTCTCTACAGATTTTTTTATCAGTGATGCTCTGTGCCGATACGGCCGGTGTTCGACCGGATTATCGGCGATTATTACCTCACCACCTCAGCCGTCTCCTCGGCTGTCACCTGGTCGAGCTGGAACAGTGTCTCGCAGGACAGGCACTGAGCCTGGTTCTTGTTGGCCACCACCAGCATGCCGCCACACTCGGGGCAGGGATGGGATAGGGGCAGCTTCCAGGAGGTGAAGTCGCAATTGGGGTAATTGGCGCAGCCATAGAAGGTGCGGCCCTTGCGGGTCTTGCGCGCCACGATGTCGCCGCCGTCTTTGGGGCAGGTCACGCCGATCTTCTCCAGCCATGCCTCGGTATGGCGGCATTCTGGGAAGCCGCTGCAGCTGATAAACTTGCCGTACCTGCCATAGCGAATGACCAGTTCCTTGCCGCACTCGGGGCACATCCTGCCGATAGGCTCGGGACCCATGTTCATCTCGGGCATCTTCTTCTCGGCTTCCTTGATTTGCTGGGCGAAGGGACCGTAAAACTCGCGGATCAATTCTACCCACGGCCGCTTGCCCTCAGCGATCAGGTCGAGGTCTTCCTCCATCTTGGCAGTGAAGCCCACGTCCACCACTTCGGGGAAGTGCTCGGTGATGAGGTCGTTGACCAGAATGCCAGTCTCGGTGGGAATGAGGCGCTTGCCATCCCGCACCACGTAGCCGCGCTGCTGGATGGTGCCCAGGATGGGCGCGTAGGTGGAGGGGCGGCCGATGCCGTACTCTTCCAGGGTGCGCACCAGGGTGGCCTCGGTGTAGCGGGGCGGGGGTTGGGTGAAGTGCTGCTCGGGCAGCAAGCGCACCAGTTCTTGACCCTGCCCCTCATCGATGCCGGCGGGGATGCGGGCATTCTCCTCTTCTTCCTCGGAGGCCTGGTCTTCATCTTTAGCCTCCTCGTATACCACCAAGAAACCAATGAACTTAACCGTTGAGCCGGAAGCGCGCAGCAGGTACTCGTGGCCACCGGTCTTGCCGGTGATCTCCACCGAGAGGGTATCGAACACGGCCGATTCCATCTGGGAGGCCACGAAGCGCTGCCATACCAGCTGGTAGAGACGGAACTGGTCGCGGTTGAGAAACTCCTTGATGGTTTCAGGCTGGCGCAGCACTGAAGTGGGCCTCACGGCCTCATGAGCCTCCTGAGCGCCCTTGGCCTTGGTGACGTACCTGGGTGGCTCGGGGGGCAGGAACTGCGCACCATAGCGCTCTTTGATAAATTGGGCAGCCTCCGCCTGGGCAGTCTCGGCCACGTTGGTCGAGTCGGTACGCATGTAGGTGATCAGGCCTACGGCACCTTCACCCAGGTCAATGCCTTCGTAAAGCTGCTGGGCCAGTGCCATAGTGCGCCGGGCGGTGTAGCCCAGTCGGCGGGAGGCCTCCTGCTGCATGGTGCTGGTAGTGAAGGGTGCGGATGACTTGCGCCGCCTCTCGCCGCGCTTGATCTTGGAGATGACGTAGGCAGCCCTCTCCATGTCGTCGAGGATGGGTTGCACCTCAGCCTGCGAGCCAAGCACGGGGTCCTGCTCGTCAATCTTGGCAAGTTTGGCGATGAAGGTTTCCTTGATCTTCTCGGGGCGCAGCTCGGCGGCAATCGACCAGTATTCCACCGGGTTGAAAGCCTCGATCTCGCGCTCGCGCTCTACGACCAGGCGCAGAGCCACGGATTGCACACGCCCCGCCGAGAGTCGGCTGCGCACCTTACGCCACAGCAATGGGCTCAGGTTATAGCCCACCAACCGGTCGAGGATGCGGCGTGCTTGCTGGGCATCCACCAGGTCCATATCAATATCGCGCGGGTGGGCGAAGGCATCGGCGATGGCTGGCTCGGTGATCTCGTGGAATACCACCCGCTGGGTCCGCTTTTGCTCGATCTTGGCCGATTCGAGCAAGTGCCAGGCAATGGCCTCACCCTCGCGGTCAGGGTCGGTGGCCAGGTAGATTTCCGCTGCCGATTTGGCCAAGGCCTGGATTTCCTTGACCACCGGGCGCTTGTCGTTAGGCACGCGGTATTTCGGTTCAAACTCGTGGTCCACATCCACCGAAAGCTGCGAATGCAACAGGTCGCGCACATGGCCCACCGAGGCTTTCACCGTGTAACCCTTGCCCAAAAAACGACCCACGGTGCGCGCCTTAGCGGGGCTCTCGACAATCACCAGCTTACCCTTGCGATTGTCGCCCTTCTTGGGGGCCACCAAGCCTTTGTGGGCGGGGGTATTGCCCATGCGGAACAGGGTTGTGCCGCACACCGGGCAGGTGCCGCGTGAAGCCGGCGTGCCGTTGGTGGTAAACACCGGTTTTGGCTCAGCCATCTCACGCTTGGTACGACATTTAACACAATATGCTTCCAATGTAAACCTCCTGGTTAATAAACCATATCATCTTGATCTCCAATCAACAATAAAATCCCTATGCCTGATAGGTTTCCGGATTTTCTCTCACCGCCACGTAATGCATGCCCCCCACCTGGCGCACCATTCCTTTCAACTCCATCATCGCCAGGGTGGCAGAGACCGTCTCGATGGGCATCTCCGAGAGGGCACGGATCTCGTCCACATGCATGGGCTGCTGGGAAAGCAGCTTATACAGGCGTGATTCCACCGGGTCGGCTGGCAAGGCTACTCGGGCCACACGCTGCTCATTGACCATGGTGAGGTTAAGGGCTTCCAGCACGTCCTGGGGGTTGAGCAGCGGTTGGGCTCCATCGCGGATCAACCTGTTGGTGCCCTGGCTTTGTGGAGCGTGGATGTTGCCGGGCACGGCAAACACATCCCGCCCTTGCTCGGCGGCGAAGCCGGCGGTGATCAGCGCGCCTGAGGTTTGCCCCGCTTCGATGATAATAGTTGCTAATGACAACCCCGAGATGATGCGGTTTCGGGGCGGGAAATTGACGCCTTCAGGCTCGGTACCCAGGGCATAATCGCTGACCAGGGCACCATGACCGATAATTTTCTCGGTCAAATGAGAATTCTCAGGTGGGTAGACAAGGTCGACCCCGTTGCCCAGCACGGCCAGCGTACGCCCGCCGGCGTTGACGGCAGCCTGGTGGGCGATCGAATCGACACCGCGTGCCAGTCCACTGACAATAGTCACGCCGTTGTGGGCCAAGACAGTGGCCACTTCCTCCGCCACCTGGCGCCCGTAAGCAGTGACCTTACGGGTGCCCACGATAGCCACCGCCCACTCGTCCTCCGGCAACAGGGAACCGCGCACATAAATCAGCGGGGGCGGCTGGTCGATTTCCTTGAGACGGCGGGGATATGCCTCATCGTCCCAGGTGAGCACGCTGACACCCAGCGACTGGATGCGCTGCCATTCCTGCTCGAGTGAAATCTCACTGCGCACTTTACGGAAAGCCTCGATGGTTTTAGGGCCCAAGCCGACTTCCTGCAAGGCATCGATGGAGGCATTCCAGGCATTTTCGGCGCTGCCGAAGGCATCCAGCAAGGCTTTGAAGCGTACCGCCCCGATGCCTCTGACCATGTTGAAACCCACCCAATACATACGAGGGTCAGACATGTCTAAGGCTTCTCCTCCTGCATGCCGGGGATGAGATGCACGATGATCTGCTGTGTATCAAGGTCCACCTGCTTCACGAACTCATCCACCATGGGGATGAGCACTTCATTTCCTGTGTCAGGGTGAACTACCAGCACATCGGAGGCGCCAGTCTCCATGATGCCGCTCACCTTGCCGAGCGTCTCACCGGCTTCAGAGACCACGTACAGGCCTAAAAGCTGGTGGTGGTAATACTCGCCTTCTGGCAGGGGCGGGCGGTCTTCGGTTTTCACATAAAGCAGCTGGTTGCGCAGCTGGCCTACCGCCTCGGGGGTGGAGTACCCATCGAAGGCCAGCAGTAATCCCTGGCGGTGATTACGCCTCCTGACAACGGTCAGCTGGGCAGTACCGGCTTTTAGAAACAGTACAGTGCCGATCTGTAGCCGCTCGGGGAAGTCGGTATAGACTTCCATTAAGATTTCACCATGCACGCCATGGGCATGGCGCAGCTTGCCCACGGCTAAGAATGCAGGCCCGCCATTGTGCGACGAGCCTGCCTCGTTCACCGGTGAGGGCGATGGATGGGCAGGTTTCACTTGGGATCTTCGACGTCAAGGTAGGCTTGCTTGCCATTGCGTGAAGCAGCCACGTTCAGCAGCAGGCGCATGGAATTTGCCACCCTGCCCTGGCGGCCGATTACGCGCCCCATGTCTTCCTTAGCTACTTTGAGCTTCAGGTATATTTTGCCGGCGTGCTGTTCCTGCGAGACCCGCACCTGAGTGGGGTCATCCACCAATGAGGTGGCGATAAATTCGATGAGCTCTTTCATAGATCACTCCTTACACCCGGCCGGGGTCAAGCTATGCGCCTGCTTTGCAAATAGCAGCATAAGCTGACAGGCTGCCACCCGGCCGATATGTCTTGATCAGAAACGCTTACTTGCGCTGGCTGGTTTTGAGACTGACCTGGTGGGAAGCCTGGGCAGCCCTGGCCTCCTCGAGCAAGATGTCGAGCGATTCGCCGGCTTTGTAGCGCTCATAGCGCTCGAGAAGCCCTACAGTCTTGAAGATGTGGCTGACAGATGAGCTGGGCTGGGCGCCATGACTGATCCAATCATAGATGCGATCTTCGTGCAGCTCGATCGTCTCAGGTTGGGTGCGGGGATTATAGAATCCAAGGATCTCAAGGAAGCGACCATCACGAGGATGCTCAATATCGGCAGCCACAATGCGGTAACTGGGCTGTTTTTTGGCTCCAACACGGCGTAAACGTATACGTACCATAATGAAAACTTATCTCCTTCTACTTAAGCGTTTGTTTTAATCAATCTTCCTGGGTCACTTGCCCGGTGAGAGAAGGGTGCGCGGAAGGGTCGCGGACCACCGGCATCATTTCCCAGACGATACAGGAGCTCCCATACCGTCATCCAAACAGGCGTGGCATCCCACGCATGCCAGATTTTTTAATATTCTTAAACAATTTCTGCGCCTCGCGGTATTGCTTGATCAAGCGGTTCACATCCTGCACCTGGGTGCCCGAGCCGCTGGCAATGCGTCGGCGCCGGCTGGCATTGAGCACATCGGGACGGCGACGCTCGAGCACTGTCATTGAATTGATGATGGCTTCGGTCATCTTGAGCTGTTTCTCAGCATCTTTAGGGTCGATCTGGCGCGCCAGCTGGCCCATACCACCGGGTAGCATTTCCAGGATCTGGGCGATGGGTCCCATCTTACGCACCTGGCGAAGCTGCTTGGCAAAATCATCCAGCGAAAATTCGCCGGCTAACAAGCGCTCAGCATCTTCCTGAGCCATCTGCTGGTCGAAAGCAGCCTCGGCTTTTTCGATCAAGCCCAGCACATCACCCATACCGAGGATGCGCGAAGCCAGGCGGCCCGGGTCATAGACTTCGATGGCGTCCAGAGCTTCACCTGTGCCAATGAACTTGATGGGCACGCCGGTGACCGAGCGGATGGAGATGGCAGCTCCACCACGTGCGTCGCCGTCCATCTTGGTGAGGATCAGCCCGGTGAGCGGGATGGCTTCGCGGAAGCCCTTGGCGATATTCACTGCCTCCTGGCCGATCATCGAGTCGACCACCAGCAGGGTCTCGATGGGATGAACTTTCTTACCAATGGCAGTGAGCTCGTCCATCAAGGCGGTATCGAGCTGCGAGCGGCCGGCCGTATCCAGGATTAGCACGGTGTTACCGCCCTTTTGGGACTTATCGAAGGCGTGTACAACCATGTCGGGTGGCTTGACCCCGGCTTCCGAATAGACCGGGATGCCCAGCTTTTCACCCAGCGTCTCGAGCTGCTTGACCGCGGCCGGGCGGTAAGGATCGGCAGCCACCAGCATCACCCGCTCGCCCTGAGAGCGCAACAGGCGGGCCAGCTTGCCTGCCGCGGTGGTCTTGCCCGAACCCTGCAGTCCCACCAACATGAGCACGCATGGGCGCGCCCCACTCAGGCTGAGCCGCTCGGGAGCGCCCAGGGTGTTAACCAGCTCTTCGTTGACGATCTTGATGACCTGCTGAGCGGGGTTGAGTGCCTTCGATACCTCAGCGCCCACCGCCCGTTCGCGCACACGGCCCACGAAGTCTTTCACCACGCCGTAGTTGACATCCGCTTCGAGCAGTGCCAGGCGCACCTCACGCATGGCGGTATCAACATCAGCCGCCGAGAGTTTTCCCCGGCGGCGTAATTGCGTGAAGACACTATTCAATCGTTCGGTCAGGTTCTCAAACACAGGACTGCATTTTAGCGTGTATGGCGTGAATGGTCAAGAGTAAATAATGAAGAGAGGACAGCCAATTCACGCCCGCCGAGTGCAGAGTTCATCCAGTTACCAGCCAGGAAAGCAACTATCCATCTCGCAAGGGGTTATTAATGTTGTTAGATACGATTATTCTATTTACGTTTCACGAATCATCCTATGCAGACCTAGCCTCGCCAAGGAGATGTTCCATGTCAAGAATCGCATTGGTAACCGATAGCACCAGCTCCATGCCGCAAGAGCTGGTGGAAAAATACGGGATCATCGTTGCGCCCCAAGTGCTGATTTGGGGAGATGAAACTTTCGAAGATGGGGTGGATATCATGCCGGGTGAATTCTACACCCGCCTGGCGAAAGCCACAATTATGCCATCCACTTCGCAGGTGACGGTGGCCAAGTTCCTGGAAATTTACAAAAAGCTGCTCGAGCAGGATTACCAGATCCTGACCATCGTCATCTCGACCAAGCTTTCGGGTACGTTGAACTCAGCCATTCAAGCCAAGGCCATGCTGCAGGCAGATGCTCCCATTGAGATCATTGATTCGAACTCGACGGCCATGGGAATGGGCTTCCACCTGCTGGCAGTGGCACGTGCCATCCAGCAAGGTGCCAGCCTTGCGGAGTGCGTGAGCATTGCCCAGAGAGCCATCGGCCAGACGGGAATTTTTTTTGCGGTCGACACCCTCGAGTTCCTGCATCGTGGCGGGCGGATTGGTGGAGCCACCCGCTTTTTGGGCACCATGCTGAACTTCAAGCCCATCCTGGAAGTGCGCGATGGGAGAGTCGAGCCAATCGAGCGCGTGCGCACACGCAGCAAATCGCTTAGCAGGATCGTCGAGCTGGCTTTAGAGCAAATTGGTAACCGCACCCCCATACGCCTGGCGTCCCTACACGCCAATGCGCCCGAAGATGCCCGGGCGGTGCTCAAGGAAGCTACCGAAAAGTTGAACCCGGTTGAGACCTATCTTTCCGAGGTCAGCCCGGTAATTGGCGCTAATGCCGGCCCAGGGGTGGTGGGGTTGGTTTACATGGCGGGGATGTAAGCGTTTTTTCAGCCAGCAGGGCTGCGTGAGATAGTAACGCGGCCCTTTGTGTTTTTAATTACCGTATTGATGCGTGGGGAATGGTAGATCGTACATACATCTCACCTTTATTCTCGAGCGTGCTGGTAGAATTAAGCATAGCTCAACCATCACCAGGAGGCATCATGAAAACCTACCCCCAACTCGCCGTGCAGATACCCGATCTCTACCTGCCCCGCCCGGGGACCGATCTTACCCGGTGGGCGGTGATCGCCTGTGACCAGTTCACCTCCCAGCCGGAATACTGGCACGAGGTGGAGGAATTCGTGGGAACGGCGCCATCCACGCTCAACATGATCTTCCCAGAGGTATATCTCGACCAGCCCGGCGACCAGCAGCGCATCCAGAACATCCAGCGGACCATGCAAGAATACCTCTCCAGTGGGCTGCTGATTTTCTACAGCGGCATGGTATACGTTGAGCGGCAGGTGAGCGGCAGAATGCGCCGCGGGCTGGTGCTAGCCTTAGACCTGGAGCAATACGATTACAACAAGGGCTCACACTCACTGATTCGCGCCACTGAGGGCACCATCCTCGAGCGCTTGCCACCCCGCATGCGCATCCGCGAGGGCGCCAGGCTGGAGCTGCCCCACATCCTGGTGCTGGTGGATGACCCCCAGCGCACGATCATCGAGCCGGTGGGGGCATCTCTTTCCCGGTTGAAGAAATTATATGACTTCGAGTTGATGCAGGGATCAGGTCACCTGAGTGGGTACCTGGTGAGCGAGCCCGAGGTGCAGGATGGCATTATCCAGGCGCTCCAAAACCTGGCAAACCCCCAGGCTTTTGCGCAGAAATATGCGCTCAGTGATGACAAACCGGTTTTATTATTCGCCATGGGCGACGGCAACCACTCGCTGGCAACCGCCAAGGCTATCTGGGAGAAAAATAAAGCCCAAGTTGGCATGCAGCACCCCTCCCGGTACGCGCTGGTTGAAATTGAGAATGTTCATGATGATGGGCTGATATTTACTCCCATCCACCGGGTGATATTCGGGCTCAAGCAGGACATCTTGGAGGCAATGAAACAATACTTCCGCGTCGGCTGTGTTTTCACCCCATGCAGCGACCAGGCTGAAATGGTGAGGCGCGTGAACGCCATCGCTGGGGAAACCCAACGGATCGGGGTGATCTCATGTGAAGGATATGGAGTGGTTGAAATCACCCATCCAACCACCAATCTGCCGGTAGGCAGCCTGCAAGCGTTCCTGGATGAATTCCTGAAGAGTGGAGGGGCTGAAAAGGTCGACTACGTGCACGGTGAAGAAGTGATCTCTCGCCTGGGGGTCATACCCGGTAACGCAGCTTTTTACCTGCCCGGCATGGACAAGAGCCAGCTGTTTAAAACCGTGATCCTCGACGGCGCCCTGCCGCGCAAGACATTTTCCATGGGAGAAGCCCATGAGAAACGCTTCTACATGGAATGCCGCGAAATTACCTGATTATTGCTTCTATAAGTGCATAATAAACAGGCGAAGAATCCGCTTGTTTTGTAATTAACCCTGATTTTTTGAAATGCATGGGTTATAATTAGATAAATATCTAATGACTTTATGGATTAATGGTGGTGAATCTGTTTTTTGATGACCCCAACCAACCACGCCTGCCTCCAGATGAAGTGCGCTTGCTTGATGTACGCCTGGCAGTGCATCCGAAGGGCGACCGGGTGAGAGTCCGCGTGGATCTTACCCCTTTCACAGAGAGACCAAACCTCAGGGCGCGCATTCACGACGCAGCTGGCAAAGTGATTGCCCAATGCAACATTTTGGAAACCATGCTCCCGAGCCTGGAATTTACCATGCACCTACAGGCTACGGAAAAGAGCAGGGAGTATACCCTGGAAGCAGAGGTGTATTACCAGAAGGTGCCTCCACCCAGCGATGTGCCCATCGACATCCATCTACCAGACCCCTTGGTGGTAGATCACCGTGAAGTAAGTTTCAGCCTGCCGGTGTCGAAACCAGTGACTGGGAATGAGTAATGAGCGCACGATTATTGTTGTTTTTCCATTAAAAACCATTGATCGACCTCCTGTAAAGAAACTTTATGCGACACCTCTTACGTTTACGCGTCTACCTGCGACCCTATTGGCGTCAAGTTTTGGCATCGGTGATCCTGCTATTCATGCTGACCGGGCTTAGCCTGGTGATCCCCGAGATCATCCGCCAGGTGATCGATGTGGGCTTGAAGCAAACCGACATCCACTACCTGGTCAATGCGGCACTGTTGCTGGTGGGCATCGGCGTATTCAATGCACTGTTCACTTATTTCCAGCGCTATATCAACGAATGGATCGCCTCACACATAGGCTATGATATGCGTAACAGCTTGTATGACCACATACAACACCTATCATTTTCCTACCATGATCACTCCCAAACAGGCCAGCTGATCAGCCGCACAATCGAAGATGTGCGCTCGGTGGAGCGTTTCGTCGGCGCTAGCGCAGTCAGCCTCATCCAGGTGGGCGCTTTGTTGCTGGGCATTACCGCACTGTTGTTGATCACCAATTCAAGACTGGCAGCCATCGCCCTGTTGCCTATGATCCCGCTGATCCTGCTCACCACCGATTTCGGCAAACGGGTGAGCAACTATTTCCTGGACGTGGATAATGCCCTTGGTGATCTCTCGGCCCGCCTGCAAGAAAACGTGTCGGGTGTGCAGGTGGTGCGTGCCTTCGCCCGCGAGCCACACGAGATCAAGCGCTTCGACCAGGCCAATAAATTGCTGTTCAATGCCCGTGTCAAAGTGAATTTCGAGTGGTCAAAAATCATGCCCTCCTCGCAATTCCTGGTGACAGCCGGCACGCTGTTGATCCTGTGGTTTGGGGGACAAATGGTGATTAACGGCACCATGACCATTGGAGAGCTGGTGGCATTCAACAGCTACTTGCTGTTGCTCTCTTCACCAGCCCAGCAGCTCACCTGGTTAATTAACTCTGCCGGTGAAGCCGCTGCCGGCGCACAACGGGCTTTTACTGTGCTGGATACCCCCTTTGAAATCGAAACTACCTCCGGGCAACCCGCCCTGCCAGTCTTGAGCGGCCGGGTGGAGTTTCGTAACGTTTGCTTCCAATACCAGGGTGAGAAAGCCAACGCCTTACAAAACATCTCGTTGACGGTGAAGCCCAACCAGGTGATAGCGCTGATCGGCACCACGGGCTCAGGCAAGACCAGCCTGGTGAACCTGATCCCGCGGTTTTATGACGTGACCGAAGGCGCTGTGCTGGTAGACGGCTATGATGTCCGCCAGGTAGACCTGGTGTCGCTGCGCAAGCAAATTGGCATCGTGCTGCAAACATCCTTGCTTTTCTCAACCAGCATTCGCGAGAATATCGCCTATGGATCGCCAGGGGCCAGCCTGGACGCCGTGGTTTCCGCCGCCAAAGCTGCCCAGGCGCATGAATTTATCATGGAGCTGCCGGAAGGATATGACACAGTGGTCGGCGAGCGGGGCATTACCCTTTCTGGCGGGCAAAGGCAGCGTGTGGCCATCGCCAGGGCTTTGCTGCTCGACCCGCGCATCCTGATCCTGGATGACTCTACATCCAGCGTGGACACCCAGACGGAACTGCAGATCCAACGCGCCTTGGTTAACTTGATGAAAGGCCGAACCACCTTTGTCATCGCCCATCGTCTCTCCACGGTCCATAGGGCTGATTTAATCCTGGTGATGGATGAAGGGCAGATTGTGGAGAAAGGCAGCCATGCTGAATTACTGGTCCAAGGCGGGCTGTACCGTGAAATCTATGACCTGCAGTTGAGCGACCAGGAGTCGTTCAGGGAGGCTATGGAATCGTTGGGCCTGCCGGCGGAAGTTGCCCGCCTGGCCAGGGAAGGAGAGATGGAATAAGCCATGGCAGCCATCACTTCCGCCCCTGAAGAGATCGCCCTCAAAGGATATGACCCCAACCTGACCAAGCGTTTGTTGAAATTTGTGCGCCCGTACTGGCTTTCGCTGCTGGGGGCATTGTTCTTGATCTTGCTCTCCTCGGCCGCCTCAGTTGCCGGACCTTACCTGATCAAGGATGCCCTGGATTCAGGGTTGAGTGCTGGCTCATTAGCCACACTGCGTAAGGATGTGGTGCTGTATCTGGTGCTTTCTATGATTCAATGGGCAGCGACCTACGGCCGGGTGAACCTGATGGTGCGGGTGGGGCAGTCCATTATCTACGATTTGCGTGCCCGCCTTTTCGACCACCTGCAGCAGCTTTCCCTGAATTTTTACAGCCGCTACAGCGTCGGCCGGGTGATAACACGCGTGGTCAATGATGTGGTAGTGCTGCGTGAATTCCTCACCTGGGCAGTGCTGGCAGTGGCACGCGACCTGTTCGTGCTGATCGGTATCGTCGTTGCCATGATTGCCATGGATTTACGCTTGTCGCTGCTCACCTTTGCTGTGATGCCAGTCATGGTCATCGCCACCATCGCTTTGCGCAAAAAGGCGCGTGAAAATTACCGCCGCGTGCGCTCCGCCATAAGCTGGGTGAACTCAGTGTTGGCTGAAAATATCAACGGGGTGCGCGTGGTGCAGGCCTTTTCTCGCCAATCGGTCAACTACCGCTATTTCAAGGATACGGTCAATAAAAATAACCTAACCACCAACCTGGCAGCAGCCCGTATCGCCGCGCTGTATCCGTCCATCATCGATTTCCTGGGAAGCGTGGCAACCGCGGTGGTCATCTGGCTGGGAGGAACAGCGGTGCTGGGGGCCCAAGTCACGCCGGGTGTACTGGTGGCGTTTGTGCTGTACATCAGCCGTTTCTTCGATCCCATTCGCGACCTGAGCCGCAGGTACGACTCTTTCCAATCAACCATGGCCAGCAGTGAAAGGATCTTCGGCTTGATGGATACCCCTGTTGAGGTGGAAGATTCTCCCGACGCAATCGAGCTGCCGGTCATCAAAGGTGAAGTTAGCTTCGAAGACGTATATTTCAGCTACCCTGATGACCCAGCCACGGTGCTGGCCAACATCAACTTGCACGTCGATGCGGGTGAAACGGTGGCTATGGTGGGCGAGACGGGAGCAGGAAAATCCACTTTGGTCAAGCTGATCAGCCGCTTCCATGACCCTGTTTCCGGCCGCATCCGCATCGACGGCTATGACTTGCGTGCGGTAACCCAACAAAGCCTGCGTAAACAGATGGGCATCGTTTTACAAGACCCGTTCCTGTTCAACGGTTCGGTGATGGAAAATATCCGTTTTGGCCGGTTGGAGGCCAGCGAAGCCGACGTGGAAGCAGCAGCCAGGGCAGTGGGCGCGCACGATTTCATCGCCAACCTGCGCGATGGCTACAACACCCCCGTGGAGGAGGGTGGGGTGTTGCTTTCTGTGGGCCAGCGGCAGCTTATCTCGTTTGCCCGCGCTCTCCTTGCCGACCCGCGCATCCTGATCCTGGACGAAGCCACCTCAAGCGTGGATACTCAAACCGAGCGCGTCATCCAGGAGGCTCTCTCCACCCTGCTTAGAGGGCGAACCTCATTCGTGATTGCCCACCGCCTTTCCACGGTAGTCAATGCCGATCACATCGTGGTGATCCAGGATGGGCGCATCGTTGAGCAAGGCAACCACGACGAACTGCTGGCTAAAGAGGGTACCTATTATGATTTGTACCGTATAGGGTTCGAAGAATAATCTGCTTTTCCACTGCGCACAAATCTTGCATCGGGTAAAATAGGTGCAGACACCTATTATGGGCAACCAACCCGACTCATCTGGCTCACCCCGTCCTGCTCGCACACACAACAGACGGGTGGGATGGAATATTCGCATCACCCCTACAGGTATATTTCTGCTCGCACTGACCAACCTGGTCATTTTAGGCGGGCTTTCCTATGGCATTTCAAGGCTTTTACGATCGATTGGATTAACAAGTGGGATAAGCCAGGCTGGCCAAACGAACACGCCGTGGGTGGTAACCACAACCGGCAATCCTTCACCTACCCTCACCGACACGCTGCAACCATCTGCATCACCCACCAGCGCTCCATCCGATACACCCACACCGCAACCTGCCACTGCCAGCCCCCAACCCATCAGCACTCTCACTTTAAACCAAGGCATGATCATCCTGGCGCTGAACGAGGGGGGAAACAGCCATTTATTTGCTTACCAGCCAGAAGGGAGCGGTGCGGGACAGCCACTACCACTGACCAGGCTGACCTATGGGCCCTGGGACGATATCACTCCTGCCATCAGTCCAGACGGTCAGTCGGTGGCTTTTTCGTCGAATCGCACCGGCTATTGGGATTTGTACCTGCTCAACCTGGCCAATGGAGGCATTAGTCGACTAACCGATACTCCGACCTACGAAGCTGCACCGTCCTGGTCTCCCGACAATAAATGGCTGGCATATGAAGCTTACATCAACGATAATTTGGAGATCGAAATTCTGTCTCTTGACGCACTGACGGACATCATCCAGCTTACCGATAACCCGGCGGCCGATTTCAGCCCGGCTTGGTCACCTGGTGGCAGGCAGATTGCGTTCGTATCGAATCGCAGTGGAGAAAATGACATCTGGCTGGCGGACCTGAACGAGCCTGAAGAGCGACGCTTTCAAGACTTCAGCCAGGAGCCAAATAGCAAGGAGAGTCATCCGGCCTGGTCGCCTGACGGCGAAACATTGAGCTGGGTGGGTGAGCAGGATGGACTGCGAAATTTGCTCCTGGAGAACCTGGTGTCGAACTCAAATCAAAACGACGCTCAAAACTCGCCCAGGCGGCAAGACCTGGGCGGTGGTGACTGGCCCGTGTGGAGTGCGGACGGTGAGATGGTGCTGACGCTCCTGCTGGCACCCAACCGCACATACCTGACCTCCTATTCTGTTCACTCTCTGGGTCTGGCCCTACCGCCCATCGAGCTTCCGGGTCCTGTGGATGGGTTGAGCTGGGGCAATATCTCCCTGGGCCCTGCCTTGCAAAATATCTACCAGCAGGCCTCTTTAGTTTCCCCCACAGCCTTATATGAAAATGCCATGGCTTCGCCGCCCAGCGAAGGCGGAGAGCGCAACCGGCTGAGTGCGTTGAATGACCTACATGCGCCCAACCCCTATTTGCATGAGGCTGTCGTTGAGAGCTTTACCGCGCTACGCACGCGCATTGCCACTGAAGCAGGCTGGGATTTCTTATCCAACCTCGAAAATGCATACGTGCCGCTCACTACACCTTTGGATCCTGGCATGGGGCACGATTGGCTGTATACTGGTCGGGCATTCGCTTTCAACACCCTGCCCATCAATGCCGGTTGGATTGTGGTGATCCGCCAGGATTTCGGCGCCGAAACATACTGGCGGATTTTCATACGGGCCTTATACCAGGATGGCTCGGCAGGTACACCTATCCACGACCAGCCCTGGGACTTTGACAGCCGCTATAACGGAAATACCATCGTTTATGAGCAAGGCGGCATCCAACAAGCCACAATTCCCCCGGGATACTGGATCGATTTTACCGTGCGGGCACACTCGTATGGCTGGATACGCCTCCCGTCATTGACCAACTGGAGAGCTTCTTACCCGGCAGCCCGGTTTAATGAATTTTTTTCAGCGGGAGGAAAAGACTGGACCGGCGCCATGCTGGAGCTCTATCCTGCAGAAGCCCTGATCACCCCCTCGCCAGTCATCCCACCCACACGCACGCCCACAGCCACCCTGCGCTGGTATGTATCTCCTACGCCCACTAACACGCCAACTCCCCGCCCAACCTTTACCCCTTACATCATTGAGCCATATATCCCAACGCTTTCCGCCACCCCCACACCGAGCGGTTAGGAGTCGTGCCACATTCTGGGATGATTTACAGGCCATGCACACTTTATCAAAGCACAATAGAACGATCGCTACCGGTATCCTAACAGCCATAATGGCGTTCATGGCTGCCTGCCAGGCGGCCCAACCATCGTCCACCATCCTGCCGTTCTTCCCCACGCGTACCAATACCCCACAGAACAACCCAACCGCCACCGATTCCACCACGCCTGCGACAGAAGTGCCGCTCACGACCCAGGCTCCTACCTTGGCTGCGCCTTCACCCACCATGCAGCCATCAGAACAGGTGGGCACCTCGCAGTTTATTAATCCTTCCGAGAACAGCGTAGAGATATCCTCCTGGAGACCTCCGCTTTACCCCATTCCATGGGCTCCCACCATGTATGACCATTTCTTCTTTGCCAGCCCGATTGCCGCGAATGAGATAAACACGCCAGTATTTGATTACCGCTATGGGGGATCATTCTTTGACAACGTGGTTCATACGGGCATTGACATCCCCGCCCCGAAGGGCACTCCCATCCTGGCGGCCGGCCCGGGCACGGTGGTGTGGGCTGGGTACGGTGTGTACCAGGGTGGCTACGACCCCAAGGATCCCTACGGCCTGGCGGTGACCATTCAGCATGATTTTGGTTACCAAAACCAGCCACTTTTCACCCTTTACGGTCACATGGCTGAGATCGAGGTGGTTCAAGGTCAGCATGTACAGACCGGAGACTTATTAGGACTGGTAGGTGAGACGGGTGTCGTTACAGGCCCGCACTTGCACTTTGAGTTACGTGTTGGAAAGAATGATTTTTTTGCCACCCGTAACCCTGAATTATGGCTGGTGCCACCCATTGGATGGGGCATCCTCGCCGGCAGGATGATGGATACCGCCGGGCAGCTCCTTTATAACCAACAGCTCATCATCACCGACATTGAAAATGAAGGTAACTGGTTTGCCTGGTCATACGGCAAGACCACGGTGAACAGCGATCCGTATTACCAGGAAAACCTGGTCATCGGTGACCTTCCGGAGGGGAACTACCTGCTGCGAGCGGCTTTTGGAGGAATGAGCTTTAAAATCCCCATCACCATTTACGCCGGGATGGTCAATTACTTCAGCTTCAGTGGTTATAAAGGTTTTTCTTTAGACCCGCCTATGCCGCCCGGAGCTGATTTCACACCAGTGCCGGTTGGTCCAACCATCCCTTGACAAGTCGAACATATGTGCTAAACTATAATCACACAATAATACAGGAGTGATCGTCATGGTTAAAAAGTCCGCATCTGCTCAACCCGAAATGGATGAAGCCCGCCAGGCTGCCCTTGACAGGGCGCTTGGAGACATTACCAAACGATATGGCGATATGGCAATTATGCGCCTGGGAGAAGCGCACCAGCTGCGCGTGGAAGCCATTCCAACCGGTTCGCTGTCGCTGGATATCGCTTTAGGCGTGGGGGGGATACCCCGCGGGCGCATCACCGAAATCTACGGGCCTGAATCATCGGGTAAGACCACCATTTGCCAGCATATCGTTGCCGAAGCCCAGAAATTGGGAGGCACCGCCGCTTATGTGGACATGGAACACGCCCTGGATCCCAATTATGCCGCCCGCTGTGGGGTGGATGTGGAAAACCTGCTCATCTCTCAGCCGGATATGGGCGAGCAGGCACTGGAAATCACCGAAACCCTGGTGCGCTCGGGGGCTATTGACGTGATCGTGATCGATTCGGTGGCCGCGCTGGTACCGCGGGCAGAGATCGAGGGCGACATGGGCGATGCCACCATGGGGATGCAAGCGCGCCTGATGTCGCAAGCGCTGCGCAAGCTTTCAGGCGTCATCAAGCAGACCAACACCTCGGTGATCTTCACCAACCAGCTGCGCCAGAAAATTGGCATCATGTTCGGTAACCCCGAAACCACCACAGGGGGCATGGCGCTAAAGTTCTATGCTTCCGTCCGGCTGGATGTGCGGCGAATCCAATCGATCAAGCTAGGCGCTGAAATCATCGGCAACCGCACCCGAGTCAGGGTGGTTAAAAACAAGGTCGCACCGCCGTTCCGCACTGCTGAATTCGACATCATGTATAACGAAGGCATTTCAAAGGCTGGTGATCTGCTTGACCTGGCGACTGCCATGGAGATCATCACCAAACGAGGCTCGTTCTTCAACTTTGGAGACCTGCGGCTGGGCCAGGGGCGGGAAAATGCCAAGGATTACCTGCGCGCTCATCAGGAGCTGCGCGAAGAGATCGAGATGGCTGTGCGCGAACGCGCTGCCAGCGGCGAACCTGCAATTGGATTTGGCGGGCTGAGTGAGGAAAACACAGCCGATGAGGGAGATTTATAATCGAAGTTCATCTATTGAAGATAAACCACTCGTTATCTGATGGGACATACGCAATACACTGGCCGTATTGCGTATTTTTTTACCTGTTTATCAGGAAATTTCACGCCGGGCACCCTCTCAACAATGATTAAGAAGTTATTATTCATGGATTGGGTTAAGGCATTATAATTTTACGAAATTCCCCTCGGAACCGAACGGAAGAACAATCCGAGGGGTTATATTTGTCAAATCGGATAAACCAATGCGCAAAGCACTGCGGCTATTTATTGTTTTTGTGTTGGCAATATTGATACCCACCCACATGAAAGCAAACGCAAGCCCAAGCGATCAACCAGTAGTCCATGTCATTTTGTTCTATTCTGACGGCTGCCCATTCTGTGACCAGGTGCTCACCAGCACACTGCCGGACCTTGAGCAAAAATTTTCCTTTAAACTAAATATCCTGCTGATGGATGTCGCCACACTGGATGATATAGACAACCTTTACTCGCTAGGTGCTGCCTTAGGCCTGAGCAAGGAACAGGTGCAGGTACCCTTCTTGCTCATCGATCACATTGCCCTGGTGGGTGCTGATGAAATCAATGCCCAATTATCAGGCCTGGTTGACCAATACCTGGCCAACGGAGGGATTGACCTTCCCGATATACCACAGCTAACCGGCATGCTCGCTAAAGCGACCGATTTCAGCTCGGTTCGGCTGGGGGTTCAGCTGGCTACACAAACTGCCACGACCCCTTCGTCGAGTGGCTTTCCCCTGGCAGAGGCAGTGATGGCGATCATGATCATCGCCATCCTCCTGGCGATCCTATTCATCGCCCGCAGCCTCCAGGGAAAAGCATTAAATCCCCTGATCGGCTGGCGCGATATTGCCATTCCAATCCTCACCATGATTGGTATGGGGATGTCCATCTACCTATCATACGTGGAAATTAGCCATATCCAGGCGTTTTGCGGGCCAGTGGGAGACTGTAATACGGTCCAGAGCAGCCCGTACGCCAAGCTGTTCGGGTTTTTTCCCGTCGGCCTATTTGGAGCATTGGGTTACCTGGCTCTGCTGGTCGCCTGGCTGGCTGGCCGCTATCGTTCCGGCTCCTTTTCTCATGTCAGCGGGCCGATCCTATTTGGGATGGCCATGTTCGGCACACTATTCTCTGTCTATCTCACTTATCTTGAGATATTCATCCTTCACGCCGTCTGCATCTGGTGCCTTGGTTCTGCAATTGTCATTACCGCCCTTATGTTGCTGACCCTTCCCCACATCACCCAATGGTTGGCTATCTCCGAAGATGAGGAATGATGCCATGCGCGCAGTGGGCATGGTCAGGCGCTTCAGTGTACGGGATACTTTTATCTCGCTAAAGTATCCAAATTATCGCTTGTGGTTCATCGGGCAGCTGGTTTCGCTGGTGGGCACCTGGACTCAAACCACCGCCCAGGGTTACCTGATTTACCAGCTGACCCAATCGCCGGAATACCTTGGATATGCCAGTTTTGCCAATGGATTGCCTTCCTGGCTGTTTACCATGTATGCCGGTGCGATTGCCGACCGCATGCCCAGGCGCACGCTGCTGGTCATCACGCAAAGCTCCATGCTGATCCTGGCATTCATCATGGCGATGTTAACTTTCACCAACATCATTCATTGGTGGCACATCCTCATCTTAACCTTCTTTTTGGGGATCAGCAATGCGTTCGATGCCCCGGCCCGGCAGGCCTTCGTACTGGAAATGGTCAACCGCGAAGATATGACCAATGCCATTGCTCTGAATTCAACCATGTTCAATTCGGCATTGGTGCTGGGGCCAGCTTTTGGGGGGTTGATCTACGCCTGGGTGGGCCCGGGATGGTGTTTCACCATCAACGGTATATCCTTTCTGGCGGTGATCATCGCCCTATTGATGATGAGGTTAAAGCCTTTCATGCCGGTCCCGCATGGCGGCAACACCATCGGCGAGGTGCGGGCTGGCATGAAATATGTGATGGCGCATCACGAGGTGCGCTTGCTGATCATCAATTTGTTCGTGGTCACGATATTTGGCTTTGGCTTTGTCACATTACTTCCCGCCTGGGCGGTTGCCGTGCTGGGCGGCGATGCTACCACAAACGGCTTTTTACAAGCGGCGCGCGGCTTTGGCTCATTGATGGGGGCACTATTGGTTGCAGCCATGGGACGCGTCAGGTTCCGCGGCAAGATATGGACCACCGGAAGCATTTTATTGCCCCTGCTGATGCTCATATTCGCATATACCCATTCGATCGTTCCCTCCTTGATCGCACTGGCGCTGGTGGGTTTCGCCACTATGATGGTGGTAAATATCTCCAACGCCATGGTCCAGACGCGCATCTTGGATGAAATGCGTGGCCGGGTGATGGGCATATACACCTTTTTCTTTTTCGGCGGTTTCCCGTTGGGCTCACTCGTTGCCGGGTGGGCGGCTGAAAAAATCGGAGAACCCACCACCGTGGCAATCAGCGCGAGTGTTTTGTTGGTATTCTCGGTTTGGGTGGCATGGCGGCAGCCTGCATTGCGGAACATGGAATAATCGGGCACCTGCACAGGCCATTTGTGAAGCTTACGATTGACGAAGCCCAGGCGAGATGGTAAAATTCCGACGCTCTACGCCCCCATTGTCTAGCGGCCCAGGACGCAGCCCTCTCAAGGCTGAAACACGAGTTCGAACCTCGTTGGGGGCACACCAATACCAGCCCTCTCATCCCCGTGGAGGGGACTTAAGCCCAAAACACGAGTTCGAACCTCGCCCGGGGCACACCAATACCAGCCCTCTCATCCCCGTGGAGGGGACTTAAGCCCAAAACACGAATTCGAACCGCGCCCGGGGCACTTTTTTATTGGGCTGTTGCATGATTGCTGTTTTACCAACACTTACCATGATCCTTACGGGGGCCCGGTTGTTATATACCCTCTAAATTAAATACCATTGTCCAGCATCCTATAGTATTGGCAAACAGGCCAGAAAACATGACCTCTGTCACTTCTCCCATCCTGGCAGATAAACTATACTCATGCCATGCAGCGATTACACAAATATATGATGAATTACTGCTCATATAAGCAAAGGATTTCACCACGGTATGAGTGAAGCCCTCAAGATTCGCGTGGGTTGTCCGGCGCATAACTGCGGCGGCCGCTGCCTGCTCATCGCTCACGTGGAAAACGGCCGCATCACGCGGCTGGATGCGGACGACCGCCCGGATTCAACGGCCGCCCCCCAGCTGCGTGCCTGCGCGCGCGGCCGGGCCTACCTGCGACGCCAATACCATCCAGATCGCTTGCTATATCCCCTTAAAAGAGTGGGAGCACGTGGACAGGGTAAATTTGTGCGCATCAGTTGGGATGAAGCCCTTTCCATTGTCGCCGGCGAGTTGCAACGGGTGAAAGCCAGTTATGGCAACGATGCGTTATTCGTGCCCTATGGCACCGGCAGCTATAACCAGTTAAATGGCTCGCAGACCGCCCGCCGGTTGTTGAACCTGTTTGGTGGCTGCCTGGGCATCTACAATTCTTATTCGTGGGGGGCAACCAACATCGCCACCCCCACGGTTTACGGCACCCTGGTGACCGGTAACCAGCGCCAAGACTGGCTCAACAGCCACTATATCATCATGTGGGGCTGGAACCCGGCTGAAATGCGAGACGGCACCAATAGCGATTATTTCATCCGCCTGGCACGTGAAAGCGGCGCCAGAGTGGTGTGCATCGACCCCAGGCACACGCTATCTGCTGCAGGCCTGGCAGATGAATGGATCCCCATCCGCCCGGGCACCGACACAGCCATGATGAGCGCCATGGCTTACATCATACTGACCGAGGGGCTCTATGATGCTGATTTCGTGCGCACACATTGCGTGGGATGGGACGCCACCCAAATGCCCGCTGGTGTCGAAAACGAAGAGACTTACAGTGATTATTTGCTGGGTAGGCGCGATGGGGTGCCCAAAACCCCTGAATGGGCTGAAGCGATCACGGCCGTGCCGGCATCAACGATCGCACGCATCGCCCGCGAATACGCCACCACAAAACCCGGCGTGCTCTACCAGGGTTATGGCATGCAGCGGCGGGCATATGGTGAACAGGTAGTGCGCGCCGGCTGCGTGCTGGCGGCCATCACCGGCAATGTGGGCATCCCGGGTGGCTGGGCCAGCGGGCTCGGCATGCAAGCCTCCGAAGGGGGCCCGCTTTGGACCATTTTCCCCAGCGGTGATAACCCGGTACAAGCCAGAATCCCGGTATTCCTGTGGTGCGAGGCCGTCTTGCGCGGCCATGAACTCAGTGCAGAGCAAGGTGTGATTGGCGCCCCACGTTTAAATACGGACATCAAGCTGATCTATGCCGTGGCGACCAATTGCCTGATCAACCAACACGCAGACTTGAACCGCTCGGTGGCTATCCTGAAAGACGAAAGCAAGGTTGAGTTTCTTGTGGTGCAAGATAACTTCCTGACCCCTACGGCGCAATTTGCAGACGTGGTGCTGCCGGCTTGTACCCAATTCGAGACCTGGGGTGTGGAGGATGGCTGGAAATACGGGGATGAGATTATCCTGCAACCCAAGCTGGTGGAACCTCCCGGGGAGTGCAAGAGCGATTACCGTATCTGTGCAGAGCTGGCAGAACGCCTGGGTTTCGGCGAGGTATACACTGAAGGGCGCGATGAAAAAGGCTGGGTGGAATGGTGCCTAGACCGCTACCGCGAGACCCGTTTCCCCGAGCTGCCCAGCCTGCAAGAGTTCATCGACCGCAACCTGGGTGCTTACAGCCAGCCGGTGAGCCAGCCGGCAGTGGCTTTTGCAGATTTCAGACGTGACCCGCGGCAACACCCGCTGTATACCCCCAGCGGAAAAATCGAGATCTTTTCGAAGACCCTGTACGACCTGGGAAATCCCGAAGAGATCCCGGCGGTGCCCAAATACATCCCCGAATGGGAAAATCCATTTATGCAGGCAAGCGATCAATCACCAGCGCAGATAAGAATGGGTGCCAAGAAATATCCCTTGCAAGCCATCGGGCATCACAGCCTGGCGCGGGTGCACTCCACACATGCCAATAATGACTGGCTTCAAGAGGCCTTCCCGCAGCGCATGTCCATCAACCCGCTCGACGCTGGGGCGCGCGGTTTACAGGATGGTGACCTTGCACGCGTGTGGAATGATCGCGGCGAGCTGCTCATCCAGGCCCGCCTGACTGAGCGCATCCTGCCGGGTGTGGTTGACATCCCCCAGGGCGCCTGGTGGAATCCCGATCTCACCGGCCTGGATCATGGCGGGTGCATCAATGTGCTCACCTCTCAACGCTGGACTCCACTGGCTTTCGCCACCACGCAGCATACCATCATGGTGGAAGTGGAAAAATACAAGGCTGAAAGGCTCCGGGGGGCGTAAAAAAGTCATGAGCTGCCATAACGAACCTATAATGCCATGACCTACGCCTTCAGCTTTGACGCCAGCGCCTGCACCGGTTGCAAGACCTGCCAGGAGGCCTGCAAGGATAAGAATAACCTGCCCGGAGGCATCTTATGGCGGCGGGTGATTGAAGTGAGCGGTGGGGAATGGACAAAATCAGGCAAAGCCTGGGAAAACAGTGTATTCGCCTATCACGTATCCATGGCGTGCAATCATTGTACCCATCCAAAGTGCGCCGGAGTATGCCCCACAGATGCCTATCATGTGCGACCGGACGGCGTGGTGTTGATTGACACCTCCCGGTGCATGGGCTGTAATTACTGCGCCTGGGCCTGCCCCTATGGAGCACCGCAGTATGACCCGACCCGAGGCACCGTGAGCAAGTGTGATTTCTGCTCCGACAATCTCGACGCAGGCCTGCCGCCCAGCTGCGTGGCAGCCTGCCCGCTGAGGGTACTCGATTTCAATGTGCTGGAAGATATGTCCCAAAATGGCAGCACACAAAATTTGTGGCAGCTGGCGGGTAGCGAGCACCCCTTCCCCCTGCCAGAATATTCGCACACCGAGCCCCACCTGGCGATAAAGCTTCACCCGGGAATGAAATCCCCGCTAAAAAAGCACGTGGCTAACCTGGAGGAAGTATTGCCACCCCTGTTGTATTCCGCAGGTCAGGACAACACTTTCCGTGAGCTGCCCCTGGTGGCATTTACCCTGCTGGTCCACACGGCAGTGGGAATGGCGCTGTGCGGCCTGGCAATCCCCAAACTGCCGCAGCTGGTGTTGCTTTCAATCGGCGTGCTGCTGGGCATGGGAGGGGCAATCTCTTTCCTGCACCTGGGGCGAAAACGCAATGCGTGGAGGGCCATTGTTCATCTCAGGAAGTCATGGCTGAGCCGTGAGGTGCTGATGGCCGGCCTGTTTGGGATTGCCTGGATGGCGAGCGTGGTGTGGACGTGGTTGAAGGAAACCCCTTTCAATCCCTGGCCGATGGCCATCCTGGGGATTGGGCTGATCGGCTGCATGTCGCAGGTTTATCTTCTGCAGGCAATCCCTTTCTGGAATACCTGGCGCACCCCGCTGGCGTTTTTCTTGACCACCATTCTATTGGGGGTGCTGGGGGTAAGCATGGTCAGCGCGCTGAAAGGATGGATCCTGGTATGTGGATTATCACTGGCAGCGGAAATGGCCATGATGCTGACCGCCAAGTATGCCTTTCACGGATTTGACGGATGGCTGCGCCTGGCCTTGCTGGCATTGGGCATCCTGGGTGTAATTCTTGCGGCCGCTTTCCCACAGGTGAAAGCTGTCTACCTGGTAATTCCTATCTTCTTCATCGCCCTGACGGAAGAGCTTTTGGGCAGGTGGCAATTCTATGCAGGGAGGGTGGTTTTCCCCAAACGCCAGGCTTGAAAAGACGGATCATTTATTGAGCGCGACCAGGCCTGTAAAATTGCTGATCGATCCAGGGCAGCCACAAACTACACAGTGATCTACACAGTGGCACTGCATGTGGTTATGTCCGTCGTGTACGTACTGTTAAGGCAAATGCAGCCAGGGCATACATCACTGCCCCCAAGATCAGGCACGCCAGGAGGCTGGTGAGGATGGCCTGCGTGTCCCATCCCGTATTCAGCAAGGCGCGCATGGCCTGCAACACGTAGGTGATGGGGTTGATCCGCGCAGCCACTTCAAGCCAGCCGGAAAGCAAGGATAACGGGACGAAGGTGGGCGCCAGGAAAGTGAGCGGGAAAAAGAGGAATGAAGCGCCCTGCGTGGCGGCAGCGCTCCCGCTCCCCAAGGCGGCAGAGACTGTGAAGCCAGCGAAACCAATCCCCAGCAAGATGCTCAAGCCGATGACCACCAGCAGGCCTGGTATCCCGGTGACGGGATTGAGGCCCAACAGCAGGCCAACCGCCACGACGATGATCGTTTGGATGCCCAGGATGACTGCGCCCGCCAGGATGGGGGCAAGCAGCAAGGCTGCGCGCCTGACGGGAGTGAGCAGCAGCTTGTCAAAGTATCCCCGCTCGATATCACGCACCAGGTTCTGAGCAGCCACGCCTGAGCCAGAGAGCGACCCGCTCACAATCGATAATGGAAGGATAAAACCCAGGTAGCTGCCATCAATGCCCGGGATAAAACTGGAGGCTTTGCCCAACGTTGACTGGTAAATTACCAGGAAGAAGATGCTGATGGCAACCGGGGGTAAGAGAGCCTCTGGCGTGCGTAGTAGGGTTGTTAGCGAGCGCACAACCAATATGTAAATCTGGGTAAACATTGAAAGTGGGTTACTCTTTTCTGATCGTGTAACAGATGCCTGATTATTTATGATGTCCATGATTAATTTACCTTTGCTTAGCGTTTTGAACCGGACGACTTAGCTTTATCGGCCTCGGCAGCAACCAAACGCTGCCCAGTTACTTGCAGGAAAACATCGTCCAGGGTCGGTTGGGTGAGCGTTATCGATAGGGGTGACAGTGCCACCTGCTGTAACTGGCTGATGACCGCAGGGATAGCTTCAGCCGCCTGTTCCAGGTAAAGACGGACGGTATCCCGGTCCAGCTGGATGCGGTCGCTGAATTGCTGCACAGCTGATTGGCTTTGTTGGGCGATCTCGGGGGATTCGAAGACCAGGTTCAACGACTCTTCGCCCAAAGCAGCCTTGAGCCTTGCTGGAGAGCCTTCCACGGCAATCTTGCCGCCCACGATGATTGCCACCGTATCGGCGAGCTCATCAGCTTCCTCCAGGTATTGGGTGGTCAGGAAAATGGTGATGCCCAATTCACGATTCAGGCGGCGCACTTCACGCCACACGTCCCTGCGGCTTATCGGATCTAGGCCGGTAGTGGGCTCGTCCAGGAAGAGCACTCTCGGCTGGTGCACCAGCGCCAGGGCCAGGTCCAGGCGGCGGCGCATGCCTCCGCTGTATGTGCCTACCCTGCGATCGGTGGCGCCTGACAGCTGGAGCAGGTCGAGCAGCTCACGTGCACGTGCCTGTGCCTCAGATTTGGATGCTCCAAACATGCGCCCCTGCAGGACGAGCAACTCCACCGGTTTCATCAGGGGGTCGATGCCGATATCCTGCAGGGCTACCCCTGCCACACGCCTGACCTCGGAGGCCTGGCTGGCGATGTCAAAACCTCCTACGCTGGCTTTTCCAGATGTGGGAAGGGCCAGGGTGGTCAATATCTTGATAGTGGTGCTTTTACCGGCACCATTAGGTCCCAAAAAGCCGAAGATTTTACCTTCATCTACCCTGAAGCTCAAATCATTAATGGCAGTCACATTGCCAGGGTAATTTTTCACTAAATTCTCTACAACAATCTCACGCGATCCCATTTTTACTCCTTCAAATCGATTAAAACTGGCAGAAATTACCTTGTCCAACATAATGATTATACCCCCAATTATCTACAAAATCAATACAATATATATACATAATATGAACACTAATGATATATTAATATAAGAATCCACATAGGGGTGCTTGAAGGGCAGATTTCATGCCCGTAACTCAACCCGGACTAATGCAGAGACGACTCACGTGAGATAAAACTCGCGCCCATATTCATCGTCTGGGGGAGAAAAAGCCTGAATTGCGTACCGGCCATCGCCATGAGATCAGCGCACTTCGGTTAGGCAGGCGGAATAAATACATAGAGCTGGTCTCCTGCATAAACCAGGCTGATAGGGTGCAAGCGTGGAGCACCATCTTTGCGGATGGTTGCCAGGAAGGCCAGCCCAACTTGCAGCTGGCGCGGGAAGAGCATTGCTTTTCCTGACTCGGCGAGCTCGGGCTCTTCGATGCGAAATTCAAGCCATGATCTTATTATGAGTTAACCCGGAAGGCTTTCAATGACGTTGTATTTTTCCAACAGCTGGACCAGATTGTATTTCCAATTGCTGGCGAGCTGTTTCACCTTCTTTTGCTTTATTCCCCGGCTGGATTTTCATCTCCGGCGTGTATGCGGGAGGCTGGCGAGTGACGAAGAAAACCGGCGCCGGCACTTCCGGCCTGGCGGTGGCGGCAGCAATACGGGTGGCAGCTTCTGTGGTAGCCACCGACTTTCCGGCCTTGCTGAGGTAGATGAACCAGTACATCGTCCCCACCATCACCGCTCCACCAATGATGTTCCCGATGGTGACTGGCAGCAGGTTGGCGATGAAAAAGCTAGCCCAGGTGAGGTGAGGGAAGTCAGCCGGTGCCTTATTTATCGCCTCAAAAAACACAGGGGTGCCCAGTTGCTTAATGAACAGTGCCACCGTGATGAAGTACATATTGGCGATGCTGTGCTCGAAACCAGCCGCCACAAAGGCAGCGATGGGAGGGATAATCGCCAGGATCTTATCGATGGTGCTGCGGGCGCTGTAGCACATCCACACCGCCATGCACACCAGGGCATTGCAGAAGATGCCCAGCACTATAGCCTGGATGAAAACCAGGCTGGTCTTGGCTTCGCCGGTATTCAGGGCTGTCAGTCCTACCGCACCGCCCCCAAATGTATATTGGCGGGTTAGGAACATCAGGTAAGCGGTGAGCAGTGAGCCGACAAAGTTGCCTGCATAGACGATGCCCCAGTTACGGAGCAACCTGACCAATGAGATACGTCGGTTGGCGAAGGCGATGATAATCAGGCTGTTGCCAGTGAAGAGCTCCGACCCTGATACAACCACCAGGATCAGCCCCAGTGAAAAGGTAACCCCCGCCAACAAGCGCGTGACGCCGTAAGGCAGGCTGGCGGCTCCTGCGCTAACCGTGGTGGCAAAGACCGCCCCCATGGCGATGAATGCACCTGCCAGTATAGCCAACAGGAAGGTGCGGATGGTATCAGTGGTGGTTTTCTTGACCCCCGTTTCGGCAGCTTTTACTGCCATCTCAGCAGGCAGCAAGGCATCGAAGGAAACCTCCCTGGATGCGTGCTTGCCATCTTTTGGGGTATGGGTGGATGTGGTGAACATATTTTTCTCTTCAGGCGACTGCGGTCAATTGCGTGTCAATGGCGAAAATGTGGTCGTAACGCTCGTCCAGTGGGGAGGCCACGGGTAGCTCCGGCTGGATGATCTTTAACAGTCCCTGGCACATGGCATTGAGGCCAATGTGCGCCAGCTCAGACTGGGGCAGCCCGGTTTGCCCGGCGGTCTTTTCGAAGGGGCAATCACAGATGATAAAACGTAGCTCGGGCCCAACCTGGTGTAAGGTGAAGTCCACTTTCAGGGTTTCCAGGATGCATTCCAGCGCGCAGATACCCGGATTGGGGATACCATCCGTAAACATATTGTCCAGCATATACATTGCCACAGCCTGGCCCATCCCACTGCCGAAACATTCCATGAGGGCGTAGGCCTGGTTCTCCTCGTAGCTCATCTGGCAGGTCATGGCGTATTCCAGGAAAATCTCGCACAGCGATATGGCGGTTTCTTCGCCTGCACCGGTTAACTCACCCCACATCTGGAACCCGTGCTGGGGATTGTCGAGGGCATAAACATCCCGCTGTCCAAGCTCGCTGTAATACATATCAGAGCTGGCAATCGGATAGCGGCAAATTAATTTTGGTCGTTTTTCAGGGATTGCTGGCATGCTTGCTTCCTTTCTTGTGATCAAATTACCACACCGGCTGCAGCAGGGTAGTTGAACCGTTGCTTGCCCGGTTGAATGAGAAAAAATTCACTATTAGAGTTATACCGAACAGGGGTAACAGCCACAAGTGCCAGAGCGTCACAAGTTGGTCACAATTTTTCCCCCTCGTCAATTTGTTATCCGCCAGTTACCGGCTATGTGAGGTGTTTTTGGGTATTCAGCACATAGCCGGCGTTGGAGATGGTTTCGATCACGGAATGGCCCGCTGGAACTGTTTCCAGCTTGTTACGCAAGCGATACACCAGTTGTTTGAGCATTTCATTGGTCGCACCTTCTGGCCCCCACACTCGCAGGATCAGGCTGTCGTAGTTGAGCACCCGGTCGGGGTTCTGCATCAGGGCGCGTAGCAGGCGGGTTTCAAGGTGGGTGAGATGGATGGGCTCGGAACCGGCGATAGAGACCTCTCTTCTCTCTGCATCGAAGGAGAATAGTCCTGCCTGCAGCACTTCCAGGGGCTCCTTCACCACCCGGCGTAACATCGCCCGTATGCGGGCGATCAGCTGGCGCGGGCTGAACGGCTTGATAATATACTCATCGGCACCGGCTTCCAGGGCAGCAATAACGTTATCGTCCGTATCCCGTACGGTAAGCATGATGATCGGCACGTCTGATTCACTGCGGATGCGCGTGCAAACTTCCAGCCCATCCAGGCGTGGTAAACCCCAGTCCAACACGATCAGGTCGGGTTTTTCCTTGCTGAACTGCTCAAGAGCATGCACACCATCGTGCGCATTCGCCACCTCAAAACCTGCCCGGCGGATGGCGAAGGATAGGACATCGGAAAGGGCTAAATCATCATCAACGACGAGTATCTTGGTCATAGTTATCTATCTCCTCTGGAGGTTGGATGGGAATGGTGAACCACACTTTGGCGCCTCCCCTGGCAAGGTTCTCTGCGCCAACCTGCCCGCCATGCATTTCGATGATCGATTTGACCACCGAAAGCCCCAGGCCAATACCATATTGGGTATCACGTGATTGGCCTGCAGTTACGAAGCGCTTGAACAGGTCTGCATACCGGTCAGTGGGAAGCCCCGGGCCGCTGTCGAGCACTGCGAGTGTCACCCAATTGGGGAAGAGGGTGATTTCCAGCTCAATCTTGCCGCCCATGGGGCTGAATTTGCTGGCATTTGAAAATAAATTTACCAGCACCTGGATAAGGCGATTAGCGTCTGCCCACAATTTAGGTAGTTTCTCGGGTGAGGATAAAACCAATCTCTGCTCGCGGCGCTTGAACAACGGCGACATTAGATCGGTTGCATCCTGAACAACCCCCCGCAGGTCGATCGGGCGGCGGTGCACCTGGAAACAACCGGCTTCGATGGTAGTGCTCTGTAAGAGATTCTCAACCAGGGTCTGCAGGTGCAAGGTGCTTAATTGGATAGTCTCCACCAGCTCTCTGAGCTCATTGGGCGTCAGCATGGAGCCTTCATCTTCCAGGATCTCAGAGGTGGCAGCAATCCCAGATAATGGAGTGCGAAATTCATGTGCCACATTGGCCAGGAAGTTATAACGCAAGCGATTAACGGCTTCCTCCTCGGTCACATCTCGGATGACCACCACTCGCTCTGAGCGATAGCCGCTGGGAGGATTTTCATCCAATGGCGAGATTGCCACAAAAAGAAGCAGGGGCTTGCTGTGCGCGTCCAGCACGTTAATGCGCTGTGCGACCGACCCATCGGTTTGCCTGTGTAGCAATTCGCTGATGGTCAATTTCTCGCCAGGGGCGGGTGTAAAGACATGTGTGAAGGGAAGACGCTCCACTGCCCAGCTTTCATAGCCCAGGATTTCCTCGGCGTCGCGGTTGAAATAGGTAATGCGCTCATTCTCATCGATGACAATCACCCCCTTGGGCATCAGTGATAGAAGCCGCTCTGTATGTTTCATCTCGCCCTGGGTCACCAGGAGCGTATGGCGCAGTTGGCGGCGTGCCAGCTCGAAATGCCGCGAGAGCTGGTTAATTTCGGGGATGCCGCTCTCGACTGGCGTAGTAACATCCAGGTTACCCTGGCTGATCTGGTCAGCGGCTTTGGAGAGCCTCAGCAATGGGGAGGTGATCGAGCGTGCCTGGCGAACCACCAGCACAGAGCCAAGCAACATGAACAAAATGCTGACTCCAGCCGATATGAGGAGGGTATTGATCATGCCCTGGTGTATTGAATTCCCGGGAAGAGCCACCTCACTCAAGGCCAACACATTCCCCTGCGCATCGCTCAGCGGCATCATTCCAATATAGTACGTTTGGTCGAGGGCACCTCCCTGGGAGCAGCAAGCTTTTCCGGTGTTCTGCACGCTCAAAGCAGATTGTGGATCAAGCGACCAGTTCGGGGCAGCCGGCAAGCTGGTGGCAACCCGCTTGCCGTCCACGATCAGGCTTTGTGCCAAGCCCGATTGATCTTCCAGGGTTTTCATATAGTCTGATTTTATCTCACGCGCCGCCAGCACATAGCCCACTATTGGATCCCCGCTGATGGGAGATTCGATCTCGCTGACCCCCACGATATACATGCTCGCCGGGTTGCCCAGGTTGACGAAATCTGCGGTGTACGGCTCCCTGCCGCTAAGAAAATCCCGAGGGGAGGGTAAGCCCGGTAAAGGATCGCCTGCCATAAAGTCAGCTGTGCTGACCTGGATAATGTCGAGGTTCCCACTTTCTTCTTTCAAAGAGCTCAGGTACTGCTCGATGGTTGCAGCATCCCGCTGTTGGATCAGGTTGTACAGGGTTGGCCTGCCAGAAATCAATCCGGCCACCTTTTTCAGCCTTGTGACCTCGGCATCATACAGCGCGCCGGTGGCAGATTGGGCATCCTGCACCCGCAACCACACCTGGTTTTCGAGGGCGCGCCACATGGCCAGGTTCGTGGGGATGCCGATGAATACGATGACAGCCACCACCACCAGCACCAGATTCAAGATGAGCCGTTGGGA
>Ga0172364_10000330_pt1 | contig 33094 bp, 32 predicted proteins | sample LakKivSesite10cm_FD_114545 | JGI IMG/M metagenome (GOLD analysis project Ga0172364, IMG submission 114545) | Sediment microbial communities from Lake Kivu, Rwanda - Sediment site 10cm | ecosystem: Environmental > Aquatic > Freshwater > Lake > Sediment | place: Rwanda: Western Province, Lake...
AAAAGGAGTGTATCTTCATAAAAAGGAGCTTAAAAAATCTCAAGTTACCGAGTATAAAAATTGGTTCGAAGGAAAAGGAATACCTGTGTTCTCAAGTAAAGAACTAGAAGATTTATGATTTGTTTTTCTTTAAGGGATAATCAGATTTAAAATCATCAAAAAACACGGATTTAAAATCAACGATTTTTCCCTCTTTAACTTCTATTCCATCTCTTTTTAGTCTTCTTATCTTGTCATCAATTCCTAGACCAAATCCACCTAAGCTTCCATCAGACTTAACAATTTTAAAACAAGGCATTGTATCTGCGTCAGGGTTTTTGTTCATGAACTTCCCAACTGCTCTTGCATAACCTTTGTTTCCAAGAGCCTTTGCAACGGCACCGTATGTTGAAACTCGGCCATGAGGAATTTGTCTTACGAGATAATAGGTGTATTCTGTGACATTCATGTTTGAATAAAAGATTGAACTAAAATAAATAACTTTTTGTTTTAAACAAAATTCAATCTACTTTTAGATCTACCCAAACATCCTTGAAACTCTCAATGAGACTGTATGGTTTATACTTCACAAGAAGTCTTGTTACCATTGGTTTATCAACTATTGAATATCCTTTTTCTTCGCCATAAGATTGAACCGACACGATACCGCATTTCACGAGCTTTTTAAGATGATATGAAAGAGTCGAAGGTGCGCAATCAAGATTTTGCAAAAGCTCCTTGTGTTGCGAACTATCACATTTTAACAGGAGAATAACTATCCTTAATGGAAAGTTCTGACGTAGGAGTGCCAAAGCTTTTTTGTCTGCAGTGCCTATTTCACCTTTAACATAATACCTATTATACCCTGCCTCATCAACAGGTACCAGCAACTCGTTTTTTTCAAGATAAAAAAGATGATACTCAACTAGAGATATTCTCATTCCAAGTAACTCTGCAATTTTACTTAGATGCAGCCCTGGATTTTTTGCGATGAGATCGTAGATTTTTCTACGGGTTTCTAGTTCGAGAACATCATCACTCATAGGACCTATCTCTTGAGGGTAGCTACAAACAACAGAACAAGTATAATCAGATCAAATAGTTCGAAATATGGATTCGAAATTACATTCAACATTTGATTGTTGAAAAGACCGAAACTCAAAACTAATCCCTTTACAAAAAATATTAAAAATACAAGAATCACAAAGATGAGTTTTGAATTTTTAAATTTCCTGTAACTGAATAGTGAAACTAAGAGCAACCCAAGTGCAAATATTGTTATACCTGCGTCTAAAACGATACTTACAGTCTCCATCCTTACCACTCTCGGTTATATAGAAATAAAAAAGGAGAATATAATGGTTATTAGTATCTCCTTCTGACGTAGATGATCCCTACAAATAAAATTGCGGCAATTACGCACATCAAAGCATAAGTAAAAATTGCTCCTGAAGATCCAGTATTTCCTGCTGGAATAGATCCTTGCATTGTATTTGCAATGGTTATCTGGTGCTCACTAAAATGAGGGATTGAAATGAGTATTTCGATTCCATCATCACCAATAGCAAGCAGATACTCTGAGTGTGCCCCATCATCATTTGGATTCAGTACATCGGTAATGTCATCTGCCATCTTAATTTGTTCGCCGTCGTATTTTATGTCAAGTTCCTTGGTTAAATCAAACATATCAAGATTCGTTGAAATCGCAATCGTTCTTCCTCCGCCGTTTTCATCACCGCTAACAAGAATAGTAATTTCTTTTGAGCCAATGATAACTGGATCGATCTGAACACCATCATAGATGAAAACTTCATGATCGTAAACTTTGTTTACCTCAGATATAATTAGTTCGGCTCCAACTTTGCCGTCAATTATTGATTTTTCAATCAGAATCCTTGTCTCGCTTATGTTGAGAACAAAATCGACCTCAGTTCCCTGATTTGCTTTTACCTCCATTATTCTTGTAGCATGTTTTGATTTGTAATCAACTTCGACAATGTATGTTCCCACTAGCAAATTCTGTTGATTATAATTTCCGTCTTCATCAGTTACTGTGTAAACGGGTTTTGTCACAAAATATGTTTCTTGTTGAGTTATTTGTGATTCATCTTCAACAATAATTCCACCCTTTTCAGGAATTCCAATCGTAACTAGTGTTCCATTTGCTGGCATTGATACGTCCTTGTTTTTAAGAGTTACAGTTCCATATACCCAACCAAATTCTGCCTCAGGAACATCCAGTATTGTGATATATGCTGTTGTACTTTTGTAACCATTTTTTATTGAACTAATTACGTATTCTGTATCTTTATCTACGAGAGGGGCAACAAGTGTAACATATCCCTGAAAATTTGTATAATATTCTTTTCCGTTGAAAATTACTGTCGCATTTTTTGCTGGATCTCCGCCAACCTCATCGTAAACAACTTGAATCGAAAAACTGGAACCCTCAGTTGCACTCTTTGAATACATGAACACTATAAAAAGCGGAATATTTTCACTTGATGAAGTTACGGTAAACGTACCAATTTCCTTGCCCGTAGGTTTCCATCTGATGGTATAGAAGCCGATGTTAAATCCAGTTATTTTATCTCCTGCCTTGATTTCTTTTGTAGATAATGAACCGTAGGTTCCTGCAGCCATATCACTTAAAACGTAAAAGTTATTGTATAAATTATTTCTTTCAAATACTAGATTTGCGTCCTGTTGATAAACACTGTCACTATAGTAGTGCCCCGAATCAACAGAGATTATCGTCAACGTGTTTTTAATTGAGTTGTAAGAAAATTGAATGTTTAAGGTTTCTTGAGAAAACACCCAATACCCTATACTACTGCCTGAAGGATTGTAGAAGAGTTCGATTGTTCCATAACAGGCTGTTACAACATCGCCTGCTTCAACATAAGTTCCAAGACCACTTGTATCGCAGTCACCATCGAAAGTCATATAACTCCATGGAAGGTTGTTTCTGTCCACCGATGTGACAGTTAAAGTATGCGCAACATCATTTTGAACAAACGATATCTCTGGTATTTCTGAAAGAAATGTAAACGATTCGAGAAATGTCTGTGTTGGTGCAAATGTTAGAGTGACTATGCCTGAACAATATCTTATCTGATCACCTGCAGTCATATATCCGCTGCCACTGGAGCTATAATAGACACTGGCCTGACCATCGACTTTTATGTCATTCCATGAAACATAATTCTGTGAGACTGATGTAACAGTTATCGTCCTTGCACTGTTGTCTTGAGCAAAGGTTATCGTCGGAGGCCCTTGGAATGTAAAGCTTCCAAGCAACTCACTTGTTGGAATGTACGTGAATGTTACAGTGTTATAACACTTTGTGATGAGGTCACCAGCTTCTACATAAGTTCCTAAAAAAGTTGTATTGCAATATCCGGAGACATCAATATCACTCCAAAGTATGTTGCTTGGATTAATGGAAACAACGGTTAATGTCCTATGCATGTCAGATTTTGAAAATTGAATAGTTGGAGTGGACGCTGGCGAGAACTCCCAAATACCAATAAGAATGCTTAGTGGTGTATATGTGAGAGTTATCGTGCCATAACAATTTGTAATGAAATCACCAGGAGTCACATAGGTTCCTAAACCTGATGTGCTACAGGTTCCATCAATGTGGATATCACTCCATAAGATGTTTGTTGGATCCACAGAGGTAACCATCAAGGTTTTCGCATTACTGTCTTTTACAAACTGAATAGTAGGAACAGGTATTGATGTAAACTCATAAATGCCTATCACAATGTTAAGGGGAATATACGTAAGAGTTATCGTACCATAACAACCCGAAATCACATTACCGGCAGTAACATAGGTTCCTAAACCAGACGTATTACAAGCACCACCAGGACCAACAGCAATATTAATATCACTCCATAAAACGTTACTAGGATCCACACTAGTAACAGTCAAAGTACGAGCAACACTATTCTTAACAAACTGAATAGTAGGAACAGATTTAGACCCGCCCGACATTGCAGGAATAGTCACTGTAGAAGCGAAAAATATCATTGCAAATACAAGCGTCAATGTCCATATTTTTTTGTTGATGTGTTTCATTTTTTTCACCATTTTAATTTCAATCTTTAGGAATTTGTTTTAGTATTCGAACATATAAATAGCTTATTGGAAGATTTTCGAATTTTTGGAGGTTTTTCGAATAAGGGTCAATCCAACATTTTTTAATCTATATCTCCATGTCAGCAAGAGTGAGCCATGAACAAACTGAAATTCCTTGGAACCGCCGGTGCACGTTTTGTTGTAATGAAACAACTGAGAGCGTCGGGTGGGATTTGGCTAACACTTGATGATACAAATATAATGATTGACCCTGGCCCTGGCTCACTTGTTCGCTGCCTATCAAGTAGACCAAAGCTCAATCCCATGGATTTAGATGGAATTATTCTAACGCATCGACATATTGATCATTCAAACGATGTCAACATAATTATGGAGGCCATGACAAACGGCGGTTTGAAAAAGAGAGGTACAGTCTTTGCCCCAAAAGATGCATTTGAAGAAGACCCTGTTGTTTTAAAATATGCCCGAAATTACGTTGAAAGATTAGAAATAATCAGAGAAAAAGGTATCTATCAGATTGGAAACGTTTCTTTCACGCCAGTTAAAAGCGTTCATGGTGTAGAAACATACGGCTTGAACATAAAAGGAAAAAGTAAATCCATTTCACTTATAACTGATACAAAATATTTCGATGGACTTGAATCATATTATAATGGAGATATTCTTATTATCAACGTTGTCCTTCTTGAAGAAAAACCGGAAATAGATCACCTATCTATTATTGATGCAGAGAAGATTTTATCTATAAACAAACCTAAATTAGCTATTTTGACACATTTTGGGATGAGGGTATTAAAAGCAAAGCCATGGGAAATCGCAGAGAATCTAACTAAAAAACTAGGTGTTAAGGTTATTGCAGCTAGAGATGGTATGGAATTAGATATCGACCAATACAAAAAATAGTTTTAAATTCAGTGAGACATATCAGATATAAATGGTAGATGTTAGAACTCTTCTTTCAAGATACTTCAGCATATTGGAAGAAAATGGAACTGCACAGTATCTTCATTGCAAACATATCTCTGTTTCTTTTGATAATTCTGAATCGAATAGAACTCTTTGGAAAAAACATGATGCTGCCCTCAAAGAAAGAAAACTTTGTAACAATGAACCGGAAAAATCATTACTAGATCTAAAAATAGAGCTTGCATCCAGAATTTTTCAACAATGCTGTTTTTGCGAAAGAAAATGTAAAATAGACCGCAGGAAGCAAACAGGCAACTGCGGAGTTCAGCAGCCAAACATATCATCTGAGTTTTTACACATGGGTGAAGAAGAAGTCTTAGTTCCATCATATACTATCTTTTTTTCAGGTTGCGCATTCCACTGTGTCTTCTGTCAGAACTGGGACATAAGCCAATTTCAATGCGGCATATACATAAGACCACAGACACTAACAGAAATGATATCTAGAAGAAAGGAACAAAAAGCAAAAAACGTTAACTGGGTTGGAGGAGACCCCACACCTAACGTACCTTATATTCTGCAAACACTAAAAGAATGCGAAGAAAACATCCCACAAGTATGGAACTCAAACATGTATTGCTCAAGTGAAACGATGAAGCTACTTGCTGGAGTAATCGATTTATACCTTACAGACTTCAAGTATGGAAACGATGAATGTGCCAAGCGCCTATCAAAAGTCGATAACTACGTAAAAGTCGTCAAAAGAAATCACAAAATAGCACATGAAGACGGGGAAATGATCATACGACACCTAGTAATGCCAAATCATTTAGAATGCTGTTCAAAGCCAATAATAAAATGGATAGCAGAGAACTTGCCAAATGCGACCGTTAACATAATGGCTCAATACCGACCTGAATACAAGGCGTACGAATACAAAGATATATCAAGACCGGTAAAAGCAGAAGAAGTAATGCAGGTTAAAGAATACGCAGATAAACTGGGAATACACGAAGTATAAAGTTATATATCAAGGTCCTTTTCATCAAAAATTATTGCTTTTCCTCCAACCTTTACGAAATTTCTACCGACCTCAACAAAAACCCTGCCAGGCTTACCAATTACATCTCCTTGCTCACAGACAAGATTTCTTTCTTGTACGATGCCGTTTTTGACAAGATAACAACAAACAGCTCCGTTAGCAGTACCAGTTACAGGATCTTCGTTGACACCGTAAACAGGCGCAAAATTTCGAGCATGATAAACTGAACGCGGTTCAAGTGTTTCAAAAGTAAAAACGTGAATACTACCGACGCCAATTTCATCGCAGAGGTTTTTAACTTTTAAAAAATCGGGTTTCATTTTTTTAAGAATATTAAACGATTTTATACAAACTGGAAGCGTAAATAAACCTGTGGACACAATTTGTCTAGGCAGGGAATCATCAATGTCATCGGGTTTTATTTTTAGTGAGCTGGCCAATTTAGATATATCAAAATGTATATTTTTGTATATGGGTCTACTCTGAGTCATCATAACTCGGTCAACTTTATCATCAAAAAACAAAATGTTCACGGGAAGAATGCCCGCTTTGGTTTCCTGAGTGACTTTACGACTATGCTTGAAAAAACCATTCGATGCCATTGTAAAAAACGTGGCAATTGTTGCATGGCCGCAAAGATCGACTTCAACGGTCGGTGAAAAAAATCTTACTTTGTAATCAGCATTTTTGCTTGGAAAAACAAATGCTGCTTCAGATACTTTCAAAATTTTTGATACTTGCATCATCTGCTTGTCTGTAAGTTTTGGAGAATCTAAAACAACGCCGGCTGCGTTTCCTCCATTTTTAGATTCTGTGAAAGCATTGACCTTTTTCACATGAATCTTCATAGATACTCATCTCCTACAATTCCACTCTTTTGTTGAAAAACACTCCACATCAAACGCTCTTGCAAGCTTTTTTTCTTCGTTAGTTAAAGTTCTTTCCACAAGCTTAATGTCAAATTCTTCTTCAAAACCAATTTTCATTGCATCGGCAACTTTTTCAAAATCAACCTCAGCACCCAAAACATGTTTTATAGATGTAACCCTCTGCTTTACATCGGCTATTAGTTTATCTTTTATTTTTTCATTAGGTACCTTCAAAATAGAAAACATCTTGTCAACATCAACATCCATGAGAACTGTACCGTGCTGTAAAACTGTATTCATTTTTCTTGTTTGGGCATTACCAGAAATTTTTTTTCCGTTTGTAACGATATCATTGATTGGAACGTATTTACTATCAACTCCAAGTTTTCCCAATCCTTTCATAATAGCTCCACATATTCTTCCATAGCTTTCCATGATGTTTTTTGGAATTTGTGGATGAGATTCTGAAATAACGATACTATATGTCAACTCTTTATCATGAAAAACAGCGCCGCCACCAGTAATTCTGCGAACATAATCAACGCCGAACTTTCTGCATGCCTTAAGATCTATTTCATCTTCTAAGCTTTGAAAATAACCAATGGAAATGGCAGCCGGCTTCCAACCGTATAAGCGTACTGTAGGAGGAGCTTTTCCTTTACTATTTGCAACTAATATTGCTCTGTCTATAGCCATATTTGAAAACGCGGTGTCAAATCCAGTTTTTAGAAGTCTCCATTCCTCGTTCATTTCACACACATCATAATTCCTTGGGTCAAACCCTCTGCATCTAAACCTATGAACTCTATGCTATGTTTCTTGATGATTGAATTTATTTTGCTGAGTAAAATTTCTTTGTCAAGTAACGTATTTCTCAATTCTGCCTCCATCATATCAATTGCTTCTTCAGGATAAGCAAAGAAATCACCGGTTATACTGATCTTATTGATTGAATTTTTTCCACTATTGTAGTCTAAAAATATCTTCAGCAGTTTACCATTTGGTACCTTATATATCGATTTATTCTTCATATGCTCCCCCTAATCCCCAATCAAGGCATTCTGTGCATGATATGAGCTGCGAACAAGTGGGCCCGATTCAACATGCCTGAAACCAAGCCACTTGCTAATTCTCTTCAAATCATTAAACTCGTAAGGCGTATAATATTTTTTAATTTCAACATGCTCTTTTGTTGGTTGTAGATACTGGCCGATAGTAAGAAAATCAACATCAACTTTTCTTAAATCACGCATGGTCTTAACAATCTGCTCTTTGTTTTCACCAAAACCAATCATGAAACCGGATTTGGTAACAATGTTTTCATCTATTTTCTTTGCATTTTTTAATACAGATAGACTAGTTTTATAATCACCATTAGGCCTAATAGCTGGAAATAAAGATTCAACAACTTCGATATTATGATTAACGACATCTGGACCTGCATCAATAACGGTTTTTAATGAATCTAAAGAGCCTTTGAAATCGGGAATTAGCACCTCAACTTTACAATCAGCATTCAACTTTTTAATTTCTTTAACGGTTTGATTGAAAACGCTAGCACCGCCATCTTCCAAATCGTCCCTTGTAACAGATGTAACAACTGCATATTTGAGCCCAAGAGTTTTAACACTTTCGGCAACATTTTTTGGTTCGTCTGGATCCAAAGGCAACGCCTTGCCATGTTTGACATTACAATACCTGCAAGCGCGAGTGCATGTATCCCCAAGAATTAAAAAAACAGCGGTTCCACAACCAAAGCATTCCGCAATATTTGGGCATTTTGCCTCCTCACATATCGTATGAAGTTTAGCGTTCCTCAGCATCAACTTTACTTTGGTGTAGTTCTCACCGCCAGGGATACCGACTTTTAACCAATCTGGATGCCTACGCATGAAATCTAAACTCCCATTGTAACCCTTAAAAGATCACGCAAACCAGGTGAAAAACCGAGAATCAATATGCCTATTTTTATTAAATTCACCAATCTTTGATAACCCTTCAATTCTTCTTTATACAAAACATCAAAAACATAGATAACTACTATAATCAAAACAAATTTTACAATAGGAAATAAAGGACCCCAAGTACTCAACAACATATTGGAGGCTGGATGCTTTTCTGCATAATACAAACCCATGCCAAATGGATCATTAATACTTATGTAACTTGTTAAACCATCAAGAAGATGACCTACCAGCATAGAAAGATTTAGCGGATTCTTATAAACCGCAATTTTTTCATTGCTACTAAACTTGCGGGCAACAAGATAAACTAAACCAACAATTAAAGCAATAAGACCTATGACTATTAGAAAGACATCAAAACGCACTCCAGTAGTATCATTCCAGCGATAGCCCAGAATCCAAAGACCTATAAGAAACATGGAAGGCAGTAAACAGATCAGCCCGCCAGAAAACAAAACGCTATTCACGGTGATTTTTGGTTTTTTGTACTTTTTTTCAAGGAAGTATCCTAAAAATAAGAAAAACAATGCATAGGCCGCTGTCTGGAAATAAATCAAAGGAGATATAAACCAATAAACAAAAGGTTCACTGAAATAACCGGTATCTTCAAGAGCCCTGGTTGCAGGTCCAAACAAGATATACGGCATGAGAGCAAGAGCAAATTTCCAATCAATCTTAATTTCATATTTCTTCAATAATTTATAGATGGCAAAAATAGCGACAACAAGAATAATTCCATATGTTATCTCAGACTCCAAGGTATAGCCTTCGTTTGCCATAACACCGTTATAATACGCTGTATCACCAGACGCATCTGCTACAACTGGGCCCCAATAATACTTCCAAATCCAATTATCATAAAATAATGTAGGAAATAAGATACATCCCACCACAATAACAACTATAATTGCCAATATTGCACCAAGAAATATGGCGATTTTATTTTTATGATAAAACTTGTTTATTTGCATTTATCGCTATCGTGAAAGGAAAAAATGATATATTAATCCACCCCCTCAAAAATAAGCGTATTAAACATTTTATAAATTTTTAATTACCCTGCTACTTTTTATGGCAAAGCTAATATATTGCGCCCTTTGTTTACTAGTCTAACTATGGAACACTTCACAAAATCAAAAACGATGGTCTTCCCTAGAGAAATCATCGTAGGCCACAAAGCAACAGTTCAAGTTGCTGATCTTTGCAACAGAATATCGAGAAGCAAAACAGCATTAATAGTAGCTGACAAAAGAACCAAAAAAATGTCTGGAGATGAAATAGCAAATCTTCTTTCAAAGGCAGGATACGACGTAAAACAAAAATTAATTTCTTCAGCAACTGTTGGCGAGGTTAACGAAGTCATTAAATTTGCAAGCAAGAACGACATAGACATCCTCTTGGGCGTAGGTGGCGGAAGTGTAATAGATGTAACAAAACTCGCGGCGTTTGACATTAATAGGCCGTTTGTTAGCGTACCAACATGTGCATCTCACGATGGAATTGCATCACCTCGTGCCTCTTTGAAACATAGCAAAGGGACCGTTTCAAAAACAGCGGTATCTCCCCTTGCAATACTAGCAGATACATCTGTTATAAATAAAGCACCTTATAGGATGCTTGCATCAGGTTGTGCAGATGTAATATCAAATATGTCAGCAGTAATGGATTGGGAGCTTGCACATAAATTAAAGGATGAAGAGTTTAGCAGCCATGCTGCAGTACTTGCAAAAACAGCAGCTCAGATCATTATAGAACGTGCTGATGAAATCAGACCGAAAGCTGAGGAATCTGTGTGGTTTGCTGTAAAAGCCATGATAGTTTCTGGTGTAGCTATGAGCGTTGCTGGAAGCACTAGACCAGCATCAGGAGCGGAACATATGTTTTCTCACATGCTTGATCATCTTGGCCCCGGAATCATTCTTAAGGGAAATAAAGGCAAAAGACCGATGCATGGAGAGCAATGCGGCGTTGGCGCCATCATGATGGTCTATCTACATGGTGGAGATTGGGAAAAAATAAGAGATGCTCTAAAAAAGATCGGAGCACCTACTACTTCTGAAGAATTAGGAATATCAAAGAAAAAAATTATAGAGGCACTGATGAGAGCCCACGAAATACGACCAGAAAGATACACGATACTAGGTGAAACAGGCCTTACCATGGATGCAGCTAAAAAACTAGCTAAAACTACAGGTGTAATATAGATGACATTGGTGACACTGATAGGCGAAAAACTTGCAAAGGAAAACGAAGAATTTATTTATCTGGGTCCAAACAACAATTGTAAGAATTGCAAACTAAAAACCGTGTGTTTTAACCTAAAACCAGGCAGACGTTATAAAATAATAGAAATAAGAGATAAGCGACATAATTGTGAAATTCATGAGGGAAATGCTGCAGTCGTGGAAGTTCAGGAGATGCCAATAATTACGGCCATAAGAAATGAATTGAAAGAAGGAAGTACAACAAAAATCGAAAAGATAGAATGTGAAAACATCGGCTGCAATAATTTTGAACTTTGTAATAATCTGGCCTTGCAAAAAGATAAAAATTATAAAGTGAAAAAAACCTACGAAAGTATCGAATGTTTCAAGGGCTACAGCCTACAAAAAGCGGAACTATCTGATTAATGACATATTACATTGTATATTAGTCCGTCTTTTCCAACAAAATCGGTAAATCCAATCTCATCCCTGATAATTTTTTTCCAGTTGGTGGTATTGATCATTGGATTGTCGTGGGCATAATCAGTAATTTGAGCAAAACCTATACATATAACTGATTTTCCTGACACACCGCAGTTCCAAACTTCACCGATAATTTTTATTCTTTCGGGAGGAGACTTCGTCGTATCGTTTCCATCATACATTATGAATATTGTCTTATGGGTGTTATAAAGGACTCTTTCCCCAGTAATTTCACTTTTATTATCTATTTTTATTCCTTGCTCCAAAGCCTTTTCTACTGTTTCCATTGTTCTTTCTTTAAGTTCTTTTTCGCCCATCATAATCAGAGTTTTTAATGTCGTTATAGTTAGATATGCTGGATACCTGTCATCAATTTTATATGTTAAACTACACCACTTTTCAAGTCCAAATAGCTGTGAGCCTTCGGCACGTTCCATGAGATCTTCGCTCCATCCACCATCCAAAAAGTCATCAGGAACATATGCTGGAGTCAAATTACTGGTACTAAAAACAATGGCAAGAATAATTATTACTATTATAAAAATAGCAATGAGTGCATATATTCTATTACTGCCCACACCACCTTCTTTGGACACGGCTCTAAATAACTACACATATACTTTAAGCTAACGAAAACAAGATGGAAAAAATACAAAAAACAAAAAGACTACAATATTATAGGGATTCTATCAATTTTGCAATTTCCTCACGTTTATCTTTTTCATTTGGTAGAGCAATCGAAGATCTCCATCTTTTTGAACCATCAGGAAGATAAAAACCTCTAGATACGGCAATAAACTCATTTTCGCCTACCGGCGTTTTTACCTTTCTTCTGGAGACTTCTATAAAATTATTCTTACCAAATTTTACTTCTTCCGCCTTTATTGTCTCAAATTCCACCATGACAATGTCTCCTACACCTAAATAGGTATCAGTTTCTTAATATATTTAATTTAAGGAATAGTCAGATAGCATGTTTTTAGCATATTGTTGTTAAATCTTCATCAAATTTTATTTTTTTAATCCTGCCTCTTTCCTTAATAACGCAACCTTGTCTGTTTTTTCCCAGGTAAAATCTGGATCTTCTCGCCCAAAGTGGCCATAAGCCGCCGTTTTCTTATATATTGGACGTCTAAGATCAAGTGTTTCTATGATATCTGCCGGTGTTATGGGAAAAAACTCTCTTACAATATCTTCTATCTTATTTATTGGAATCTTATTGGTTCCAAAACAATCGATATTGATAGAGACTGGTTCTGCTACTCCTATAGCATAAGCAAACTGTATCTCACATTTATCAGCAATGCCGGCAGCAACAATGTTTTTTGCAATGTATCTGGCTGCATAAGCTGCGCTTCGGTCGACTTTCGTTGGGTCTTTCCCGGAAAATGCCCCACCTCCGTGCCTACCTACTCCACCATATGTATCAACAATTATTTTTCTGCCGGTAACACCAGCATCAGCGTATGGCCCACCACGGATGAACGAACCAGTAGGGTTTACTAAAAATCTGGTATCTTTATCGATCCAATCTTTGCATATAGGTTTAATGATTTTTTCTACAACATCTTTTTTTATCCGCTCGTGAGAAATCCCGCCGTCATGTTGGGTCGAGACAACAATGGTATCTGCCCGAATGGGTTTCCCATTTGCATCGTACTCTATTGAAACCTGAGATTTTCCATCTGGTCTTAGATAGGATATCCCACCGCTTTTTCTTACATCTGAAAGTCTTTTTGTAAGTTTATGTGCAAGTGAAATCGACAAAGGCATTAGTTCGCTTGTTTCTCTGCAAGCATATCCGTACATCATACCCTGATCGCCAGCACCCTGTCCTTTATGCAAGCCCTTTCCTGAAACTCCCTGAGAGATATCTGGGCTCTGCTCAGTAATTTGTACCCATACAGAACACGTTTCCCATTCAATACCATACTCTGATCTTGTATAGCCTATTCCCTTGATTGCATCTCGAACAACATGCGGGATATCTATGTATGCTGATGTGGTCATTTCACCAAATACCATAACTCCACCGTTTTTGGTACCGCATTCAACAGCAACTCTTGACATTTTATCTTGTCTTAATGCTTCGTCTAAAATAGAATCTGATATCAGATCACACATTTTATCAGGATGGCCTTCAGTTACAGATTCAGAACTTATAATTATCTTTCTTTTTGGCATAGTTATCACCTAAAATTTCTTTTAGCCTCCATATTATTTATGAAAAATCAGAAACTGCATCATAGTTATTAAGTTTTTTAAAAAAGAGGAGGTTATTCGTTTATTTTTCTAGTAGTCCACACATCCTCTGCAAGTTCGTCATAAATGCTCTCGTCAGATATGTCCCTTTCAGGGAGGACCTGTTTTTTCTCTTGGACAATATTCCTGACAATTTTGCTTCCCTCTTTAGCATATTTCAAGATAATGTTCTTTTTAAGCACCCAGTAGTGCGTTCGCCATTCTCTGCCATCATACAAGGTAGTTTCTTCTCGCTCAGTTGTAAGCATTCCTTCTTCTTCCAAAATGTAGAACAGTTGCCTATCTTCTGGATCTAGCACATTATCGATTACGCGGTCATCGTATCCAAATATATCCATTACAAATCCTGCATCTCTACGTGCTTCTTCGATATCTATTCCGACTCTATTTGCTATTGCTTTTGACAAATCATCCAATGTTATAATGTCCATAATAAACAGACCTCTTCTTGTATCATTTAATTAATTTGCGCAATATAGTGTGTCAGTCATAGTATATATATTTTTCCCCAAATTTTTGTCTTTTGAAGGAAAAATGACATAAAGTTTATATACAGTATAACAGTAAGCGTATCCTATGAAGCAAGAAGATATCTCCAAAAAACTATCTGGCGAATGGATTTTGCTTTTTAATGACAAGATTGTTGACCACAGCGCCAATATAGAAGACATGCTCAAGGTAGTCGAAGAAAAATATCCCGCAGATAAATTTCCAGATGATGATATAAAAATATCAAAAGTATTATCTGGCGAGATTCATTTACATTGATTAAATGCCCAGTTCAAGATTTATATTTGAGTATTGTAGATATCCTATTGTTCCAGTTAAATTTTATTATAAGGAAAAGAAAACACCCACCATAGATGCATTACTTGATTCTGGCGGGGATTTTATAGTTATACCTATTCCTATTGCCAAGTATCTTGGATTGAAATTAAAAAAAGCTGGTCCAGTTGATACTGCAGGTGGAGCAACAACTTTGTTTAAAACTACGCTTAGCATGATTATAGGAAATAAAAACAAAAGCACTACATATCATAATATACAGATACATGTTTCTGCCAGAAATGACATACCAGTTTTATTGGGAAGACACCCAATTTTCGAGGATTATGAGATTATTTTCAAAAAACAGAAAAATCAGCTTATCTTAAAAATGCCGGAGAAACTCAAATAAAAAAAGTTTTAGGCTGATTTGTGAATTTAGAAATATTAGTTTTTGGCTTTTTTATATGTTAAAAAACTCATAAAGTATTTATATGGGAATCGACATAGCGGGTAAGCTGTTTCAATATTAATCAGATAGAGTATATTATATAAAAATATATTGAGGTTGAGTCCTGGCCTATATATGAGGCCTCTCTGGCCTTCAAAGGGCCTGTAGCTCAGCTAGGTAGAGCATCTGGCTTTTAACCAGGTGGCCAAGGGTTCGAATCCCTTCAGGCCCGCCTAAAATATAAGGCACTAGGGGAAAAACATAAGATGGCGACTGAATCAGAATCAACTGATAAAAAGCAGTTTGAAATAATGGGGCATAGGTTAGTTCCTTTACACGAAGTTATTTCGGAAAAGGAAAGAGAGGAAATTTTTAAAAAATATAAAATAAGACAGGATCAATTGCCTAGAATTTTAGATACCGACCCTGTAGCAATGTCTATAGGAGCAAAACCTGGACAGGTTGTAAAAATTACAAGAAAGAGCCAGACTGCAAAAAAAGCAGTTGCCTATAGACTTGTAGTAGAGAGTAATAAGTTAGCATAGGTGTTTAGGATGAGAGAATTAGTTGACACTTTTTATAGAGAACGTAGTATAGTAAACCACCAGATAGCATCATATAATGATTTTTTGGAGCGCAGACTTCAGAGCATTGTTGATAGTACAATAATTGGGCAAGAAGAAGATATGGAGCGGGGCTACATATATCCTGAAATAGAAGGATATAAAATAAAATTTGGCAAAATAACAGTTGGAAAACCTGAAGTCAAAGAGGCAGATGGGACAATCAGAGATCTAACGCCTATGGAGGCACGATTAAGAGATTTAACCTATGAAGCTCCGATATCACTAGAATTCATACCTGTTAAAGATGATGTGGAATACGAACCCGAGGAAGTAAGAATCGGTGAATTACCAATCATGATTAAGTCAAAAGCTTGCAATTTGGCCAAGCGCACTATTGATGAAAAAAAGGGTCACGAATTATCATACGAGGAATACAAAAAAGAATTACAAACCTTGCAAGAGGATCATTTGGACCCAGGCGGGTATTTTATTAGTAATGGTACAGAACGAGTGCTTATCACCGTTGAAGATCTTGCACCAAATAGAGTTTTAGTTGAAAAAAGCAATAGATACGGAACAGACGTGGAAGTTGCTAAGGTATTTTCACAAAAAGAAGGATACCGAGCTTTAACAGTTGTAGAAAAAAGAAAAGATGGCATGCTAATGGTGTCTCTTCCAACAACATACGGTCAGATACCTTTGATGATACTTTTAAGAGCACTTGGAATGGAAAACGACGAAGAAATAGTCGATGTAATAAGCGTAGACCCTAAAATGGAGCCTTATGTATTGGCCAATATCGAAGAGTGCGCTAACGAATACAGCATAACAACAAAGGAAGAAGCTATTGCTTATCTTGGAAAGAAATTTGCAGGTGGACAGGCAAAGGAGTACCGTGTTAAAAGAGTTGAAACATTAATGGATAAAAATCTTCTTCCGCACTTAGGTAATGAACCGGAAGATCGTTTAACCAAGGCTATTTTCATGGCCCGTATGGGAATGGCCGTGTTAGAATTGGCATTGGGAAAAAGAGAAGAGGATGACAAAGACCACTATGCAAATAAAAGATTGAAGCTCGCTGGAGATCTAATGGAAGATCTTTTCCGAGTTGCTTTTACCGCTTTATGTAAAGATTTGAAGTATCAAATTGAAAGAATTCATGCAAAAGGAAAGGAAATAAGAATCAGTTCATCACTTCGTTCAGATGTTTTAAGTCAACGTATTCATCATGCACTTGCAACCGGTAACTGGGTTGGTGGAAGGGCAGGAATTTCACAATTATTGGATAGAACTAGTAATTTGGCGGTACTAAGTCACTTGAGAAGAGTAACTTCACCGTTAACAAGGTCTCAGCCGCACTTCGAAGCACGAGATTTACATTCTACTCAGTGGGGAAGATTATGCCCAAATGAGACTCCGGAAGGTCCCAACTGTGGTCTAGTAAAAAATCTGGCACTTGCCGTAGAAATATCAGAAGGTTTTCCAGAAAAAGAAGTTGAAAGTGTACTCAGAGACATGGGCATAAAAGAAATTACCAAAAAATCTACTGGAACCAGAGTTTACTTAAACGGAGATTTAATAGGAATGCATCCTAACGGAAAAGAGCTTGTACAAAAATTAAGAGAGAAACGCAGGAAAGGCTTACTCAACATCGAAGTAAACGTTGCATATTACGAAGATGCGAACGATGTTATTGTAAGTTGTGACTGTGGCAGGTTGAGAAGACCTCTAGCAATTGTTGAAAAAGGCAAACTTCTGTTGAATAGTAAATATATTAGTGATTTAAAAGAAGGAAAGAAAAAATGGATCGATGTCATAAACGATGGCATCGTAGAATACATAGATGCAGAAGAAGAAGAAAATACTTTAATCGCTTTGAAAGAAGAAGATATCACTCCAGATCATACCCACATGGAACTTGATCCGATGTGCATACTTGGAATAGGTTCTTCATTGGTTCCTTACCCTGAGCATAATTCATCACCAAGAATTACCATGGGTGCAGGTATGGGCAAACAGTCTCTAGGTTTTGGTGCTTCTAATTATAGAATAAGACCAGATACAAGAAGTCACCTGCTTCACTATCCGCAGACGTCTCTTGTACAAACTCATCCAGTCAGATACATAAGATTTGGAGACAGACCCGCAGGACAGAATTTCATTGTAGCTGTAGCTTCATACCAAGGATACAACATGGAAGATGCATTGGTTACAAATAAGGCTGGCATAGAGCGAGGCATGTCGCGAAGTACATTCTTTAGAACATACAGCAGCGAAGAAAAGAGGTACCCTGGTGGTCAAGAGGATCATTTTGAGGTTCCTGATCCTGACTGCAGAGGAGTAAGAAGTGAAGAAATGTACATAAACCTAGGTGAAGACGGTCTTATTTCACCAGAGTGCGATGTTAAAAGTTCAGATGTACTTATAGGAAAAACCTCCCCGCCAAGATTCCTTGAAGAACCTACTGATTTTCTGACACCTCAAAAAAGAAGAGAAACATCGGTTACAGTTCAACACGGCGAGGGCGGAATTGTTGATAAGGTCATGCTATCTGAATCAGTTAATGGTTCCAGAATGGTCAAGATAAAGGTTCGAGAAGAGCGAATTCCGGAATACGGAGATAAATTTGCTTCGAAGCATGGTCAAAAAGGAGTCATCGGCCTTGTTGTTCCCCAGGAAAATATGCCGTTCAATGAACAAGGCATATGCCCTGACTTAATCATCAACCCACATGCAATTCCAAGCAGAATGACGGTTGGTCACGTTCTTGAAATGATAGGTGGAAAAGTTGGTGCTTTAGAGGGAAGATTTGTTGATGGTACTGCATTCAGCGGTGAGCCGGAAGAAGTACTTAGAAAAGCCTTAATGGCCAATGGATTTAAACACAACGGCAAAGAAATATTATACAATGGGGAAACGGGAAAAGCATTGGAATGTGACATATTTGTAGGATGTATATACTACCAAAAACTTCACCACATGGTAGCAGGAAAAATACATGCACGTTCAAGAGGGCCAGTACAGATACTTACGAGACAACCAACTGAAGGCAGAGCAAGAGAAGGTGGTTTGAGATTCGGAGAAATGGAAAGAGACTGTCTCATAGGCCACGGAGCATCAATGGTCATAAAGGACAGGCTGTTGGATGAATCAGACCTTACAGTAAAGTATGTTTGCAATACTTGCGGACATGTGGCTATAATAGACAGACTCGGGGCTTTACACTGCCCAGTTTGTGGAGATAGAGCAGATATTTACCCAGTGGAAATGAGTTATGCGTTTAAGCTATTGACAGATGAATTAAAATCCTTGGCAATTGCACCAAGAATAAAGTTGGAGTCTTTAGTTTGAGGTTTTAGAAGAGGTTTAAATATGGAAAGATCAAGGAGCACGACAAAAAAAATTGGCAGTATAGCATTTACTTTACTTTCACCAAATGAAATAAGAAAGATGAGTGCTACAAAAGTAATCACTGCTGATACCTATGATGATGATGGTTTTCCAATAGCAATGGGGCTTATGGACCCGAGGCTTGGAGTTATCGAACCAGGATTAAGATGTAAAACTTGTGGCTTGAGGGTCGGTAAGGATAAATGCCCAGGGCATTTTGGTCACATTGATTTAGCAATGCCAGTGATTCACGTAGGACTCGTGAAAAGCATAAGAAATTGTTTACGTGCAACATGCAGAGAATGCGGGCGACTGTTATTAACTGATAAACAAAGAGAAGAGTACACACAAACTTTAAAGAGACAGGAACAAGAAGGAAGAGATTTAACCTACCTGCTAAAGATGGTTGTAAAAGAATGCGAAAAAATCGAAAAATGTCCACGATGCGGAAGAGAGGTTGGCAAAATAGATTTGGATAAACCTACATCGCTCAGAGAAAATGGTAAGAAATTAACACCCTCAGAAATAAGAGAATGGCTTGAGAAAATACCTGACGAAGATCTTTCACTACTTGATATTAACAAAAAATCCGCTCGACCTGAGTGGATGGTTTTAACAGTTTTACCAGTACCGCCGGTTACAGTAAGACCTTCAGTTACATTGGAATCAGGCGAAAGATCAGAAGATGACTTGACGCACAAATTAGTAGATGTTATTAGAATAAATCAAAGACTACAGGAAAATAGAGATGCTGGTGCACCTCAACTAATAGTTGAAGACTTATGGGAACTTTTACAATATCACATTACAACATATCTTGATAATCAAACCTCTGGTATACCTCCTGCTCGTCATCGTTCAGGTAGACCATTAAAGACGTTAGCACAGAGATTAAAAGGAAAAGAGGGACGTTTTAGAAGTAATTTATCTGGAAAACGTGTCAACTTCTCAGCTCGTACTGTCATTTCCCCTGACCCAAATATAAGTATCAACGATATTGGTGTGCCCATAGAAATTGCCGAAGAGTTAACCGTTCCTACAAAAGTTACGGCTCATAATGTCGATTGGTGCAAAAAATTAGTTAAACAAAAATCTGAAACAACACCAACTAGCATAGAGGAATACCATCCCAGCGTAAATTATATAATAAGAGAAACAGAAGGCATGAAGCAGCGTATCAAAATAACAGAAAAGAATGCAGCAGAGGTTGCCGAGAAATTAGAAGTTGGTTCGGTTATAGAAAGACAATTGATGGAGGGAGATATTGCACTGTTCAATCGTCAGCCTTCTCTTCACAGAATGTCCATGATGGCGCATAGGATAAAAATAGTGCCACATAAAACATTTAGATTTAATTTGAGTGTATGTCCTCCCTACAACGCAGATTTTGATGGAGACGAAATGAACCTCCACATACTTCAGGGAGAAGAAGCAAAAGCAGAAGCGGAAATTCTGATGAAGGTACAAGAAAATGTTCTTTCACCAAGATTTGGCGGCGCTATTATAGGAGGTATTCACGACCACATATCAGGATGCTTCTTACTAACACACAAGGACAGGAAAATACCTATTGAGGATGCTTCACGCATTTTAGCAGCAATTGGATACAAAGGAAAAATCAATGAAACAATCGCAGAAAAAGATAAGAGATATGTTACTGGAAGGGACATATTCAGTACTCTTCTGCCAAAAGATCTTAATTTAGAATACAAAGCAAAGGCTTGTTTTAATTGTGAAGTTTGCCAAGGGGCAAAATGCCCAAATAATGCTTATGTAATAGTAAAAAATGGTGTTCTTAAGCAAGGCACAGTAGATGAAAATAGCATTGGTGCTTTTAAAGGTAAAATCCTAGATCGCATATTGCGAGATCATGGAATGGATGCAGGGCGCGAGTTTATTGACAACGTTACAAAACTTGCAATAGCTGCAATAACACTATTTGGTTTTACAACTGGCATTGATGATGAAGATATCCCTGAAGAGGCAAAGCAACAGATACAAGAAGGATTACAAAAAGCAATGAAGAAGATTAACGATCTTGTTAAAGCCTATGAAAACGAGGCATTGGAATCTCTTCCTGGACGAAGTCTAGAAGAAACCCTTGAAATGGAGATAATGAGAGTTACAGGTAAAACAAGAGACATGGCTGGAGAAATAGCAGGTAAACACCTTGGTTTAAACAACAGCGCAGTCATAATGGCAAAGTCGGGCGCAAGAGGATCAATGCTTAACCTTTCACAAATGTCTGGTTGCGTTGGTCAACAGGCAGTAAGAGGAGAAAGAATACACAGAGGTTACCAGTATCGTACCCTACCTCACTTTAAGAAAGGAGATCTAGGGGCAAGTGCAAAAGGATTTGTAGCATCTAGTTACAAGAACGGGCTTACTCCTACTGAATATTTCTTCCATTCGATGGGAGGTCGAGAAGGTCTTGTTGACACTGCGGTTCGTACTTCCAGATCAGGATACATGCAGAGACGTTTGATAAACGCTTTAGAAGATCTCAAGGTAGAAAACGATGGTACAGTCAGGCATGCAGGCGGCGAGATAATACAATTCATATACGGTGAGGATGGAATAGATCCAACCAAAAGTGTTGGTGGCGATGCAGTGGATGTTGATCGAATAATTGCTGATGTTAAGGAAGGGATCTGATGGCTAAGAAAAAGACGGCTCCGGCCAAGAAAAAAGAAAAGAAAACAAAAAAATCTGTTGTTGCCAAACCCAAGAAAACTCAGATAAAAAAAGTTGTCACAAAGAAATTGGAAAAAAAGACGATTTCTAAAAAAGAAAAACTACAAAAGAAAACTTCTGAAAAACTTAAAGTCAAAGAGGAAAAAACTGTAGAAAAGCCGATCCCAAAGATTAAAAAAGTTGAGCCGCCAAAACCCGTGGAAGAACCTGAAGAGCATAAGAAGATAAGATTAGAAATGGAAAAAATTCTTGATGGCCAGGATTTACCACTTTATGTAATAGATGAAATTATTGTAAAAGTTTCAAAAGATAAAGAGCTAAGACCTAAGTTAAAAAATATACTATCCAAAGCCCTGGAAGGATACAGGAAGAATTTGATAGATCCTTCTGAAGCATGTGGTATAGTAGGAGCACAAAGTATTGGTGAGCCAGGAACTCAGATGACAATGAGAACTTTCCACTACGCAGGAGTTGCAGAAATTAACGTTACGCTAGGTTTGCCAAGACTTATAGAAATCGTAGATGCCAGGTCCACTCCATCAACACCAATGATGAATATCTATCTAAGGGATGAGTATAGAGTAAATCCAGAACTTGCTAAAGAAGTTGCTAATCAGATTGAGATCACAAGGCTCATGGATGTAGCTGACATAGCAGCAGATCTGACCAATCTTGTCATCTATATAAATCCTGATGAAAAAACGATGAAGAAGAAAGGATTTACAATCGAGGGACTAGCAGAAAATATCAAAAAAGTTAGAGGAATAGATGCAAAGATAGAAAAAGACAGGATCAAGATTGTATTAGATGAACCGAGTTTTAAAGCTTTACTGGAGGTCAGTGAAGCAATTAAAAATCTTAAGATTAAAGGAATAGATGGCATAAAACGTATAATTATTAGAAGAGAACCAAACGAAGGGTACGTAATATACAGCGAAGGTAGCAATTTTGAGAAGGTTCTTGATATAGAAGGCGTTGACCCCTACAGAACAACTACTAACGACATACAAGCCGTGGGAAGAGTTCTTGGTATAGAAGCTGCAAGAAACATGATAATTCAAGAGGCATACAATACCTTATCGGAACAGGGTTTGAATGTTGACATGAGACACATAATGCTTGTAGCAGATGTTATGACCGCTGATGGTACCATAAGAGCCATTGGCAGACACGGAGTAAGTGCAGAGAAAGAATCAGTTTTATCAAGGGCTGCCTTTGAAATTACAGTTGGTCATCTTTTACAAGCAAGCAGGCGCGGTGAAACCGATAAGCTTGGCGGTGTGGCTGAAAACATTATCGTTGGGCAACCAGTAAATCTAGGAACGGGTGCTGTTGAACTTGTTATGCAACGTGGAAGTAAAAAGAAGGGAAGTTAAATGGTAGATGCAGATAAGATATTGAAAAATGTTATAAAAAGTGGGCAAGTCAAAATTGGAGCAAGACAGGCTAAACTTGCTGTCAAAGACGGTTCGGCAAAATTGGTTGTAATATCAGAAAACTGTCCGTTTTCTTCAGATATTAGTGAATTGGCAAGTAAGAAAAAGGTACCTGTTTATAAATACGAATCTAGCTCTATAAATCTGGGCGTTACTTGTGGTAAAACTTATGCAGTTTCTGCTTTTGCAGTTTTGGACGACGGCGGATCAAATATAATGAATCTTGTTAAAAAGAAGTAGGCAATGTAAATATGACCGAAATAATGCTTTCTAACGATGCTATGCAGTACATAAACATGGCCAGCAATATTGTAAAAATAGATATTTTAGACTGCATGATTGCGGATGATAAGCTCATATTTATAGTAAAGAAAGGGCAGCTAGGAGCCGCCATAGGCATTAAGGCAAACAATCTAGAAAGATTACGTAGAGTCTTTAAAAAGAATATAAAATTTGTTGAATTTGATTCGGATAAAGAAAAATTCATCCTTAACCTTTGTAAACCATACAAGGTAAACGGCATTGTATTGGAGGGAGAGGGAGATTTAACTGTCGCAAAGGTAACGGTCGACTCAAGTGACAAATCAAAAATAATTGGTAAAGGCGGTAAAAATATAGAAATTATACGTAAATTAGCACATAGGCACCATTCAGTCAAAGATGTTCAGATTACATAAACGCCATTAGTAATAATTTTTAAATAAGACCTACATTCGGGAGTGGGGAGCATCTTGAGAATAAAGAAACATCCTATCATTGATTTCAAAGACCAGAAAAAAATATCGTTCTGCTTTAACAATAAAAAATTAGATGGTTTTGAAGGAGATACAATCGCATCTGCATTGCACGCTGCAGGCGTTAAAATACTTACAACAAGTCTCAAGTATGATCGGCCACGTGGATTTTTTTGCGGCATTGGAAAATGCTCGTCTTGTTTGATGAGAGTCAATGGAGTGCCTAATGTTAGAACGTGCATCGCTCCTTTACTAGATGGTATAAATGTCGAAATGCAGGACAAATTGCCTGATCTACCAAGTGCGGATTTTAAAAGCAAATCAAAACAAACCATTGAAACAGATATTCTTGTAATTGGTGCTGGGCCTGCAGGATTATGCGCTGCTATTGAAGGTGCAAAAGAAGGAGCTAGAGTACTGCTAGTGGATGAAAATCAACGTGTTGGCGGACAACTAGTAAAGCAGACGCATAAATTTTTTGGTTCAAAGCACGAGAGGGCTGGAACCAGAGGTATTGAGATAGCCAGAGAATTAGAAAATGAACTGAAAGCATTTGAAAAAAATGACAAAATTAAGTTAATGCTGGATTCAACAGTTATCGGATATTATGAGGGAGATGAAAAAAAGCAACACAAGTTTGGCGTTGTAAAAAGAGAGAACTACGAAAGTAAGTTATACGAAGTAAATTGTAAAGCGGCCATATTTGCATGTGGCGCTATGGAAAACATGCTGCCATTTCCTGGTAATGATTTACCTGGCGTTTATGGTGCTGGTGCCGTTCAAACATTAATGAATGTATACGGAGTGAAACCCGGTAAAAAAGTAATTATGGTCGGCGCCGGTAATGTTGGTCTTATTGTTTCTTATCAGTTGTTACAGGCGGGTATCGATGTTGGTAGAGTCGTGGAAGCCGCACCAAATATTGGTGGATATAATGTTCATGCCGCAAAGCTACGTAGATGCGGTGTTCCTATACAAACCTCGCACTCAATCAAAGAAGTTTATGGAAATGGAAAAGTCGAAGGCGCCGTAGTAGTAAAACTTGATGAAAAATGGCAACCGATAAAAGGATCCGAAGAAAAAGTCAAATGCGATACCATATGCCTGGCAGTTGGTTTAACTCCTTCAGCAAGACTACTTTCTCAAACAGGAGCTGATCTTGAATTTATCCCAGAAGCAGGCGGATATGTTGCACTTCATGATGAGTCTATGCAGACAAGTGCGAAAGGCGTTTATGTTGCCGGAGATTCATCAGGAATAGAAGAAGCATCTACTGCAATGATTGAGGGAAAAATTGCTGGTCTTTCTGCAGCTATGGGCTTAGGATTCAAAAAGAACGAGACCTTATTAAAGCAATACATCAACGAACTTGACCAACTGCGAGCTGGACCTTTTGGCGAAAAACCGCGCATTGCAAAAGGAAAAATTACAAAGCTAGTGGAGGAAAGACATGCACGAGTATGAGCGAACCGGAATTTTGTCTGCAAAAGATTTGAAATTGCCTTCCAAAAGGCAACTGGAAAAAGGAGTGGCGATACTTGAGTGCATACAAGAAATTCCTTGCAATCCCTGTGTTGATTCATGCCCGGTAAAAGCTATTTCAATGAAGGATATTAACGCGCCTCCGATAAATGATTTTGATAAATGCATAGGTTGTACGAAATGCGTTGGAATTTGTCCGGGCCTAGCAATTTTTGTTGTGAAGATAAAAGACGGAAAGGCATTGATCACATTACCGTATGAATTTTTACCAGTTCCAAATGTTGGAGACAAAGTAAATGCACTTGATAGAACGGGAAACGTAAAAGGCAAAGCATTGGTAAAAAAAGTACTCAAGACAGGTAAAACATCAGTAGTTACAATTGAAGTAGATGAGAAGTTAGCCATGGATATTAGAAACATAAGGGTTGATGCATGAAGAAACAAACAATAATCTGCAGATGTGAAGATATAACGGAAGAAGACGTCATAAAAGCAATTGACGAAGGATACATAGATATAGAAGAATTAAGAAAAAAATTAAGAATTGGAATGGGGCCATGTCAAGGCAGAGTATGCATCCAGCTTGTGACCAGAATTCTTGAGAAAAAAACCGGTAAGAAAGTTTCAAAAATTCCTCTTCCTACATCAAGACCTCCTGAAATTCCTGTGCCGTTAGGCACATTAGCAAGTGATGACAAATGAAAAATAAAGCAGAAGTAGTAATCATTGGCGGCGGTGTAAATGGCTGTTCTTTAGCTTATCGTCTGGCAAAAAAAGGACTCGATGTTGTAGTTCTTGAAAAAAACTATCTATCTTCAGGTGCAACAGGGGCATGCGGAGCTGGAATTCGACAGCAATGGTCTACAAAAGAAAATGCAAAACTTGCAATAGAAAGTGTTAAGATTTTTGAGAAACTTAGCAAGGAGCTTGGTGAAGATATCGGATTGCGTCAAGGCGGATATCTGATTGCCGTTCATGATGAAAAAGAAATGAAACAGGCTGAGAAAAACGTTGATATGCAGCGCTCGTTGGGTTTGAAAGTAGACATATTAAAAGTCGATGAAATAAACGATATAGTGCCTATTTTGGACGTTAAAGGCATGAAGACAATTGGCGCAACATTTTGTCCAACTGATGGACATGCCAATCCTTTTAAAACAACCTTTGCCCATGCCAATGCTGCAAGAAGAGCTGGAGCTGAAATTTGCACCCATACTCAAGTTATTGACATTAAATTGAATAATAAAAAAATTAGTGAAGTTGTTACTGACAAAGGATCCATACAGACAAATATAATTGTAAATGCTGCAGGAATTGATTCGAAAAAGATTGCTGAAATGATTAAAGTTAAACTTCCATTAACTCCTTTTAGAAAAGAGATCATGGCAACTGAACGATTGAAGCCAATGTTTGAGGCGATGGTCATATCGTTCAAAGACGGGATATATTTTAGCCAGCAAGAGGAAGGTCAGATTGTAGGTGGTGTTCCAATACCTGAAGAAAGAAGCGGCTACAAGACAATGCCTACCTTTTCATTTCTACAGCACATGTCAAAGACGCTTACAAGATATGCGCCCGTACTCAAACATGTAAATATGCTCAGGCACTGGACTGGGTTTTATGATGTTACCCCAGATGCACGACCAATTTTGGGAGAGATTAAAGAAGTGAAAGGTTTCATTCAATGCAGCGGATTTAGTGGCCATGGCTTTATGATTTCTCCAATGGTTTCCAAGATACTTTCTGATTTTATTGCTGAAGGTAAAACATCTGACATATTGGAAAATTTAAATCTTGACAGATTTAAAGGTAAACAGATTGAAAAAGAGATGTATGTAGTAGGCTAAGTCAGTAGTAACAATAATAAATAAAACTCCTTATTCCAATCTCAGTAGATTATGGATTACGAAAAAGTCGGTTTTAAGGCGGGACTCGAGATACATCAACAGCTTGATACTCATAAGTTGTTTTGTAATTGCCAATCGATAATAACTGAAGATATAAACTATTCATTTGAACGGTTTCTAAGGCCCACACAAAGCGAATTAGGTGATTTGGATAAGGCTGCCCTTGCTGAAGCTAAAAGAGAACGCTATTTTCTATATACTGCGTCCAACAAGTCGACATGCCTTGTAGAGGCAGATGAAGAGCCACCACACTTAGTTAATGGTGAGGCGGTTGACATATGCATGACAATGGCCATTCTTTTAGGTGCAAAACCTGTTGATGAAGTTCATTTCATGAGGAAAATAGTCATTGATGGCTCAAATACTGGAGGTTTTCAAAGAACTGCACTACTAGCAATTGCTGGTAAAATTCAAGACGTTGGCATTCAAACTATCGCTCTTGAAGAGGATGCTGCACGTAAAATTCAAGAGAAAGGCAAGATGGTTAACTATGGCTTAGATAGGCTTGGCATACCTTTAATCGAGATAGCTACATCTGCCGACATAAAAAACCCACAACATGCAAGGGAAGTAGCAGAGCAGATAGGGACATTGCTTCATGCTACTGGAAAGGTGAAACGAGGATTAGGGACAATCAGGCAGGATCTTAACGTCTCTGTTTCTAAAGGCGCACGCGTTGAGATAAAAGGAATTCAATCTTTGAGCTCAATATCTGTAGTAGCTGAAAAAGAAACTTTGAGACAGCTGGGTTTGATAGAAATAAAAGAAACTCTAAATCATAGAATAAATAAAAACCATTTAGAAAATATAAAAGTCATTGACGTTACATCACTTTTAAAGGATTGCAAATCAAAAGTTGTTAAAAAATTACTTGAAAATGATGGATGTGCAAAGGCGATATGCCTCCCAGGTTTCAATGGCCTATTGAAGCAAGAGAATACGCGACTTGGAAAAGAATTTGCAGTCTATGCAAGGATGACCTCAGGAATAGGCGGGATAATACATAGTGATGAACTCCCTGGATACGGCCTAGAGCATACTGATGTTGAAAATCTAAGAAAGACTTTGAATACTTCCAGTAATGATGCTTTTGCAATTGCGGTTGGTAAAAAAGACGTTGTAAATATTGCGCTTAAGACAGTAATTGAACGAGCAAAAAGGACTCTAGACGGCGTTTTAGAAGAAGTTAGAAGAGCCCTGCCAGATGATACTACAGAATACATGAGACCCCTCCCAGGCGCAGCAAGGATGTACCCGGAGACTGATGTGCAGCCAGCGAGAATTACAAAGGATTATCTGGAGAAGATAAGAAAGAACCTTCCGGAGCGACCTGAAGAAAAGCATAGGCGTTTTATGGAAGAATATAAACTGAATACGGAACAGACCAAACAGATTCTTGCCAGTGGTTACGAAAATGATTTTGAAAGACTTGTAAAAAGATTTCCGGAGCTCAAAAACGTAATAATTCGAACATTTTTGAACACTTTTCCAGAACTTAGTGCTGAAAATGTTGATGTTGGAGGCATAACCGAAGACATTTTGATAGAAGTTTTTTCTGCTCTTTCCGAAGATAGATACGCAAAAGAGGCTGTTCCAAATATTTTGAAATGCCTAGCACAGAATAGCAAAATGACGCTAGAAAACGCAATAAAATCCTGTGGATTGGGCTCAACAGATACAAAAGAAATGGAAGAGATAATTAGGAAAATTGTGTCCGAGAGAATGGAATTTGTAAAACAGCGTGGTTTGGAAGCAGTAGGTCCACTTATGGGCGTAGTAATGAAGGAGCTTCGTGGAAAGGCTGACGGAAAGATGATAAACAAAATTTTAAAGCAGGAGATTGAAAAGGTTATTCGACCTTGAATTCAAGCCATTCTATTTTTCCACTTTCTACAAGGTCCTTTATTCTCTTTTTTACTGGATTTGATTCCGATTGATTTGCCTTAAAATCTACAAAAATTACACGATCGTCATCAAACTGTATCCCGCCTATCGGATCTCCAATGAATCTAAAGTTTTCATATGAAAAAGGATAATTGTTTAATAGGGTAGGATCAAACTCATCTATCGATCTGTCAGTATTTTTAACAGAGGATTGCTCGTCTGATGGCTCTTTCATGGCTTTATGTAAAGGCGAAACAGCCATTCTGTAAACCAGCGCTATTCCTGCAATCAGACCTGCTAATGCCCCTATCAAAAATATCCAAAATGTCATTAAAGGATCCATCGTATCACAATTCCCAATAACATTGTACAGTTGTATAATTTTTTGGTGAAACAAGCAAGCTGGCTAAGAATTATTTTGTGACTCTTTTTTTAAAGAGGAATTTCAGGTTTTTTATACCATCTTTGAAGCTTTCTAACTTCACCTGCCCTTCTCTAGCATAAAGTGTTGATGGTATCTCTTTTGCCTTGACATGTTTATTTGTAAACATCTCTATCTTTATTTCCTCTGAAAAGGGCATTCCGTCGTTGAATTCTTCCAATGACTGGATCTTTTTTAGAGCATCCCGCTTAAAGATCCACATGCCCGATTGAGAATCCCTAATATTGACTAAGAAAAGGACTCTAAGGGCCCATGCCAACGTAAGATTGCCAAATCGGTGCTTGATGGACATCGAGCCATGCTTTAATGCCGCAAAGCGGTCAGTAGTTATAAAATCAAGGTTTTGGTCCAATAACATTTGTATGTATTCATGAATACTGTCAAACGGATATGTCGCATCAGCATCGCCTGTGACAATTATATCGCCAGTTGCTTGTGCAAGCCCGGTTTTATAGGCCTGGCCGTATCCTTTTCGTTTCTCAAGAATAATCTGGGCGCCTTTGCTAGATGCAATTTCCCTTGTTTTATCCTTAGAATCGCCATCAACGACAAGGATTTCAAGGTTCCAATTATGTTTCTTAAAATAATCTTTATTCACTGCATCAATGGTTTTGCCAATGCCACGTTCCTCATTAATCGCAGGTATAACAATACTTACCTTCAGAGTCACTCACTCCAGGTAAATGTATAAAAACAAAGAGGTTAAAAGGGTTTTGGAAAAAAGATAAAAAAAGAGATAAAAAGGGGGTAAGACCCCTTTTAGGTTTGTTTTTAGTTTCGTCTGCGTCTTAGGAGTATTAATGCTACTCCAATTGCTATAACTAGTGTTACCAGTTCGAATCCTGGGATACCGCCACCACCGCCAGCTGTAACTGTTACGGTTGCAGTTGCACCTGTAAAGGTTCCGAATTCTGCAGTTATCTCGTAGTCACCTGCAGTAGTTGGAGCGGTTAATGTAACTACTCCGCCTGCTTTTGTCTTGTATGTTCCGCCATTAAATGTTACAGTAGCACCAATTACTGGGTCTCCAGTGTCCTTTGCCACTGCGATCTCAAATGTCGAGCCACCAGTTACCGTTGCATCTACAGATATTATAAGCGTTGGTACGTTTATTACAGTTATAGTTGTACTGCCTTCGATGAAACCTTCTGCCGTTACAGTTATAGTATATGTTCGATCGCTGCTAACCGATGGTGCTGTGAAAGCTTGAGTCTTACCATCAGTGCCGGTTGTAAGTGTAACGGTGTTGAATGTTACATCTGCGCCTACAACTGGAGTTGTCGTACCTTCCTTCACCACAGTAACAACGAATGTTTTAGTTTCATCTACTTGAGCATCTGTTGTAATTGTAAAGGTCCAGTAAGTAACCAGTATCTTTGTGGTAACAGTTCTACCGGATTGCCCAACATCTATGCTAATGTTACCAGTTGTTGTCGGTAACGCGGAGAACGTCACTTTGCCTTCTGAATCCGAGGTACCATTCTGATCCACTCCTTGTCCATGTATTCGCACAAATACACCGCTCAGTGGAGTTTCACGTCCAGTTACCTGTATGTAGAAAGTGGTTGTCTTGCCCAGAGGTATCTTACTTTTACCATCTTGAACAGTTACAGTAGGTACTGAAACTTTTACAATACCTTCAGCTTTTGCATATACTGTGCTTCCAGTTGGTTTGAACCAGAATGTTATGTTCTTTTCTGCAACTCCAGATGGTAAAAAGTCTGCAGTTATATCATTGACTGTTATTATGCCATTAGTTACAGTAACTGTTTTTGAAGTATTGCCACCCTGATCGGTCGAACCATCAAAAGAGGTGTTAGTATATGTTCTGTTATACTTCGAACTTATCTCAGTTATGTTGTCAATTCTTAACGTACCGTTTACTTTATCTCCACCATATAGCACTGTAAAGGTTGCACTTACGTTGTCATCATGTTTCCATATGAACGGGCTCACATCGCTTGTTACTGAGACTTTTTTTACGATGAAGGTCCCATTGTTTCCTTCACTTGTAGCCGTGTCGTTGTATGCATATACTGTATATGTACCTGCTCTTGTGAAGTATGCATCAGTAAGTGATTTAGTATAGTCACCAGCAATTTCAGTTGCAAATGTAGACCAGCGCGTTCCAAGAGAGTTTGTCACATCATGGCCATTTTCGTCAATAAACCTTACCTTCAGAGAGGTTTCATCATCTGAGTCAGGGTATGTGGTTGTATTGCCCGTAGTTGCAAGCGTGGTGTTAACGTAGAATCTAGCATATTTGTATGCTGCCATCACAGTACTTAGGGCGCCTCTCACTTCTGCATTTACTTTGAGGGCTGCTTGTGGTTTCAATCTTACAAGGGCATAACCGTAAGTTGTAGTTGTACCTACTGGTGCTACTACATATACTGTTAAGTTTCTTGGCGCTAAAATGGAACCGAAATTGGCATGTCCATTTCCGGCTCCTGTTTGATTTGCCCTCTGTTGAGTAGTATTTAGACCCAAGGTATAAATGCCATCAGTAATGGCTGTATCTATCGATAGATGGCCATTTACTATTGGTTTTCCAACAGTACCGCCGTCGTTGTCACCTATATAATACAGATATGCAGTAGCATATTTGTTCGTGCTAACTCCATCTGCATCTTTAACAGTTACTGTAAAGGTTGCAGGCGTGCCAATTCTGGCTTCATTCGAGTCTAGAGTGACTATAGTTCCATTGGTCATATAGTTGGTTCCCCCTATGGACAATGTGCCTTCTAGGGTACCATAGTTCTTTGAAGTGGTCTTCCAAGTGGCTGCTATATTAATCGTTCCGCCGCTTGCACCCATAGTCGGTATAATTGGAACAGTCCAAGTTCCTCCACTGTAATCAGCTCCAGGTATTTTATCTAAAGTTCCTGTAAATAATGCATTACCTGTAAGTGTAATATTTTCTTTAGCCTCATCTTCATTGGAGGCTCCAAAGTACGTATGGTCATTTCCAATTATCTGGAATTTTATATACAACGGCACATTTGAAATAGATGGGACATATGGTATTACTCCATCTGTGTTTTTATCGCTCCAAAGCGAGCCGTCATCATCTATCCATTTGAACTGTGCGCTTGGTGCACCATCGACAGTAAATGAAACTGTAGCGTTATACTCTTCAGTCCAGTCTTTATTGGTTTCTGTTCGGTCACCGTTTCTGTCAACCCATATGTATACTTTCCAAGTACCATTTGCACCCCAAACTGTAGAATTATCGCCCCAGTGCCAACCGGGGTCGCTTCCAGTTTCGTTGTACCATGTACAGTTTTTACCCCAACTTTGACTGGTTATGTTTAACCATCCAGTGGTCTTATTAACTTTCAGACTGTGATTACCAATTCCATAACCATCATCTGCAGCTACAAGTTCATCTGCACCGTTGAATATTCTATAGTGATATCTCTCAATACCAGTATAAGGAATCTTGGTTCCATCTGGATATTTTAGCGATATGTTTAGATCGCCGCTGAAGTTCCAGTATACAGTTGTAGTGGCTAGCGATGTGGTGG
>Ga0172364_10000332_pt1 | contig 32929 bp, 36 predicted proteins | sample LakKivSesite10cm_FD_114545 | JGI IMG/M metagenome (GOLD analysis project Ga0172364, IMG submission 114545) | Sediment microbial communities from Lake Kivu, Rwanda - Sediment site 10cm | ecosystem: Environmental > Aquatic > Freshwater > Lake > Sediment | place: Rwanda: Western Province, Lake...
CAGGATAAAATCTGTTTGCGCATTTTCAATAATCCGTTTATTTTACAAATTAATTTCGCCCTCAAATCAGTTTGCTATTTTTAAAAAATGATTTCAAGCATAATCCTGATTAGGTGTGGGGGTGGAGATGGCGGGAGTTGAACCCGCGTCAGTAAAGCATTTCCTTGGGAATCTACAGATATAGCCGATTTGTTTTAAGCTGACATAAGAAATCGGCAAAACTGCCAGCTCCTGGTCTTACTTTAGTCGCTCTTGCAAACAAGACCTGTTTTTAAGAGTCTACCTCGATGATATAACACCCTTAACAGCTTATCGAGAATCAACCGTCAGGATGCCGGCTTAAGCAAATGCGAAAGCCGGGGTTCTGCTGAAATTGGCAGTTGTTTTTTGCTCTGGTGATTTGCGAGGTGACAAAGCTTCCTCGATCTGCTCTTGGTGGTTCTGCTTTACTTCAAGGCCCAGCATCCCCAAATTTTATATTTTCAAGAATCTTATCACGATTTTAAGTGACGGTCAATCTCTCTTTCTATCTCTCGTTTTCTCAATAACTCTCGTTTGTCTATTTTCCGACGGCTCTTGCCAAGCCCCAATTCTACCTTAATTTTATTATTTTTCAAGAGAAAAGATAGGGGAATAAGCGTCAATCTTGCCTCTTTTATTTTCCCTAATAGATATTTCAACTCTTTTTTGTGAAGCAACAGCTTGCGGGAGCGAGTCGGGTCAAAATCTTTTGGCGCATTTTTCGGCTGCCAAGCAGGAATATTGGCGTTTAACAAATATAAATCACCGCCATAAAAGTTGGCAAAAGCACTCTCTAAAGATAGGCGGCTATTTTTAATTGATTTAACCTCAAAACCAAACAAGCTGATTCCTGCCTCAAATGTTTCAAGAATTTCATAATCAAAATAGGCGCGTTTATTTTTGGCTAAAATTTTCATATTATTCGCCTTTGATGACCGCCAATGGTGTTAATTTTGCCACTTTTTTAGATAAATCAGCCCGATGGACAACTTCCACCACTTCATCAATATTTTTATAGGCCTGGGGCGCCTCCTCAGCAATCCCTCTTAAGCTGGAGCATTTAATTATAATCCCCTTTTTTTCTAATTCCCTGACAATTTCCGGGCCAGAAAGCCTCCTTATGGCAGCATGCCTGGACATCATCCGACCGGCGCCGTGGCAAGTGGAATGCCAGGCCTCTTTGCTTTTCTCCGTTCCCACCAAAACATAGGAGGCCGTTCCCATTGAACCAGGAATTAAAACTGGTTGGCCAACTTGGCGGTATTTTTCTGGAACTTCCGGGTGATTCGGCGGAAAAGCCCGGGTAGCGCCCTTGCGGTGAACGACCACTTCAATCGATTTGCCGTTAATTAAATATTTCTCTATTTTGGCAATATTATGAGCCACATCATAAATTGATTCAAGTTTAGAAGTTCTCTCGCCCAGGATGGTTTTCCAGCTTTTTCTGATAAAGTGGCTAATCATCTGACGATTGGCCCAGGCGAAATTGGCGGCTGCTGCCATTGCGCTAAAATAACGCTGGCCTTCAGTAGAGCGAAAAGGCACGCAAGCCAATTCTCGGTCCGGCAATGAAATTTTGTATTTCGGCATCGCTTGCATCATTTGACGAATATAATCAGTGGCAACTTGATGACCAAAACCTCGGGAACCGGTATGAATCATCACAACAATCTGATCTCTAAAAAGGCCGAAGGCCTTTGCCACCCCATCATCAAAAATCTCAGCCACTTTCTGAATCTCCAAAAAATGATTGCCCGAACCAAGAGTGCCTACCTGATCTCGGCCCCGACTTTTAGCTCGCTCCGAGACCGCCCCTGGTTCAGCTCCTTGTAAACAACCGTTGGCCTCGCAGTTTTCGCTGTCTTCTTTTTCGCCATAACCTTGTTCTACCAAGCTTTTCGCTCCTCCTTCCAAAATTTTGTCTAAAGTGGCGATGTCCAATTTAATTTGCCGACCCCGGCCCAGACCCGAAGGCACCTCTTTTTGGATTTCTGTGGATAGTTTATCTAAATAAGGTTTAAGGTCTTTTTCCAGATAATCGGATTTTAATAATTTCATTCCGCAATTAATGTCATAGCCGACTCCGCCCGGCGAAATAATGCCTTCTGCCGAATCAATCGCTGCCACGCCGCCAATGGGAAAACCATAACCCTCGTGAATGTCTGGCATAGCCAAGCTATAATTTAAAATTCCGGGCAAAGTGGCGACATTTAATAATTGTTCCAGAGAATGGTCGTTGGAAGTTTGGTCCAACAATTTTACTGATGCATAAATCCGGGCCGGAACTCGCATCTCGCCCCTTGGGGGAATTTCCCACAAATAATCGCTGATTTTTCGCATTTCTTTCTTCTCCATATAAACTTCATCTTCATTATATCTGCTTCGGGCTAAAAACTCAAAAACAAAATCCCGCTTTTAGGGCGGGTTCTCTTGCAACTGTTCAATTGCTCACTTCAAATTCTGGAATTGCTGAATCGGACATTCGGTGGGAGAAGGCGAAGCTCCTGGTTGAGAAATAAAACAGTTTTGCGGATGTTGGGGGTCGCAGGTTTTATAGCGGATTAAATTATAGACGCCGCGCGCCGTATAAAGCGTGGAGATAATAAACAAAACTACAAAAATCCAGGAAAAAACTTCAAAGTATTTCCAGAAAAACTGCCCTAATTTTTCCGAGCGCTTCATCAAGGAACTGGTGATTTGCGTTTTTACTTTCAAATCAAAACGCGACTCGCAGGGCCGAAAACTCATTCTCCTCAAAACACAGGCGAATGCTTCTTTGGCGAGCTTACGATAAGCAACGCTGAAAATTCCTAAAATCGCAAAAATAATTAAAGCGGCCAGACAAATCATAGAAAAAAATCAAAATTCAAAAATCAAAACTCAAAATTTAACGTTTTAACTTTAAAACTTTTTCTAAAGTTTCGACGAATATTTTAGCTTCTTCCAAAGTATTATAGAAATACAAGGAAACGCGAGCTGAACCAGAAAGACGATGATGATTAAACCAAGAATGAACGCAGTGCTGGCCGGAACGAATGGCGATGTTGGCCAACTGATCAACCATCAAGGCAATCTCCCGCGAATCAAATCCGTCTGCATAAAAAGAAATTATCCCTGACCGCAAGCTCGGATCTTTCGGCCCGATTAATTTGATTGGCGCCATATTTGAAAGGGCCTCAGTAATAAATTTATTCAATTCTAACTCTTGTTTTTTAATATTGTCAAATCCCAACTCTTCCAAATAAATAATTGCCTCTCCCAAACCATAAATGCCGGCGTAATTTTGAAGGCCCGCTTCAAAACGCTGCGGCGGCGGAAGGAACTGGTATTTGTTATAAAAACTGTTTTCCATTGCCCCGCCGCCGGCAATCAGCGGCTGCAATTGCTCTAATAAATCTTTTTTAGCGTAAAGAGCGCCGGTGGCGGTTGGCCCCAACATTTTGTGGCCCGAAAATGCCAGAAAATCAACATCCAATTCCGAAACGTCAATTTTCTGATGAGGAATGGTCTGGGCAGCGTCAAACATTACATAAGCGCCATTTTGGTGGCTGATTTTAATAATTTCTTTGGCTGGAATGGTCACTCCATCTAAATTTGAGGTCAAACCAAAAGAAACTAAACGCGGTTTTTCTTGCTCAATCAATTCTTTAAACGTTTCCAAATCAAAGAGGTTGTGTTCTTTGGAAGGAATGATTTTGTGAATAATCTTTTTTTCCTTAGCCAAAACCAACCAAGGGATCAAATTGGAATTATGCTCCTTATCGGTGGTGAAAATTCTATCGCCTTCGTTAAATGGCCAGCCGCGAGCCACCAAATTCAAACTTTCAGTTGTGTTTTTGGTGAAAATAATTTCCTTTTCCGAACGAGCGCCGATAAAACGGGCGATTAGTTTGCGGACCTGCTCAATCCGATGATTCACTTCCTCGCTTAATTTATGAATGCTTCTGCCGGCGCAAGAGGATTGCTGTTCATAATAATCTTTTTCCGCACCTAAAACCGACTGCGGCCTTAAAGTCATGCAGGCGTTATCAAAATAAATGTAGGGCCGGCCCCTCAAAAATTTGCGGAGCAGCGGAAAATCCTGGCGAATTTTTTCTACGTCAAAATTCATAATAAAAATAAATATCTTTTATAACTCCAGCTCGGCACTAATATTTTGCATCGCTTTCAGACAAATTTCCGTAAACTGCTCCAAGGTCAATCCCAAGTCGCTGCACTTTTTAATAATTTCCCGGTTGGCGCCGGCAGCAAATCTTTTTTCTTCAAAACGATTTAAAATGGATTCAACTGTCAAATCACCGATTTTTTTGCTGGGCAAAACCAAGGTGGCGGCGACAATCAAACCAGTCATCGGGTCAACGCAATGAATAGCTTTGTCTAATTTTGATACTCGCGGCGCTCCGGTTTTTTCATTATGAGCCCTGATGGCCTGACCAATCTCTTTGTCCAGTCCCAATTTTTCCAATTCTTCCGCTCCCACTAGGCCATGTTTTTCCGGAAAATCCAACATTTCCAAATAATCATAATCATGAAGAAGGCCGGCCATCCCCCATTTTTCTTCATCCTCTTTAAAATAACGGGCCAAATTCTTTAAACACTCTTCTACCGCCAAAGAGTGTTTAATTATGTTCTTGTTTTGAATCTTGGTTTTTAACAGGTTATAAGCCTCGGCTCTGGTCATTAATTTTAATAATTATTTTTAATCGGCATAAGAATATAAAAATAGTTTTCGTCTTTCGGTGAATGCATCATCACCGGTTTTGTATCGCCGTTTAAACCCAAAAGGGCGCTGTCCGATTCAATGCTTTTTAGGCCATCCAAAAAATAGTGCCAGTTTAAAACTAATTCCTGATTTTCGCCGGTCACTTCCGCGTCCAGCGTGGATTTATTTTCGCCGATGGTTGATTCTTGAGCAAAAATTTCCAATTTATTAGGACTGGTGGCTTTAATTTTTACATCATTAACTTTACCAACAAATACCGCCGCCAATTTTACGGCATTAAACAAATCCTCCCGTTCAACCAACACTGTACTTTGGGTGTTTTTAGGAATGATAGTTTCATATTCCGGGAATGCTCCCTCCACTAACCGCGAAATTAATTCAATGTTTTCAAAATCAAAAAGAATTTGATGGGGGTCGACAAAAATTTTTACTCTTTTATCCTCCTCAAAAATCCTGGCCACCTCCTGAACGGTTTTTAACGGGATAATAACCTTCAATTCCTCCACCTCGGTTTTAAAATCGTCTCCTTTGATGGTTTTTTCCGCCAGACGGAAGGTGTCTGTCGCCACTAATTTTATTTTTTTATCTTTTAACCAGAAGAGGGTGCCGCTGATTTCCGGCCTTCTTTCGGTGAGGGAGGCGGCGCTAATTACCTGGTTTAAAGATTTTTTAAAATCGGATGTTTTCATTTCAATAAAATTTTCTGTTTTGATTTTGGGAATAATCGGAAAGTCGACCTCTTTGATACCCTGGATAATGTTTTCTGATTTTTCTGTTTTAATTTTCAATTTTGAATCAATAACCTCCAATTCCAATTTAGTAGCACCAATATTGTTTAAAATTGCCCCCAAAATATTGGCAGGAACGGTAATTCCTCCTTCCCGGGTTATTTTACCATTAATCCAACTAGTAATGCCGATTTCCAAATCGGTGGCGGCGATTTTAATTCTCCCCTTTTCTGTTTTTATCAAAACATTTTTTAAAATGGGAAGGATTGTGCCGGTACCAATCGCTCTTTCCACATTGAGAAAGGCTTGTTTAAAATTTTCTTTAAGTACTATAATTTTCATTTTTATTAAAATAGTAGTTAGTGTAGGGGAGGCGACTTTTTAATAGTAATTTTTAATTTTTGTTTTCAATAGATTATTTTTTGTTGGATAATAAGTGGAAAGGTTTTGGATTATTTGGGGAATTTTGTGAATAATTTTTGTATAATCAGTGATTATTATAAATTTTTTCTTTAATTAAATTAATCTCTTGGGCGAGAGTTCTGTTTTTTACTAAATCCTTGGAGATTTTGTTGTAGGCATGAAGAATGGTGGTATGATCCCGATTTCCTAATTTGCGGGCAATGGTCGGGAAAGAATTTTTTAAATCCTCTCTTAAAAGATACATAACAATTTGGCGGGGCTTGACCAGTTCTTTTTTGCGAGAGTGGCTGATTAATTCTTTCTCGGAAATATTGTAAAAATCCGCCGCGATTTTAATAATATTTTCCGGCGCAACCATCCTTATTTTTTGGGAGCCGATTTCCTCTAAAATATTTTCTGTGTTTTCTAAAGTCGGAGAGAGCCTTCTTATTCTTAAGACACCAATTAAACGGGCCAAAGCCCCTTCAAGCTCCCTGATATTGTAAGGAAATTTCTGGGCGATTAAATTGACAATTTCATCAGCCAAAGCCAGCTCATAATTTTGGCTCTGAAGCTTCATTTTCAAAATAGCCACTCGCGTTTCAAAATCGGGATAAGTGATATCCGCCACCATCCCGCCCTCAAATCGCGAGCGGAGCCGTTCCTCCAGAGTGGATAGAAGATACGGGGAGCGGTCCGAAGAGATAATTATCTGTTTGTTGGCTTCATATAAGGCGTTGAAGGTGTGGAAAAACTCTTCTTGGGTTTTTTCTTTTCCGCTGATGAATTGGATGTCGTCAATAATTAACGCATCAACCTTCCGATATTTATTTTTTATATCTTCCATTCTTTTTGTTCTGATTCCATTAATCACTTCATTAGTAAAAGTTTCGCTGCTGACATATTTTACTTTCGCTCTGTCTTTGTAAATTTTTTTAATCTCATTGCCTGCTCCTTGGAGTAAATGTGTTTTTCCCAGACCCACCCCGCCGTAAATGAACAAGGGATTATATTTTCGTCCAAGCTCTTCAACTGCCGCGGCAGTTGCCGAGTAAGCCAACTCGTTATTGGCGCCGACAATAAAATTTTGGAGAGTGTATTTTGAGTTGAGTCCGGTTTTGGCATCAATCGTGTATTCGGGAAATTCCAGCGGCTTCGGCAGGTGAAGACTTTCAATTTTTTTGTGAATCACAATATTTTTGGTTTTCTCTTCTGTCGGTTGGACTTGATAACAAACTTCTTTTATATCCGGGTCAAAGCTGCGCAAAATTTTTAAAATAGTTTTATGATATTTATTCTCCACCCACTCTTTGGCAAAGGTGCTTTCCAGCGCCAAAATAACACCCTCATCCTTTTTTTCCAAAAGGCGGCTGTTTTTTAGCCAGGTTTGAAAATTGGGTTTGGAAATTTGAAGTTCCAATTCTCCCAAAACCGATTGCCAAAGTTCCTTAGTGTCCATATTCACAAGCTCGATTGATTATGTTGAAATTTAACCAATATTAAAACCACTTTTAATATACATATTCTATACTAAAAATCAACCCAGATGACAAATTGGCGAAAGTGGATGGCCTGTGGATATCTTTCTAAATTTTTAAATTTTTGTTTTTCGCAAATAATAACCGGCAATGGCGCAAGCCAAAGCATCAGTGGTGTCGTCCAGTTTGGGGATTTTTGATAATTTCAGGATATTTTTTACCATTGAAGCCACCTGGTTTTTTTCCGCTCGGCCATAACCGGTCAAACAAACCTTGATTTCCAAGGGTGTCGGGTGAAAAATTGGAATTTTTTGAGCCCGGCCGGCTAAAATTATCACTCCCCTGGCCTGACTGACTTGAAAGGCCGTTTTTTGATTTTTGAAAAAGAAAATTTTTTCCAAGGCGATTAAATCGGGCTTATATTTTTTCAAAAGAGATGAAATTTTTTGAAAAATTTCTTCCAAAATTTCAGCTTCGTCTTTAAGTTTAGTTTCTAAACAACCGAAATCCAAGACCCGAAACCGATTTTTTTGATTTGTTTCGATTAATCCGTAGCCGACTCGTTTTGTACCCGGATCAATTCCCAAAATTTTTGTCATAAAATAAAAAATTTAAAATTTATGTTTCGATAAACTCACCACAAAATATTGGAATAAACTTCTTCAACATCTTGCTGCTCGTCCAATGCCTCAAAAAGTTTTTCATAGGTTTCTTGTTCTGATGGAGAAATTTTTTCCGCATTTTTGGGAACAAAATCCAGCGAGGATTCGGCGATGACAAATCCAGCTTCTAAAATTTTTTGCTTTGTTAATTCCAAATTTTCCGGCTTAGTGAAGATGATTGTTTTTTCATCATCTGTTTGGATATCTTCGGCGCCGGCTTCAATCACTTTCAGTTCCAGATCATCTGTCAACCTCTGTTTTTCTAAAATAATTTTTCCCTTCTCTTCAAATAACCATCGGACGCTGCCGGCACTCGCCATTTTTCCGCCGCATTCGTTCAAGATGTGTTTTATTTCGGCGATGGTCCGGTTTTTGTTGTCCGTAATAATTTGAATTAGGAGTGCCTTGCCAGCTGGTCCGTAAGCTTCCAAAAACAATTCCTCTAAACCTTCGCCTTCAATTTCGCCGGTGCCGCGCTTGATGGCCCGTTCAATATTTTCCGTCGGCATATTCATTGAGCGGGCCTTATCAATGGCCAATCGCAATTTGGGATTCATATCAGGATTTCCGCCTTTTTCGCGGCTGGCAATGGTAATTACCGCTGCTAATTTGGAAAAAACCTTGCTTCTTTTAGCATCGGTGGCTGCTTTTTTATGTTTGATTTGCGCCCATTTAGAATGTCCGGACATAATAGAAGTTAAAAATTAAAAAATAAAAATTAAAAATTGCGATAAATAGACCAACCCAATTTCATTATAGATTTCTTTTGCAGAAAATCAATTGACGGCGTTGGATTTGGCCGAAGAATGGTGTATAATAAAAAAGTCGTCATAAATTAAGAATAAATTTTTATGGATGAATATCAAAAAACAGAAGATAAAAAAGGAGAGACTTTGATTTTTGATTCCAAAGATATTCAAGAAAACAAAGGCGTTGCCGCCCTCTCTTATCTTTTTATTCTTTTTTTGGTGCCGCTCCTGACAAAACGAAATAGTAAGTTCGCTCAAATGCACGCCAAACAAGGATTGATTCTTTGCATCATTGAAATTATCGCCAGTTTCTTTTATTGGGTTCCATTTTTGGGATGGTTGCTGGGTCTGGTAATCGCTGTGGTTGCTATTTATAGCATCATTCAGGCCTTGAGCGGCAAGTACTGGCCCATTCCTTTAATTGGAACTTACACCGAAAAAATTAAAATTTAACCACTGTGAAAAATTACGCCTCCAAAAGAGCAAAGCGCGGAAAATTAGCTTATCGCACTCCTTCAAGTTTTCGTTTCCAGAGCTGCAAAGAAATAAACAAAAAGAAAAGCGAAAATTTTTTCCGGATTAAAAACCGGCCTTGAGCAAGGCCGGTTTTCTTTCAAGAGATCTGCTTTAAATGGCGGAGTCGGTATTTGTTTTTTCCCCTGTCAATTTCAACGCTGATTAAATCCAATTGCCAATCGTTCTCAATGTGGTGATGGTTAATGTATCCCAGAATTGTGCGGTTTAATTTTTTTATTTTCGCCTGGCTCATTTGGTCTTCGGGGACTAAATTTTCTTCTGAGTCGGCTCTTCTGTGCATTGTTTTAACTTCCACAAAAACCCAGAGCTTGCTCTTTTTGGCAATAATGTCAATTTCGCCCCAAGTTTTTCGGTAATTTTGGTCAATAATTTGGTATCCCTTTCTAATAAGGTAATTTTTGGCAATTTTTTCGCCTAATTGGCCGACAACTTGCTTTTCAGTTTCCATAATATTGAGTATATCTCATCTAAACCCAACTGCAAATCCTTTTTGTTAAAATGTTTCACAAGGCCCGCGGAACATTATTGTGCGACTCAATATTTAACAACAAGCAAAATCCGCTTATTGGCCAAGCACCAAATGTTTCACGTGAAACAAAATCAGATCCTTGAATTTTAAGTTCTAACCTTTAATTTTGTTTTAAAATGTTTCACGTGAAACATTAAAATTGGATAAAAATTGAAAAATGGCTCAAAATCTGGATTTTTTGAAAAACCAGTTTTTAAATAGGCAAAAATGTTTCACAAGTTTTGTGAAACATTATTTTGCGACAGATTCAAGGCCATTGGCTGAACCTTTGGAGTAGCAAGTGGCTCGATCCCCTCGCTTCGCCGCAGCCCGCAAGTAAAGTTCTTGATTTCTTGAGTTTTTAAATCCTTGGACAACTCGTCCCCGTCTTTCTGGGGGGGCGGGGACATTTTATTTATAATCATTCCAATGTTTTTAAAAACATTGGAATGAGAGCTAAAGTCTTAAATTCGCGTCAGCTTTCAAATTTTGCCAATTAAATTTTTTGGCTTTTTTCCGATTGAAATGGCCAGCCAAAGCAATCATTGCGGCATTGTCAGTGCTGAATTTTCTTTCTGGAAAAATAAATTGAGTTTTTGGCAATTCCTTTTTAATTGTTTGAAAGAAGCGATTAACAAGCGATTGGTTGGCAGCCACGCCGCCGCCTAAAATTATTGATTTGGCTTGGAATTTTTTTGCGGCTTTTATGGTTTTTTTCACCAAAACATCATTGATGGTTTCCTGAAATTCATAACTAATGGCCGGAATCAAGGGTTTTAAGTGAATTTTTTTCTTTTTCAAATCTTTGATTAAATACAAAACCGCTGTTTTCAAGCCAGAAAAAGAAAAATCAAAATCATCGGAACCAATCATTGGCCGCGGAAGTTTTATTTTTGGAAATTGGAAATTGAAAATTGAAAATTTCTCTGCCTCAGCAGCGATTGCTGGTCCTCCTGGGTAGCCGAGTCCTAATAGCCTCGCGGTTTTGTCAAAACATTCGCCGACAGCGTCATCCCGCGTTTCGCCAATTAGCTGATAGTTGCCCAAGTTCTTCATTAAAATCAATTGTGTATGGCCGCCGGAAATAATCAAGGCAATGGCAGGAAATATATCTCGTTTGAAAATTGTCCGCCAGCTGGCGGATCGGGGTTTGGCGCCATCTTCAGGTGGCTTTAGCCAATTGGCGAAGATGTGGCCCTCCAAGTGATTTATGGCTAAAAGAGGAATTCGCCAATAATAACTTAAAGCGCGAGCCAGATTAACCCCGGGCCATAAGGCCGGCGCCAGACCAGGGCCAAAAGTAGCAGCAATTAAGCCAATTTTCGGTCTGCCAGCTGGCAGATTATATTTTTTAAAGAAATTTAAAGCTTTTTTCAGTAAAATATTCTCTCTTTCCAAAATCTTTTTTATGGTTCGGATTTCGCCTGCCTGCCGGCAGGTAGGGATTTTCAATAATTTTGCTTCTTTCAGGGCCATTTTCAGCATCGGAATTAAATTTTTCTGGTGCTCTCTTTTAGCCAAAGACGGCACTATGCCTCCGAAGGGCGCGTGGATTTTCACTTGCGAGGAAACCAAGTTGGACAAAATTCTAAAACGCCCCCTTTTAAATTCCAAAATACTAATTGCGGTTTCATCGCAGCTGGTTTCAATGCCTAAAATAATAAAATTTCGCATAATTTAAATTTAACCCGTTTTTTAAATAAATCAAAATCCCGCGAGGCCGTAGCCTCGCGGGATTTGTAGTAATCTCGGTTTTGTTCAAGGTTAGAGTTTGATGCCCAATTGTTTCAGGGCCGGAGCGACCAGAGAAATTGGCGCCCGACACATTCGGACAGCGCCGCGCGGCCAATTGAAGGGGACGGGCTTGTGAAAACGTTTCAGATTTCTGAATTCATATTGTTTAAATTATACCATTCAAATAATTTATGTCAATATTAAAAAACAAAATCTCCTTTTTAATAAGGAGGGAGAAACCGACTACTTAATCGAGTTTGCAGCCCCGACCGGAGTTGAACCGGTGTTTACGCCGTGAAGGGGCGTTGTCCTAACCACTAGACGACAGGGCCAAATCCTAATTAGAATAATAAAAAAATAGAAAAAACACAAGTTTCGGCGCTCCTTGTTTAATTCTTCATTTATAGTAATATAGTAAAATGTAAAAGAAACTTCTGCCCTCGTAGTTCAATGGACAGAACTCCGGACTTCTAAGCCGGATATGGGGGTTCGATTCCCTCCGAGGGCGCCGTCAGTTCGGGCTGTAGTGTAATGGCTAGCACCCGCTTCGCCCGCCCGTTTCGACTCGGAATCGAGGTGAGCGAAGCGAGGCGAGCGAGTCCTTCTTGCCCAGCACCATTTTATCGGGGAGTAGTATAGCGGTAGTACGCGTGCTTTGGGAGCACGTAGTCCGAGTTCAACTCTCGGCTCCCCGACCAATCTAAAACTCTCCCGTCTTTGGCCGGGAAATTCCCAGTGGCCAGGCCGCTTAAAACCTTTTTAATGTCCAGATTAAAACCGATGCAAATAATTTTTATAATTTTAGCCGTGGCGCTGTTGGCACTGGGAATTTTTGTTTTTGGAGGGAAAAATAAAAAATCATTTGTGGAGTTTCCCAGCCACAATTTGAAAGTTGAGGTGGAATTGGCGGAAAATCTTGTGGCGCAAGCCAGAGGTTTAATGTTTCGTAAATCTTTGGCGCCTGAGAGCGGCATGCTGTTTGTTTTTCCGGATGAATTGCGGCGAACTTTCTGGATGAAAAATACAAAAATTCCCCTGGACTTACTTTTTATCTCAGCTGATAAAAAAATCGTGGAAATCAAAGAAAGTTTTGAGCCGTGCCAGGAGAATAAATGTCCGATTTATCGTTCCCAATTAGCAGCCCAATATGTTTTGGAAGTAAATGCCGGCTTTTCCGCGAAGAACAACATTCAAATCGGCGATCCCCTGATTTTCTAAAAACAAAAAAGAGAAGGAGCCGTTTCCATCTCTTTTTTATTTCTTTTTCCAGCCGGCCAGAGAAACGAGTCGGCTGATTTTTTTCGGCGGCCATTCCAAAACGATTCCGACCTTCTTCATTAGCTCCGTGATATTGACGCCGTTCGCCTCCGGGCTTTTGCAGATGAAATTAAACTGGTATTTTTGCCTGGCCCCTTCTTCTTGACGCAGGACTTTTCTGGCAGTCGACTGCCAATAAAGAACGCAATAAATCTGATGCTTGCTCCAATTCGGATGGAGCACCTTCATTTTTTCGGCGTGAGTTGCCAAATCAAATTCCGTGTAAATCAAGTAGATGTTCCTGGAAAAATCCAAAACCTCGTTAATCAAGGGCTGTGCCGGAGGGCAGCCTGATTTTTTATTGAAGTTGGGGCATCCTCGCGGATGGCGGCGATAAGGATGGCGGCAAAGCGATTGGAATTTTTTGCTGAAAGGTATAGCCTCAGGGTTTAATTGTATGATCATTTTTTCCCCTTGCGTAAGGTGACCGTTTGGTCATTAAAAGGGATGGCCCAGATGTCGCCTGAATTTTTGAAGCCAAAACGGACAGAATTTTGAATTCCTAAAATTCGGCAGAATTTCGCCTCTCGAACCCAAACAATTATATTGCGGCCATCCGGCAGGTAATAACCGCTGATATTGCCGCAGCCGCATCCACGCTTCTTTTTGGGCCCGCGCCTTAAAGCAACGACATCTTGGCAAAAATCGCAGACAAGTAATTTCATCTTCTATCTCCATTTTTAATTTTCTAATTTTCAGCTTAGAATTTTTTTGTTTTTAGTCAAGCCGAGAAGGAAAATTAGTTATCCACACTTGTGCATCACCGCTATTTTGTTATATTTAAAATAGAGCTTTAATTTCAATTAAAGCTAAAGAAGAAATGTTCGCGGTAAAAGTTTCCGACCACCTCAAAAAATTATCCGAGACGAGCGATGCTGTCAGAAAACAGTTTTATCCTTCGGAATCAGAAATTTGCTTTTTTAAAAAAGAGGATAATTTGAATTCGCCCAGTTTTCGCGACCCGCTTTTGGAGGATAAATACGAAAAAACCAAGGGACTGATTCATAAATATCCCAACCGCGTTTTAATTCTTCTGACCTTGACTTGCGCCGCTTATTGCCGGTTTTGCACGCGGCGCCGCAAAGTTTCCGAAATTGAAAAAGGAATTATTTTCAAAGCCGACATCCAAAAGATGGTGGCCTATCTTTTTAAAAATCCCGAAATCAACGAGGTGATTTTTTCCGGCGGCGATCCTTTGACCGCTCCGGAGATTTTAAAATACGCTTTAAAAAAATTCAGCCGCCTTCCCCAAATTAAAATTATCAGAATCGGCACGCGGCTGCCGGTTTCCAATCCCAAACTCATCGGTAAAGATTTTTTGGAAACAATCGGAAAAATCAAACAGCCGGTTTACGTCGGAATTCATTTTGAACACCCCAAAGAATTAACCAAAGAAACGATTGCGGCTTGCGACAGATTGCGCAGGGCCGGCGCGATTTTATACAGTCAAAGCGTTTTTCTAAAAGGCGTCAATGATTCTTACGAAATTTTATACGAACTTTTTATGGGGTTGATCCAAATCGGAGTGCGGCCCTATTATCTTTATCGCTGTGATCCGGTTGAGGGCGCCGGACATTTCCGCGTTGATTTTGAAAAAGAAGTGGCGATCGCCACGAAGCTGAGAAAAAATTTATCCGGCTTGGCTTGGCCGACCTACGTCATTGATTCTCCCAACGGCAGCGGCAAAATTCCCGTGCCTTTAAATTTTTGGAAATTCCATAAGAAATCTTACGGAGATTTCTTGAATAAAGAAAAAAGAGTGATTTAGGTCCGCTAAAAAGAGATTTTTAAGAACTTGCCAATTATTAGGCGAGTGATTTGACACTTGGGAATCTATTTGATATAATATAAGCAGCTAAAATTACAGTCAGGGTTGGGCAAACTAGCCGTAGGCTGGTTAATGTTCAACCTTTTTACAATAGAATAAGAAAAGAAAGGAGAATTTCCATGAAAAAGATGATGTTCGGGTTGGTGCTTCTGGTTTTGGCGTGTTCCCTGACCTTCGCGGTTCAGGGGACCGTCAAGCTCAAGGTGCTCGGTCGGGTGCCCCTGTCCAAGCCGGTCTTGGACGCGGAAACCGCACGGCAGTCCGTCAAGGACAACATCTAAAATTTCCCAAGGTTTCTAATTATTCCATTTCTATTTTTATCGCTTCAGCCGGGCAGGAATCAGCAGCCAATTTGATAGTTTCTTCATTGGCTCCTTTCGGATTTTTTACCCAAGATTTATTTTCTTTATCCAATTCAAAAACTTCGGGAGCCAGAGCGACACAGGTGCCGCAGCCGATGCATTTATTTCTGTCTATTTTTATTTTTTTCGTTTTTTTGACGCTCATAATCTTTGATTGCCGCTCTTAGTGCCTCATCGCCCAAGACCGAGCAGTGTATTTTAATAATTGGCAAGCCGCCCAGGCGCTTCATAATGTCCTGCGGTTTAATTTTTTGGGCCTTAGTCAAGGGCATCCCCCCTTTTTCAGTAATCATTACTGAAAGCATTGAAGTGGAAGCGATGGCTGAGCCGCAGCCGAAAGTCCGCCATCTGGCTTTTTTAATCTTTTCGGTTTTTTGGTCAATCCAAAGCCAGAATTTCATCAAATCGCCGCAAACCGCCGAACCCGCTTCGCCGTAGGCGTTGTATTTGAATTTTTTTTCTTCTGACGGCTTCATAAAATTTTTTGGATTGAAAAAATGCTCCTTAACTTTTTTTGAATAGAGCCAAGGGACCTCATTTTTCAAAATTAAATCCGCTTCACTTTTTTTCATAACTTATTTTAACTGCCGAAATTTCGCGCAGTTCTTTAACGATTTGTTTGATATTTTTTACCGCATAATCCAAGTCCTTTTTAGTCGTGTTTCTGCCCAAAGTTAAACGCAAACTGCCGTGAATAACTTCGCGGGGCAGCCCGATAGCCGTCAAAACGTGTGAGGGCCTCAAGATTTTGGAATGACAAGCAGAGCCGGTGGAGGCGCTAATGCCGCATTTATCCAATTGCAAAACCATTGCTTCGCCCTCAATATCCAAAATGGTGACATTGACGTTGTTTGGCAGACGATTTTTGGAATGGCCATTTAGAAAGGATTTGGGAATTTCTAATATATTTTTAATTAAATAATCGCGCAAGGGAATCAACTTTTTGGTTTCAGAACCCCTCTCTTTTTGAGCTAATTCCAGGGCCTTGGCCAAGCCGATCCAGGAGGCAACATTTTCAGTGCCGGAACGCAAATTATTTTCCTGGCCGCCGCCGAAAATCAAAGGCTCTAATTGAACCCCATTTTTTATATAGAGCAGACCGCTGGCCTTGGGTCCGTAAATTTTGCTCCCATTCAAGCTCATTAAGTCCACGCCCAATTTTTTTGGCCGGATTTCCAAAAATCCAGCTGCTTGGCATCCGTCAGTATGGAAAATTGGAAATTGGGTATTGGCAATTGAAAATTTCTTATCTTTGATAATCTTGGCGATTGTAGTTATTGGCTGAATAGTCCCGATTTCGTTGTTGGCGTACATTATGGAAACCAAAAGGGTTTGGCGGTTCAAGGAATTTTTTAATTCGTCGGTTATAACCGTGCCGAATTTATCAGTTGGCAAGTAAATGATTTCAAATCCCTCTTTTTTCAATTGTTTCATCGTCTCAAGAACTGACGGATGCTCAATTTGAGAGGTGATGAGGCGGGGTTTTTTAAATAGTTTTTTGTATCGCCGGCTAACGCCAAAAATCGCTAAATTAATTGATTCGGTCCCGCCGTTGGTAAAGATGATTTCTTGCGGTTTGACTTTGAGGATTTCGGCAATTAATTTTCGGCCATTTTCCAAAGCAGTTTTTGCTTGCCTACCTTCAAAATAAATCGCTGACGGATTGCCGAAATATTTGGACTGGAATTCTTCCATTATTTTTTTAACCTCAGGCCTTACTGGCGTGGTGGCTGCGTAATCCAAATAAATTCTTTTCATAAGATGTCGCTTAATTTTATTTGGCTGAAAGTTTTTTCTATTTTTCTATTCAAATTGGCCCAAAGTTTTTTTGAAGCGCAATCGGCGCTCGGGCAGCATTTGTAATTCGCGCAATCAATCAAGGAAAGAGGCCCCTCTATCGCTTCGCAGATTTCTTTTAATGAAATTTTTGAGGCGGGCCTGGTTAATCTGTAGCCGCCTCGACTGCCTCTCGTGGCCGCGATGAGTTTGTTTTTCGCCAGAAGTCGGCTGATTTTTTGGAGAAAATAAAAGGAAGCGCCTTCTTCAATGGCAATTTCGCCCAAACTCTTTGGTTTTTTGGTTTTTGAATCAGCGAGATAGCTCAGCAATCTAACGGCCATATGGATTTTTTCGGAAATTTTTATATTGCTCGGCATATATTATTTATTAAACGCAGGTCATTGAGCGGCCACTTTTAACTATGCGCCGCCATTTTAACCTTAACTATGAGCTATTATTTTTATTTTACGGTCTTTTTTTCTTTCAATTCATACCGTGGCGGTATGAATTGATTATATAAAAAGAAAAAATAAAAACAAGAGATCGGCAATTTCAAATTATAAAAATAGCCCTGATAGAGGGCCGGGCGTTAGCGCTTTGCTACTGATAGAATTTAAAATAAAGAAACTTGTTCAGGCGTCTGTTTTTGCATTTTTTCCAATGCTTCCAAATATTCGTCTAAGTCGGGCCAAACAATGTTAATTTTTACCGGCGTGGAATAATGGGAGGGAATAATGAGGTGCCCCTGCTTTTTCGCCAGTTCATAAAGGTCTTTGGTGAGTTTGACGTCATTGAGACAATAATTTTTTAATTCTTCAATTTTTCCTTCGCGGTATAGTTCAATCGCTTCCAGACCAGAACCGCTTTTCCCGCTGCCTATATTGGCCTGGGCCAATTGACCCAAGCCAATTTTGTGGCCGCGCTGGCGTTCCACTTCTTCCAAAATATCAATCACTTTTAGCCGCGAGAAATTATGGGAGAAATGGCCCTTTAAAACCGGGATGTCAAAATAATTTAGGGAAAAGCCGATAAGGACGCCAGTTTCTTTTAATAATTTTTCAAAGAGAGGGAATTCTTTTTCTTCAAAAGCGAAAAAACCGGCGCGGTTATAAGAATAAACGCCTATCACTGAAATGTGCAGGCGATGGAGGTTTTGTTTTCCGCCCACCTCATCAATGGTATCGCTGGTTTCAATATCAAGAACTAATTTATCCAACATGCCAAATTTATTAAAATTTATGAACTTCTGGTGAAATAAATTTTTTCATAAATTTGAGCACCCCGCACCTTTTCTAATGAGAACTCGTTATTAAATCAATCTGTCTATACTGATAAAATTCTTTAATCTCGGGAAAACATATATTCATTAGAAAAGGTGCGGGGTAAAGATTTGGCGTCTGAAATTTCGGCGCCCAAAAGGCTTGAAATTTCAGGCCAAGCCCTTTAAAGGTGGCGGTCAGCCACCGAGGAAGCGCCGAAGCTTTCGGGTTTAGTTTTAACGACAAAACCCGAGCCGCGAATGACGCCGACCACCTCATTAATCAAATTTTTGGTTTCGCCAGCCGTGCCGACGTCAACGTGAATTTCCAAATCAAAATGCGGAAGCTTCTTCTCCTGAAGAATCTTTAAAAGCTGTTGGCCAATTTCCAAAGACAAATACATTTCTTCATAAATTCGCTCTCGCAGGGTTTTGAAACGGTTTTGTTTGATGTGCCGCCAGAAATAACGGCCGCCATTGCCGACCCTCAAAACCACGATAGCGGTGACAAAATCAGAATCATCAGAATTGTTTGTGGAATCAGTGCCAATCACCACTCTATAACGATGGCTGGGCGCTATTTTGATAAAATCAAAAATCTCCTTTACCACGCCGGTTAAGTTCAATTTCAAGCCGAAAGAGCTGTTAAACAATTTTTCCGCCATATTTGTAGTTTATATTATTCCCGAAATAATCGCCTGTCAAATCTTAAAGGAATTTTTGGCAATTAAAAAATAAAATCCCCGTCTACGGAGACAGGGACTGGATGTCCTCTTCCAGCAGCTTTTTTAAGGCAGCTGCGCCCTCCAAATTTTCATAAGAGACAATGTATTTCAACAAATCAACGGGCAGCAGGTTATCAATTTTTTTATTTGGCAAGGTCAGCCAATCATAAGAGGAACAAGGAGTGCTTATCTTAGCTGATTTGACCATTTTGTCATAGAGACGGAGATTTTTGGCAATTTCTTTCATAAGCTGAGGCTCGGTGGGTTTTTTGGTAATAACCCAGACACCTTTTTGCAACAAAAAGGAGCGGTTCGCTTTAACAACAAAATTTCGGTCAGAGCCAACTACGAGAGAATGGGGAGGAATGATAACATCGGCTGGCAGGGTGATTCTGGTGGCGATGTAGGATTCATCGCCGATTTGGCAGGGGCTGATGAGATAGACGCCAGCGCCAATAAAACAGTTTTTGCCGATAGTCGCAGAGTTTTTGAAAACTCCGTCAAAATTGCAAATGCAAACGCCGAAAGCGATGTTGGTGCCGCGCTGGATTGTGCAGTCAGCCAAGTGGCAGAGGTGAGGGATGGCGACATCGGATTCAATGATGGCCCTTTTAATTTCGGCGCCAGGTCCGATGGAAACACGGTCTTTGATGTTGGAGTGTTGGATGTGGGCGCCTTTTATGGTGACGTAGTTGCCGATTTTACTTTCAACAACCTCTGAATTGCGGATGTTACAGTTATCTCCGATTTGGCTTTCTTCCAAGCGCGTTCCCTGGATGAGGCTCTCAGAGCCAATGTGGTTACAATCTTCCAAAGTAGTGATGGGCAGAAGCCAGGTTTTCGCCTCAGCGATAGTGTCGCAGGGAGCCAACCGCTCACGCTCCTTAGTGTACTTCGGGTCAATAATACATAAAAAAACCATGGTTGTTCTCCTCTTCAATCAAATTTTTAAGCCACCTATCCAATTTTAAAAAATAAATTAAAAAAAGTAAAGTTTTGATTTTTGCAAAATTTTTTAAAAACCGTATGATGATAACATCGGGCCCATAGTTAAGTGGTATAACGGCGCATTCGCATTGCGCAGGCGGGAGTTCAATTCTCCCTGGGTCCACACAAGCGCCATTCCCATGTCAATCCCCAATAATTAATGGTAATATTAAAAATAAGTAGGTTATTTGACAATTGAAAATGGGATTTGCAATAATTTCAAAAATGGCTATGATAGGAGGCACATATGAGAATTATTAGGCCGAAAAAACTTAAAAATGGAGATGCAGTAATGGTTGTTGCGCCGTCCCAACCAATCAGTAGTTTGCGCAATTTTAACCGAGGCGTCAAAACCTTAAATGATTTGGGCTTTGAAGTGCACTTGTCGCAGAATATCAATGCTCATTTTGGTAGGTACGAAGCTGGCACCGCGGACCAGCGCGCCGCTGATTTAAACCAGGCTTTTCAAGACAAAAGCGTGAAAGGGGTTTTTATGTCCGGCGGCGGATTTCTGGCTAACAAAGTTTTGCCCCTTTTGGATTATTCTCTGATTCGGAAAAATCCCAAAGTCATTATGGGATTTTCCGATGGCACCACTTTGTTAAATGCCATTTTCGCCAAGACCGGATTGGTTACCTTCCACGGATTTTCCATTGAACACTTTTTTAAACGTTCTACGCCGTACACTGTTGATTCTTTTTCGCGGATTGTTCAAAATGGTGGCATTCATTTTTACCCGCGCACCAACTGGCGCATTTTAAAACCAGGAAGAGCAATCGGCAGAATCTTGGGCGGAAATTTACTCAGTTTCGTTAACTTGCTTGGCACTTCTTATTGCCCGGACCTTACCAAAAGCATTTTGTTTTTTGAAGAGCATGACGATTATTCCGAAGATGTAGAAAATTCTCTGACTCGCTTAATCAATGCCGATATTTTGGGCGGCAATTTGGTTCAGGGCATCATCTTCGGAAAGTTCATCAACATTACCATCGGCTCCAATGATGCCGACACCAAGAAATGGAAGACCCCCAAAGGATTTACTTTTTATCAGATTTTGAAGCGGCTTTTTGCAGATTACTCCGTTCCAGTTTTAGCCAATGTTGACTTCGGCCTGACCAATACGCCCTTGACGATGCCGATTGGCATAAAAGCAGTGATGGATTTGACCGGCCACAAAGAAAGGCCCTATTTCAAATTAATAGAACCAGCTGTCCGTTAGGCGCTGGTTCTTGTGTTTTAAATTTTCAATTTGAATTTGGCGGGAACCAATGATAAATTAAATGGGATTTTTCGCCCTCGTAGTCCAATGGATAAGATGCAGGCCTCCGAAGCTTGAGATAGAGGTTCGATTCCTCTCGAGGGCACCAATCAATGTTAAGCCAAGAACAATATTATCTTAAAATTGGCAAAGCGAGCGATTTAAAGAAAATTAGCGAGCGCCGGCTTTTTCGTTTTCTTGAGATTATGCCGGGAGTTTTAAGTTGGCTAACGATTTTGTTAGTCATATTTTTGTCTTGGAAAAAACCGGTTTGGGTAGCTTTTTTCATCATCGCCTTTGACCTTTATTGGCTGCTAAAAACCATATTTTTATCCTTTCACCAGCAAGCGACATTTAGGAAAATGAAGCGCAATTTGAAGATTGATTGGATAGAAAAATTAGAGCAGCTTCCTCGCGGAAACGATAAATTGAAAATTGCCAGCTGGCGAGATGTCTATCATTTGATAATCCTGCCGGTTTACAAAGAAAAAATAAGGGTGGTGCGGCCGACATTTCAGGCCCTGGCCAAATCCAACTATCCTTTAGATAAATTTATTGTTGTCTTGGCGCCCGAAGAAAGAGCTGGTGAAAGCGGCCAAGAAATTGCTCAAAAAGTTAAGGAAGAATTTGGCGATAAGTTTTTCCGCCTTTTGGTTATCTTTCATCCAGCCAATATTGTCGGCGAGATTGCCGGAAAGGGGTCAAATGAAAGTTGGGCGGCCAAAAAAGCCAAAGACGTGATTGACGGCCTTCAAATTCCCTATGAAAACATCGTTGTTTCCTCTTTTGATATTGATACTCAGGTTTATCCATATTATTTTGCCTGTCTCACTTATCACTATCTAACCTGCCCCGAGCCGTTTCAGTCCAGCTTTCAACCAATTCCGATTTATAATAATAATATTTGGGAAGCTCCGGCGATTTCTCGAGTAATTGCGATGGGCGCAACGTTCTGGCATTCCATTCAGCAGGCCAGGCCGGAAAGAATGTCAACTTTTTCATCGCATTCAATGAGTTTTAAGGCAATTTCAGAAATGGATTTTTGGCCGGAAAAAAATGTTTCCGAAGATTCTCGGATTTTTTGGAAGTCGCTCTTATTTTATGACGGCCATTATCAAAACATTCCTTTGTATTATCCGGTTTCGATGGACGCCAATCTGGCTGAAAGTTTTTGGCAGACAGTAATCAATGTTTTTAAGCAGCAGATGCGTTGGAGCTGGGGAGTGGAAAACGTTCCTTATTTCACCTTCGGCTGTCTTAAAAACAAAGCTATGGCTTTAAGAAAAAAAATTTACCATTGCTTTAATATTTGGGAATCGTTTTGGTCGTGGGCAACCAACGCCTTACTGATTTTTATGCTGGGTTGGCTTCCGGTTTGGCTGGGAGGTCAAAGTTTTAATCGAACCATTCTCTCGTACAATCTGCCTTATCTGACCCGCTCAATTATGACGCTGGCTATGGTGGGTTTGGCCGGTTCGGCGTTTTATACTCTCCAGCTTCTTCCGCCGCGGCCGCCGAAATACAAATCGCGCAAATACATCTGGATGATTTTACAGTGGATTTTAGTTCCTTTGGCCACTATTATTTTTGGGGCCATTCCAGCTTTAATCTCTCAAACTCGTTTAATGCTGGGGAAATATATGGGTTTTTGGGTGACGCCGAAACACCGCAGCGAAACCGGAGAAAATTAATTCAAAATTTTGGTTGTTTGGCCAAATTCCAGCAGACGGTTTTTAATCAAAAGATGACTGTTTAAATTTGGATCTTGTTCCAATATTTTTTTGGCTTCGTTGCGGGCCAATTCTACCAATTCCAGATTTTTCAAAGCATTCATTAAATAATCGGGAATGCCCGACTGCCGCGTCCCAAAAAATTCCCCGGGCCCCCGGATTTGAAGGTCGCGTTCTGCCAGTTCGAAAGAATTTTTTGCCTTAACTATTGCTTCCAATCTTTCTCGGACGCTCTTTGTTGCGGATTCGGCGAAAAGCAGGCAATAGGACTGGTGTTGGCCGCGTCCCACCCTGCCCCTAAACTGATAAATTTGGGCCAAACCAAAGCGATCGGCACCCTCAATCAGCATAATTGTGGCATTGGGGATATCAATTCCGACTTCAATTACGGAAGTAGAAACCAGAACGTCAATTTCGCCATCATTAAAATTTTTCATAATTTCTTCTTTTTCTTTGGCCTTCATTTTTCCGTGAAGCATTTGAATTTTTAAATCTGGAAAAATCCGTTTTTTTAATTTTTCATATTCTTGGGAAACGCTTTTGACCTCCAATTTCGGCGAATCCTCTATGAGGGGACAGACGACAAAAGCTTGCCTGCCTGCTTTGATTTGCTGGCGAACAAAATCATACGCCTTTTGCCGATTGATTGGCGCCACCAATTTGGTGATGATTATTTTTCGATTTTTTGGCATTTCATTGATTAAAGAAATGTCCAAATCGCCCCAGATTGTTAAAGCTAAGGTGCGGGGGATCGGTGTGGCAGTCATTGAAAGGAGGTGGGGGACGAGCTCCCGATTTTTATTATTTTCTAAAAGTTGACGGCGCTGTTCAACGCCGAAGCGGTGTTGCTCATCAATAATTATCAAGCCCAATTTCTGAAATTTAACATTTTTCTGAATTAAGGCATGGGTGCCGATTATTAAATTCAGTTCGCCGCTTTCGCATTTTTTGAGAAATTCCTTTTTTGGGCTTTTTGTCTCAAGGGACCTGTAGGCAATTTTCGTTTCAGTAGAAGTGATCAATCCGATATTAATTTCCCAATTTTTGAAAAGCTTAGTGCAAGTTTGAAAATGCTGCTGGGAAAGAATTTCGGTTGGCGCCATCAACGCCACCTGGAATTTATTTTTGATGACTGCCAAGCTGGCGATGGCGGCCACAATGGTTTTGCCTGAGCCGACATCGCCTTCCAGCAGGCGATTCATTGGCTGATTTTTTTGCAAATCCCTTAAAATTTCAAAAATTACGCGGCGCTGGCTGTCGGTTAGAGAAAAACTTAAAGAATCAACGAATTTTTTTAGAATTTCTAAGTTGAGGCGGATGGAAAATGATTTTTTCAAACCCATTTTTTGGCGCTCTTTGAAAATCAAGAGCTCCAAAAGAAATAAGTCTTCAAAAGAAAAACGCTTTTTGGCCGCTTCCGCCTCCTCTAACATTGCGGGAAAGTGGATGTTTCGCAACCCGGTTTTTATATCATAAAATCCAAAACGTTTTTTTAACTCGGTTGGCAAGGGGTCGGCTGGAAAACGGATTTGTTCCAGAAGTTTTTTGATAAAAAATCTTAGAGCGCGGGAACTAAGGCCTTGGGTTTCTGGATAAATCGGAATCAGGCGGCCGGTTTCGCGGCGGTCCTCGCTAATTTGAGAAATTTTTTCGTAAGCCGGCGCAGAAAGATAAATTCCCTTTTCGTTTTCCGCCACCTTGCCGGCCAAACTTACGAGATTGCCCGGTTTCAGATTTTGGCTTAGAAAGGGTTGGTTGAACCAGATTACCTTGATAGAGTCAGTTTTATCTTGGACCAGAGCCTCCGTGATAAAAATTTTCCGCTGCCAGCTCCGGCGGGTTTTAATATCTAAAATTTGGCCGCTGATTGTGGCAGTTTCACCGACCTCCAATTCTTCAATGTTTTTGAAGTTAGAAAAATCCTCGTAACGATTGGGGAAATGATAAAGCAAATCGCGGACAGTTTTAATTCCGAGCTTTTCCAATTTTTTCTGATAATATTGACCAATGCCGGAAATCAATCCAACTGGCGTTTTAAAATCCACCATAAAAATCGCCCATATTATAACATATTTTTAAGATAAAAAAAATCAGCCGAGGCAGATTATAAATTAAATTCTGGTGCACCACCGTAGAGGACGTTCGAACTTTTTACGAGAATCTTCCCGAGGAAGAAATCTCATTAATATCATTCTAGCCAATAATGGATTTAAAACAAGGTGGAAGAATTCCACTATTTCGTTGAATTTGGCAGACGTTCAATAAAGTATAACCGGCCTTTTAAAAAAGAAAAGGGTCATCCGCGAACGGATGCCCTTGTTGTTCAAGGCCCAAGAAACTACTTGCGAAAAGCGAGAAAACGGTAGCAGGCGTGCCAGTCAACCTCGCACTGGAGGGGGAGGTCCAGCCCACGACCGGACACGCCGCAGCAGAGGTACGCGACAGAGCGACCCGCGACCCAGTACTGCCAGACGGAACCCAGCTCTACGATTGTGTATTTGCGCTGTTCGTCAGGATATTTCTCGCCAAAAGCGAGAAGCTCAGCAAGAGTGGCAGGACGAAGACCGCGCTGGTCCAGGTCTTGGATGATGGTATCCGAACACATACACTTGCCGTAGTGGATGAGCTCAGCATTGAGTTCAACTCTACCCGAGCCCTTGACCGGAAAATGTTTGTCCGTGATGTCCGAGTTGACCCAGTCGTACTTACCCGCCTGAATCATCTCAGCGAGGGACTTTGAATAGTTAACGATGACTGGAAATGTATCTTCCATCACATTCTCCTTTGTTTTAAGATACCGAACCCTCTTCGGCTAGAGACTTATCTCCCTATGAGACGAGTGATTAAGAAGCTACCTTTATTGATAGTTTCCTAAGTACTCGCCTCATAGAGTAAGTAGAATCTTGGAATATGAGGTTTTTAAGGAACCTGAGGATTAAAGCCCTGAAATACAGATAGGTTAGAAATATCAGGCATTACCTGATTGCCTAAATTATATCACTCCTATAGGAAATGTCAATATTAAAAAACAAAACCTCCTTTTTGATTAAGGAGGGAGAATTCTACTATGTTAATCGGTTTCTGGTGCCCTCGAGAGGAATCGAACCCCTATTTCAAGCTCCGCAAGCTCGCGTCCTATCCGTTGAACGACGAGGGCAGTAATAAATTTAAATTTTAAAATCCCAAGAGATTCCTTAGGGCGTCAGAAAATGATTCTTCATATTGTTTTTCCGCCAGATGCTGGCGCAGAAACGCCGCCATTTTTTCCCCATCCTTTTTGAAAGGAATCATTAAGTATCTCTGGCCAAAACGATTGATTTCCAAAACAAGATAATTCTGTTCCAATTTTTTGTACATACTAAAACTGCTCATTTCTGCAAAATTATATTGTTTGTCATCAATGCTTAACCCTTTGGCATTAATCCTAAAAAGTCGTTTAGTCGGTTTGCGGCTACTAACAAGATAATAGGTAAGGATTACCAAAATAATAAAAATGAGGAAGAGCCAGCTTTTTTGAACAATCGCAAAAACAATAACTGCAATTGAAACAGCGACAGCGACCAGATACCACAAAAGGCCGTGCTGAATTTTTTGGCCCTCAGCCATCGTCCACCAAAATACAGTTTTATCAGCTGCCTCCGGCTCGGGCATTGATTCGGGGACGGCCGCTTCTTTTTTTTGGCTGGCTATTTTTTTTAAATCAATAATTTTTTCTTTTCGAAAATCAGGCCCGCCCCCTCTTTTTACATCGCTGATTTTATTCATTATTTTTTACCCCGTGAAATACCCCGCTCAGCAGGGAAAAAACCGAAGGTTTTTATTTCACCGGAGCAAGTTTAAGGTTTATTCTTCTTTCTTTGATTTTAATCGCCTCCAGAATAAATTCGTAGGATTTTTTAATTTCCAAGCGTTTTTCCATTTCTTCCAAACCGCCAAATTCTGACGAATGAATAAAGCCGAAAATATCCGGTTCTAATTTAACCAAAGCGCCAAAAGGCATAAATTTATAAACTTCTCCCCGAATGCTCTGGCCCTCGTGATATTTTTCTATTTTTTCCAGCCAGGGATCTTTTTTCAAGGCCTTCAGAGAGAGGCGCAATTCGCCGTCCTTGGTGCTGATTATTTGCGCTTCATATTTATTCCCAATTTTTACGGCCTCTTCAATTTTTTCCACTGGCTGCCAGTCAATATCAGAAATTGAGATAAAACCCTTAATTTGGGGATTGTCATCCAAGGTTAAAAGTACGCCAAAATTGTTGATTTTGCTCACTGTGCCTGAAACTTTCTCGCCAATTTTGTATTTCTCCAAGAGAGTTTTCATTTTTTCCTCATCAATTTTCTTTTCGGAAAAAATAATCTTATTTTCGCGGGCATTAAACTCCAGAATTTTCACCTTAATTTCCTGACCCACCAATTTCTCCAGACTTTCCAAAATTTTTTCTTTGTCACCGTCATCAACTCGCGGGAAATGCTCTTCATTCATTTGGGAGGTTGGCAAAAATCCCTGGAAGCTGTTGACTTGGATAATCAAACCGCCGCGGTTGGCGCTCAGTACCCTGCCGGAAATAGTCTCGTTTTTAGCATAAGCGTCCTTAATCCATTTCCAGCCGATTTCTTTATTCGCCTCCCTTAGTGAAAGTTCAACAAATCCTAAATCATTTTCCGCCGATAAAACCTTTGCTTGGATGACATCGCCGGGCTTCAAATTATCAATGAGGCCGCTGGAAGCATTGAATTCCGAGCCCCAAATAATGCCGCTGCCGCATTTGTCCAAATCAACATAAAGCGCCTTGGCCGTTTTTGCCACCATCCTTCCTTCAACAATGGCGCCGATATTTAAAATCGGCAAATCCAAAGCGTGCCACCAAAGAGGTTTTGTTTTTTGATTAAAATTAAAAGCCGCTGCATTCATTTGCTATCCAGATTAGCAAATTTATTTATAAAATGCAAATTCCCATTTAGTCATATTAGTTGAGGCAAATCGCAGTTGAAATTTTTAGCTTTTTCTGCTAAAATGTATTTGTATGACTATTGAATGGCGGGGAGAAGGTTGCTTTGAAATAACAAGCACTGGCAATCATTTTTCTATTTTAACTGAGTTGCCGAGCAGAGATTCTGGTTTAAATGCTCCGCGTTCCAAAACCGATGTTTTGTTGAGTATCTGGGCCGATTTGGAAGATACTCTTTTTTCTAAAGAGAGCGAGGGCCGTTTTGTAATTTCCGGTCCGGGCGAATATGAAATTAAAGGCACCTCCATCAAAGGCGTAAAAGTGGGCAGTCAGGGCAATTTGATAAAAACCGCCTATTTGATAAATATGGAGGAAATTCAAATCGGCTATTTGGGTGAGCTGGCCAAAAAAGAAACAAAACCGGAATTGATTGGATATTTTGAAGATGCAGACATTTTGATTTTGCCGGTTTCTGGCGGCGAGATGTTGGATGCCGAAGCGGCCACGGAGCTGATTAATCAGATAGAGCCAAAAATTGCCATTCCGATGTATTATAAAATCCCAGGCCTAAAGCGCCGGGCCGATTCGCTGGAGGTTTTTTTGAAAGAGGCAGGAGTTAACCATATTAAGACCGAAGAAAAACTCCTGATTAAAAAGAAAGATTTAAATTTTGAAGAAACCAAAATTATCCCTTTGGCGGCCATATGATAATTTTTAAAAAAATCAGCGATTTTTTCAAAAATTTGCAAGGAAAGCCCGAGGAAACAAGAAGGCGCTGGCTCTGGATTTTTATTGCGGTGCCGATGGCTATTTTAGTGTGTTTTTGGTTATTGTTTTCCGTGTCTAACATTCGCGCCAATCTTTCTCCGACTCCTTCAGTCGAAGCTACGCCCCAGCAAAATACCGTTAATAATTTCTGGTCGGTTTTCCAATCCGGCCTGAAAAGCACCTTTTCCAGCATCGTCAAATTTCTTCGGCCATTCGCCGAGGCATCAGCTCGATTTTTCGTTACTATTTTTTCGGGCGCTCTTAAGGCCGGCCAGTGGCTTATTCAGGAATTAGCCAAATTCGGCAGTTTAATAAAACAGCAGTTTAATGGAGAATTCTAAAATACAAAAAAAAGAAATAACCGAAGAATTACAAGAATCGTATTTGGATTATGCGATGAGCGTGATTGTTTCCCGCGCCCTGCCTGATGTTCGAGACGGCTTAAAGCCGGTTCACCGCCGAATCCTTTACTCTATGCACGAATCCGGCTTTGGCCACAGTTCCAAATTCCGCAAGTCCGCCAATGTGGTGGGAGAAGTTTTGGGCAAATACCACCCCCACGGTGATATGGCAGTTTACGATGCCTTAGCTCGAATGGCTCAGGATTTTTCTTTGCGCTACCCCTTGATTGAAGGCCAAGGAAACTGGGGTTCCATTGACGGCGACGCGCCAGCGGCAATGCGCTACACCGAAGCGCGACTCTCTTTGGTGGCCGAAGAATTGCTCAAAGACCTGGAAAAAGAAACAGTGGATTTTCAAGACAATTACGACGCCACGAAGAAAGAGCCACAAGTGTTGCCCGCCAAAATCCCCCAGCTTTTAATTAACGGCACTTCAGGTATTGCCGTGGGCATGGCGACTAACATTCCTCCCCACAATTTGACTGAGGTGGCTGATGCCATTGTCTATTTAATTGATAATCCTCATACTGCAACCAATGAACTTCTGGAATTTGTTAAAGGCCCGGATTTTCCCACTGGCGGAGTGATTTATAACAAAAAAGCCATTAGCGAGACCTATTCCACTGGCCGCGGTTCAATCACGGTCCGGGCTGTGGCAGAAATTCAAGAGAGAAAACACGGCCAATACGATATTATGGTTTCGGAAATTCCTTATTTGGTGAATAAATCCGAACTTTTGGCTAAAATTGCTGATTTGATTCAAGAGAAAAAAATAGAAGGCATTAAAGACATTCGCGACGAATCAGACAAAGAAGGCCTCTCGATTGTTATTCAATTGAAAAGCGAAGGCCATCCTCAAAAAGTTTTAAACAATTTATTTAAACACACCGATCTCCAAAAAGATTTCTATTTGAATATGCTGGCTTTGGTTGATGGATTGCAGCCGCAGGTTCTTTCCCTGAAGGCAGTTTTGGAAAACTTCATCAAACACCGTCAGATTGTAGTCCGCCGGCGTTCGGAATTTGATTTAAAAAAAGCTGAAGGCCGCTTGCACATTTTGGAAGGTCTGGCCAAAGCCCTAAAAAACATTGACGCTGTCGTCAAAACCATCAAATCCTCCAAAGACCGCGATGAGGCGCACCAGAAATTAATTAAAAACTTTAAATTAACGCCGATTCAGGCGGATGCGATTTTGGAAATGAGATTGCAAACACTGGTCGGTTTAGAGCGCCAGAAAATAGATGATGAGCTGAAAGCCAAAGAAAAAGAAATAGCGGAGTTAAAATTGATTTTGAAGGACCCGAAAAGAATTTTGAAAATCATTAAAGATGAAACTGAAGATATCAAAAAGCGCTTTGGCGACGAACGCCGGACCAAGGTAGTGGCCTCGGCTGTCGGCGAATTTAAAGAAGAGGATTTGGTGCCGCTTGAAGAAAACATCATTATGATGAGCCAGGACGGTTTTATTAAACGTTTCCAGCCGACCATTGTCCGAAGCCAAAAACGGGGCGGACGAGGAGTAATGAGTTTTGAAACCAAAGAAGAGGATAAAATTCAGCATATTTTGCACGCCAACACTCATGATAATTTGCTGTTTTTTACCACCAAGGGCCGCGTTTTCCAATTGAAGGCCTATGAAATCCCCCAAGCTTCGCGGACTTCCCGCGGCAAAAGCATTTATAATTTTATTGAATTGCCCCAAGACGAACCGCTCGCCGCTGTTTTGTCTTACAGCGGTCAGCCGAAAGAGATGAAGGAAACACACTTAATTATGTTGACGAAAAATGGTATAATAAAAAAAACGAGCTTAGGGGAATTCGGTTCAGTTCGTCGCTCCGGATTGATTGCCATGAAATTAAAAGCCGGCGATGAATTGCATTGGGCCAAGTTTTCAAGCAGCAAAGACGAGGTGATAATTTTGACTGCCAACGGTCAGGCCTTGCGGTTTAAGGAGTCAGATTTGCGGCCAATGGGTAGAAATGCCAGCGGCGTTGCGGGTTTGCGCCTCAAAAAAGGGGACGAAGTTTGTGGTTTTGATGTTTTGAAGTCCGGCCTAGATAAAACAGTCACCTTGCTTGTGGTAATGGCGCACGGGTTTGGTAAACAGACGGCAATCAAAGAATATCGCTTGCAGCATCGAGCTGGCCAGGGGACTAAAACTGCCAAGGTAACGGAAAAAACCGGCCGAGTAGTGGCCGCTCAAATAATTCCGCCAGAAACCAAAGAAGTTATTGTTATTTCCAAAAAAGGGATTCTTATCAAGACCACTTTAGAGACCATTTCCCAGCAGTCCCGTGTCACCCAAGGCGTCAGAATCATAAAACTGGAAGCTGGGGACGCGGTCGCCGGCATCGTCTCGCTTTAAAAAATATTAAATAGTATGCCATCAATTTTAAATCCTTCGGAAGTGATGGAGCAAATAGAGATTAAACCGTCAAGCACGGCGGCTGATTTTGGCAGTGGTTCCGGTTACTTTGCTTTGGAGTTGGCAAAGAGGGTCGGCGAGAAGGGCAAGGTTTATGCGGTTGATGTTTTGCCAACCGCCTTGGAATCAGTTCGTTCTTTGGCAAAGATGCGCGGATTTTTGAATGTAGAAACTCGCTGGGCCAACTTGGAAAAAACCAGCACGCTGGATAGTGAAAGTTGCGATTTTATTTTGATTTCCAACCTCTTTTTCCAAGTATCTCCTCCGCATTGGCCGGCCATTATTCGGGAAGCGGTCCGAGTTTTGAGGCCAGAGGGCCAAGTTCTCATTATTGATTGGAAAAAAGAGAGCCCCCTTGGTCCGCCCAAAGACCAGCGAGTTTCCGAGGAGAAAGTTAAATCCATTGCCACCGGCCCCTTAAAGCTAATTAAAAAATTAGACATCAGCGAAAGTCACTGGGGTCTATTATTTAAGAAATAAAATTATGGCTAGCCCTGCTTTAACCAAAGGTCAAAAAATATTCTTTTTCATCGCCGGCATCATTATTTTAATAGTGATTTTAATGGCAGTAGGGATTTTGCCGGGATTTAAAAAGGCTGGAAAAGGAACAGGAAAGCAAGCCGAAATAACTTTAGAATTTTGGGGAATTGACAAGGAAAGCGCCTTCAGGGATTTAATCGACAGCTACCAATCAGCCAACCAGGCCATTAAAATCAATTATCGCCAAATTCTCCCTGAAAAATACGAAGAAACTTTAATTGATGCCTTAGCCAGTCGCCGCGGCCCGGATATTTTGATGATTAACCACAGTTGGGTGCCGAAGCACTATGAAAAATTATATCCGGTTCCAGCCAATCGCCTAAATGTTAAACAACTTAAAGAAGCTTTTGTTGATGTGGTGGCTGACGATATGATTTGGCAGGATAAAATTTACGGCCTGCCTCTTTGGGTGGATACTCTGGCGCTTTTTTACAACAAAGATTTATTTAACAGCGCGGGAATTGCCGTGGCGCCAGCCACTTGGCAAGAATTTCAAGAGATTAGCCGGACTCTGACAGAAAAAAGTTTAACCGGTGAAATCAAAAAATCCGGCTCAGCCCTGGGAACAAGTTCTAACATTGATGATGCAGCCGATATTTTGTCTTTGTTGATGATTCAAGCCGGCTCCTCCATCACGAATGCCAATGGCCAAGCAATTTTTAACAACGAAGCCGGTCATCAAGCCCTGTCTTTTTATACTTTTTTTTCCAATCCAGCCAGCGCTTATTACTGCTGGAATGACAATCTAGCAAACAGCTTAGAAGCATTCAGCCAAGGCCGAGTGGCAATGATTATTGATTACGCTGGTAGTCGGGAAAAAATTGACAGCCTCAACCCCTATCTTAATTACACCGTCAGCACCTTGCCGCAAGCAGCAAAAAATCCTGAAGTTGTCAAAAATTACGCTGACTACTGGTCTTTGGGGGTTTCGGCCATTTCCCAGTATTCAACTAATGCCTGGGATTTTATTTTCTATTTGGTTAATAGCCAGCAAGCCAAGCAATATTTGGCAAATACCGGAAAGCCGCCAGCCAGCCGCATTCTAATTAACGATTTCTTA
>Ga0172364_10000333_pt1 | contig 32922 bp, 24 predicted proteins | sample LakKivSesite10cm_FD_114545 | JGI IMG/M metagenome (GOLD analysis project Ga0172364, IMG submission 114545) | Sediment microbial communities from Lake Kivu, Rwanda - Sediment site 10cm | ecosystem: Environmental > Aquatic > Freshwater > Lake > Sediment | place: Rwanda: Western Province, Lake...
CGACCGAGGTACTGAAACACCACGCAATCGGCTGCTCGAGCCACGGCGGGCTAGGGTCATTGTTGATGGGAACCCTGGGAGGGTTCCCATACCCTCCCGCGCTGTGGCTACGGCCGGCAAAGCTGTCGAATTCCCCGACAAACTCTAGCTAGGTATTACCCTCAGGCTCGGTCAGGCGGTCGAGGACCAGCCCGAAGAAAGCCTCGCCGCCCTTACCGTGGAAGTGCCAGCCCAGGTGCTGGCCGCAGGAGGTGCACAGGGCGTAGCGCCACGCGAGGCCGGGGAACCAGGGGTACTCGTGGCTGTCGGGTCCGAAGATGGTGCAGCCGATGGCCTCGGCAAAACAGCCGATGTGAAAGAGAAAGCCCCCCGGGTTCATGAAGCGGTGGTCGTGCGAGCCGTGTACGGCGATGCGATGCCGGGCGCTGGTGACCGTCGCCAGGCAGGCCGCGCACGCGATGGCCCGCTCGCTTTTCGCGCGATCTTGGACATCCGGGATCTCCTCGGGCAGTTCCCCGGGCAGGGTCTTTTCACCCTTGAGCAGCAGAAACACAGCAGCGTGTATTGTTACACGATTCGGCACATGTGATTCTTTGGCATACAGCCAACGCCCCCTTGCGGCCTTCGGTTTGCGGCACTACCTTGATGAGAAGGAGTTTCTCCCGTCTTTCTCGCATGGTAGTGAAGAAGCCAGGTACTCGCTGTCGCGGTCCACGCCTGGGGTTGTTGGCCGACAGCTACGAGAACGAGTTCCAGATGCGTGTGCTCGCCGCGGCTGAGCATGCGGCGCGCGAGCGTGGGCTCGATTTCGTTGCCGTGTCGGGCGGCGTCCTCGGCGTGGAAACGCGCGACCCCAAGTGCTTCATCTACGACCTCATCGGGCCCGATTCGGTGGACGCGCTTCTCATCTGCACGCACACCATCGGGCACCACTCTACCCCGGCGGAGGTGGCGGATTTCGTGGGTCGCTTCGCCGCCGTCCCGCGCGTTTCCTTGGGGGTCAAGCTCGCCGGCGTCACGACCATGCTCATGGACAACGAGGTCGGCATGTACACCGCGGTCAACCACCTGGTGGACACGCACGGCCACCGCCGGGTTGCCTTCGTGGCCGGTCCCGAGGCGAGTGACGAGGCGCAGGCGCGCCTGCGCGGCTATGCCCGCGCCCTGGCCGAGCGCAAGCTGGACTATGATCCGCGCTACGTGGTGACCGGCAATTTCACGCGCGAAAGCGGGGTGCGCGCGGTGATGACCCTGTTCGGAGAGCGCGGTCTCGTGCCCGCCGACATCGACGCCATCGCCTGCGCCGACGACCTGATGGCCTTGGGCGCGCTCGACGAGCTCGACCGCCGGGGCGTAAATGTGCCGCACCAGATCGCGCTCACCGGCTTCGACGACACGGAATTCGCCCGCTACGCGCGCGTGCCCCTGACCACGGTCCGCCAGCCGCTCGACAAGCAGGTCCGCCACGCGGTGGCGGTTCTGGCCGCGGCGGTTCGCGGGTCGGAGACGGGACGCGAGACGCTCACCTTCGAAACCGAATTCGTCAGGAGACGCTCGTGCGGTTGCTCCACCCACCAGCGCGAAGCCGCGCCATCCTGGTCCGGGGTCGGCGACAGCAGGGACGTCGGCGCGGGCTTGCGCGCGCGCCGGTCCACCCTGATGCGCGAGATCGACCGCGCAGCCCACGGCGGGCTCGACCTCGTCGCTTCCGGTTGGGAAGATCGCCTCTACGATTCGTTTCTCACCCAGCTTGGCGATGCCAGCCAGGAGTCGTTTCTCGACTGCGTGGAGAGCATCTGCTACCAACTCCTGCGCGCGGGCGGCGAGGTCGGGGTGGTGCGCGATGTGTTGGTGGTCTTCCGCCGGCACGCCATGGCTTGCGCCGGCGATCCCGAGACCCGCAGCCGCATCGAGGATCTGCTGCGGGAGGCGCTGCTTTCGGCGGGCGAGCTGGCGGCCATCGCGCAGTCCGAGCGGCGCAGCGCCCTGCTCGATCGCATGACCGTGCTCGGCGAGGCCACGGCCGCCTTGCTGGCCGCGCCGGATGTGAGCACCTTGGCCGAGACCGCGGCCAACCACCTGCCCCGGCTCGGCATTCGCGCGTGCACCATCGCGCTCTTCACCCCGCCCGGCAAGGTGAGCGACGACCTCGAAACCGCCCTCATGTTCACCGAGGAGGGCCGGCACCCGACGTCCCTCCGCTATCGTTCCAAGCTTCTCGCGCCGGCCGACTTCCTCGACGGTCGCTCCGTCATCGTCGAACCACTGGGCTTCCGGGGCGAGGTCCTGGGACTGGCCTTGCTCGAGCACGGCGCCTCCGATTCCATGGTGTACGAAGAGCTGCGCCTGGCCCTCGGCGCGGCCCTCAAGGGGGCGCAGCTCATCCGCGCCGTCGAGCTGGCGCGCAAGGAGGTCGAGGCCCTGGCCGTCACCGATCCCTTGACCGGGCTTTACAACCGGCGCTACCTCATCCGCCGCCTGGAGAGCGAGTTTGCGCGCGCTCGCCGCCACCTGCGCAGCCTGAGTCTCATCGTGCTCGACCTCGACGGGTTCAAGCAGGTCAACGACCTGCACGGTCACGATGCCGGCGACCGCGTCCTCATCCGCGTGGCCGAGCGCCTGCGCCGCAGTCTGCGCGAATTCGACACCGTGGCCCGCTACGGCGGCGACGAGTTCGTGATTCTATTGCCCGAGACCGACGCGGCCCAAGCCCGGGCCGCGGCCGAGCGCGTACGCCAGAGCGTGGTCGGCGAACCCGTGGATCGGCACAGCCCGATCGGCGCGACCTTCGGGGTGGCTACCTTCGATCCGGCCCTCTCGAACTTCGACCAGCAGGAGCTTCTGCGCCGGGCGGATCGCGCGCTGCTCGCCGGCAAGCGCGCCGGCAAGGGCCGCATCCAGCTCTTCGACGACCTGGTTACGACGATCAGCTAGCCATCGCTGCCTGCTGCGCCCGGGCGCAGGAGCTCGAGGCCAAGGTGCCGCATTTTCCCAACCCGTCGAACGCCACCGTGCGGCGGCGCCACTTTGTGCGCAGGAAAGGGAAAACCGACCTTCCCGGCGTGGTGGTGCATAGCCTGGAGTCGTTCCTGTAGCAGGTCGGCGCAAGAACCGCGCTCGATCGGTGGCACTCGACCCAAGCGGTCCGCTTGGCGTAACCTTGCCCCATGCATGCCCTGATTCACGTCGCGGCTCTCACCCTCACGGTGCTGGCCATCGCCCGCTTCCTTCCCGCGGTGGAGGTGAAGGGGGTGGTGCCGGCCATCGTGGTCGCCGTGGTCTTCAGCGTTCTCAATTTCCTGCTCGGCTGGATGATCCACGCCATCCTCTTTGTGCCGGCCTTGCTCACCCTGGGGCTGCTCTTTCTCTTCATCCCGTTCATCGTCAACACCGTGATGCTCTGGCTTACCGACAAGCTTGTCGGCTCGTTCGAGATCAAGACGGGGCGCGCCTTGCTCACCTCGGCCGCGGTGATCACGGTGGTGAACTGGGTGGTCAACGCCGTCCAGCACGGCCACCGCCATTGGCGCATGTGATATTGCGTGGCGGCGCAGGTGGTGAAGATCTGACAGCGCCGTCCTGAAGTCGGCGGCGGTCGGCCGCCATCGTGCCTGCATCCGCGCTGGCAACCGGCTTGCATTGACTGTGCCCATGACGAAACTCGCTCCAGCCGCCGTTGCTTCCTGCACCCTCTTGGCCACGTTTCTCACTCCGGTATCGGCTTCGGAGGCAGACATGGCCGCGACCCAGCGCTGCAACGCCCTTGGGGTCAACGTGGGGCTCGCATCCGCTGTGGGTCTGGGCGGCCTCACCGTCGTGATCCCCTCAAGGTGCACCACGCTGACGCCCTTCGCGGTGGAGAAGCTGATTGCCGTCTTCAGCCGATCAAGCTGAAGCCTGCAGCCCTCTTCGGTTGCGGGCGAAGCCCGCGCCACGGGAGAGAGCGAGGCTCCCGCGTCAGAAGGCATTCCCCTACCGCCTGAGCGAACCGCGGGTGGCGCGCCGGGGCGCCGAGGGTCGGATGCCGAAAACGCGTTCGAGATAGGCATCCGGAGTGAGCAGGATTCCGGGCAAACCCAGCTCCCGCTCGGCCACGCGCAGCGCCTCCTCCTCGCGCGCGCGCGTGGCCTTGTCGTCGGCGTCCCACGAGACTTGAAGGATCTCGCTGCGGCCGTCTGGCCAGGTCGCGACGAAGTCCACCTCGCGGCCGTCGGCGGTGACGTGGTAGCCGATCTCTGTGCCTTCGCGTCGCAGGTCGAGATACACCAGATTCTCGAAGCGCCTGCCGAGATCCGTGGTGCCGGCGGGCAGAAACGCGGTCGCGAGCCCCGGATCCACGGCGAACACTTTGCGCGGCGCGATCTCGGACTTGCGCGCGGAAGCGCCATGGCGGCCCACGGCGAAGCACAAGAACGCGTCCTCGAAGTACGCCTGGTAGGCGTAGAGGGTGTCCTTGGAGATGCGCCGGCCCTGGCTGCGCAGGTCGTTGAAGGCCTTGTTGATCGAAAAGGGCCGCCCCAGGCTGTGCAGCAAGAGCCGGGTCAAGTAGCGCGCCGCGGGCAAGTTGGTGATCTGGTGCCGCTCCACTACGTCGCGGAACACGACCACGTCGACGTAGTTCTGGAGCACGGCGACGCGCTCGGGGGCATTGCGGCCGACGACCTCGGGAAAGCCGCCCGCCGTCAGGTACTCGACCAGGCGTTGTGCCAAAAGGTCGCGGCTCGGGCGACCGAGCAGGGGGCGCTCGGGCTCCTGGCCCTGCGCCCGCAGCCACTCGCGAAACGAGAACGGCCAGATGGTGGTGGCTAGGGAGCGGCCGCGCAACTCGGTGGCAATCTCGCGGCTTAGGAGCTTGGCGGAAGAGCCGGTGAGATAGAGCTTGGCCTTCTTGGTGTCGTGGAGCCGCCGCACCCAGCGGGCCCAGCCGTCGACGACGTGCACCTCGTCGAGAAAGAGGTGACAAGTCCGCCGGTGGTTCTCGGGGTAGATGGCGTAGAACTCGTCGACCAAGGCCGCGGCGGCTGAAGCATCCAGGGAGCCCAAGCGGTCGTCGTCGAGGCTCAAGTGAAAGAGGCTCTCCTCGGGCGCGCCCGCGGCCAGGAGATCTTGCATGACCTGGAGGAGGGCGCAGGTCTTGCCGCTCCGCCGCATGCCGATGGCGACGTCGATCTTGCCTGGCAGGGAGGGGAAACGCACGTCCCGGCGCACCAGCGGGCGGGCAAGCCGCAGGCGCTGTTCTTCGAGCAAGGTGCGCACCAGGGCCTGCGGCATATTTCCTCCTGCGAAAGGAAATGTATCCCGATTCATTTCCTTCCGCAAGAGGAAACTCACTCCGGCCCGGGGTTCAGCAGAACGCGACGTCTTGGGGAAGCTCGACGGTCCAAGGCGGAAGAACCATAGCGCAGCCTGTCGGCCGCAACCAAACCACGCCACGGTCAAGAGGTCCTACCGCAGAGAGCGCAGAGGGCAGAGAGAGATGAGATGGACAGCGACGACTTTTCTAGAAAGCGCTGCCCGCTTGCCGAGGGCCCTGGTCAAAGGGAAGGGTTCCGGATGGGGATCCGAATCCTTTCTTCCCCCTCCGGCTCTGCGCTCTTTGTGGCAAGAACCTCGATCATTCGTCACAGCGAAAGTGTCGCGTCCTGGGAAGAAACTTGGAGGTAGTAGACAAGCCACGCGCCGAGCTCCGGCGGGTCGGTTGGCGGCACGGATTGCGCTCCCTCGGGGACCTCTACGGTGACGGTGACGCTCATATTTGCAGTCCGGCGCCAATCGGCCGAGTGCGCCCCGACTTCACGAGGCGACAGGGGCAGAAGCGCACTTCGCTACTTCTGCGACACGCTCGGGCCCGGGCGCTGCAGGACCACGAGCGTCTGCACCGACTGCACCTCGTCGGCTTCGCGCGCGAAGACCTGAATCAGGTTGCTGCCCGGCCACAGCGGCACATCGGTTTCAAACGACAGCCGCGTCTTCTCGCCTCGGTTGGGCAGGTAGAAGACCTTCTTGGGCGGCAGCTTGGAAGTGCGGTTCCACACCCGCACGTAGAGATCCTTGACCTCGGTGTTGTCGGTGGCCGTGCCCTTGATGCGGACCACGCCGCCGAAGGCGACGGTGGGCGCGTTCACCGTGAGCACCGGCGGGGTTGCGTCCCAATGCGGGTGCAAGGTGGGGGTCGGGCTGCCGCCGCCGCCGCGGGTGACATCCGCCGCGGCGACGAAGGCGAGCCGGCCGCTTTCCATCTCGATGCGTTCGAAGTCGCCGATCTTGCCGGTGCTGCGGAAGGAGCTGCCCCGGTCGGCGTTGGCCAGCAGCAGGCCGTCGGCCGCGGGCGACTCGCGCAGGGCCACGCCGTTTCTGGCCACGGTGACCATGCCCTCGTCGGCTGCCGGGGCTGGCCCTGCCGGGGCGATCTTGATCTTGATCTTGTCCGAGATCGACTCGCCCAGCACGGTGTCGGCCACCATGAGCTCGAGCTGATAGTCGTCGCCTTGGTATTCGTTGCCCACCTCATAGACGAAGGAGAAGTCCTTGGTCGCTCCCGGTGCCAGATCCTTGGCCTCGAAGCGGCCGGCGCTGATGAGAATGCCCTCCTGGCCGGCTCCGTTGCGCACGATGGCCTCGGTGCGCAGGGCAGGACCCGCGCCGATGTTCTTCACGCGCACGAAGGTGCGCACGCGCTCGCCCTTCTGCACGCGGCCGTCGCGATTGCCGGCCACGTCGTCGATGGTCTGGTAGGTGTAGGCGAAGAGCGGGCGCGGCTTGCCCACGATATCGAGGGTCATGTCCGCGCCGTTCGTGCGCAACTTGCCCAGGCCCAGGAATTCGGCGCGGATCACGTCGGTGCGGGTGAGGCTGTTGCGCGGCACCTTGACCGCCAGGTCGTAGGTCTTGGTCGCTCCCGGCGCGATCTTGCCGAACACCATCTCGTTCTCGTCGAAGAGCAGGTTGTCGCTGTGGAGCACGGCGTGCAAGCGGTACACCGTGGCCGGGCCGGTGTTCTTGACCGTGCCGCGGATCCTGATCACCTGGCCTGCCGCCACCTTGGTCTCCGTTCCCACCAGCGCCAGGTGTGCCTGGATGTCTTCCTCCACCACCGGCGGTCCGCTCGTCCAGTCCACGCCGAGCTTTTCCAGGGCGGCCGAAAGCTTGCGATCCTGCTCGAGGCGCGCCTTGTCGAGGAACGCCTTGGACAGCGCCACCAACTCCTGGCGGCGGAAGGATTTGGCCTGGGCGAGAAGGTCGCGTGCGAACTCGACCGGATAGTCGACGCGGACGTCCTCGGGCTCCTGGGGCTCTTCCTCCTCGTCCTTGCTGTCGAGGTCGTCGTCTTCGTCGGCGAGAGCACGCCGGTCCTTGCCGGGGGGCGGCACGAAGAGATACGACACCCTTTCGAGGGGGCGGCCGGCCTTGGCCGCGTTGGGGTTATGCAGGTGCCACTCGTAGTCCGATTCCTGCCGCCTGCGCGTGGAGGGCTGCAAGCTGATCCAGGCCTCGTCGCTCTTCTTCTCCACCCGCATCCTCACGAGTTCGATATCCGGGGTCACGCCCACCCCCTGGATGGAGACGTCGCCCGAGGTGAGGTACTGGGCGGTGGTGAGCTTGAGCCCCAGCTTGTCGTCGCCGCGCCTGCCCAGCGGCACGGGCGAAGGGATGTCGAAGAGCATCTGCACCGAACCCTTGCCGAAGGTGGTCTCGCCGATGATCACCCCGCGGTCAAGGTTCTTGAGCGCGCCCGCCACGATTTCAGACGCGCTCGCCGAGGTCTGGCTGACCAGCACGGCGAGAGGTACCTTGGTGTCGCCGTTGCGAGTCGCGCGCTCGTCCTTGCGCTGGGTCCCGCCCGGACCCACCATGGAGACCAAGACGCCCGACTCGATGAAGGCGTCGGCCACCTTCTGCGCCTGGTCGTAGAGGCCTCCGGGGTTACCGCGCAGGTCCATGACGATACCCTTGACCTTCTCGCGCTCGAAGTAGGTCAAGGCATTGCCGAGGTCGGCCTCGGTATTGGCCGAGAAGTTGACGATGTGGAAATAGCCGATCTTGGCCGAGGGCGAACCGGCTGAAGCCGAAACGCTGAGCACGCGCGGCGGCGGATCGATGGCTGGCGGCTTGATGAAGTCGCGCACGATGGTGAACTTCTTCGGCGCCTGCAGGCCGGCGCGCTCGACGTACACGTCCACCGAGGTGCCTACCTCGCCGCGCAGACGATCCACCGCTTCCTGCAGCGTCATGTTCATGGTGGATTCGTTGTTGATGCGCACGATGTGATCTTTTGCGCGCAGCCCGATGCGGATGGCGGGCGTGTCGGGCATGGGCTTCTTGACCATGATGCGCCCCTTACGGTCCATCTCGATGACAATGCCGAGGCCGCCGAACTTGCCCTGGGTGGTGGTGCGCATGTCCTTGAAGCTGTCCACGTCGAGCAGCACCGAGTGCGGATCCAGGGTGTAGAGCATGCCGTTCGTGGCCGTCGTCTCGACGTCGACCAGGTGGCGCGCGCGGTCCTTGGCCGATACGGGGCGCAGCCGCGGTTCGATGAAGGCGAAGATCTCCTTGATGATCGTGCGCAGCGTCCAGGGCGAATCGACGCGCTCGACCGAGAACACCTTCTGCTCGCCGTTGACCTTGACCGTCACCTGCTTGGGCTCGCGCTCGGGATAGCGGTCGACAAGGATCTCGGGCACGTCTCGCTGCAAAAAGTCGAGGGCGCCAACCAGCATGCGCTTGGGGTCGGGCCGCGTGCGGTCGAAGTACTGGCTGTTCACGTAGTACAGGGCCTTGCTGAAGATCTGGGCCTGCGACAGCTCGTAGCTCGAGCTTCCCGAGTGCATCGCGGCGCTCAGGGTTGCTTCGGCAGCGACGCGGACCCCCAGGCCGCGGTGCTCGACGGTCAAGATGAGGGCGAGGGCGAGGGCGCCCAGAAAAATCACGAACTTGCGCAAGCGGACCATGTGCGACTCCGAATTCTCGGGAAGATTGGGACCATCGATAAGATCCATGGGCAGATAGACGATGATAGCAAGAGGCGGCCTTGGCGTCCCTCGCCAGGTTGCCGATTTCCGGCCGGCGCGGTCCCTTGGACCTTGCCGGCAGCTCGCTTCCGTGCGATCCACTCGTTCGTGGCTCCTTCTCCGCTTGGCACGCTCTACGTGGTTGCGTCAGCCATCGGCAATCCCGCCGACGTCTCCCCGCGCGCCATCGCAACCCTGCGCCGGGTGGATGCGGTGTTCGCCGAGGACACCCGCTCGGCGCGGCGGCTGCTTTCCGCCCACGGCATCGACCGCCGCACCATATCCTGCTTCGACGCCAACGAGGCCGAGCGGGCGGAGGAGGCAGCTGCCCTTCTCGCCGCGGGCGAGAGCGTGGCCTTGCTTTCGGAGGCCGGGACTCCGGCCCTGTCGGATCCCGGCTTTCGCGTGGTGCGCGCCGCGGTCGCCCTCGGCGCACGCGTGGTGTCCGTTCCCGGACCCTCGGCCCTGCTCGCCGCCTTGGTGGCTTCCGGCCTGCCCACCTCGAGCTTCTTCTTCGCCGGGTTTCCGCCGCGCAAGAGCGGGGCGCGCCGCGAGCTTTTCGCGCGCTTGGACCGCCTCGGGGCAACATCCGTGTTCTACGAGTCTCCGCACCGGGTGGGCGCCACGCTGGCCGAATTGGCCGAGGTGCTGGGTGAGGATCGGCCGGCTTGCCTGGCGCGCGAGCTCACCAAGACTCACGAAGAGCTGGTGCGCGGCTCGCTCGGGGAGCTGGCTCGGCGCTACGCGAGCGAGCGGCCGCTGGGCGAAGTCACACTGGTCGTGGGCGGCGCCGCAGGCGATGCCGTCGCGGGCGACGAAGACGACGAGGCGTTCATCGCCCGTGCCCGCGAGCTTCTGGCTTCCGGCATGTCGGCCCGCGACGTCGCCGACGCGCTCGCCGCTCGAAGCAAGCGCCAGCGGCGGGAGATCTACCGGCTGGTTCTTTCGGCGCGTGGGTTTCGTGACATCTAGTAACTAGCGCCGTCTTCTCGAACGGAAGGCGAGAGCGCCGAGTAGCAACAGTACGCCAGCGGCGGCCCACTGCCTTCTGCTGTAGCGGTCCATCGAGAATCGCCAACGAAAGGCAGCGCGTCCTGAAGCCCCACCGAGGGAGGCACCGCGGACTAGCGGCGCCTTCTCGGCCGGAGTATGAGAGCGCCGAGGAGGAGCAGGATCCCGGAGACTGTCCACTGCCGGGCGATTCCCCTCGATCCGACGGAGCACGAGCATCCCGACTCCGCCGAGGCTTTGGTTGTCGAGCCGGTCGTTCCGCCGGCGCCGCCCGTCGGACCCGCGCCACCCGCACCGCCCGATCTCGGCGCTCCACCGGCGCCGCCAGCTCCGCCCGTCAGGTTCTCGCTCCCTGCGCCGCCCCCGACACCACCTGACGCCCCACCACCGGAGGTGACCGAGGTGCTCGCGGTTCCGCCAGCTCCGCCACTTGAACTTGTGGTGCCGCCGGTTCTGCCACCGCTGCCCGTGGTTGGCTGAGTACCCGTGCCGCCACCGGCTCCGCCGGTGCTCGGAGCCCCACCGTCCACGGACGGATTCGTGATGTCTCCGGCGCCGACGGTGAAGGGATCCTTGGTGGCGTCCCACTTGCCTCCTCCCGCGAGCACCGCGTAGAGGGCATAGTGGCTCATGGTTTCGAAAATGGTGAATTCGTTCTCCTGGATGTCTCCACGGCTATCCCCGTACCTGCGCTCGGTGGGCAAGGTCCCAATCGCGGGGAACGTCGTGTTGCCAGTTGCGCCCGGGCCGAACACCAAGATCCCGGGCACGGGTTTGAGCCACTTTGCTTGACTATTGGTGTACCAGCTCTGTCGATCGTGAGGATCGGTGACGCTGTGAAAGCCTAGGCCGGTCACGTAGCTTATCCCGATGGGATTCACCCCCAGGACGTAATTGAGCAAACTGGCAGCCGCATCGAAATAGGTCTGGTCCTTGGAGAAGCGCCAGTACAGGAGAGGCGCGTTCGCACAGAGCCCCTGCTGGACGTTGTGTCCCCATCCGCCGCCGCTGTTGCCTATCGGATACGCACTACGGGATTTCAGTTGCGCGATGTTCGCGTCAGCGGCCCCCTTGATCGCATTCGTGAAGCGCGTGATCAGCGCCGGGTCGGTTGGCCGAGTCTTTTCAACCATGTAGGAAACGATATAGCCAGGATTATCGAAACCGCCGTTGTTGAGCGAATACCCTGGCACCGCGGCCGCATTGCTCCGGTAATTATCCACGGCGCTCGCAAGTGCTTGGACCTGCGTGTGAGCGGCTGCATCGCCGTCGTACAGGTATTTCTGGATGTAGTAGTACAGCTTTTCGGGATTCGCCCAGGTCTTGCCGCTGATGTAGTTGAAGGCGAGCTGGGACTCCTGCGCGAGCTTGTCCGCGCGGGCGGCGTTGTACGGCTTGAGCAGCCGCGCCAGGTGCAAGAACAGCCCGGCCGCAACCGCCGGGCCATTGTCGTTGGCCATCATCGTCCCGTACTTCTTCTTGTCTGCAGTGTCATAGGGCGCGCCATCGGAATACCCGCTGCAGTTGGTGCCGTAGTAGATGCTGCCATCGCTCTTCTGAAGGTACTCCCATATCAGAGTCCCCCATTCCGCCTCGTCGATGATGTCAGGGACTCCGTTGCCCTGCCCTGTGATATTGTATTTGTCGTCGAACTTGTCCGGGATGTCGTACTGACCGTCGCTGAACATCTCGGGGAAGGCCTCGTAGACCATAAGATTCACGACTGGGTTGGAAATGTGAAACACTCTGCGATCCGTATCGCCGGCATCGTGATATCCGCCTACAACGAACATGGTCGGCTCAGTGCCGGTAGGAGCGGGGATGGTCTCCGCATCGGCGGAGTTGGTGTTGTAGATGGTCGTATGGCATGGATTCATCCGGATATCCCACCCGTAGGGCGCATGGATCGGACACCCGCACCGCTGGTAGTACTGGCCGCGCATCATGATGTAGGCGAGTCGCCTCGAGAAGTCTCCTCCGACACCGAACGGATACGAACTTCCATACCCTTTGACGGCAATCCTGTAGGGGCCGCCTGCGGGAACCGAGGCGAGACTGATGCGGTAGACAAAATCGCCCGAAGAGGCGTTCGCACCGATCTGGGTCAGCGTACCCGTGGCTACCACCTTGCCCGTGAGTTGCTCGAATACCTCGTAGGTCGGCAGATCGCCGCTTATCTGCTTGCTTCCGCCGTCGCCGAGCCATATCGCGAACAAGGCGTAGTTGTCCTTCGCGAGCGCGCTGTAGGCCGCCTGGTTGGTCTTGATCGACGTGGTCAGGGTCTTGTGGTCGTCGAAATCCAAGGTCCCGTTGCCGTAAGGTGTCTTGATGTCGTACTTGGTGCCGCTCGCCAGGGGCGGCACGGTGAGATAGACGTGATGGTTGGCGGTCCTCGCCACCTGCATCATGTACCGGTTGACCGCGGTCGCGGCCTGGCCGTTGACCGTCCATTGCGATGGATCGGCCGTGCTCACCTCGTTTGCGTTGAGCGTGGTGCTGGTGAAGAAGACCTCGATCACGGTGTTCGAGGCGGTACGGACCTCCTTGAGGGTCAATGCGGCCTGAGCGGTCAGCGGGCAGCAGATGGCGACGGTGGCGAGAAGGAGTCTACTCATGGTGCACTCTCCTTGGCTGGCGGTAGCTCTATCGAGGTGTCGCGCCAGGACACAGCGGGCTTCGCCTGCTCCATCCTAACCACGACGGGTCACAAAAGCGCTCGCGGGAAACCTGCTAGTCGAGGACTAATGAACGGTAATGTCCTAATCCTACACGAAACTTCCATCTTTCCCACCAGGATCTGTGGCCCCGCGACAGATTTCCCGAGGAGTATCCCGGCGCGGACGGAACCGTCATGATGCACCGCTCGCGCTGCGTTCACAACGTCGAAGCGTGACCCCGCCGGGCTTGGTTGGCTGGCACTTCCCGCCGGTGTGCGCTTCGTGTCTCCGAGGGGACGCGCGGTCCGCGATTCTCTGCCGGCCCCCAACCGATTTCACAACCCGTCGTGGCGCTCGAGCAGCATCTGATCCGGGTTGGCTTCCTCGCCCGGCGCGGCTGCGCTTTCGGTGGGAGCGGTGCCGTCGAGGAACACCTCTTCCATGCCGTCGCTGCCGGGGGCGGGCAGAAGCCCGGTCGCGGGATCGATGCGCGCCACCACCACGCCCGGGGGCTGGGCGAAATCGGTGATAGGAGTCCCGGCCAGGGCTTTGGTCATGAATTCGATCCAGATGGGCAAGGCCGCGCGGGCGCCTTCCTCGCCGCGGCCGAGCATGCGGTGCTCGTCGAACCCGACCCAGACCGCGGCCACAAGCTCGGGCGAAAACCCCACGAACCAGGCGTCGCGCTGTTCGTCGGTGGTCCCGGTCTTGCCCGCAACCGGCCGCCGCAGCTTGGGGGCCGCGGCGCGCGCCGTGCCCATCTCGACCACACTGCGCAGCAGCGAGACCACGACGTAGGCGGTATCGGCGCTCACCGTCTGTTTGAGATCGGCCGCAGGGAGCTGCTCGCCGCCGAAGGCTGTGACCAGGCGGGGCTGCCCGGAAAGCCCGCCCGCCGCAAATGTGGCGTAGGCATTGGCGAGATCGAACGGGGTAAGAAGGGCGGTGCCCAAGGCCAAGGAGTAGTCCAGCTTCTCCACCGGCGGCAGGTCGAGCCCGGCGCGGGTCGCCATATCGCGCACCGCAAGTACGCCGAGGTCGGAGAGCAGCTTGATGGAGATGGTGTTGATGGAGTCGGCCAGGGCCACGCGAAGCCTCACCGGCCCGCGGAACTTGTTGTCATGGTTTTGCGGCTTCCAGAGCCTGAAGACCTCGGGGCTGTCGTTCACCATCGACGCGGCGGTCAAGCGCCTGGAATCGATGGCGGCGGCGTAGATGAAGGGCTTGAAGGCCGATCCCGGCTGGCGGCGCGCACGCTGGCTGCGGTCGAACCAGCCCGGCTTGAAACCGTAACCCCCGACCAGAGCCAGCACGTCCCGCCGCATGGGATCGAGCACCACCATCGCGGCCTGCGGCCCGAGCTCCAGGGCGAGGGGCAAGTTGCCCTCGCGGTCGCGCTTGCGCTCCGGCGCCAGGCGCACCCGCACGACGTCTCCCACGCGAAAGCGCTCGCCGAGCTTCGCCCCTTGGTTGTAACGGGGCTCGGACGCCAAGTCGACCACGCCGGTCTCGTTGCCGAGAAAGACGGTGAGCTTGATGTCCTTGGGATCGTCGCCGCTCTTCTCCACCTCCTCGACGATCCCGTCGACCTTCTCGCTCTCGGACAACGGCTTCGTGCGCCTGGCGACGATCTCCCGGCGTTTCTTCTCGAGCTGTTTGCCCGCAAGATGCACAAGCGGGCCGCGAAACCCGTGACGCTGGTCCACTTCCTCGAGCCCACGCTCGAGGGCATAGCGGGCCAGGGCCTGCAGGCCGGAATCGATGGTGGTCTTGACCTCGATGCCCAGGTTGGAGAACTTGTCGGCGCCGAAGCGCGCCTCCAGGGCCTTGCGAACGGAGTCCACCGCCTCGGGCGCCAGGTGGGGGATGCCGCTGCCTTCGGGAATGACCGCGATGGGGGCGGCCGCGATCTTCTTGGCCGCGTCCTCGTAGATGTACTCCAGCCTGGCCATCTGCCCGAGGACGTAGATCTGGCGCTTCTTGGCTGCTTCGGGGTGCTTGTAGGGGGAAAGCCGCTCGGGTGATTGCACAAGTCCCGCAAGCAGCGCCGCCTCGCCCACATCGACGTCGGATATCGACTTGCCGAAGAAGTAGCGCGCGGCCTCTTCCACCCCGTAGCGGCCGTGGCCGAAGTACATCTGGTTGAGGTACATCGCGAGGACGTCCTCCTTGGAGAAGCGCTCGGACAGGCGGCGCGCCAGGATGATCTCCTGCACCTTGCGCCGCATGCTCTTTTCGGGCGTGAGCAGGAGCTGCTTGACCACCTGCTGGGTGATGGTCGAGGCCCCCTGGGCGAACTTGCGCCGGATGACGTTCTCGACGAAGGCGCGCAGCATGCCCTTGTAGTCGACGCCCTCGTGCTCGAAGTACTCGGCGTCTTCGGCGGCGAGCAGGGCCTGCACCATGACCTTGGGGATCTTCGCGTAGGGCACCACGGTGCGACGGACGGTGCCGATCTCACCGATGAGAATGCCGTCGCGGTCGAGCACCTTGACGATCTGCTCGGGCCGATAATCGTTGATGCCGCGCAGGCTCGGCAGGTTGGGGTCGCTGCCGTAGTAGGAGAAGATGCCGAGGATGGCACCCAGCCCGGCGAGCACGGGCAGGGAAAGCAGGAACGCCCACAAGAACAGCCGCCGCAACAGCGAACGCTTGCGCCGTCGCTTGCGGCGCGCGGGTGCCTGGCTGTCGCTTGTGCGAGCCATGGTGGCTACTGGCTGTCCGCCTCGGGTTCAGGCTCGGCTTCGGGCTTGGCGATGATCCTTCGCACCCAGTCCACGCATTGCTTCTCGGTCATGTTCATCTCGGTCTTGTCGAAGACCAGGGTGGAGGCGAGCGCCGTCGTGTACTCCTCCTCGTTGAGACGGCCGCGTTCGTGCATCTTGCTCAGGATGCGGCGCACGTACTTCTCCCACTGCGGGGTCAAGGATCCGTGGCAGTACTGCACATAGCGCCGCTTGGGACTCGGCAGGATGGAGGAGAAGAAGGCGGCTTCCGCGGGCGTGAGGTCGGCGGGCTGCTTGCCGAAGTAGTGCCGTGCCGCCGCCCCGATGCCGTAGAGGCGCGGCCCGTATTCGATGGCGTTGAAGTAGAGCTCGAGGATGCGCTCCTTGCTCAGGATCTTCTCCACATACCAGGCGAGGAAGAGCTCCTGGAACTTGCGCGAGAGGGTCTTCTCCCGGCCAAGCAGCACGTTCTTCACCATCTGCATGGTGATGGACGACGCACCCAGGCGGAAGCCGCCGCCCGCGATGTTGCGCTTGAGGGCGGTCTTGAATTCCGCGGAAACCCAGCCGCGGTGCTTGAAGAAGCCGGAATCCTCGGTGGTCATGATGGCGGCGACAAGGTAGGGCGAGATCTTGTCGTAGGGCGCGAAGTCCGGGTTGTCGGGCCCGATGGCGAAGGTGAGCACCTCGTTTTCCCTGCCCCCCAGGGGCAGGGGCGGCACCTCGACCGTCTGCAAGATCGACTCCGGGCTGGCGAGGGCCAGGACCTCCTCGGGCGCCTTCACCACCTGGCACCCTTCGATGCCCACCTTGCCCCCGGTATCGGTGGCCTCCAGGTTGCCGAAATCGACCTTGGCGTGCAGGTCGGCTTCGAACAGGCCCTGCAGGGAGAAACCGTGCAGCTTGGGCACGAGCGGGGCGGGAATACTGGCCAGAATCTTCGCGCAAGGGGTTCGCGGCACGCGCAGCGAGAGGTCAATCTTGGGGACCATGTCGAGCTCGTGCCCGTCTTTGAAACGGAAGGTGCCGGTGGGGAGCTCGACCGAACCGGAGAGTCGCGCCACGAGGCTGCCGATCCTGGCTTCCAGCATGGTCAGATCCACCCGCCGGCGGTCGCGGTCCACGGCGCCGTCGAAACGCGAGGTGAAGCTTGCGTTCTGGACCGGTTCGGTGGCCAGCCGCCCGTGGGAAATCGACAGCCCCACCACGTCCAAGTTGCCCGAGAGCGCCACCCGCCGCCCGGAGAAGCGCGCCTCGATGGCGGCGTCGACCTCGGTGTTTTCGGGCTCGAGCACCGAGGCCGGCAAGACGTCCGCGATCTTGTCGAGCGAGAAGCGCTCGGCGCGCAGCGCCACCTGGCCGTCGACGCTCGACCAGTCCAGGGTGGGTTTCACCTTGCCCGTCGCGGTCCACAGGGAGCGCTTGGCGCCGGCATAGCTGCCGGAGAAAAGCACGTCCACCGCGTCTTCTCCGCTTTGCGTCGGGCGCAAGGTGCCGGCGATTCCGGTGAGCGGCAGGGTGGGCAGGAGGCGCAAGCGGCCTTCTTGAACCGAGATTTGCGGGAATCCATGGGGGCGCATCCCCGCCAGGGGACCTTCGACGGACACGGTCTGGGCGCCGAAGGCAGGGGCCTCGTCGCTGATGTGCGAACCCAGTCGGCCGTCGACATCACTGGCGACGACGGAGAAACGGCGCGACGGCTCCCAGGTGGCGTCGAAGTTCGCCGCCTTGACCGACACGCGGGCGGCGTCGACCACTTCCAGGCTACCTCCTCTCATGACCACCGTCGGATATGAGAGCGGCTTGCCTGGGCTGCTGCGCGCGGCCGGCCTACGCAGGCGGGCAAGGAGGGCGGACACGTTGTCGCCCTCCACGCCGCGGCGAACCTGGACGCGGAGGGATGCAAGCGTCACCGTACCCGCACCCCAGGCCGCGGCGAAGGAGATGTCGGTTCTTGCGACGGCCAAGAGCGGACGCTGCCTGGGCCCGAGGGTGAGATCGAAGATGCGCAGGTCCCCCCAGGCTGCGCGCGCCCGGCTGTAGTCGACCGGAAGGGCGAGCTTCTCGGCCAGCTTCGAGGCCACCAGGCGCCCGCCGAGCGCCCCGCATGAATAGGGATAGGTCGCGACCAAAGCGACCACGGCAAGCAGCATCCACACCTTCTTGTTGGCGAGGAGTTTGAGGAAGCGAGCGGTGGCGCCGACTCGGGGCAGCATCGAGAAGATGCGCCATTTTACCCACAGATGGCCGAGAGGCTATCCGTTGATTTCAATGCCCACGCTGCATCGCTTTAGGCGGCGAACCGCTCGACCGAGTCGCCCAGCGGCGCGCGCATATCGCTGGCCAGTTTGCGGCGGGCATGATGAAGGCGGGACATGACGGTGCCGAGGGGGCATTGCGCGATCTCGGAGATCTCCAGGTAGGAATAGCCCTCGAGATCGCACAGCTCGACGGCCTGGCGTTGTGGGGCCGGCAGGGCCGTGATCGCCGTGCGCACGAGCATCTGCGCTTCGTGGTCCGCAAGCGCGGTCTCGGGAGTTCGGTCGTGTCTTTCGTGGAGGCAGGCGGCCCCCTCCAGCGGCTGACGGGTGCGCTCCGCCATCTTGGAGGCCCTGCCATTGCGACGAAGCAAATCGAGGCTGGCGTTGGTGACGATGCGATGGACCCAGGTGGAAAGGGAAGATCGCCCCTCGAAGCGGGCCAAGCAGCGCCAGATCTTCACGAAGGCTTCCTGGACCGCGTCCTTGGCGTCGTCTTGGTTGCGCAGCACCTTGAGAGCAGCCGCCATGGCGCGAGGCCGCACGGCTTCGAGCAACTCTTCGAGGGCTGCCCGGTCACCCGCCTTGGCCCTGTCCACCAGTTTCGAGGTCTCATCGTCGCTCCCAGAAACGCCTCGTGTCATGCGAGCAGGGGAGAAAGCGCCGGGCGTGGTCTCGGTGAGCGCAAATGCCACCTGGGGGTGTGGCGCTTCTGCGCTCCCGATTCGCAGCGTCCAGGCTTCTCGGGGGGTTAGCATGACGGACGGTTCTCTGTGCAAGCCCGGGACCGTTCCCCGAGTTGAGCTTATGCACACGCAGGTTACGCGTCATGACACGGACGTAACAGCGGCAACCCGCCGTAACGCGGCCGGCCGGCAGGCCAAAGTCCATAGGCGAATCGAAGGGGTTTTTTGAGCGTCGGAGAACCTGGCCGGGCCGCAGCATGGCGACCTCGACCGCGTTCGCGCAGCGCGCTTGACTGTGGGGGTTGACGGGGCTTTTCCCGAGCACGGGGGACGGTTTACTCCATCCCTGTGCCTCGCCAAGTCGTCGTCCGGCCCTCGCAAGGTCATCGTTTTCCGGTCGACAGGTCGTTGCCGGGTCCAGCCGCGCCGAAGGCAGTGGCCCGGTGGAAGCAGAAGAATGAGCGGAATCGCGGGCGGTGGCGATGTTGCTTGTTGCCACCGCGCTTCTGCGAGCGCGATCACAGGGTATGCTGGTTCAGGGCAAAGACTTTCGCTCTAGCCGCCGCGAGGTGCGCGCGGCCACAGGCTGGGGCGCGACGCAGACGCGGATCCACCTCGACCGCCTGGTAGAGCTGGAATACGTGGCGGTGCACCGGGGAAGCAATGGCACGGGCTTCGTGTACGAGCCCGACGGGACGCAGCGCACGGGCGGGCCAAGGGTCGCGTTCCCGGGCCGGCTCGTCCAAGCCGACCGCGCCCCTCGCTGACCGGTCATGTGGGCCCCCCCACTTTGTTGGGCGCTATACTCCGGGGCCAGCTATGACCGACCGCGAGTGCATCGACGCGTTCCTCGCCCAGGCGCGTAACCGCGCGCTTCTGGAGTCGAGCGTGCGCCTGGGGGCTTCTGCCCTGGCGGTGATGGCTGGGGTGCTGGTGGTCTTGGCGCTTCTGGCCTTGTTCACCGGTCCGGCGGCGTCTTGGCCGTACGTCGGGGTGGGCGCCATCCTCGCGTGCGTCGCGGGTGGGGTCGCGCTGGGGTTCGTGCTGCCCGCGCGCGTGCTGGAAGAGCGGACCGCGGTGGCGCGGCTTGTGGGCGAGCGCTGCCCGCCGTTGGCCTCGGCTCTCGTCTCGGCGGTGGAGCTGCAGGCGGCGCCGGCGGACGAGGTGAGCCGGTCGCCGGCCCTGACCGAAGCTTTCTGTGCCCAGGTGGCCGAGGCCACGCGGCCGCTCGTTGTTGCAGACCTGATTCCGCTCAAGGGTGCGATTCGCATGGTGTGGGTTGCGGCGGGTGCGCTCGTCTGCCTGCTGGTGGCGACCCTGGTTTTTCCCTCGCTCGTGGGCCGCGGTTTACGCACGGTTTTTCACACCCCGACGCTGTTCGAGGGGGCGCAGGTGGCGCACGGCCCGCTGGTGGGCGACGTGCGCGTGACCTACGAGTACCCGGCGTACACCGGGCTGCCCCGGCAGACCATCGAGGGGTCGACGGGGGACGTGCGCGCCTTGCGGGGCACGCGGGTTCGGCTCGAGATGAAGCCGCTCGGCTCGGCCCGCCAGGCGCGCCTGCTTCTGGGCGAGAGCGGCGAAGGCGGGGCGCTGCCGGCGAGCCTCGACCACGGGCAGCTCTCGGCCGCCCTCGCGCTCGACGAGAGCGGCAGCTATCGGGTCTGGCTGCAGCCATTTCTGGGGCGCCCCATACGCGAAGACCGCGCCCATCGCATCGTGGTGGAAAGCGATCGTCCGCCCGAGGTCGACATCGTGGGGCCGGCGGACCGCCTCGAGCTTGGCACGCCCCGGCCGGTCGAGGTCGCCTACCACGCGCGCGACGATTTCGGCCTGGGCGAAATCGCCATGGTATACCGGGTCAACGACGGCCCCGACCAGCGCATCGTGCTCAAGAGCGCGCAAGGCGTGCGCGAGGTGCGCGGCACGACGAGCTTCGCACCGGCGAGCGCCATGCTCCTGCCCGGCGCGGGCGTGGCCTATCACATCGAGGCCAAGGATCGCGACGAGATCTCGGGCAGCAAGATCGGGGTTTCGCGCACCCTGCACCTGGTCATCCAGAACCCGCGCGAGGATCACGAGGACCACCTCCTGCGCGAGCACGAGATCCTGGAGAAGATGACGGTCGCACTCGCGGATCGCCTCGAGTTCGACCCCCTCGACCAAGGCAGCGAACCGGCCCGGCGTCTGTCGCGCCTGCGCGAGGTGCGTGACGGCGAACAGGTCGGGCTCACGCAACTTGGGCACCTGGTCGAGCACCTGCGGCGCACGGTTCCTTCGGCCAAGCTGCAGGCGAGTCCGGTGGCATCGGCCAGCGCACGTCTGGACAAGCTCATGCGCGAGGAGGACGAGCTGGTCGCCGCCCTCGCCGGCAAGCTCGACCGCGTGGGGCTGTGGACCCGGCTCGGGGCCGCATTTACGCGCCACATCGCCGAGATCGAAACCCTCGTGCTCGCGCTCGACGATCTCATCGGTCGCCAGAGGCTCGACGACCTCGCCGGCATGGGCAAGGATCTGGTGGCGGCGCACAAGCGCTTGCAGGAATTGCTCGAGCGCTACAAGGCCACCGGCGACGAACAACTGCGTCGCCAGATCGAACGCGAGACGCGCGAGCTGCGCCACCGCATCGCCGAGCTTGTGCGCAAGATCGCCGAGGTCGAGGCGCGCAACGAGGTCGGTCCCGAGTGGATGAATCTCCCCGACCCGCGCAAAGCGATGGAGGAGGCCGCCCGGCTCGATTCCCTGCTCGCCGAGGGGGATGCGCGCTCGCTCGGCGAGGCCCTCTCTGAGCTGGGCAGCACCCTCGCTCTGCTGCGCGACGCGCTCGACAAGAACGCGGGCGGCTTCGGCGAGGCGCGCTTTCCCCAGGAGAGCCGCGCCCTGGCCGAGCTGGAGCGGAAGATCGGCGATCTGGAGGGCGACCAGCGCGGGGTCGCCGACGACGGGCGCACCCTGGCCAAGGAGGTGAATGCGGAGCTTGCCCGACGCCTGGAGGCGCAGCAGGCCGAATTCATGGCCAAGGCCAAGCAGAAGCTGGATCAGATCGAGCGCAAGCTCAGCGGGCCTTTCCCGCGCGAGCTGGGCAGCAATGCCGAGACCGCGGGCGAGGCGACCCGCGAAGGCGTTCGTCAGATCCGTCGCCTGCTGCCCGCGAAGGAATGGCACGAGGCCGCGCGCGAGTCCGAGCGCATGGTCGATCGACTGGCGTATTTGCAGCAGGTGGCCGGCCGGCAGGTGGCGCGCAGCCGCGAGCCGTCGACGAATCTGCGCGACTTCGGCGACCGGGTGGGGGACGCGGCCGGGCTGGCGCGCGAGCTGGCCGCGGATCTGGCGCGCCTGGTTCCGCGCGGGGGCGAGGTCATGTCGGCCGAGCAGCGTGCGCGCACGCACAACCTGGGGCAGCGTCAGGGCAGCGTCGAAGAGCGCACCCGCGGGCTGGCGCGCGAGCTGGGCGGTCGCGGCGAGAGCGTGCCGAGAGCCGAAGAGGCCGCGTCCGAGCTCGAAGCCATCGCAGGCCAGATGCGCCAGGCGGGACAGGATCTCTTCCAGGGCGCGGCCCACGAGGGCGCGGGCCGCGCGAGCGAGGCGGCCGAGCGCCTCGCCAGGCTGCGCGCCGGCATGCACCAGCGGCCGAGCGACGGCGCCCGCGCGAGCCGCGAGCCGGTGCGCATACCCGAGGCCGATGCGTACAAGGCCCCGCGCGAGTGGCGGCAGGAATTGCTGGAGGCCATGCGCGAGAAGGCGCCCGAGAGATTCCGTGACGAGGTTCGCCGTTACTACGAGGAGCTGGTGAAATGAGGCGCGCCCGCTCCTGTCTCGTGCTCGCCATGCTGGCCTCGGTGCCGGCCCGCGCTGCGGGCGAATCGCCGAGTGTCGAACGTCTGTTCTCCGAGTGGCGCTTCGAGGAGGCCGACCGCGCCCTCGCGGCTCTGGTCAAAGCGCGTCCGGGCGAGCCGGCCACGCTCCTGGCCCAGGCCCACGAGCGTTTCTGGGCCGGGGACTTCGAGGCCGCGATCGCGCGCTACAAGGCCGGGCTTCTCGGGCGCACGGGGCCGGCCGCGATCGAGGATCTGCTCGAGCTGGTGCAGGCTTCGGCCCAGACCGTCAAGGGGCACCTCGAGCGCAAGTCGGCCCGCTTCGTGTTGCGCTTTCCCGCCGAAGACAGCGTGCTCGCCGATTACGGGCTTCTGGCCCTGGAGGCGCAGGCGGCCGCGCTGGAGAGCGACCTCGGCTATGCGCCGACGCGGCCGATCATGGTCGACATCCTGCGCAGAAGCAGCGATCTGGCCGCCATGACCACGCTCGGCGCAGACGAGATCGAGCGCACCGGCACGGTTGCGGTCTCCAAATGGAGCCGCATCATGCTCACCAGCCCGCGCGCCATGCGCCTGGGCTACGAGTGGCAGGACAGCCTGGCGCACGAGTACGTCCACTACGTGGTCGCGGCCTTGACCCACGATCGCGCGCCGGTGTGGCTGCAAGAAGGCCTGTCCAAGTTCCTCGAAAGGCGCTGGCGGCAGCCGGCCGGGCTTGCCCTTCATCCCGGAAGCCAGCACTTCTTGGCCAAGGCCCTGGCGAGCGGAAAGCTCATCGGCTTCGAAGCGATGCACCCGTCGATGGCCAAGCTGCCGCGCGCCGAGGACGCGGCCTTGGCCTTCGCCGAGGTCACCACGGCCATCGCCTGTCTCTTCGCCCGGGGCAACACCGCCGCCTTGCGCGAGGTGTTGGCCACCGTGCGCGAGGGAGGCGACGCCCGCCTGGCCGTAGCGCGCGCCTACGGCGGCACGGGCACGTGGGCGGAGTTCGAGCGCGCCTGGCGCCAATTCATGGCCGGACTTCACTACAAGACCATGCCGGGCCTCGAGCCCATGGCTCCCAAGTACAAGAAGAAGGGCATGTCGGTCGATGCCCCACCGAGTGAGGACGCCTTTTCGTCCACGGTGGGCGAGGCCGCTCGCTATTTGCGCCTCGGCAACATGATGCTTCTGCGCAATCGGCCGCGCGCGGCCGGCATGGAATATGAAAAGGGGTCGAAGCTGGCGGGAACCTCGCACTGGATCTTCCCGGTCAAGCTCGGCCGCACCTACTTGGCCCTGGGCCAGCCCGAGCAGGCCATGAAGGCGATTGCCCCCGCCGAGGCGACCTACCCGGAGTTGCCGTGGCCCCATCTGATCGCCGGCCAGGCCCGTCTGGCCGCGGGCGACGCCAAGTCCGCGGCGGCCTCGTTGCTGCTTTCCTTGGCCATCAATCCCTTCGATCCCGGCGTGCACTGCAGCCTGGCCGAGGCGTACCAGCGCCTGCCCGACACACACCCGGAGAAACGCCAGCGCGCCGAACGCGACTGCCGCGAGCTCGGCAAGAACCTATCTCAGTACTCCCTTCCGTAGGTCCGAGACCTATTGTCTCACCGCGGAGTGCGCAGAGACCGCAGAGGGATTCATTCTCGAAGCTCGTTTCCAGACCCCCATGCTGATCTACTACTTCCGAGATTCTTCGCGTGGCGCGACGATTTCTTCAGCCGCGGCGTCAAGAGGCTTCGGGCTCCGGTCTCCAGGCTTCAGGCCAAAGTGCAGGGCGGCGGAAGACGCGATCGCTGCCACCCACAGATCAACCAGCAGCCAGCAGCCTGCAGCCTGCAGCCTGCAGCCTGCAGCCTGCAGCCTGCAGCCAGCTTCACACAGATATCTTCGAGCGGGTCCTTAGCTCCGAGTCGGCACCCCCGCAAGCTACGGGTCTACTCGAGTACCCACCTGCCCCGGTTCCTTATCTCGTCATACATTGCGTCAGGGGCTAGGTCGATGTCACCCGGCCACGCCACGAAACCTTCGCTACAATGTGCCTTCGCGAAGAGCGAGGGATCCCTGAGAGCCGCGAAGACCCCGAAGAGGTGAGAGTCTCGGATGGCGACTTCACCCGAGAGGCCATCCGCGAACCGCACCGCGAGCCGCCGATCTGGGAGGACTTGGACGCTGACGACATCGTAGTGGGCCATTCTCTACTCCAGAGGCTGGATTTGCCGAGGTTGCTCGTGCCCACGGCAGAGGTCCCAATCTGCAACCAGGTCCTCACGATGCAAGGCTGCCCATTCCAGGACCATGGCCAGCGCTCGGCGCGGAAGATCACCACGCAGGATCTTCAGGGTCTCGATCTCGATTTCAGCCTTGAACTCGGCGTATTGCGCATGAAAGTGAGGCGGTGCATGCTCGTTGAAGAACATGCGGATGATGACGCCGTAGAAGGAACAGATCGTGGGCACGGGGAAAGTATAGCGACCCGTGGCCCACTTGGCACATGGCCCCGGGGCCGGCTCCCGCTGCCCACCGTCTGGCCCACCGCGTCCTCCAAAGAACGCTGCTCTACTACTTCCGATACTTCCGAGATATTTCGCGTGGTGCGACGATTTCTTCAGCCGCAGCGTCAAGAGGCTTCAGGCTCCAGTCTCCAGGGTGCAGGCTGAAGTGCTGGGGCACAAGCCGTGATCCGCCTCGAAGTGCGCCACGGTGACGCCCTTCGCGCCGTGGACAAGCTCAACGGCGCTCGCGACCGATCAAGCTGAGGCCTGCCGCCTGAAGCCTGCCGCCCTCTTCGGTTGCGGGTGAAGCCCGCGCCATGTCTGGTGGGTAGGTCGGGCCAGCCCCCCTGCCAGACCTACAACCCCGGCGCGCCGTCCATCGCCAGGTCCTGGTGCACGCCCTAGCTCCGCTGGGGCCCTCCTCATCTCCCTCCGTCTCTGTGTCCTCTGTGTCCTCTGTGGTGAAATCTACTAAGGAGCGCCGTCGCAGCCGCGCAGGCGTTCGAGCCGCCTGGCAGCCTCGGCCATGCGGCGCGGCTCGGCCACGCGGCGGGCGCGCCAGAGGAGGTGGTGCGGGGTGACGGTGGGCGGAACGAAGGACACAACCGTGGTCTCGTACCCGGCCGCTTCCAGGCGCAGGGTGCGCTCGGCGTCGACGATGGCCTGGACGAAGCGGCGGCGAATCTGGGCCTGCCGGGGCAGGCCGAGGGCTTCGGCGCGGGTCTGTGCCAGGGTTGCCGCGGCCACGGCACGCGAGGTGCAGCAGGGCACGAGCAGAAGTTGCCGGGCGCGGCAAGCCACGCTCTGGTCGAGCACCTCGTCCGAGGCGGCCCCGCACGCGTGCAGGGCCGCCACCAGGTCGGGCGCCTCGGGCCAGGCTTTGCGGTCGCCCACTTCGGCCTCGACCACGGCGAAGGTGGCGCCCGTGCCGCGCACCTTGGCGATGGCCTGCCGGCAGGCGGCGGCGCGCTCGGGCTCGCGCTCGATGAGGGTGACGTGGCTTTTCTGTCCGCGCGGAGAAAAGATGAACTCCACGGCCAAGAGCCCGATGTAGGCCTTGCCCGCGGCCGCGTCGACGATGCGCACGGGACCTGGCCTTCTCGCCCCCAGGACGCGTTCGATTTCCGCCAAGAGCGCGGTGATCTCCGCGGCCTTCTTGCGGTCTTCCTTGCGTAGCCCCGTCCCCTCCGCCTCGATGAAGAGGCGGTGAAGTGCTTCCTCAACTTGAGCCAGTTCGAGCATGGTCAGACACGGACCTGCGAGGAGGGGGCGACAGCAATTCCTTTACCAAAGCCGCGCGAGCCTGCCAAAATGACAGGGTCTTGAGCGACGAGACCCAGCAACTCTACAAGCCAGTCAACCTGGTGGGCAAGGATCCGGTGCTGAAGCAGAGAAACTGATGTCGGTGCACAAGCACCCCGTGCCCTGGATCAGCCATGGCGTCTGGCGGTGTGTCGTCGACCGTTCCCACCGCAAGGTCGGCGTGGCCCTCGCGCGGCAGTGGAACTTGCCGCCCGAGATCAGCCAGGCCATCGACAGGTGCGCGGCCTTTGACTCCCTGCATCCTCACGACTACGCGAACCTTGTCTGCCTGGCCAATGCGTTTGCCAAGCGGCAGGGGCTCTACGCCGGGGATGTCGACAACCAGCAAGTCGGCGAGCTGGTTTCCGAGGGGCAGCGCCTGCTCGCCCTGTCGGACGAGGCCATGAGTGCGCTCGGCGCGGGCCTCTACGGCCGGGTGGGGACCTTGTTCGAGGTCAAGATCCCCACCGCCCAAGCCGCGTCGTAGGGATGCCTAAAGGGGTGGGTTGGCCTTGCGAACCAGCTCGAGGAAGTACGACTCGAACCACTGGCCGGCCTGAGGCGCGTCCTTGGCAGCGTCGGGACCACCGCACATGGGGTCGTAGCGTGGCTGCGAGGAATCGAACACGCCGTCCGACTCTCCCGGCGGCTTGACCCAGAAATACGCGTCGACGCGGGGCTCGGGATTCGCGCGCGGGCGCTCACCCAGGCCTGCGCCTTTGATGTTGCACCAGTTTCCCCACGCCGTGCGGATACCGCCGCGTCCGTTGCGGGAGGTGTCGACGATGAAGTAGTGATTCTTGAAGCCGTTCATCTCCAGCGTCTTGCCCAGGATATTGACGTAGGTCAGCTCGTTCGGGCAGGGGTTGGTGGACTCAAGCACGGCGCCATCGCGGTTCGTGAGGTGGGTGTAGTTCGAGGTGTTGGTGGCAAAACCGCGGATGAGATGCGGGCCGCCTGCCTCGAAGACGACGTTTCTGAAGATCCGGCCGATCTTGGCACGGTTGTCGTCCCAGCCGAGCCAGCCCGAGTGAGCCGCGTCGAGGTACACGCTCACGTTGGGCAGGTGGAAGCTGCGCAAAGCGTAGATGACGCCGTTCTTGTATACATCGCGTGCCTGCTGGCACGACGGCAGGGACATGTTGGTGGCCATGTTGGGCAGGGAGTCGGGCTCGAGTACGACCACGATGGGCTGATTCGCGTGCGCCTTGAAATCGGCGGCGATGGGATCGATGAACTCCTTGCGGTAGCGCTCTTCACCGTTCTCGCTCGCCTTGAGCTCGCCGGCCGACGCGGCCGCGGCGCAGTCGCGGTCGGGCAGGTCGTAGACCACGACCACGGTGAGGGTGGGCTTGCCCGAGGCGTCCTGCTGCTTCTTGGCCTCGTCGAGCCAGCCCTTGAGCTTCTTGGCCGACGCGATGGAGTCGAGCCACACCGCCGTGGGGTACTTCGCGACCTTGAGGATGGCGGCGGCCTCGTCGGGGTGCCGCTTGGCCGTGGCCTCGACGTTCGCGACGTAGTCGGGGTTGATGAAGAAGTTCACGTCCTTGAAGGGGTTCTTGCCCCCGCCCTCACCTTCATCGCTTCCGACAACCCCCGGGACTCCGAAGCTTCCCGCACACGCGGAGAGGGCGAACACGCCGAGGAACGCTGATCTTTTGATGATATGCAGATGCATCACCTGTATCTCCTGCCGCTGCGGCGGGTTCGTCTTGTCAGGCCATCCTGGCATTGCGTGCCGCGTCGGCGGGCAAATACTACACCATCTCGTCCAAGGCGGAACGCGGAGGTGTGAGTTTTTGGGGTGTGTTCCACCTGACCGGTCAGACCGGGCTCCCTTTCCCCGAAGGTTTCGCCGATCCGGTCTGGCCCGGGAACGCGGGCATCCTCCCCGCATCACTTCCTTCGACACGGCAGATCACCAGCGGGCCAGAGGCCCGCGTTCTCAGGCCGGCCCGTCACAGCCGACCACGCCCCTCGCTGACCGGTCATGCGGCAGGCGCCTTCCCGGCGAAGGGGCTTTACTCGCGAGGCCCAAATCAGGGATAGTCACCTGCACGTGCGGAAGCGAGGAATGCATGCGCGGCATAGGTAGCTCCCGGGTAGGTAGCCCGATATCGCTGATGATGGCGCTGGTCTTCCCGGCCATGATCGCGGCGGCGGTAGCCCTGGCCTACTACGGCTTCAAGCACGCCGAGGACGTCTCGCGCCCGGTGGAGCAGCTCTTCCGCCAGGAGTGCCAGGACTATGCCGAGGGCATGGCCAAGTCGGTGGAGACCCGATTGGATCGCGAGGCCCTGTCGCTGTTCGCCTCGATCGCCGCGCTGCGCGACGACCCGACCGCACCCGATCCTTGCGATCTGGAGCCGAGCGCCGGCATCGATTCCTTCGCCGTGCTCGGCGATACCCGGCGCCCGGAGTGCACCTGGCCGCGCGCGCGCGAGCCCGACGCCAAGAAGCGCAAGTCCGGGGAGGCGACCCAGCCCAGGATCGCGTGGCTCGGAAGGCTGCGCAACCTGGCTTGGGCGGGTCTCGATCAGAGCAGCTTCGCCTACCACCACGAGGTGCTCGACGGCAGCGGCTCGGCCCTGCTGGCCCACACCACGCGCAAGTCCGCGGACGGGGCGACGTACCACGTGGTGGCTCGCTTGAAGCTCGACCTCATCGGCAAGATGTGGGCCGACAACGAGCTCGGTCCCGCGCGCAAGAACCGCCGCGTGGCCATTCTCGACGAGAACAACAACCTGGTGGCCGGGGTGCGCCTGGTGGGCCCCGAGGCCAGGCCGGGCGGGCGGCTGTTCTACGAAGGGCCCTTCGGCAAGGCGCTCTATCGCTGGCGGGTGCAGATGGTTCCGCAAAATGCGGAGGAGTTCCAGGCGCAATGGGAGCGCACCAAGGGCGTGCGCCGGGTGCTCATCCTCCTGGCCACGGTCATCATCGTGGTCGGCCTGGTGCTGGTGTGGCTGGCCATCCTGACCGAACGGCGGGCCTCGCGCATGAAGAGCGACTTCATCGCCAACGTGTCGCACGAGCTCAAGACCCCGCTTTCGCTCATCCGCATGTTCGGCGAGATGGTGGCCACGGGACGGCACAAGGGCGCCGAGGCGGCGCGCGAGTACGGCGGCATCATCACGCGCGAATCGGAGCGGCTTTCCCAGCTCATCGACAACGTGCTCGACTTCTCCCGCCTCGAGCGCGGCAAGGCCAGTTATCATTTTACCGAGGGCAACCTGGCGGAGGTGGTGGAGCGCGCCCTCGACGTCTGCCGCTATCGGCTCGAGCGCGAGAAGATGAAGCTCGCGGTGTCGATCGAGCCCGACCTGCCCGCGGTGCGTATGGACGAGAACGAGATGACCCTGGTGGTGCTCAACCTGGTGGACAACGCGGTCAAGCACGCCACCCAGGGCGGCAAGGTCGAGGTGAAGGTGGCGCGCGCCCCCGGCTTCGTCACCCTGTCCATACGCGACTTCGGTCCGGGCATCGCGCACGAAGAGCGGCAGCGCATCTTCGAGCGCTTCTACCGGTCGAAAAGCACGCGCGAGCAGAACGTGCGCGGCAGTGGTATAGGGTTGGCTCTCGTCAAACATATCGCCGAGGCCCACGGCGGCCGCGTGGCCGTGGAGAGCCCGGTGTCCGAATCCTCCGACAATGCGCAAGGTGCCGTCTTTCGCGTCTTCATCCCCGCGCCGGTGGCCGCGGTGGCCACGGGAGATGAGCAGGTCGCAGCCAGCGTAGGGCAAGAACGGGCATGAACGGGAGCATCACCACCCCGACGACGCCTCGCCGGCGCATCCTGGTCATCGAGGACGAACCCGACATCGCGCGCGGCCTGCGCGACGCCCTCGAATTCGAGCACTTCGAGGTCGTCACCATGGGCCGTGGCCGCGAGGGCATCAGGAGTCTGCGCGAGCGCGGCGCGGATCTCGTCATCCTCGACCTCATGCTGCCCGACGTCAACGGCTTCGTGGTGTGTGAAGAGATCCGCCAAAGCCACCCGGTCGTGCCCATCATCATGCTCACCGCGCGCTCTCAGGAAACCGACAAGATTCGCGGCCTTGCGGCCGGGGCCGACGACTACGTGACCAAGCCGTTCTCGGTGGGCGAGTTGGTCGCGCGCATCAACGCCATCTTCCGGCGCCTTCACCGCACCACGCCCACCGATGAAACCATCACCATCGGCGAGGTCGTGGTCTATCCCCGCCGCCACGAGCTTGTGCGCAATCGCAAGACCGTCCCCCTCTCCTTCTACGAGGTGGAAATCCTGCGCCTGCTCGCCGAGCGCAGCGGCGAGCCGGTCTCGCGCGAGGAGATTCTGGAGAAGATCTGGGGAATCACGGGGTACGGCAGCAGCCGTTCTGTTGACAATTTTGTGGTCAAGCTGCGTAAGAAGATCGAAGAGAACGCTTCAAGCCCGCGCCACATCATGACGATATACGGCACGGGCTACAAGCTGCTCCCATAGACGGGCCCGCCACGAAGGCAATCCTGTGAAGAGCGCAACACCTTGTCAGCGCAAAGGAAATACCCTCTCGAGTTCATCAACGATTCCTCGATTCGATTGCGTGACGAACCTGGCCTGTAACTTCCTCTCACTCTTCGGAGCACCCAAGGAGACGACATGCGAAGCTCGACCCTCAGGACCTCGATCGTAGCGGTTGCGATGTTGGCTGTCGCGGCGTGTAGCAGCAGCAGCAGCAAGGGAATCAGCGGTGCGCAGACCGCCGTGGACGGGGGAGGGGGAACCGGCGGGAACGGCGGAAACGGCGGTGCCGGAAACGGCGGCGCCACAGGCTTGCCGGCTGTTGACGCTCCGATCTCGGGCGGGACTACCCCCGACAGCGCCGCGGTCGGCGGCGGCGATGCTGCTCCTTCGCCCTTCTGCCTGGCCTTCGGCCAAGCTTGCGCGAGCGGCGCCGACTGCTGCCAGGGGCTGTGCGATCCCGCCACCAAGACCTGCGTCGCCTCCATCAACCAGTGCACGGTCACGGGCGGCGCGTGCCCAGTCCGCCACGGAATGCTGTTCGCTCTCCTGCACGGCCGGCCGCTGCAGCGCCAACGCGTGCATCGCCGACAACCAGGCCTGTAGCAGCTCGGACTCATGCTGCAGCGGCAATTGCGCCTCGGGCACCTGCCAGCCGCTCAACCTGACCTGCCGCACCGCCGGCAATCCCTGCACCGGCGCTGGCGAGTGCTGCTCGAACTACTGCGAGGCCGGCGTGTGCCGGCTGGGAGCGTCCTTCTGCATTCAGACCGGAGACGTCTGCAGCAACAGCGAGCAGTGCTGCTCGGGCGACTGCCAGAAGGGCGCCGGCGCCCTCGGCACCTGCGCTGCCCCTCCCTCGGGGCCCACCTACTGTTCCGACGGGGTCGACGGCACGGTCTGCGGGGCCTGCAACCAATGCTGCAGCCGTCTGTGCGCGCCCTACGCCATGACCGGGATTCGCGTGTGCCAGCCGGCCAGCGGCTGCCGGGTCAACGGTGACTTGTGCCGCAAGGACGGCGACTGCTGCGGCGCCGCCGGCACCGGCCTGCCAGGCGACGGCAACGTGACGTGCGAGAAGGAAGCGGGCAAGTTGGTCGGCATCTGCCGCAATCCGCGCGGCTGCAACCCGCAGGGCAACGTTTGCCACTACAAGGACGAGGACTATGTGTGCAACACCTCGTCGGCCGCGCGCAACAACTGCTGCGGCGCCGTGGGCAACTCCGGGGTATGCCAGCTCGACATGCTCGGCGTTCCCCGCTGCAACGGGCTTGGCGACACCTGCATCCCGACAGGCGGGATCTGCTCATCCGCCATGGACTGCTGCAACCAGGCGCCTTGTGTTCCCGACAGCAACGGCATCCTGCACTGCTACGCCTCGCCCGCGGGGCCTTCGGTCGACGCCGGCACCACGCCCTGCGTTCCGACGGGTGGTCCGTGTACGGTCACCGCCGACTGCTGCGTGGGCTCGATGTGCATCCTGCCCGTGGGCTCGACCCAAGGCATTTGCGGCAACGTGGTTCCTCCGCCTGGCGGCCATCCCGGTGCGACACCTGACGGCGGCGGCGTTCCCACCATCGATGGCGGCAACGGCCCCGGCTGCGCCCTCTACGGCCAGACGTGCACCACCGCCGCCGACTGCTGCGACGCCGTTCCTTGCATCGGGGGGCGGTGCGTGGATCAGGTCATCTTCTAGCCCTGTGGTCGGGCGCCATGGAGGTTGCACTACCACGTCCGGAGCGCGGCGAGAACCACCCGTCTTTTGCGCCGTCAAACCGTTCGGTGCGATCGCTACGCCCGTCTGCGTCTCGTTGGTGATCCCGAAGATGGTGGAGGCCGTTTCGCGGCAGGCGAACCGAGGAGGATGACCCTCATTCCCACGGCCTTGGCCAGGTCGGCCTGCCGCGCGTCGGCGGTGACGAACTCGGTCTTGGCCAAAAGGCGCGCGGCCGCGACGTGCAGGATGTCGAGGGAGCGGGCGCCCAGGCTGGAAACATGCCGTCGACCGAGCGATTCGGCCTGGGCGAACACGTCGGCGAGGTCATAGGCAGGCGGTTCCCAGATGCCCGCCGCGATATCCTCGTCGAGGTGACCGAGGGCTTGCTCGACGAGTTCGACGGGGATCTCCTTGCGGAATACCTTGAGCTCCCAGGCGGTCACCAATTCGACCCGGTGCAGGTGGGTGAGCACCGCGGGCGGCTCGAAGCGCGCCCGCACGCGGAGGGCGCCTGCGCTGTCAGGTTCGGGAAGGTACCACTTGGTGATGACGCTCGTGTCGAAGTACGGGCACCCGAGGCAATGTGATCTGGCTGCTCGACACGAACATGCTGGTGTACGCCCGCAACGGGAAGGCACCGGTTAGGACCCGCGAGAAGGTAGATGTGTGAATTTGGGCGGTCGAGGCGCCCGGCTGGCGAGGCGCGAGGAGGAGGAATACTCGACGTATTGCGACGACGAGCAACGAAGCCAGCCGGGATGGATCGGCCGTCCAAATTCGCA
>Ga0172364_10000336_pt1 | contig 32837 bp, 22 predicted proteins | sample LakKivSesite10cm_FD_114545 | JGI IMG/M metagenome (GOLD analysis project Ga0172364, IMG submission 114545) | Sediment microbial communities from Lake Kivu, Rwanda - Sediment site 10cm | ecosystem: Environmental > Aquatic > Freshwater > Lake > Sediment | place: Rwanda: Western Province, Lake...
CCGAAAGTGAGATAGCGCATCGCCCAGCCGGTGACGACCGAATAGTAAAACATGATGAATATGCAGCAGAATCCGGTCCAGGCGCCCATCCAGGTGGAACGGGGGCCGACGAATTTCCTGAAGGCCCCGATCGTCCCCAGGCGGGTGGTCTTGCCCATGATCATTTCGATCATCAAAAGCGGGACCGCCCAAACGGCCGTGGCCACGATGAAGGCTATCAGGAACGGGCCGCCGTTATTGGCCGCCACGACGCGGGGAAAACGCCAGATGTTGCCGGCGCCGAAGGCCATTCCGAGAGAGGCCAGGATGAAACCAAGCCGGCCGCTCCAGCCCGCTTTTTTATCGGTCATGTTCGTAACTTGCCCATTTGATTATCGTCAGAGTAAATTTTTCCTAATATAATCGAAACAAAGGAAAAAATAAACAACATTTCGCAAAATAGTAGGTCCGAGGACCTCTTTCCGTCCATCGGCCGGTTGCGTTTGACTTTCCGTCCGGACGCGGTTTATCATTTCCAGGCAAGGAGGGAAGATGAAAGCCGACAGGTGGGAAAAGACCATCGCCAGAAATGAACTTAAAGAAGGAGTGCCGGCCGCCGCGAAAATAGGCAAGAGGACCGTGCTCCTCATTCAGGCCGAGGGCAGGATCTACGCCCTGGGCGGGAAATGCAGCCACTACGGTGCCCCTCTTGAGGAAGGGTTGCTTTTAGATCACGTCCTGACCTGTCCCTGGCACACCGCCCGGTTCGACGTCAGGACCGGCAAAATGAAATCTCCCCCGGCACTGGACGACCTGGATTCCTACGAGACGAAAGTTGAGGGGAAGTTCGTCTATGTCAGGAAAATCAAGGCCGAAGTTCCGTCAGTTCCCCGGGGAAAAGACGGCAGGATTTTTCTCATCCTCGGAGCCGGCGCGGGCGGTTTGAATGCGGCGCTTTCTCTGAGAAAAGCCGGATTCACGGGAAAGATTTTGATGGCTACGGCCGAGGCCGATCTTCCCTACGATCGTCCGGACCTTTCCAAGGGCTTTCTGGCCGGGGACACGGCGAGGGAGGATCTGATCCTCAAGCCCGAGCCGTTCTATCAAGAGCTCGGCATCGAGGTCCTCAGGGAATACCGGGCGGCAGCCATAGATAAAGATAAAAAAGAAGTCGAATTTTCTAACGGCCGAAGACTTGCCTATGACCGGCTTCTTCTGGCTACGGGCGGAAAGCCGAGGGTTCCGGACATCAAGGGGGCCGGGCTTCCGGGCTTCTTCATCCTGAGGAGCCTGGCCGACGCCGAGGCAATCGCCGCCGAGCTTGTCCCGCCCAGGACAGTGGCCGTCATCGGCGCGAGCTTCATCGGACTGGAGGTCGCCTCGTCGCTGCGCTCCCGAAACCTTGAAGTTCACGTCATCGCTCCCGAGAGGGTACTTATGGCCCGCGTTTTCGGAGAAGAGATTGGCGGGTTCATCAAAGGATTGCACGAGCAAAAGGGGGTCGTCTTCCATCTGGGAAAGACTGTGGCTGAAATTTCGGGCAACCAGAGAGTGAACGAACTGGTCCTCTCGGACGGCTCGAGGATTTCCGCCCAGGTCGTGATCGCCGGTATCGGCGTCGTCCCGGCAACCGGATACCTTCAGAAAACCGGCCTTCTGGTCAACGGCGCCGTTCCGGTGAACGCCAGATTCCAATCGAAGGACCCGGATATCTTCGCCGTCGGAGACATCGCTCTCGTCCCCGACCATCTGAGCGGCGAGTCCCGGCGGGTGGAGCACTGGGTTGAGGCCCAAAGGCAGGGACAGCACGCGGGCTTGACCATGGCCGGGAGCACCGAAGACTACCGCGAAACGCCCTTTTTCTGGACGAACCAGCATGGCGTATCCGTCAAGTATACGGGCTTTGCCAGCTCGTTCGACACCGTCGTATACAGGGGCGATCTTGAAGCCAAGGACGTGCTGGCCGGCTATTACAGGGAAGGCGTACTGCGGGCGGCGGCGACCATAGGCCGGGCGAAAGAGTTAATCGTCGTCAGTGAAATCATCAAAGCCGGAGGGAACATTCCCGCGTCCCGGTTCAAAGATCCTGGAGTCGATCTATTTGATTGGATCAAGTTGCGTCCCGGTCACGATTGACCCGGGCCCGCCTTACTCCGGCAATCCGAAGAATTCGAGAGCGATCGAAGCGAGAAGAAGCACACCCGTGGGCAGCGCCCGTTCGTCGATGTCGAATGCCGGATGGTGATGGGGATAAGGATGTCCGTCTCCGGCTCCCAGAAAGAAAAAGGCGCCCGGTACCTTCTGCAAGTAATAGGCGAAGTCCTCGCCGCCCATGATCGGGTCAAAGGGGACAATTTTGTCTTGACCCAGAGTCCGGCGCATTACCCCAAGAGCCAGATCGACCATCTCCGGGTTGTTGACCAGGGCCGGATATCCTTTTTCGTAATCTAAGGAGCAGGCGGCGCCGAAGCTCCGGCAGGTCGTCTCGGCGATTTCTTTCAACCTGGCTTCGGCCAGGTCCCTGACGTCCTGATGGAAGCTTCGTACCGTCCCTTCGAGCCTCACCTCGCTCGGAATGATGTTGAAAGTCGTCCCGCCTTTGACCGAGCCGAAGGAGACGACGCAGGGCTTGAGGGGATCGACATTCCGGCTGACGATGCTCTGGGCGTTGACCACGAGCTCTGAGGCGGCCAGGATGGGATCGACGGTCGCGTGAGGCATGGAACCATGCCCGCCCCGGCCTTTGACGGTGAGAGTAAAGGAGTCGGAATTAGCCATCATCGGTCCCTTGACGATGCCCACGCATCCCGTCGGCAGGGGCTGCCAGAGATGAAGTCCGAAAACTCCGTCCACACCGTCGAGGGCGCCGGCCTCTATCATCGGCTTCGCCCCACCCGGGGGTTTCTCCTCAGCCGGTTGAAAGATGAAAACCACTCGGCCCTTGAAAGCCGCCTTCAACTTATTGAGAATTTTCACCGTGGCCATCAGGATGGACATATGGCCGTCATGGCCGCAAGCGTGGGTGGCTCCGGGATTCTGGGAAATGTATTCTTTCTCCCCTTCCTCGGTAAGCGGCAGCGCGTCCATGTCGGACCGGAGGGCTACGGTCCTGCCTCCGGGTTGTCCGTCGAGAAAGGCGATCAGGCCGGTGCCGGCCGCCGAACGGACCGGAAGCCCCAACCGTTCCAGGAATTCCCGGATGACTTTCGAGGTCCGGAACTCCTTGAAATTCACTTCAGGATGCCGGTGAAAATCACGCCGCCAGGCGACGAGGTCTTTTTCCAGAGCTTCGACTTCCTTTCTCAACACGTCGATCATTTTTCTTCTCCTTTGGCTGTTTGATCATCAGTCCGTTCCGGGCTGATCCCGGACGTTTGTCGTCTGGGCCCGATGAGGAGCGAAATGAGCACGGTAACTATGGCATTGGCCAGCAGGGCGACGAAGCCCGCGTTCATCCCCCAGAATGGATCATGGCCGCCGAAGACGAGAACGACGACGATTGAGATGCCGGTGAAAAGACCGGCCAGGACTCCTTCTTTGCTGGCCCGGGTCCAGAAAAGCCCCAGGACGACCCCCGGGAAAAACTGAGTCACTCCGTCATAACCGATCAAAAGAAGGTTGACCAGGGCGTTGGGAAAACGCAGGGCAAACAAAAGAGCCGCGGCCATGACCACCAGAACCATCAGTCGCGAAAGCCGCAAAACCGTCTGCTCGCTCGTCCTCGGGGCGAAGGCTGCCTGATAAATGTTTTTGGTCAGGAGAGTGGATGCGAACAGGACCAGCACTGAGGCCGGGACCATGGCCGTGACCGCCCCGGCTGCCCCGATGAAACCCAGGAACCAGCCGGGATAGGTTTGCCGCACGAGTTCCAGGAAGGCCATGTCGCCGTTTTCGAGGGCCGGCAGGACCAGGAGAGCAGTAAATCCGACCAGGAAGACCAGAAGAACCGGAATCTGATATAAAGGCATGATGATCGCGTTCTTCCTTATTGTCCGGGCGCTTTTGGCCGAGAAGGCCGAAGCGAAGACATGCGGCCACATGTAGAAGCCCAGGCCGGTCAAAAGAACCGTGGACATTACCCAGAGCGTGTCCATGTTCGCGGTCGCACCGGGAAAAGTCAGGTGGCCGGGGTATTTTTCGATCAGGTTCCGGAACATGTTTCCTATGCCGCCGAAATAGATGTGAGGGACTCCGAGGCCGACGATGCCGACCGCGGTGATCATCAGGACGTCTTTGATGATCGACACCCAGGCCGCGCCCCGGATGCCGCTCGTGTAGACGAAAGCGCAGGTCAGCAAGAACGACAGGACGATGGCCGGGCCGGAGCGGATCGCTCCGTCTGAAGCGACCTCGACGATCAATCCCAATCCCTGAAGCTGGAGCTGGAGGTAAGGGACTATCGAAATGACGCCGACGAGAGCGACGAGAATGCCCAGAGTCTGGCTTTGATACCTTTTGTTGAAGAAATCAGGCTGAGTGTGAAGGCCGAATCGCTTGCCGGCTTTCCAGACAGCCGGCAGGATGAAGAAAGAGACCGTGTAGGCCAGGGTGCCGTAGATCATGATGTAAAAAGTCGGCGCACCCCGGGAGTAAGCCCAGCCGCTGGCCCCCAGAAAAGTGAAGGTCGTATAAATTTCCCCGGCCATCAGAACCCAGATCAGAATGACCCCGAAGCGGCGGCCGCCCACCGTCCAGTTCTCGAGGTTCATCTTGACTTTGCTTCCGGCATAAACTCCGACTGCAGCCGAGATAATAACCGTGGCCAGGATAATGAACAGAGCCGAGTTCACGTCTCGTCCCCGCCGCCTGAGCTGCCGGAGCCTGCTGATTTCTTATCGGCCCGGTCGGCCAGATAAAGAGCCAGGGGTGTCGCCAGCACCCAGAGTGCGATCCAGAAAAGCAAGAAGGGCAAGCCGAGAATCATCGGCCTGACCCGGTTGACGAGAGGCAGACAAAAGACCAGGGTGATGAACGGAACGGCTCCGAAGAGAAGGGAGATCTTCTTGATTCTGGACATCCGTCTCCTCCTCTTTGGAAGTCGGGTCATTATATCACAAGGTTGATTCCCGCCTGGATTTTTCCGATTGGAAAGACCCCGAAGTGGTTTGAAAACCGGGGATATTGATTTTGCCGTCCGTTTGGGCTATGAAAAGCGAGCGAGGGTAATAAGCGTGGATATGTCGGCGCCGGCCATATTTTCTTATGAAACGGGAAGAAAATCCGGCCGGCCGTCGTCCAAAGATAGACGTGAGTATACTTCTATCCTTCGCGTTCTTCTCTCTGGATTTCCCTTTTCTCCGGGTCCCTGTCCGACGGGGATGTCCGGTCCATATATAAATTCAAATGCATAGGAGGAAATTCATGAATTTCCGCTCGTTCCGCATCGTTTTAGGCTGTCTGACTCTTTGCCTTGCTCTGGCTGCCTGGGGCACGTTACCGGCCCAGGCCCAGGTTACGGCCGACGATTTCAATATAATGAGCTGGCGCTGGGTCGGCCCGGTGAATTTCTCGGGCCGTATCGCCGAATTCGCCGTTCCGCCCGGCCAGACGACAACCTATTACGTCTTGACCGCCAGCGGCGGTGTCTGGAAAACTGAAGACGCCGGTACCCACTTTGAGCCCGTCTTCGACAAGTACGGCCTGATGAGCATGGGCTCCCTCGGCATCGCTCCTTCCAACCCGAATATACTCTATCTCGGCACGGGCGAGCCGATGCACGCCCGTTCAAGTTCCCGGGGCAACGGCGTCTGGAAGTCGACCGACGCCGGCAAGACCTGGACGAACGTCGGACTGACCAAAAGCTACTTTATAAACAAGGTCCAGGTCCATCCGGAAAATCCGGATGTCGTTTACGTCGCGGCTGAGGGAAAACTCTACGACAACGAAATGGATTGCGAGCGCGGTTTCTATAAGACCGTTGACGGCGGCAAATCCTGGCAGCGCCTCTGGCCGGTCAACGACAGGGGAGTGGGTGATTTCGTCGTCGACCCGCGCAATTTCGATATCGTCATCGCTCAGGCTTACAAGACCTATCGCCGGGCATGGACGTTCATCGACCGGCAGCCCGGCAACCACCTCTATAAGTCCGTTGACGGCGGCCAGACCTGGAAGAAACTGGAAAAAGGCCTCCCTAACAACATCGACCTCGGCCGGACGGGATTGGCCGTGTTCTTGAAAAACCCGGACATCATCTATGCCCGGCTCGACGAAGAAGTCAACCTTGGCCTGGCCGAGCGCGACGGCGTGGCTAACTTCCGGGACCCCGGACAATTCGCCGGCATGGGCGGATTCGGCAGGGGCGGAATGTTCGCCGAGGGCTCGTCATTCGATAGCTTCAAATCCTTCAAGATCGACGCCAGGATGGCTAAGAAAGCTCCGAAATTCATACCGATCGTCGCGGCCGATGAGGCCGAATTGGTCAAGAAGCTCAACGAGCACATCGGCGACAAAGATTTCCTGAGCAAATCCGGCATTGATCTGGCCGCGTTCAATGCCGAAGCCAGAAGAGTATATGCCAAGAACAAAGCCATCATCGAGGCCGTCAACGAAATTGAAGCGCTTCATAAACGGGAAGCGCCCAAGGCCGACTCGAGCGAGGCCAAGGGCCGCTCGCAGGTCACGAACCGCCACGTTCTTGAAGTCCTTTACGCCGGCATCCTGGCCAACCAACAACCGCTCAAGCGCTCAGGCGTCATCTACCGGTCGGACGATCTCGGGGAGACCTGGAAGAAGATGACGGAGTACAAGCACACCGGCGGCAGTTATGTGGTCAACCAGACCGAAGCCGGCTATTACGGACGGATTTATGTTGATCCGGAGAACGACCAGACAATATACTGCGCGGACACTAACGCCACTGTTTCGACCGACGGCGGCAAAACTCTCAAAACGGCCGGCTGGGACCGGGGGGCCTTCAAGCTCCACGTCGATCACCGCGCTCTGTGGGTCGATCCGCAGAACCCGCTTCACATCATGAGTGCCAACGACGGCGGGGCTGGGGAAAGCTGGGACGGCGGCAAACACTGGAGCCAGAAGGCGACGATCAGCGCCCAGCAGTTCTACGACATTGCCGTGGATAATGAACAGCCTTATAACGTGATGGGCGGAACTCAGGACAACGGCGCCTGGATCGGACCTTCCCAGAACCGGAACACGAACGGCGTTTACGCAGCCGACTGGAGATACCTGCCGACCGGGGACGGCTTTTTCGTCGTCCGCGACTGGTGGAATCCCGAATATATTTATTATGAGAGCCAGTTCGGCAATTCCAGCCGGCAAAACCTCAATTCCGGCGAGAGCCAGCGTTTGGCCAAGAGAACCACGCCTGAGGAACTGGCCAAAGGAATGCCGGCCCAGCGCTATCAATGGAACGCACCTATCGTCCTTTCGCCCCACAATCCGGGCATCGTTTATATCTGCTCCCAGTTCGTCCACCGCTCGCTCAGCCGGGGTGAGACCGGTACCTTTGTCACCATCAGCCCCGATCTGTCCCGGGCCGACAAGACGCGAATAGAGGAATCGAAGAAAACCAATCTGCAGTATGCGACCGTCTATACCTTCGCCGAATCGCCCAAAAAGCCCGGCCTTTACTGGGCCGGGACCGATGACGGAAACGTCCAGATGTCCCCTGACGGCGGCGTGACCTGGGTCAACATAACGGCCAGGTTTTACGATATGAAAACGGGCAAGGCCAAACCGGGCATCAAGGGCGATTCGATCCCCTTCGATCGCTGGGTCAAGAGGGTCGTCCCGTCACAGCACGATGAAAACACCTGCTATGTGGGTTTCAACGGCTACCGGACTCACAACGAGGACAAGACCTGGCTTTACGTAACCCGCGACTTGGGGAAGACCTGGGAGGACATCTCGGCCGGTATGATGAACCCTATCTTTGACGTCGAGGAAGACCCTGATAATCCGGATGTCCTTTACATCGCCGGCGACCACGGTATTTTTGTCACGATCGACAGGGGTAAGACCTGGACGGAATTCTCGACCACGGCTCCCGACGTCATCGTCCGCGACCTGGCCATCCAGAAGCGGGACCGCGATCTGGTCATAGGGACATACGGTCGCGGCATTTACATCGCCGATATCGCCCCGCTCAAGGAGCTCAAGGCTGAGACCCTGACCAAGGACGCCACTTTGTTCGACATCGAAGAGACCATTCGCTGGAACCGGTATGAGCGCCGCGGCGAATCGTACGGCGAGTTTGCCAAGGTCATGAATCCGGCCATTGGCGCGGACATATACTATTACCTGAAAGGAGAGCCCAAGTCGGTCAAGCTGATCATCAAAGACCTGGAAGGCCAGGTAGTCCAGGAGCTGGCCGGGAGTGCCAAAAAAGGCCTGCAGAAGACGAGCTGGAACCTGACCCGGCGGGCCGATCCGTCTCAGCAGCCTCCGGACATGAGACCGGGTGCGAGCCCGATGCGCGGCCGGATGAATCTCGTCGACAACGGGACCTATAAAGTTACTTTAACTGTGGACGGCAAGGAAATCGCCACTAAAACGCTGAAGATCAGCCCTGACCCGATGTTCAAATAGAAGAGGCGGTTATTTCCCTTCTTGGATCGGATCGAGCCTGACTCGAACTTTCGTCGTCAGCGTTTTTCCGCCCACAGTAAGCCTGACGGCGTAGGCGCCGGGCTCGGCGATCTGAGCCCCGCCCATGCCGCCGCGCATGCCGCCTCTCATGTAGAACGACGTGCCGCCGCGGAGAAGGGAGAAGACGGTTCGCTGGATCTCGGTGACCTTGCGGAAGTTCGTACCGTATTTCTCCAGGTCGGCGGCGGCTTTCTCCAAGGTGGCTTTTTGTTCGTCCGTAAGGTCGGTCCGTTTCAGGGCCGGCTCGATCTGCCGCTTGAGGCTCGAGGCAAGATTCTGGACCGTCGCGGCCGGCGGGTCAAAGCGCAGATCCCATAAGAGACGATTGATACCCGCTTCGGCGGAGTCGATAATGTAAGTGGTTTTCTGGCTCCCCGTGGCATCGGTGATCTCGAGAGTGGCCGGCTCTTCTGGTTTGGCTCTTAGATAGTAGTTGATCAGGGCTTCCTCGGGCGGGTTTTCTCCCTTGAAAAACAGGTCGCCCCGGCCGTAGCCGCCGCGGCTGATGCGCAGCCAGTGCGTACCGGCTTTGCCCGGCTCGAACAGAGCTGCGTCCTGGCCGATGATTTCGTCGGTCGCCTGGCGCAGAGCCGAGATGTCATCGAGGATCCACATGCCCCGGCCGTGGGTCGCGGCGATGAGGTCGTGGTCACGCGGGTGGATGAGCAGGTCGTGAAAGGCAACCGTGGGCATATTGAGGTTCAATTTAGACCACGAAATCCCGGCGTCGCGGCTGAAAAAGACCGCGAATTCCGTGCCGAGGAAAAGAAGGTTCTTGTTGACGGGATCTTCGCGAATGACATAGACGGGCTGACCGTCCGGTATGCCGGCGGCGCAAGACGTCCAGGTTTTGCCGAAGTCCGTGGTCTTGAAGACGTAAGGATGGAAATCGTCTGACCGGTGGCCGTCGAAGGTTACGTAGCACGTGCCTTCGTCGAAGTGCGAAGCTTCGACCCGGCTGCACCAGATACCCTTGGGCACGCCCTTGATGTTGGGCCGGACGTTGGTCCAGGTGATTCCTCCGTTCGTGGTGAGCTGGACATTTCCGTCGTCGGTCCCGACCCAGATCAGGCCGGGCTTGCGCGGAGATTCGGAAATGGTAATTATCGTGCAATGCGTCTCGGCGCCGGTGACGTCCGGGGTGATGCCGCCGGTCGGCTTTTCCGGAGCGTACTTCGATTTGTCGTTGGTTGTTAGATCAGGGCTGATGATCATCCAGTGATCGCCCCGGTCGGTGGATTTGAAGAGATGGTTGCCGCCGAAGAAGACCGTTTGAGGGTTGTGCGGGGAGAGAACGATCGGAGTGCTCCAGTTGAAACGGAAGGGGCCCCGCTCCTGGCGCATCCGGGTCCGCATGGCTTCCTCAGGAGAAAGGGGCTCGGTCTTGGCTTCGGGTTTTGCGGCCGGTTTTGCAGCCGCTTTCTTGGCTGGCGGAGAGGGCGGGACGTAGTCCTTGTAATTAATGATGTTGGTGGCCATCGGCCGGATCTGGTTGGATTCGCGAGTCTCGACGTTCACCCTCCGGACGGATCCGCCCTGGCTTTCGAGGTAGACCGTGCGCCAGTCCTGAGGATCGTTCTGAGTATGGAAGCCGTCGCCGCCGCCTATGTTGAACCAGAAATCGGTCAGGATCTGTCCCTCGCGATGCATCGACGGGCCGCCCCAGGTGCCGTTGTCCTGTAGCCCGCCGTAGACATAGTAAGGATCGCGCATATCGGCGCTGACTGCATAAAATTGGGAAACACAGAGGTTATCGAAGTAAACCCAGGTGCGGCCGTGGTCGTAGGTGATTGAGGCCCCGCCGTCCTGACCCACGTAGAATCGGTTCTTGTTGGTCGGATCGAGCCACATGGCATGGAAGTCGGGATGGAGCCCGCTGATCTGTGTCCAGGTCTGGCCGCCGTCCGCAGAGAAGTTCATGCTCGTGGCCAGGAAATAAACCCACTTATCCTCGAGGGGGTTGATGTAGATGTGGCTGTAGTAAAACGGCCGGTTGTTCTGCCTGTTCATGAATTTCCATGTCCGGCCGCCGTCCTCTGACCGGTAGATGCCCGTGCCGAGCTTGGTCATATCGGTATATTCGGGATTGGGTTTCTGTTCGTTGCCGGAGCGGATTGTCGGCCGCGGCTGGTAGCCGTGTTCGACGACGGCCACCAGGACTTCGGGATTGGATCTGGAGATGGCCAGACCGATCCGGCCCACTTCTCCTTCCGGCAAACCTTGAGTGAGTTTCTGCCATGTCTGGCCGCCGTCGACAGTCATGAATATGCCGCCGTTGGGGCCGCCGGAATCGAAGCGCCAGGGCTGGCGAAGTCTCTGCCAGAATGAGACGTAAAGAGTCTCGGGATCGGACGGATGCATGACCAGGTCGATAGCCCCGGTCTTGCCGTCGTTCGGCAGGCCGCCGGCGAGCTTCGTCCAGCTTTTGCCGCCGTCGGTCGTCTTAAACAGGCCCCGGTCGCCCGTATAACCCCAGGGATGCCCCGAGGCTGCCGCATAGACGATGTCGGGATCGGTCGGGTGAGTGATGACCCGGCCGATCGACTGAGTCGTCTCGAGGCCCATCCTCGCGAATGTTTTGCCGCCGTCTGTCGATTTATATATGCCGTCGCCCCAGGCCACGCTGTTGCGAACGCATTCCTCGCCGGTGCCGACCCAGATGATATTCGGGTCCTTTTGGAAAAAGGCGACGTCCCCTATGGACGCCGAGCCGTACTTGTCGAAGATAGGCTCCCAGGTCGTGCCGGCGTTTACCGACTTGAAAACGCCGCCGGAGGCCGAGGCCACGAGGACCTGGGTAAAGTCGTTGTCCAGGGCTTCGAAGTCGGAGATCCGGCCGACCATGTTGGCCGGGCCGACGTTCCTCCATTTGAGATGCCGGATCAGATTCGAGGTATCGGGATCTGAAGCGTTCGTCCCGGCCGCGAAAGGCCCGGCTAAGGTCATGAACGTGATAATGAAAGCAGAGACAATTAGCGCCGTCTTGACGCCTTTTTTCATGCCGACCTCCTGTGAAGCAAAGAATAATCCGGAATTATATTCCGAACCCGGTCGGCAAGCAACCCGTTCGGCGGGTTTCCCGTCAAGTTTTGATTTACGTGGGAAAGGTAATGAGCTGGGGTGAATGAGGGAAGAAAAACGCCGCTTTTGAGTCTAATGGGATGAACACGGAATTCGCTGAGAAAAGGAGAATCTCTAATGAGGAAAGGCTTGCTTGCCGTGCTGGCCATAGGGGCTGTTTTCACCCTGGCCGTCTGGGCCGTCGACGTCTCCGGTACCTGGGAAATGAGCACTCCAGGCCGCGAGGGCGAAATGATGACCCGGGACATCACAATCGCCCAAGAAGGCAACAAGATCAAGGTCACCATGCCCGGCTTCAGGGGCGGCGATCCGATCGTTGCCGATGGTACGATCGAAGGCAACGCCATAGAATGGAAGGTCGTGCGGGAGAGCCCCAGGGGCGAAATGGTCATGACCTACAAAGGAACGGTCGAAGGAGACACCATGAAAGGCACCTTCAGCATGATGGACCGTGAAATGGAGTGGACGGCCAAGAAGAAATAACAGTAACTGTAATTATGCCGGCCGGCCGTTCAGGCTTTTTTCCAAAGCCTGGGGCATGCGCTTTTGTCCCTGCGCCTCAGGCGGCGGCTTTGATTTTTACTCGGTATATTTCAGTTCCGAACCCAGCAGGCTGTGCGGAATCAGGAAGATAACCAGCATCAGGACGGAAGCGACTAAGATCCAGCCGCGGGCCGGCCGGCCTCTGCGGCCGGCAACAAGGGCCACGATCCAACCGGCCATGGCGATCAGCGTTTTATTATCCGTCAGGTCAAACCCAAAAGGGAATCCCGTCCACCAGTCCCCGAAGGCGTATTTCTGGACTATTGGACCTAAAATGAAACCTCCGATGAAAAGCAGGGCAACAGTCCAGAGCACGAGTTTACGGGGATTGCTCTTGCGGTCGGCCGCGGCCAGGCCGGTCCTGGTGGAGAACATCATGGCCAGGAATATGGAGATGATGTGGGCGATCAGGACCGGAGCCGGGACGGCCCCCTTGAATCGGATGACGACCGGTCTCTCGCCGGTAAGAGAGACTCTCTCCGGGCCGTTTCCTAAGAACACCCGGTAGGCCAGCTTCCCGGCCATGGGTTGCCTGGGTAGATGCCCGACCAGCCAGTCGGCCTGCCTGGTCATCGATACCTCAGTCCAGGGATCGGCGGTCTTATGTCTTTTGTATTCCAGACGGCCGCCAAGCCGGTGATCGCCGGCCTTGACCGCGACCTTGCAGTCCGATGTAACCTCATGGCTCCTGGGCAGATCGAAGCTGAATTCCTCACCGGCCACAGTGATTTTTCCTTTTACGGGATAGGTGGGGCCCGTGAGGCGCTGGTAAAAGGCGGAGGCCAGCGTTATGGCCAGGGCCAGAAGCCAGAGGAGCAGATTTCTCATTTATCTCGACTTTTAAATGCTCTTCGTCCTGTTCTTATATCATATCTTCACGGCTGAAAAATATCCCTTTAAGTTTTTATGAAGAAGCCTGAGTACGGCTCATACGCCAAAGAACTGTCCTGGCCGACGGTCAATGTTGATTCCGGCAATGGCGCCGCAAAGGATTCGACCGACCCGGAATCTGAAAAGCTCACCGTTATGCCGGCCGGAAAGCGGGCCGCGGCAAAGATCGCCCGGCGAGAGGATGCAAGAGGATGCAAATTGAACAAAAATTTTGTATATAATAAGCAGAAGATTTTTTTTCGGGTGAGGAGGAGATCATGATCCTGGACAGGAAACTTCAGCTCGCCGTCGTCATCCTGGGATTGATCCTGATCTCCGGTGTCGCTGCCCTGGGACAGGCCCAGGTGCCTGGACCGGAAAAGTCCGAACTTTCGACTGAAGCCAGGGTCGACAAAGTCTTCGAACGCTGGAACCGGAGCGATACACCCGGTTGTGTCATCGGCGTCGCCCTTGATGGTAAGCCGGCTCTGGTCAAAGCCTATGGTATGGCCGACCTTGAGTTCGGGATCAGATTGCGCCCGGATACCATCTTCGAGTCCGGTTCGGTGGCCAAACAGTTCACGGCTGCGGCCATCGCTTTGCTCTGCCAGGACGGCAAGCTTTCGCTCGATGACCCTGTCCGGAATTACGTTCCCGAGCTTCCCGAGTTCGGCCCTCCCATATTGATCCGTCATTTCCTCAACCACACGAGCGGCTTGAGAAGTCAGTGGCCTTTGCTGAGCCTTTCCGGCCGCCCCACGGGGAGAGCCGTACACACCGTCGCCGAGATCCTGGAACTCGTCAGCTGGATGAAGGAGTTGAATTTTCCGCCCGGGGATGAATTTCTTTACAATAATACCGGTTACACCCTGCTCGGTGTCGTCGTTGCCCGGGCCTCCGGCAAGAGCCTGGACGAGTTTTGCCAGGAACGGCTGTTCAAACCTCTGGGAATGGCCCGGACCAAGTGGCGTGATGACTTTACCGAGATCGTGCCTGACCGGGCCACAGCTTATGGCCAGAACCGCGACGGCACGTTTTACACGAACAGGTCCTTTACTGACGTCATAGGCAACGGCGGTTTGCTGACTACGGTCGGCGACCTGCTCATCTGGAACGAAAATCTCGACAATCCCCGCGTCGGAGGGCAGTCTCTCGTTGACCAGCTCCAGACCCGCGGCCGCCTTAACGACGGCTTCGAGAACGAATATGCCCAGGGCTTGAATGTAACCGAGTACAGGGGTCAACGTGAGATCAGTCACGGCGGGTCGACGGCCGGATATCAGACGTTCCTGGGCCGCTTCCCCGGGGGGCGTCTGTCGATTGCCGTTTTATGCAACGTAAGCGGATCCAATCCTGCCCTTTTGGCTCACCAGGTCGTTGACATCTATCTCGAAGACAAGTTGAGAGAACGGAAGAAGATCGCGGCCATGGCTTTGGCCGCCGAAACGCTAAAAAAATACGTGGGCGTTTACCGCGAACCGTTGACTGACGCTGTAACCAGGGTCGAACTCGATAAAGACGGCCAGGCCTTGCGCATAGGCGGTCAGCGGGTCTTCGCTGTTTCAGCGAACACGTTCTTTTTTCCCGATGGATCAAGACAAACCACCTTCGAGGCCGGCTTGGCCGGCTCGCCAATGAAAATGACGGCTTCGGACGGACGCTCTAAGCCGCGCCTGTGGGAAGCCGTTCCTCCATTCGAACCGAAACCGGCCGATCTCGAGGCCTATGCCGGGACTTACTACAGTGAAGAAATTCACATGACGTACACCGTGTTCGTAGAAGGAGGAAAACTCAAAGTTCGCTTTCGTCCTGCCCAGAAGTTCGAGCTCTTGCCTGTCTATGCGGATGCGTTCGGGATCGAAGGGAGCATTGCCCGGTTTACCCGCAACGAGTCCGGCGCAGTCGATGGTTTCCTGGTTTACGACGGTCGTGTCCGCCATCTCCGCTTCACGAAGCTGAAGGCGAATTGACGGCCCGGGAAAGAGAAATAATCAGGGGGGAGATGTTTATCGCAGGGAAAAAATTATTTATAATGGAAGAGAGTTGACCAGGACCTCGGGCAGCGAACTATCGAGGCGGCTGGCAGCGTTGGCAAAAGGGCAAGGATTTCTTATTATGTGGCTCTGATGAGTGCTTCTCTTCTGAAAAGCGTAGTTTTTCGTCGGCTCTTTGTGTTCAGCCTGTCCTTTTTTTACGGTTTTAGCCCTGTGTATGCCGTTGACCGGACGGTCCGGGTAGTTAATCTCAAAGTCGTGGCCGATGAAGAGTTCAGAGAGCAGGAAGACTGGCGTTTCGTCATAAAAAGCCATATGGCAAATGCATCGCGCGTCTTTGAGCAGGCTTTTGGTATCCGGTTAGATGTTGCAAATATTGAATGGTGGACATCGGATAACAAATTAAGCTCTTTGGCCGGGCTGCTGAACAACCTGAGAAAGAAGATTGCCCTCGGAGAGTATGATATTGCCTTAGGCTTCAGCGATCAATTGGGCCCTGCATACGATTTGGCTGGGCTCGCTTCTTATCTGAAAGGTTATGCCATAGTGAGAAAAATGCCCACTTCAGCTCTGACTCATAGAGTGATCCTTCATGAGCTCGGGCATTTATTCGGGGCGATCGACCTGGACCAGGCTGGTTTTGTTATGAGCCGGAAAAACCCCGGATTGGTATTCAATGAGTTTACGAAACGAATTATCCGCCTGAACAAGGAAAGGAGTTTCGATATCCATAGGTTTCCTCTTTCCCCTGAGAAGCTTGATCAGGCGATCGCAATCTACAGGGAAAGAAAAAAGCAAAATCCGGGAGAGGTAGAAACTAATATTCTCCTGGCTTCCATTTACCTGGAGAAAAAAGATTACGACTCCATGATGCGAGAGTGTCTGGAAGCTCTGAAGATAAGTCCGGATATGATTGATGCTTATCACCACCTGGGGATTGCCTACAGAAAGAAAGGCGAGCTCGATCTGGCCATTGAACAGTATGAAAAAGTGATCGCTTATCAGCCTGATCTACCCGAAGTCCATTATAATCTCGGGATCGCCTATATGAAAAAGGAAGATTATGAAAGAGCAATTGCTGAGTATCTGAAAGCCATCGACCTCGAGCCTTTTTACGCCCGGGCGTACGGTAATCTCGGCCATGTCTATCTTCAGCAGGGATTGGCCGAGCAGGCAATCGCCGAATGTGATAAAGCCCTGAAGCTTCATCCCGGCCTGGCAGAAGCTTTATCGACCAAGGGGTCAGCACTTATTTTGAAGGAGAACTATGCGGAGGCAGAAGTCTTTACCCGGAGGGCGCTGGAGATCAACCCTGGGTTGCCGGGCGCCCACAACAATCTGGGTACAATTTACATGAATAAAGAGATGAGCGAGCAAGCAATTCTGGAGTTCGAGAAATCTCTGGAGCTGGATCCCGGATACACGCAGGCGTTGTATAATCTCGGAGGGGCATATCTGTTCCAGGGGAAGACGGAGCAGGCGACCGAGAAGTTCAGAGAAGCGCTTCGGCTCAAACCCCGTTATGTTAAAGCATTATCCAATTTGGTCTCGGCTTATCTGAAGGCGGGCAGGATAGACGAAGCAATCCATGAGATAAGGAAGGCGTTGGAAATCGATCCGGAATATGCCGTCGCCCATGCCAACCTGGGTTATTGCTATTTGAAAAAGAATATGATGGCTGAAGCCAGAGATGCTTCGCAGAGAGCCGCCATCCTTGATCCTGGTCTAGCCCAGCCGCATAACATACTTGGTATCATTTTCGAAATCGAGGGCGAATTCGATAAAGCGGGCAAAGAATACGAGATCGCTTTGAATCTGAATCCAGATTATTTAGAGACGCATCTCAATTCGGCCAACCTGTTTTTCAAGAGGGGCGAGTACGATGCTGCATTGATTCATTATAAAGAAGTAATAAGGCTTGACTTCCGCCACGGTCAGGCTCATAACAATCTGGCCGTGATCTATTTCCATCAGGGTAATTACAAAAAGTCCTGGCAGCACCTTCAGGAAGCGGAAGGAACCGGTCTGACCGTCCACCCCGACTTCAAAAAACAACTGCAAGAGAGAATAAAATAGAAAACTTGAAGGCGAAAGTTATAATCGGAGTGATGGTACCGGTGAGGAAAAGCTTAATTGAGGGGAGATGAAATCGTGATAAGAAGTTTGAGCCGTCTCATGCCGCTTCTGCTTATCGCGGCCTCTTTTGGGGTCAGTTGCGCGCCCCGGCCGGCCGAGACCGTGCCCGTCGTCGAACGGCCGCTCAGCCTGGGTTTCCACGTAATTGTCGAAAACGATCCGGCCGCCGAAGTGCTTGTTGGAGAGATTCCTGCGTTAGCCAGGCGCGGCGTCAACTTGCTCATTGCCGAAGTCGATTATTCTTACGAGTACACCTCGCACCCCGAACTGCGGAGCGAGAATCCAATCAAAAAAGAGTCGGTCAAGAAACTGGTCGAAGCTTGTCGGGCCCGCGGCATCCGCCTAATCCCGGAATTTCAGAGCCTCGGTCACCAGTCCTGGGCCGAAAAAACATTCCCGCTCCTCGTCAAATACCCCCAGCTTGACGAATCGCCGGGCAAGTATCCCGGCAACAAGGGCCAGGATCCGTGGGGAACGGAGTTTTATTGCCGGAGCTGGTGCCCCCTCCATCCTGACCTTCACCCTATCGTCAATGACCTCTACGATGAGCTGATTGACGTCTTTGAGGCCGATGCCGTTCATGTCGGAATGGATGAAGTTTTCATCATTGCCGACGCCGATTGTCCCCGTTGTGCCGGGAAGTCGACAGCCGATCTCTTCGCCCGGGCCGTCAATGATGCATATGACCACATCGTCAGGAAGAGAGGCAAAGAGATGTTGATGTGGGCCGACCGGCTTCTCGACGCCGAAGCGACTGGTTACGGTCTCTGGGAAGCATCCAAAAATGGGACCCATTTGGCCGTCGATATGATTCCCAAGGACATAATACTGTGCGATTGGCATTACGAGAGGAAGTATCGGGAGCAGTCCGGCCGCCGGTCGAAGTTCCCGTCGGTCCGCTTTTTCATCGATAAGGGCTTCCGCGTTTTGCCGACCAGCTTCAAAGACGTCAAAGCCGTCAGGATGTTCGTCGACCAATCGCTGGCCGTCCGGTCCGACAGGATGCTCGGCCACCTCTGTACGGTCTGGCGTGGGCTCGAGAAGGGGGAAGGGTCCCGCCTGCCTCAGCTCAAAGCGGCGGCGAGGGCCATCAAGAAAGCCCGGCGCCGTGGCGGTCGCCCTTGAGAGAGCCTTCGAGAATGAGCAGGCGCATTTAGGGCTTTCGTAGGATAAGTATCCGATTGCCGGTGCCCGTGAATATATACTAAAATTAGTTTTAAAGATACGAAAATGAGCGGTTCATCGGGGATGTGAAAGTTATGACCGGAACTCCAGAACGGGAAAAAAACCGGGCGGCCGCGGCTTCAGTGGCGGTCGCCGTACTGCTTACCCTGATCAAGCTCATCGTCGGGCTCTCGACCAGATCACTTGGACTTCTGGCCGAGGCCGCTCATTCCGGGCTTGATCTCGTCGCCGCGGTCATCACTCTCGTCGCGGTACGGATCTCGAACCGTCCCGCCGACGACAGCCACCCTTACGGGCACGGCAAAGTCGAGAACTTTTCCGCATTCATTGAAACTCTCCTTCTGTTCACGACCTGCGCCTGGATAATATATGAATCAGTCAACCGCCTTTTCTTCCGGACGATCGAGGTCGAACCGACCGCCTGGGCCTTTCTGGTCGTTTTAATTTCCATCGTTTTGGATATCAGCCGCTCCAGACTCCTGTACAGGGTGGCCAAAAAGTATTCGAGCCAGGCTCTGGAGGCCGACGCTCTCCATTTTTCGACCGATGTCTGGAGCTCGGCGGTAGTTCTCATCGGCCTGGTAATGGTCTGGCTGGGCAGGAATGTGTTCGTGCCCTACTCGGGGATTCTTTTCCGGGCCGATGCAGTCGCTGCCCTGGGCGTAGCCCTGATCGTCTTTTTCGCCAGCTACAGGCTCGGCCGCCGCAGTCTGGATGTCCTTCTCGACAGGGCGCCTGAGGGCTTGAAGGAAAAGATTATCGATATCGCCGCTGGTATCGATGGAGTAGTCGGGACCGGGCAGGTGAGGCTGCGGCGATCAGGGGCGACCGTCTTCGTCGATATGAACATCGACGTCGACCGCACACTTTCCTTTGAAAGGACGCACGCCATAGCCGAAGCGGTGGAAAGCAGGGTAAGGGAGATAATTCCGGGCGCGGACGTCGTGATACACGCCGAGCCGAAGGAGAGCGAACGAGAATCACTCGTCCGCCGCATCAGGTCGGTCGCTGACCGGTACGGGGTCCCGGCTCACAATATAACGATAATCGAAGACGCCGGCTGGAAAGACATCGACCTTCACATCGAAGTCGACGATCAGTTGCTGCTCTATCAGGCACATGGCCTGGCCAGCCTGCTCGAGGGCGAGCTGAAGAAAGAGCTGGCCGGCGTACGGCGTGTGGATACCCACATCGAATCCAGAGTGACCGGCGTTGTTGACGGCGTCGACGTAACGCGCGAGGAAGCGGCCATGGTCGAAAACGTCCGGAGAATCGCCAATGAAATAACCGGGAAATCTTACTGCGCTCACAACATAGTCGTCAGCCGTCACGACGGCAGTTATTCAGTATCCCTCCATTGCGGATTCGACCGGAACATGCCCGTCCGGGAAGCGCACAGGATTTCGGCCTCGATAGAGGAGGCCGTGAAGAAAAAATATCCGGCCGTAGACCGGGTGACCGTTCACACCGAGCCGGAAATCCGCTGAAAAAAAGCCCCGTCCTCTTGCCGAGAACGGGACTCGCTTGTTCTTCCGGATCGCCCGCCGGTTTAAAAAAACCGGCAGAGCGCATTCCGAATGAATTTCGTTAGAAACCGACTCCGACCATGACCGAAAAGCCCTTGTTTTTAGCCGTGCCTTCCCAATAAGTCTCCTCGGCGATATTGGAGATGCCCAGATGATAGCGGGCGTCGACGGTCAGCTTGATAACGGGTAGTTTGAAATCGACACCGACACCGAAAACGGCAGCAGTTTCGGTACTCTTGAACTCGTCTTTCAAATCTTCAGTCACGGAAGTACCCGATTCCGTATATTTTCCCTTGGCCTTCACCAGGTATCCGAAGGAAGGACCGGCGAAAATGACCGGCTTGATCGGACCTACCGGGATGAAGCTGAACTTGACGAGGAGCGGGACTTCGATGTAATCGAGAAATAGCTCCATTTTGTAGGTTTCTAATTCAAAGCTATCTTCATACATCATTCCCCGGCGTGAGTATAGCACTTCGGGCTGGATGGACAGGGGCCCGATTCCGAAAGAGAAGAAAATGCCGCCGGCAGGTCCGGTCAAGTTCTTGAAGTCGGGCATGTCCGGCTCCACGGGTTTAATATTCATGTTGGCAAAGTTCAGGCCGGCCTTGACCCCGAAAATCGCGGCTTCTGCCTGAGGAGCAAGGAATATCGCCGACAGAACCATGAGTGAGAGAGCACAAAATTTCTTCATGTTAACCTCCATAAATTTGTTTCAATTACTTAATAGTTCAAACTATCCACCCGCTTTTATGCTGCAAGTGGTTTTCTCCGGCAATAGCCTATGGAGGTGAAACCGGGGGGTGATACTATCCCGCCTTGAGGTGGCCTTCGATCACGGTCACTGCCTGGCCGCCGATAATTACTCTGTCCCCGGCCAGTTTCAGCCTCAATTCTCCGCTTCGCTTTGAAGCCTGATATGCCGAGAGTACGTTTTTCCCGAGTTTGCGGGCCCAATAGGGAACGAGGACACAGTGTGAGGAACCAGTGACCGGGTCCTCGTCCACCCCGACGGCCGGGGCAAAGAATCTGGAAACGAAATCGTATTCAGCGGTGAGCGAACGGGCGGTGGCTATGACTCCGCGGATGGGCAGGTCCTTGATGGCCGCGAGATCAGGATCAAGATTCCGCACCGTTTCCTCGTCGGCGACTTCGACGAGGACGTCCTCGGCACTCAGGCCGATGTAATGCGGCTTGACGCCGATGGCGCCGGCGAGATCGCTGGCCCAGGCTGGGGATCCGGCCTTGGCCGGCCTGGCCGGGAAATCGAGTTCAATGAGCCCGTCTTCCAGCCGGGCGGTTAGGAGACCGCTGAGCGTGCTGTAACGAGCAGTTTGATTTTTTCCCAACCGTCCGGTTTCCCAGAGTATATGGGAAGTGGCGAGTGTGGCGTGGCCGCAAAGTTTGACCTCGACGGCCGGAGTGAACCAGCGTAACCTGAAACCGTCACCTTCGGGGTGAACGAAAGCCGTTTCCGAAAGGTTCATTTCGGCCGCCACGGCCTGCATCCAGTCCGCTTCAGCCGGTTCATCAAGCAGGCAGACTCCGGCGGGATTACCTTTGAACGGTTCGGCCGTGAAGGCGTCGACCTGATAGATCGGTACGGCCATCGCTACCTCCTTGCCGAGGGTTTATCCCGGCAACCGGATTATTCTTACTTAGTCTTTTCGGCTGTTTTCTTTTCCTCGGCTTTTTTGAATAAAGCGTTTATGTCTCTTTTTCCCCGTTCGAGGTACGATACTCCTTTATCCATCCATTCGGGCCTGGGAGCCGCCTTCAAGTAGTGATCGAAGAACTCGTCCTGATAAACGGTCCAGTGCTTCTGATTATCCCTTTGCCGCAAGCCATGTTTCTCCCCGTTGTAGTTGAACATGTAAGCTTCCTTGCCCAGCCGGCGCAGGGCCGAAAAGAATTCTATGCCCTGATACCAGGGCACGGCGTCGTCTTCGTCGTTGTGGATGGAAAGATAGGGTGTCTCTACTTTCTCGACCCAGAAGACAGGCGAGTTCTCAATGAACTGGAGTGTCCGCTCCCAGAGGGGCGCGCCTATCCGGCTTTGCGTTTTCTCGTACTGGAAGGCCCGCGACATGCCGGAGCCCCAGCGGATGCCGCCGTAGGCGCTGGTCATGTTGGTGACCGAAGCCCCGGCCTGGACGGCGGCGAACATGTTGGTTCTGGTTATAAGGTAACTTATCTGGTAGCCGCCCCAGCTGTGGCCCTGTATTCCGACCCGCTCCGGATCGATAAAACCCATGTCCAGAACCTGGTTGACGGCCGGGACCACACACTTCAGGCAGCTTTGTCCCGGATAGCCTATTTCGTAGACGATGTCGGGCATGAGAATGACATAGCCGTTGCTGACATAGCGCGTGAAATTGATGCTCGTCCCGGGGGAAGGCGGATAGTACCGGTGGAGGCCTTGCGAAAGACGTTCGTAAATGTAAACCATGAGCGGGTATTTTTTCGCCGGGTCGAAATCCTCGGGTTTGAAAAGAAGGGCCTTGAGCTTCACGCCGTCGGCGTTTGTGTATTCAATCAGTTCGGCCTTGCCCCAGAGGTAATCGGCCTGTTGGGGATTGGCCTGGCTGACCTTGCGGGCCTGAGACAAATCTGGTCCGCTGACCCACAGGTCGGGGAATTCTTCGAAACGCTGCCAGTTAAAGACGTAAACGTCCGCGTTTTTGGCCTTCTGAAGTCCGCCGAAAAGTTTGTCCTCCATGACGACCTTTTCGGGATCGCGGGCCTCGCCCTGCACGGCCCGGAAGATACCCGAGGCCATCGTATTCTCGTCTCTCGCCATGAGAGTGGATATCCCTTTAAGCGGGATGGATTTTTCTTCGGGATCGAGCCGGAGGCGGCGGAATGTGATTTGATTTTTTCTGCCGAAGCCGTTGGTCAGGATTCGAGCTTTGGCTCCATCGGGAGTTATTTCCCAGATATCATAGCGGTCGTAAACGAGAACGGCTGAATCTTTTTCGATCCAGCCGGCAATACCGTAGGCACGTGGCTCCTGAGGGGTATCCCAGATCTCATTTTCGAACTTTACGCCAAGTTTTTGAGTAAGGTTGAACGTTTTGCCGTCGGCGATCCTGTAGGCATACCAGGCTTTGTCCTTATCGCTGAAGGTATAGAGATATTTCCCTTCTGGTGAAAAGGCTGAGTAATAAGGGCTCTTTTCCAGGATTTTTTTTCTGGAGCCGGTCGCGATGTCGATGAGATAAACGTCGCTGTAACTCCTGTCCCACGAAATCAGCTGGCGGTAGGAGACGTCAGTATTGGCCACGGCCTTGGTCGCATCTTCGGACAGGCTTATCTCCGGGACTTCGTCGTCGGCCAGCCTGACGAATTTCTTCTCCTTCGGCCCAAGATGGAAAACCGAGAGATACGAGTACTTCTTGTCCCGTTCGGCATTTGCTTTCTGCATTGGCTGCAGGTATGGGTCCTTCCAGTTCCAAATGTCCACCTTCACCGGTTCCGGAGCGTCTTCGGGCGGCGTGACCGGCGCTGCGGCTATGCCGAAGAAAAGCCGGAGGCCGTCTTTGGAAAATGACGGTGTCCTGTTTTCGCTAACGGCCATTCCGGCCGGAAAATTCTTGGCCAGAGCCGGAACCAGTTCGTAAGCGGTCGCCGCCGCTCCGGCCCAGTGAAAGAGCTTGAAAGCCGGATTATCGGACTTGTAGTCGTCCCGGTCGGTCAGAAAAGCCAGTTGAACCCCCTTCTCGTCGAAAGCTAGTTCCTTGTAATGCCCGATCCCTTTGAGCAAAGCAGTGGTCTTGCGGGAGACGGGATCGATGAGATACGCGCCGTCGTCAGCAGGTGTCTTGGAAGAGACAGCGAAAGCGAGTGTGGTGCCGGCTTTGTTCCAGATGTAATCGGTGACCTCGGCGAGGGTTGATTCCTTACCGGTGGCCAGTTCGCGGACGACGAGGTCGGTCCCGGGTTCTTTTTTCTTCTCCGGTTTTTTCTTGGCGGATTCGGTTTCTTCGGCCTTGGCTTCTTCTTTCTCAGCCTTTTCTTTTTTGGCTTCCGGCTCTTTTTTCTCCTCCGGTTTTTTCAAGGGCGGCTCGAGTAAATAGGCGACGAAAGCACCTGATTCTTCAGGGACTTTGAAACTCTTAATCCGGTCGATTGTTACCACCTGGCCGGTTGCCAGATCCATGATGCCCAGGCCGTTTTTGGGCATTTCGTCGGGTTTCTTTTTTTCTTTCCTAGCTTTATCGGTCTCGGCCTTCGGCGGGCTTATCGTGAATAAAACGAACCGCCCGTCAGGCGTGATGACCGGGCTCCTGCCTCGGGCTGAACGAATTTCCCGGTTGGTTTCAAGGTTCAGAACGACCAGCTCGCCGTCGCCGTCCTGGGGGACGAGGGCATAAGCAAGCCATTGGCCGTCGCGCGAAAGCCGGCTGCCCTGAATGGATCGCCAGCCGTCGTAAGCGTCGTAAGACAGCGGCTTCTTGGTTGCGGCTCCGGCCAATGCCGGGCATGCAGCCAAGACGGCCAGGCAGACGAAATACGAGACCAATTTCCTTTTTTTGGGGAAAGGATGAAACATGAGACCTCCTCGCTTAAAAATCCGGCCGCGGAACTTGAACTGAAATATAACAAGAAAGAGCCGGAGACGTCAAAGAGATTTGCGGCCTGGCCGCCGGCCGGAGTCAATCGTCATTTTTCTCTTCGATTAGGCTGACGGCCCATTCGGGGTAGGGCGCCCGGCTGCCCTTAACGGCATGCCACAGGATCCTGTTCAGAGTGTCTTCAGGGCAGGCGTCAATTTGACGGAAATTCAATCGGGCCGAAACCTGAGCGTTCTTCCTGAGAAGGCTGTCTGCGATCTGGCTGGGCGGCGGATTCATGGTATCGAGCGGGATTGTGTTCGGAACGGCCGTATACGGCGTGAAATCCGGCACGTCGGCAAAGACATCGAACATGGGCACGGCCGTGGCATCGAACTGGTTCATCGGCGGCAAGCCCAGGATCTGCTCGATGGTTCTCAGTATGCTGGTTGTGTTGTACTGGGTGCTGACCACCGTCCCGCGCTTCGTATACGGACTCAAGCAGTAAGCCGTCGTCCGGTAGCCGCTGATGTGATCGAAACCGTTTTGGGGATCGTCCTCAATGGCGAAGATGACCGTATCCTTCCAGAACGGGCTGTGGCTTAAGGCTTCGACAATTTGTCCGAAGGCAAGATCGTTATCGGCCACGCAAGCCTCGGGAGTGGGGCTCCCTTCCCTCGTGCCGCTGGTGTGATCGTCCGGAAGGCAGACCAGGACGAGCTGGGGCATCTGCCCTGCTTCCGCCCATTTTTTTATCTGATTTGCTATGTAGCGCGCCCGCCAGACGTCCGGCACCTCCATTATCCAGCCGACCGTATCGACCGGGCTGAAGGGAGCTATCGTTTCGATGCCCGGCTTGCTGGCGATTATTACTTCGCCCCGGCCGTGGAGATATTCGTCCCAGTAGTCTTTCCAGGCCGGCTTCCCGGGGCGGGCCGGATCGGCCCAGCGGCAATCCGGCATCATGAACTCTCCGAAATCGAACAGGCTCAGGCCATGCTTGAGGGCGTTGTCCCAGATGAATCCGGTCGGGGCGTAAGCCAGAGCATCGACTTCGTCCGGCCCCATTCCGTCCGGATAGCTCCTGGGCCAGCCGGCAAAAGACCGTTCGAGATAATCCGTCCCGAAAGCGGTCGTCGACCACTGGTGGCCGTCGGCGCTCAGGATGCCGCTGCAGTAGGTGTTGTCGAGAAGTACGAATTCCCGGGCCATCTTGTGCTGGTTCGGCGTCACTCTTTCCCCGAAAATGCAGAGGGCCGGGTCGCCGTTGCCCGCCTCCAGGTCGCCCAGAACCTGGTCGTAGGTCCGGTTTTCCTTGATGATGTAGACGACGTGTTTGAAGACGCTCGGCTCACCGATTCTTTCCGGGACCGGACGGGGAGGTTCGTTCCTCCGGGGTTTCTCGAGCGACTGGCGAATCCTTTCCCGGTGGAAATTGGCGTAGACGAGGCCGGTCACCGTCTTTAATTCTTTACGGGTCGGGACCGGCATGATCGAAACCGAGCCCGAATATTGATGGGTATTGAAACCGTAGGCGCCGGTTTTTTCATAAAGATTTGGTTCCGATGGCAGGCCTTTGATATTGGCTGCGATCAAGGAGTTGTTTCGCTTACTGAAAGCGAGGGCCCCGGGGAACCATCCGGCCGGGATAAGTCCCTGCATCCCGGCCTTGCCTTTGCGTGAGTTGAATTGGAGGACGGCGATCGAATTTTGAGTGCCGTTGGCCACGAATAATTTTTTTCCGTCCGGTGAAAAACAAAGAGCGTTCGGCGAGGCTCCGAAAATATCGGCCGGGCTGCGTTTAACCCAGGCTGTCGATCTGACCGTATCGGTTCTTGTATCGATTATGCTGACGTTGTCGTCGGCGGCGTTGGCACAGGCCAGCCAGCGGCCGTCGGGAGAAAGAGCCAGAGCCGAGGAGTGCCTGTGAACGATGATTTCCCTGATCACCAGGCCCGACTCGAGATTGAAAACGCTGATCGAACCCTCAGAAGCGGCTCTTGTCCTCTCGTCGACTTTGACCAGTGTGCCTCGTCCTGCGGGGCCTGTCGCGTCGCCTTCCTCCGGCCGGCGGCCGCCCCAGTTGCTGACGTAGGCTTTGCCGGCCGTCAGAACGACGTCGAAAGGCGCAACGCCGGTCTCGAACGTCCTGCGCACGGCCGATGTCTTCGTGTCGATTTCGAAAAGGCGGTTTGAGAGATTGCCGCAGGCGTAAAGAAGCAAGCCGTCGGCCGAGAGGGCCAGGCCGGAAGGTATTTCCGCTTCCCGGCGGGGCGCTTCGGCGGCCGGCAGGGGGATGGAATGAGAAGGCGTGGCCGTTCCCTGGTCGTCGACCTCGAAAACTTTGATGCTGCCGTTGACGTTGCTCAGGTAAATGAGGCGTCCGTCGGGAGAAAATACCAGTCCCGTATAACTTAACTGCCCCTTGGTATCGGGTTCGAGGATATTTTCCGAAGACGGTTCCGGAGAGCCGGCCGGGGCCGGTTCGGGCGGAAGCGCGACGTGCTGGCGGATCTCGCCAGTCACGGGTTCGATGATGATGAGCTCGCTGGTTTTGCCGGAAACGGCCAGAATTTTTTCGTCCGGGGCAAGAGCTAGATCGTTAGGTCTGAGCCCGGGCAAGGCGACCTGGAGGCCGGCCGGGGTGACGATCTGGTTAACCGGAACGGCCGCCCCGCCTTCGGTGAGCGGACCGATCCGGCTAAGGTCCGGAACTCGCTCGGACCCTTTTTTGCAGGTAATTGATGCCAGGAGTCCGAATATCAGTAAAAGAGCCGGCCATAAAAAGTAAGAATGCTTTTTTGGGTGTTTATTCATATCACTCCTCGCTTATTCGAGCAGACACCGCTGGCCTTTATTTTATCAATCTTTTCTTCATCATGACCACCCCGACGGCAAAAGCTATAACCTGCAGCCCGGCGACGACGGCAATGTTGACCAGGAGAGAGGGCGGATATTCACCGGAAAAAACGGCCCGGGATATTTTCACGGCATGTGTCAGCGGCAGGAAACCGGCCAGGGATTTCATCCAGGCGGGGAACCTGTCCAGAGGGAAGAATACTCCGGAGAAAAACAGCATGGGTGTTATTATGAGCTCGGTATAATAGTTGAAAAAGTCGAAATTGGGGGCAACCGACGTGACGATCATCGACAGTGAGGCGAATAATATGCCGGTGAAGAACATGAGAACGAAGAGCAGCAGGATGCCGTGGACCGAGTAAGGGAAAACGCCCATGAAGAAAGCCACGATCATCATCAGGGTGCCGCTGACCAGGCCGCGGAAGGTGGCCCACAGCACGTCTCCGGCGACGACGTCGTCTATCGAGACGGGTGTGCTGATCAGCGAGTCATATATCTTTTCGTGGGTCATTTTAATGAAACTTCCGTACAGGCACTCGAAGGTCGAGGAAAGCATCACCGACGACACGAGGACACCCGGGACAAGGAAGTGAAGGTAAGGTTTGCCACCGAAGTAGCCCATGTAAGCGCCCATACCGATCCCGAAAGTTACGAGATAAAAGAGCGGCTCGATCAGGCTGACCAAAAAGGTCGGGACGACGAAGCGCTTGTAGGAAACGAGATTGCGCAAGTAAACGAAGAATAACCTGTGGGAAAGGTCGAAACCTGGTACGTTCATTCGATGAGACTCCTGCCCGTAAGCCTGAGGAAGACGTCTTCGAGCGTTGCCGGGCGCTGGAGATAATTACCGGGATCAAGCTCGGCCAGCTCCTTCATGATATTGCGGCCGTCCCGGCAGTAAATATAAAGCGTGTCCCCGACGCGCTCATGCTTGCAGCCAAAGCCGCCAAGTCGGGCGATGACGGCCTCGTCGTTTTCACTCGGAGTTCGGATCTCGATCACCTCACGTCCGATCTCTTCCTCTATGAGGCGGGCCGGTATTCCTTGCCTCAGGATTTTACCCCGGTCCATCACGATTATCCGGTCACAGAGCTGTTGAGCCTCTTCCATGTACTGGGTGGTGAGAATGAGCGTCACGCCCCGGCTCTTGAGCTCTCTCAGCCTCTGCCAGACCAGATGCCTGGCCTGGGGGTCGAGCCCTGTCGTCGGTTCGTCGGCGACGACTATCCCGGGCTCGTTGAGCAGGGCTCTGGCGATGAGCAGCCGCCGTTTCATGCCCGTTGAAAGTTCCCTTATCTTGGCCTTACGCCGGCTTGAGAGTTCGACGAAATCGAGCAGGGAATCGATCCGTTTCCGGGCTTCTTTTCTCTTTATGCCGAAAAACCAGGCAAAGACGGTCAGGTTTTCCCGAACGGTGAGGTCGGGGTCGAGGTTTATTTCCTGGGGTATGACGCCTATCAATTTTTTCAAAGCCCGGTCATGGATTCTGACCGGCTTGCCCGCGACGAACAGGTTGCCCGAGGTTACCGGGGAAACGCAATGGATCATCTTGACCGTCGTCGTTTTACCGGCTCCGTTCGGTCCCAGAAAACCAAAACATTCGCCTCTTTTGATATCGAAAGAAATGCCGTCGACGGCGACAAAATCACCGAACTTCTTGACCAGGTTTTCGGCCCTGACGACGATGTCCATGTTCCCTGAATGCATCTTTACGGACTGTATAAGAATCTCAGCGCTTAGTCAATCGGAGTCCTGGGGAAGACAGGTCGGAAGACCTTCGCCGCCAGGATTAGGGAAGTTATCCGGTGGTTCTTTCCGGCCCATTTCCCGGACGGTCAAAGATGTGCTAATATGGAAGCGTCGAGAAACAGCATAATGGAGGATGGCATGGGAGATACTGTTACTTATGTATGCCGGATATGCGGTAAAGAAGTTACTGTTGAAGCCGGTGCGCCGGTGCCTCATTGCTGCGGCAGGGAGATGGAGCCTCTCCCTTATTGCCAGACAGCTCCTAATCCCGAGATGGTCAGAAGCCACAAGGAAGACGAACCTTGCGATGACGGCACTCGGTTCAAAGGCAAGAAGTAAAAACGAAAACGTTCCAGGCCGGGCTCAGTCCGCGGCCCGTTTGCCTTTCATGATGATGCGGTCATAAACCAACAAACCCAGGACCGACAATACCCCTATTCCGACTATTATCAACCACATGGATAACGTATTGACCGGCTTGCCCTGGGCCAGGGGAAGGCTGATATAGCGCTCGAACAGCCGGCCGCCTATCGGGCCGCCGATGATACTGGCCAGAGCGATCGGCAGGCTCTGGTAACCCAGGTAAAGCCCTTCCTGGCCTTTCGGGGCTATGGCTCCGATGTATTCGTAGATTCTCGGCGAAGCCATCATTTCGCCGACGGCCATCGAGGCGATCGAAATCAACATGAAAAGCCCGGCTATGGGCAGAGCCAAGCCGGAAATGCTGATTTTTTTCATGGGGTCGGCGGCCAAAAGCGCCGGTAAAGCGTTCATAAACATGCCGACGGTCACGACGATTGCCCCGAGCATTATGGATTTGACCGGAGAAAACCGTTTGACGAGCCTGGTTATGAGGAGCTGGAAGGCGACTATCATGAGGGGATTGGCCATGGTATAGAGCTCGACCGGGGCGTTGGGATCGACGTATCGAAGATAAAGAGGCATCAGGTTATAAAGCTGGATATACAGAAACCAGAACAGGCCGACCACGATTATGAAAAAGACGAATTTGATGTTTCCGAGTACGGTGAAGATGCCGATGAGGGCTTGCCCGAGGGTTCTCTTGGGGGTGGTTTTGACGGCCTGACCATCGACCGCGGCGTATTGCGGCTCTTTGTAGATGGCTAAGGTAACGAGCAGCCCGACTAAGGCGAAGAACGTCGATGGGTACTTGAAAATGGCCGGAATGCCCAGTTCGGTCCGGACGAAATAAGAGACTATGCGTCCGGTTATCGAACCTATGTTGATGACCATGTAGAAGATACCGAAAGCCAGAGTCGCCTGCAGGCCCGACGATTTCTGAACGGTGCCGGCGATACACGGTTTTACCACCGAGCCACCGATGCCGATGAGGCAGATACCCAAGACGACCGGAATCGTGTAATCGATGGGCCCTTTGTTCCCGGAAGAAACGAGGCCCGGCCAGAATTCGGGCAGAAGGCCAAGCACGACATATCCGGCGGCGATCATGACGAAGGCGATGGACAGAGTCTTTTTGAAGCCGTACTTGTCGGCCAGGGTTCCCGACAGAATCGGCAGGAAATAAATCATGCCCCAGAGCAGGGAACCATTAAGGAAAGTGGCGAAGCTCGGGCTCATGCCCAGGGTTTCCTTGAGATAAATGACCATGAAAGAAGCCATGGCATAATAAGCGGCCCGCTCGAAGAGCTCGATGGTATTGGCCGTCCAGAAGACTTTCGGGAACTTCTGTGTCGTTGCCTGGTCAGTCATTGATTCCGGTCTCCCTTCAGTAGAATATGAGAAAGGCGGAACTAAGATAATAGAAGGAAGCAGCCGTTTACAAGCTTTTTGATGCTTCCGGCACCGGCCGCCCCGGAAAAACGCGGCCGGTTGATGCAATGGAATCCTTCAGCAAGGTCTGGCAGAAGCCGTGGCTGGGCGCGCCGAGAACCATGACCAGAAAGCGGCCCGAGATCGACACGCCGGCAACTTCGTCGTACTCGGTCCATTCGACGATCTGGCTCATTCCCGGTTTATACTTGTCGAGAAAATAGTCTCGTGAGAATCTTTCGAAAGCCAGCCTTGCCGGGCGTTCCGCCGGGTAATGAAGAATGATCAAAGTCACTTTGCTGCCGGCATTATCGTATTCCGCGAGGATGGTTTCGGTCGAAGCGTTCAGGCCGAGGGCGTTTTCGTCAGCCAGCACGTAACGCGTGTCGAGCGAAGCCTGCCTGTGGAAGTAGAGAGTGCTTCGTTCGATGAGATTAGGCGCCGGCAGGGCCAGAAGAAGACGGGGCTTTGGGCCTTCGGTTTTTACGGCTGCTGAGACGGCCACGCCAAGGTTGAGGATAAGGGATTTTTTTTCTGCGGCAGAATCGCCGGAAAGCGTAAAGAAAAAAGGTCCTTTCCAGAAATGCAATTTTCCGTCGCAGTAGGAGGCGTCCTGACCGATGCCCGGAAGGGGAGAAGCTCCGGCCTGGAAATGAGAGTAAATCCCGAAAGCTTCGGCGGCTCCGGCCGTCAGGAAGGCTTCGAGAGTGATGAATTCCCGTCCGTCCGTATATTGGCGGACAAGGAGTGCCCTGCAGTCGAAGCCCAGGATAAGAGTTGATCTCGGCCCGAGGTATTTTTTCATTGCCTGGTCCGGCTTGAGATAATAATCGCCGAAAGACTTCCAGCCGGCGGTCTCCTTCGGCAGGAGCCTGGCCAGGTCATTAATATTTTCAGCTTGCGAACCAAGCCCCGCGTTGATGATGAGAAAGAAAATAAAGGGGGACGTCATACGTAATACACTCATTTTGCCGCCTGTCATTGTTTAGCGACCCTGTGGATGAACATCCTGTTGGGCATGCATACCCGGTCTATGAATAAAATATTCATCGTTTGAGAATTTTATCCCTTTTAACCATCTTTATCTATGTCTATAGAAGGTCTTTAGAAGGTCGACTTGGGTATATATGGATAAATAGAATGCCACGGATAGCCCGTCTGATTGTACCAGGTATGCCTCATCATATCACGCAAAGAGGAAACCGGAGGCAACGTGTTTTCTTTTCGGATGCGGATAAATCGCTTTATCTCCGGCTGCTATCAGAGAAATCCTCGGAGGTAGGATTGCGGTGGCTCGCTTATTGCCTGATGGATAACCATGTCCATTTGGTCGGTATCCCGAAAGACAAGGAGGATTTCGCATGCGTTCTCGGAGAAACCCATCGGAAATATACGACGATCGTCAATATCAGGGAAAAATGGAGGGGTCACCTCTGGCAGGGACGGTATGGTTCTTGTCCTCTCGATGATTTCCATCTTTACGCAGCTATTCGCTATGTCGAGAGGAATCCGATCCGGGCCAGGCTTGTCGAAAAAGCCGAGGATTATCCGTGGTCGAGCGCTCGTCCGCATTTATTACTTTGTGACGATCCTCTATTGGCTGGGACTAAAGGATACTTAGACTTTGGGGATTGGAGGAAGTACCTGGCAGGAGGAGACGAAGAAACATTCATTAAAAATTTGCGCCTCCATGGCCGAACAGGACGGCCGCTAGGTACTGAAGAATTCCTTGTAAAGCTTGAGACTATGACCGGTCGAATCCTCAGAAAGCAAAAAGTAGGCCGGAAAACCAAAGAGATCGAGGAATCGTCGTCTCTGTTAGGGCGAAATTAGTGTATTAGGTATGACGTCCCAGTGCTGTCCCATTAAAGTTTTTCAGATATCTCATAACATAAATATTATCAGCAAGCTACGTCATATTTTTACTGTAATCGATTTGAACTCGATTTATACTGCAAGCATTC
>Ga0172364_10000337_pt1 | contig 32821 bp, 29 predicted proteins | sample LakKivSesite10cm_FD_114545 | JGI IMG/M metagenome (GOLD analysis project Ga0172364, IMG submission 114545) | Sediment microbial communities from Lake Kivu, Rwanda - Sediment site 10cm | ecosystem: Environmental > Aquatic > Freshwater > Lake > Sediment | place: Rwanda: Western Province, Lake...
ATGCCAACTAACAATCCTTTGGATTCATTTTATTTCATTTTTCAGAGACCAACTCAGGTTCAAATAGATATTACTAATTTCTGTAATCTCAACTGTATCTATTGCTATAACAAATCTAATGAGTTCCTTTCAAAAAAGGAGATGAGCGATTCAGAAGTGTGTTCTGTGGTGGATAAAATCATTCGTGAGCTCAATCCGCTTTATGTCACATTTTCTGGCGGAGAACCATTTATTCGCAAAAAACTACTGTTTTCCTGCATTAAAAAACTTAAAGCACAAGGTATTGCAGTTCACATCAACACCAACGGGCTCCTCATCGATGAAAAAAGTGCAAAAACACTTCACACACTGCAGGTAGATAAGGTGAACATTAATTTGGAAAGCCTTGATAAAAAGAAGCATGATTTCTTGCGAGGCAAAGATGGTGCCTTTTCACAACTCATTTCAAATATTGCTCTTTTGAAGAAATACGTAGGCAGCAACCATATTTCAATTGCGACTGTGGTGACTCGAGAAAACATTGACAGCCTCCTTGATATCGCCCGCTTTGTCAAGGAACAGCGCTTCATGGAATTTCACCTGTTGGACATGATTCCCACAAATGCTAATGAACGCCGCTTTATGCCATCTAAAGAAGATTGGCTGCGCTTCTACAAAATTTTCCAAGATATTCTTGCGCTGAACATACCAATTAAACCCAACCACGCTCTCCTCTTTATGGAACATTTTAAAAAGAAAAACATACCCATTCCATTCTGTATGGCTGGACGCCTGAAAATGGTGATTTGTGCTGATGGCACTATTGTGCCTTGTGATTTTTTCAAGTCAAAATCATTTGTCTGTGGAAATGCCATCAAAGACAATCTACTTACTGTCTGGCAGAAATCTCCTGTTATGAACAAATTTCGCTACTCCCTTGAAGGATATGAGTCGTGCCAGTCCTGCGGCGCATTCAGCAAGTGTGGGGGCGGATGCAAAGCTCTCTCATACGGATTTTACGGCAACGCCTTTATGCCAGACCCTTACTGCAAAAGCTATGGATTTCGCTATGCCTGAACAAACTAATCACGGACTCCATATTGTGGAGATTGAAATTACTAATGCATGCAATCTCTCCTGCACTCATTGCTATGTGCAAAAAGACAAAACAATTTTCATGTCCATGCAGCAGGTTAAATCCCTCATTGATCAATGCAGTGAGCTTGGAGTATACCGCATGGTGTTTACTGGTGGAGAACCCCTTCTTCACAAGGACTTGTTTGCTCTCGCTGCATATGCAAAAGAGCATAATATTCCTGAGATTGTACTGTTCACAAATGGTTTACTGATTACAGAAAGCAATGCCAATTCCCTTTCTGTCTTCCATCACGTGCAAATTAGTATTGATGTTCCACCTGGAGAAAAGGGACATTTCCGTATGGAATACGGCAAAGAACTTGAAAAGCGAGTGAAGCTTCTTGTTGCAAAACACATTCCTGTTTATCTGCATGCAACACTTCATCGTTCGCTCCTGGATTTCATTTCACCTTTGATTGAATATGCTCACGGGCTTGGGGTGCGCATTGGATTCAACAAACTTTCTCCGATGAACAGAAAAGAATTGCAGCATGAATGTTTACAGCCTGATGAATTAAAAAGAGCTCTGACAATAATTGCCTCATTTATGCATAAGGAAGGATATAATGTAGGTTGTTCAGACCCCCTTCTCTTCCTTGTTGATGAGAACCGTATGGCATATTTTGCCTCACTGAAAGGTAAGGGGATAAAAGGTGGATGTACCGCAGGAATCGCTGCTCTCTACATCACTGCTTCTGGAGAAGTTTATCCCTGCCCTTTTCTTACTCTGTCAGCAGGAAACGTTTTCAAAACATCACTTCGCAACATATGGTACAACAGTTCTCTGCTAGAAAAGCTCAGAAACCGCTCATCTTATGAAGGACGATGCGGTCAGTGCCAGTTTGTTGACTGCTGTGGCGGCTGCAGAGTCTCTAGTTTTTCGCGCACAGGGAGCATTACTGGTTCTGATGAGGATTGTTTTCTGGAGGTTCACTCATGAATAGAATTTGTCCATCATGTTTTGGACTGGTAAAAGCAAAAAATGCTGACGGACCCTGCGATGCGTGTAGGACCTTGCCAGCAAATGTAAAAGTGAACAGCAACTCAAATATGTTTTATCGTCAAGAAAGAGAAGATTTTCTGAATTCGCGAAGAAACGATGCAGTTCTCTTTGCATATTCTGGAGGGCTTGACAGCACTGTTGCGTTATCGCAGCTTATTGAAGAATGCAAATCGCGCTCCATCACAGTCATTCCATTCACCATTGATTATGGCTTCAAAGGCAAAGAGACATGGAAAAATATATCGCAGGTCATTGATTTTCTTCATCAAAATGATAAGTATTTTGTTTATGATATTAGCAGCGAATCAGTTTCTATCCTGGCATCTCCAAGTGCAAAAAACGAGTCAATGAAAGTTTTCGATTTTTACAAGTCATGCGTGAAAGAGGGAGTATTACCTTGCGGAGCCATGTGCAATTCCATTATTGATTGGGCATTTCAGCGTATTCTTAAAAATTACAATGACGAATATCTCATTACAGGAGGAGACACTCCAAAAAGAAACACAAAAGGAATATATTCCATCTTTTGGGAAACGCATGGATTCACGGTTGTTCGCGCAGGTGCAGCATTTGGCAACACTAAAAACAAAAACAGACAATACATTTTAGAACATAATATTCCATGGAATGATCCGGGATGCGGCGGATATGATACAGACTGCCTGCTTCCTGGTGCTGTTTTTTATGCTCTTGTACAGGGTAGAGCAGAACATTCGCTTGAGGAAACTGCTGCTTCTTTTCCTGTTCTTATGGAATATTTTTCTGAGCGCGTTCGCTTGGGTGTCATTGAACGGAATGATGCTTTAGAGTCCCTTTTGCACTATGATTTGCCTTCATTAGAATCCATTCGCGAGATTGATGAATTGTGCGGCAGGTGAATTTGATGATTCCACGTAAATATTCATACAGGAGTTTTGCAGAATTTTATGATTGTCTTGATACGCATGATGCGCAGTTTTTCTCTTTTCTCAAAAGAAAAATTGCCAAGTATGCCCCTCACACGCGCTCTGTTCTTGAAATGGCTTGTGGCATGGGAAGAGTCATATCAAGATTTCCAAAATATTACCAACGTTCTGGATTTGACCTTTCATGGGAAATGGTTGCTGTGGCAAAGAAAAAGCATCCTGGCATTCATTTCTATGTGTCAGATATGCGCACTTTTTCATTAGAAAAGAGTGTTGATGTGGTGTTTTGCGTCTATGATTCAATAAACCATCTGCTTTGCCTCAATGACTGGAAACAGGCATTTGCACGGGCATACCGAGCGCTGAAGCCTCGAGGACTCTTTATTTTTGACATGAACACACCCGCTAAACTAAACAGTTTTCGAAAAGTGCCTGTTCAGATATACAAACATCGAGGGGGAATCTGTTCCATCCGCATTCATTCAACAGGAAACAGCACTGCGGTATGGAATATCACAATTATAAAGAAAAACAAGGAAAAGACGAGCTGCATTCAACGCGAGACTATTCGAGAGAAGGCATTCCCAATCTCTGCTATTAAACATGCGCTTGCCCCATATTTCATCATACATGAAGCAATCGATGATAAAAACAATCCTGTGACGAAAAAAACCAAACGAGTGTTTTTTGTATGCAGAAAAAAATGAGATAATATTCTGATGCTTAATTCTAAATTGCATATATTTTTATATTTTTATTACTATTAATTGTTATTAGCTATAAAATGAGTTAGGGGGTGGAATGAATGTCAGTATTATTGGAGTTTGCCATGTTTCCCCTTGGCAAAAAGGAAAGCGTAAGCGAATATGTCGCCAGATCTTTAGACATCGTTGACAAGTCTGGTGTCAAATACAAGTTCGGTCCTATGAGCACTGTACTGGAAGGGGAATGGGATGAGGTAATAGGAGTAGTAACCAAGTGCTACAATACTATGAAGCATGACTGCGAAATGAAGCAGGACTGCGACAGGATTGTCTGCCACATGAATATTGACTACCGCAACAACAGGGAAAACGGGCTTGAGGGCAAGATTAAGAGTGTTGAGGAGAAGCTTGGAAGAGAGTTGAAGAAATAGGATAAATAGGAATAAACTTATAATTGCTTATGATTGCTCTTGCAGAATTAGTCCAGATGCTGGCATAATATTTAGCATCTTTATTTAACACCATTTATTTATAATACTGTTTGCTTAATACCTTTATTTACATAATATATGTTATTTTGATGCATTTATTCTTGGTTTGCATGGCAAAAAAAATGAGCATTGAAGAAAATGAACATCAAGGATAATGTCAGAAAGATTCTCAAAGAAATACCCAAAGATGTTGCTTTAGTTGCTGCCTCAAAAGCGCAGCCTGCTGAAAAAATTATTGAAGCAATTGACTCTGGAATAAGAATCATCGGAGAGAATTATGTCCAAGAAGCAGAGGAGAAATTCAAGGCAATCAGTGAAACAGGCAGAAAGGTTGAATGGCACTTTATAGGACATCTCCAAAAGAACAAGGTAAAGAATGCATTAAAAATTTTTGACATGATTCAAACAGTGGATTCTATTGAACTTGGTGAGGAAATAAGCAAAAGGGCAGAGAGAAAAATTCCAGTCCTGATAGAAGTGAATATTGCAGATGAGCCGACAAAGTTCGGAATAAATGCAGATGAGCTTTTCAAAACAGCCATAAAGATTTCAAAACTTGAAAACATTGAGATTCAGGGGCTGATGTGCATGCCTTTCTCTGAAGACGAGAATGCATTGAGAGGGTATTTCAGGCAGATGAAAAAATATTTTGAGCAGCTGAAGCAGATGAAAATACTTAATACAAACTTCAGGTTTTTATCAATGGGAATGAGCTCTGACTATAAAATTGCTATTGAGGAAGGCTCAAATATGGTAAGATTGGGCACAAAGATTTTTGAAGAAAGGAAGAAAGAATAAAATAATAAAAAAAGAAGAGATAATGGCAATAAAAAGAATAGTTGCAGAAATTAGATTTATATCATGAAAGTTATTAGGATAAAACAATATTATTGCGATAAAACCATTCTATGATTTAGCTTTTGATACTTCAAAACAGAAAAAATTAAAAATCATAAAATCTAACTTTTTTAAAACAGCAAAGTTTATATAAGAGAAACGATTAAAAGGGTTTTGTATACTATAATACTAATTTATGTATGTGGTTTGACGTAAGAAAGTTTAGACAGGAAAGATTTTAGAATATTTGACTAAATGCAAAAAAATGAGGTGATTGAATGAAGAAAGCACAAGCAGCAATGGAATTCTTGATGACTTACGGATGGGCAATACTTGTTGTGCTGGTAGCAATAGCAGCCCTTGCCTATTTCGGTATTCTAAATCCAGGAAGATTCCTGCCAAAAAGCTGCATAATAGCAACTGGGATTGGCTGTGAAGATTCCAAGGTTAATGGAACAACAGCAACAATAATTGCAAGGAACGGAATGGGCTCTACACTCACAGGAGTAACCATGACTCTTGAGAGCGCTTGCACTCCTGCAGCAACTACCATAGCAGATGGAGCCACAGAGACCTTCACCTGCACTGTCACAGCTGGCACAGCAGGGACAAAGTACAAGCATGACATAACATTTGTATACACACCAGAAGGCGGACTCACACATTCAGAGACAGGAAGCTTGACAATCAAGTACGAGTAAGAACTGACTGAAAACTCTTAGTGAAAACTGAATGAAAGTGCTTTAACAAAAATTATTTTTATTTTTTTATAATAATTTTTGAAGCTGTATCTATAATCATATCTATGGTTTTAACAAGCATATTAGATTTATTATTTTTAACAAGGCATTGGTATTATCAGATTTCTGAAATTTTATCGGGAATTAGATTGATAAACGCTTATAACTAATTGGTGAATGATAGAAAAAGAATAATTATATTCATAACCCAGAAAAACATTTTTCAAAAGCTAAGACTTGCAATTTTTCATCGCGTTCCCCTTGGGTATGAAATAACCTTTTAGGAAAAGGTTAACGAAAAAGGAAGAGAGAAACTTTTAGGAAAAGTTTAATCAAAAAGGAAATAAGAGAATTGAAAAGAAAGAAAAACGACGATAATTCATAGCTAAGGAACATATGTTTTCAAAAGCCAGAGCTTGCAAATATATTTAGCTTCATTTTCAAGTATAAGAAAATAATGAAAAGAAAAAGAGAAAAAAATAATTCAAAGCTGAAAAAGAAAAGAAGAAAATAAATATCTTTGGGCTAAAGCCCAAAGTACAATAAAATGCAAAGCATTTTATGTACAAAAAATCAAAGATTTTTTTGTATTCTGGCGATTTTTGATAAAAAAACGACGATAATTCATGGCATAAAGATGGATAAAAGGCAGGGATAAAAACTCAAAATTCATTCTCATGTGCCCTCTTTCCATTCTGCCAGATACTTCTTCTGCTCTTCTGAAAGTCTGTCAATCTCTATGCCAGAAATCCTTAAGTGCAGCATGGATATTTTATCATCAATATCCTCAGGCAACTTTATCACATCAACTGGAAGCTTGCCCCTGTTTTTTATGAGGTATTCAACTGCCAATGCCTGTCCGCAAAAAGACAAACTCATAACAGTGGAAGGATGCCCTTCTGCTGCTGCAAGATTCACTAAGCGCCCTTCTCCGCATACATAAACCCTCTTTCCGTCTGCAAAAGTGTATTCGTCAAGGAAGGGTCTTATCCTTGTGGTTTTCTTTGCAAGCTTTTTCAAGCTGTCCATATCAATCTCAACATTGAAATGCCCTGCATTCGCAAGTATTGCACAGTCCTTCATAAGCTTCATATGCTCAGCAGAAATAACATGCTTGTTGCCGGTTACTGTAACAAAAATGTCTCCGATTTTCGCTGCTTCCTTGCCGGGCATTACCCTAAATCCGTCGAAGTGCGCCTGCAATGCTGTGAAAGAGTCTACCTCTGTGACTATGACATTTGCCCCAAGCCCTTTTGCCCTCAGGCTGACTCCCTTTCCGCAGTCGCCATAGCCCATCACAACCACTGTCTTACCTGCAAAGAGCACATTTGTTGCCCTTATTATGCCGTCAATGGCTGACTGCCCTGTGCCATAGTAATTGTCAACCAAATGCTTTGTCTTGTTGTCATTGACTGCAATCACAGGATATTTCAGTGCATTATCCTTTTTCATGGCCCTTAATCTTATTACGCCAGTCGTGGTTTCTTCGCAGCCGCCAATAATGTCTTTTATGAGTTCAGGATTCTTCGTGTGAATCTCATTGACCAGGTCGCAGCCGTCATCTATTGTGATTTGCGGCTTAAATGCCACAACGCTTCTCAGATTACTATAATACTCCTCTGTGGTTTCGCCCTTCCACGCATATACTTTTATGCTGTCAGAAGCAAGTGCTGCTGCAACATCATCCTGAGTAGATAACGGGTTGCAGGAGCATATTGCGACATCAGCGCCTCCGGCAATCAATGTTTTTACCAGCACAGCTGTTTCCTTTGTAACATGAAGAGCCATTCCTATTCTGATGCCCTTGAACGGCTTCTCGTTCTCAAATCTTTTTCTCACTTCGAGCAGCGCCTTCATGTACGCTTCTGCCCAACCAATATTTTTTGTGCCCTGCTCAGCAAGGGAGATGTCCTTGACATTGTAATCTTTTACATTATTTGAATTATGTTCTGCTTTTTTATCAGCCATTTTAAGCACCTCTGGATTTATTTAATGAATGTTTATTTATGTCCTGTTTAATTTCTTATTTAATGCCTTCTTTGATTTTGTTTAATGAATTCACACACTATAAACTATTCAGATGAATGAGTTATAATTAATTATCAATTGGGCGGCGATTATAAATTGGTTGCAGCGGATTATTGACTGAAATTGTTTAGTGAATGAGTTATTGAGTGATGGAAATGCGTTATTTGGTAACGGTATTAGGATAAGATATGATGGAAGAATATTTATTAATTGCTAAAATTTTATGGATATTTGTCCAATAAAAATTATAATATATGGACAAAATTGAGCATAATGCAAATAAAATTAGAAATATTTAAATAATAATAGTAATTTAATAGATACATGCCTGATGAAAAAGAACTGAAGATATTGAATGCTTTGAGGGAAAATTCCAGGAGCAGCATAAGGGAGCTTGCAAAAAAAACCGGTTTAAGGCCAAGCACAGTACATCTGAAAATAAAGAAGCTGAAAAAAGAGAGCGTTATAGAAAGGTTCACGGTAAAGCTTAACAATAAAGCAGTTGGGGAAAACTTCATTGTTTTCCTGCTGATAAAAACAAAAAATGAGATTAAGAGCAGCGTATTCAAGGATTCTCATATAAAAGAGGTGTTCGGTGTAACTGGTGAATATGATGTGCTAATAAAGCTGAAGTTTAAGGACATAGATGAATTCAATGATTTCATAATAAAGTTCAGAAAAGAGCAAGAGCCAGAGGCAACTCTGTCATTGGTTGCAACAATAAATTTAAAGGAAGAGATTTAAGTCAGAAAATAAGAATGGCTAAGTTCATACTTAATTAATGACAAATATACCTGATGATTTTGTTCAGTTTCTCTTCAGAATATTCATGCTTATATTCTTGCGAGAGAATTATGATGACTTTCTTATCAATAACGATTCCTTTTTTAGAAAGAATTCCTGCCACATAGTTAGATGACAGGAATTGGCAGAACTGCGTAATATTCTTCAGACTGTTGCTCTTATGCATCCTTTCAAAATCCACCAGCACAGGAGTTAAATCCTGCTTTATGATTATGTGCTTGACAGGATAGTGCATTTCCTCTTTGTTCAAGCGCATTGAGTCCAAAACATAGAGCTGTCTGAAAACATCCTTGATGATTTTTGAAATTTCTTCTTTGTTTGCAGTTTCAAGAAAATCTTTTATGAATTTTCCCTCTATGAATGTGTAAACAAAGAATTTCCTGCCTGAGAGCATGAGTTTTGGAGCAATATTTTGCTTATTCAGAATCCTGAGATATCTTATCTCGTTTTCAATTCGCCCTTTTGCTTTGGAATCAGCTCTTTTAACCTTTATCGCAATCTTTTTGTTTTTGAGAGTTCCGGTATATATTATTCCTCTTTTGCCTTTTGCAAATCTGATTGTTTTTTCTATTCCAAACTTATCAAGTTGTTTTAGAACTTCTGATTTCTTTATCAGATAAACATACAATGTTTCAAAAGCGAATTTCTGCTCATCAATTTTTTTGAAATCAAAACAGTATTTAGTGATTATATCCTCAATTTTCTGTCTGCTAGTTATTGATGAGAACACAACCAGGATTTTTCCTTTTTCTTTTAGATAAGCATTTGCTTCTGAAAGAAATCTCTCAACGAGTTCATGCCCTTTTTTTCCGCCTGTCAGGGCTTTTTTTATTTCGTCCTCTGGCTCAAGCTTCTCTTCTGGAAGATATGGCGGATTGAAAATTATCAAGTCAAACTTTGTCTTTTTGTTCATCTTTTTATTTGTCTTCTTGTTTTTCCTGTTTTTGAAGAATGAGAACAAATTAGAATAATGGAATTCTATTTTAACTTTTGAGTTTTCTGCATTCTTATGAGCAATTTCCAATGCTTTTCTATTAACGTCAACTGCATAAACCTTTTTAGTTCTTTTTGATTTTGCCGCTTCGATTGCCAGGATGCCGCTTCCTGTTCCCATATCTAAAACAATGCCTTCTGCCATCTTTCTAACATGCTTCTGCATAAGGAATGAATCCTCCTGCGGCTCATATACTTCATTCTCAAAGGAAAGCTTCATAGCATTAGGCTTTACAGCATCAGGATTAACCATTTTATTACAGAGCATTTTATTATAGAATTAGCCATTTTATTATTAAGCATTTCTAATTGGCTATAACATATCGGGCCCGTGTTATATGGCCTGAAGGAGCGAAGCGAACAGCAAGGCGCCCGAGGGAATTACAGATAACATATGCAACTATACGAAGTTTCCAAGGGGAATTTGAGATTAAGAGAAATCTTTAAATGTTACATTTATGTTTTTTGTGTTTGTTTGAGCGGTTGTTTTTGTTGTTGTTATTGTTTGTTTTGTTGGTTTTGTTTTTATTGTATCTTTTATTAAAGAACAGATTTGATTAGAGGACGATTTAGTTACTTTTGTTTTGCTTTCTGTTTTTTGTTTTCTTTCTGTTTTCTGTATTTTTTATGAAATCAATTATCCTATCAACTGTCTGCTCAACTGTTAGTTTGCTGGCATCTATTACCAGATCAAAATCTTTTTTGAGAAGCTCAAGTCCATAATAGTGCGCATACCTTTTTTTGTCGCTTTCTTCTCTTTCTTTGATTTTTTCAATTGCTTCGTTGAGAGAGGTGTAATGCTCCTTTTCTCTTTTTTGTCTGAATATCCTCTCAGCGCCTATTTTTAAGTCCACATCCAGAAATACCTTGACTGAATGAGGAATGAAATGATAGCTTGTTCTGCCCACAATGACAAAATTGTCCTCTTTCTTTCCAAGCTCTTGCTGAAACTTGTCAACTTCAATATCAGTGAAAGATTCCTTCTCTCCCAGCTTGTTGAACTCTTCCAATGAAAGCCCTCTTTCTTCAGCCATCTTTCTGCGCATGTCGCCAATGCAGTAGTATTTCATTCCAAGTTTTTTAGCCAGTAGAATTCCAACTGAACTCTTTCCAGAGCCTGCCTTTCCTGAGATTGTTATTATCATATTATCATCTTGAAATAAGGGTAAGATAAGGGATTTGCATTTGGAGTTTAAAAGATTTTGGAATAAATCTTCAAGTTTAAGGAGAGATTTAAAATATTATTTATGAATTAGCGCTTTCAGATGATCTTTTAGATGGTAAATAAACTTACTTTGAGAGAGATATGCTATAGAAAGTTTTAGTATATGTCTTTTTAAATTATTTAATATGGCAATTTAAATTTTTAGCTGGTTTATATGCTAGTTTCTATTTTAATTTTTAAGAATTTTAATCTTTCAGAATTACCTGAATTACTTCAGCATAAGCTGGTCTTGTTATCAGGATTCCTATTGTGATTCCGACTATGGTTGTTATTGCAAATCCTTTGAGTATGCCTGCGCCTGCAAACAGCAGCGGGAACATTGCCACAAGGTTTGTAAAAAATCCGCCTGTTATTATATAGAAAGCATTCCTTATCTTTTCCTTCCAGTTGAAAACCTTTCTGCGCTCACCATGCAATGCTTCGTCAGTCATCACAATCTGGTCGTCTATTCCTGCACCAACTGCTGTTATCAAGCCGGCAATTGCAGCAAGGTCTATATTCCATCCTATAAGGGTCAAGAAACCCACTGTCATTACAAGTTCAGAGATTCCTGTGAGCATTATTATTCCGGCAATCCTGGGTTTCCTATAAGCGCCAAACAGAATTATGCTGACAGTCAATATTGCTACGAAGAGCACCAGGAAAGTGTTTCTTAGCACTTCCTCTCCAAGCATTGGAGATATGCTGTCTGTCTTCACCACTTCAAGCGTTATTGGAAGAGAGCCTGTAATCAGTATGGTCTGAAGCCTTTTCATATTTTTCAATGAATCATAAATCGCTTCATCCTTTGTGGAGCCTGCTCCAGAGCCAGAAACTGCGACATCAGTCACAGCCTTGCCTTTTAGTTCTTCTGCAATATTGAGAGAATCAACTTTCTGGTTGTCAAGGAAAAGATCAAGTGTCTCATTCAGATAACCTTGGTCAGTTCCCGGCACGACAGCAAGATCCTGTGTTGCATTTGCCTGCCTCTGAGCTGCATCTGGGCTTAATGATACAGAGAACCTGAATCTGCAATACCATCTATCTTCAACTTTGTTGCATCCGGTGTTTGGATCTATGCCTGAACAATCAGCAGTCCTGCACACATAGGTTATATCTTTTCCACCTATGAATATTGTGTCATTGGCTATCTTTGCTTCAAATTTTCCCTGTTTTGCTATCAACTGCCTTACTTCATCTTCATAGGCGCCTGCAATCTCAATAAGGACGTATTTCTGGCCTGAAAGGTCAGATATTTGCTTTACTACAACATCGCTCAATCCATAAACATTAAGGCGCTGTTTCATGCTGTCTATTGTCATGCTAATATCATCTTCTGTGGCATTCGCCTCTGGCTTGAGTATGGTCCTTGTACCGCCCTGCAAATCAAGTCCTTTTCTGATGTTGGAAGTTGGAGCGTCATAAATCCTTATTCCAAGGTCTAAAACATTTGAATTCGGCATTGTTGTTTCAGGTGCAATAAGTTTGTAAACTGCTTTGTTGGTTCTTATCTGAACTGTTATATTCGGCTTCAAGCTGTTAACAACATTATAATAATCATCTGAGTTCTTTATGCGGATATTATTTATGTATGCTATAAACTCTCTAGACATTGGAGCAGCATTTGCAACCGGACTGCTAATGCCGGCAATTGCTGCCGAGCTGTTTGGGACAACGCTTCTTATTGCTGCGCCTTCTCTGAAAGGATTCGGATATATCGCTATTACTGTTGCAACTAAAAAGAACAAAGCTATCACTACTCTAAAATTTGTAAATATCTGCTTTATCTTTGACATTTTGATATTTCCTTGAATGTTTTTGTAAATATTTTTTTTATGATTTGGGCTGTCTAATAGTTGTGTAGTTTTTCTGCTCTCTTCTTTTCAATTCTTTCCATGTAAATTCTTAAAATATTTGCATTTGTAATCCATGTGTAGAACATGTCAAATATGAGTCCTATAATCAGTATAAGCATTATCTGCTTTATGACATCTGACTGCGTTAACAAGTATCCTGCAAGGAGTGCTCCTATTGTGGTGAGAGTCATCATCAATCCTGTTTTAACAGAACCAAGTATTCTCTCAATTATGCTCAAGTGCTTTCCTTTAAGCACTCTTGCTGTAAGCAAGATGTCTGTGTCAACAGAATAACCTATAAGCATAAGAAGGGCTGCAATGCTTGCAGAAGACATCCTGATGTTAAATATTGAAACAACCGCAAGGGTTGACATTATATCTGAAAAGGCGCACCATACCACAAACAAGGATGGAAGTGGATTCTTGAAATAGAGAAACACTGTTACTGCCATGAACAGGAAAGCGAGGAAAACTGCGATTGTGGTCTGCTTGAAAAAGGCTTCTCCCAATGATGAGCCTATCATATCAACGCTGTAGTCTGATTGCGAAATTGTTATTCCAATAAGCCCACTCTTTAGTGTTGAGATTATATCATCTGCTGTCAAATCTGAGCTTTCGACAACCACACCTGCTGTAACTCCTGCGCTTTTCAGAAGCCTGACATTAATGTCTGCTGCAGGGTAAGCTTTTGTGAGGACATCCTTTACTATGACTGGATTAAGCTCTTCTTTTGATATTGTTACAGCAACGCCTCCTTTTAGAGAAATGTCTTTCTGGAAGAGTTCACCTGTCCTCATGGTGTTGAAAACAAGGAGCCCGAGGCATAAGAAAAATACTATTATTGAAATAGCAAAGAGTGTCTTATACTTATTTACATAAATGTCTCTAATAGAATCAAAAATGCCTGCAATTCCTGCGGAAGTTCTGCCAGAAGCTTTTTTTACTTCTTTTTGTGCCTTTTCTCTTGGTTCCTTTTTCTTCTCTTCTTTCACTTCTTCGCCGGAATGTTCTTCTACAGTATTTTCAGCCATGCGAGATTGAAAAAAGGCATCTGTTTATAAAATTTTTGATTGCTTCACTGTTTGACAACTTTAACACATCAAAATAAGAAATTAAAGAAATTATTTTGTCATGGCTCAATAATCCCTTCTGGGGTCAATGCAACAAACCTTACACCAAGCCCAAGTTTTAGAAGCGCTGATAAGACTGCAGTATGCTCCTTTCCATTTCCAGAGATTATGTTAAGAGCAACCTCTGTGTCAGCAATCCTGCCCTCAAGCCCTTTCAGAATAGCACTGACAAGTTCAGGAATAGAAAGCTCAGGGTCTATGACTACAAATTCTATATTCTTGTTCAGCTTGACCCTCTTCTGGAAATTTTCCCTTCCAAAATCATTTGTAACAAGAAATACCTTTTCCCAGTCTTCCTTATTTATGAGTTCGGCAACATAAGCCCATGTGCCTTTCCCAGAACTCAAAAGAGCAATTAAGTATGTCATTGTAAAACAAAAAAGAATAGAAGTTTTTAAATTTATTTGTAAATGAAAAGGTACTTCAGATATTTCAGGGTTCTTGTTTTGCTTCTTGCCTATGTTTGTGTTTTTTCCTGATTTTTTTGTTTGCTTGCTCGCTAACTATTAATTATACTAATTATTTATTATAAACTATGTATTATATACTCATTATTTATTATAAACTATGTATTATATACTCATTATTAATAAATTACTATATGCTTATCATATAATTTTCATTATATGATGTTCATTTTTATTATCTACAATGTTTCTATAACGTTCATTTACAGGTTCATTATATTATTTGTTTACTATTCGTTATAATATTTTGCCTATTATTTACTGTTTGTCATAATATTTTACCTATTATTTTGCCCATTTATTCTATGGCAATAACTTTTATTTTGAAATTCAGATTTTTTCCTGCAAGAGGATGATTGAAGTCAAGCCTTACAGCATCTTCACCAATCTCAAGAACTCTTGCATAAACATTGTTCCCTTCAGGAGTTTTGAACATAATCCTGATATTAGGCTTTATATCAATTTTCCCCTCAAAAATCTGCCTGGGAACCTGCTGAACAAGATTTTCATTCACATTGCCATAGGCATGTTCTGCAGTAAGTTTTATTGCCTTTTCCTCATTCAGCTTCATTCCAACAACAGCATTCTCAAAATCAGGAAGCAGCTTGTTCTCTCCAACTGTGAATTTCAGGGGCTCTGTTTCATCCATCTGGTCAAATATCTGTCCGTCGTCAAAAGTGCCGACATAGGTTATTGAAACAATACTTCCCTGTGTAATAGATTTTGCACTGCCTTCACTGCTTTTTTTGTCTTCGTTTACTTTTTTGTTTACTTTTTTTTCTGATTTTGTTGGTTTTGTTTCCATTGTGTCGGGGAAAAATTGGCTCTTATTATATAAAGTTTTGGTTTATTAAAGAAACACAAAAATAACCAAAGCAACTAGAGCAAAGAATTAAAGCATATGCAATAGGGAAAACTTTTTTAAACAGCACCCTTCAATCTGAATAAAAATGCTAATAAGCCCGATGGAAATCTTGGACATTGGAATAATAACTGTTTTTATGGGTATAATATTCTCTGATATATTCAAAGTTCCAAGAATTGAGCGTGAAAGATATGAACCGCTCACAAAAGATTTGAAGTATAGAAAGCATTACAGAAGTATTCTTGGAATAAATCTCAATGATTTCAAGAATGCAGCTATGATAATAGCGCCTGCAATAATCCTGCATGAGTTTGGGCATAAGTTTGTAGCAACTGCTTTTGGTTTAAAGGCAGTTTTTCACGCAGCATATCGCTGGCTCGGTTTAGGACTGATTATGAAGATAATGCGCTTTGGCTTCATAATCTTTGTTCCTGCATTTGTGGAGATAACAGGAAACGCTTCAAAGCTCCAATATGCTTTGGTTGCTGTAGCAGGTCCCCTTGTTAATTTAGCATTGTGGCTGATAAGCTCCTATATTCTTAAGAAAAAACATGTTAAGGAGAAATATAAAATCATGCTGCTGCTCAGCGCAAGGATAAACATGTTCCTCTTCATATTCAATATGCTTCCAATACCGCCATTTGACGGCTTCAAGTTTTTCTATAATCTGTTTACAGCCATATTTTGAGAAGATATTGAGAATATAAAATATTTGCTGAAATAATATGTTTTAACATTTGAATAAAACTAGAATAAAACTAAAAAATAGTAAAAAAAAGAAAATTAAATAAAATACATATTATAGATATAACATTATTTTCCAAAGAAGGTGTTCAAGTTCTGCTGCTTCTTGCTCTCTTCTGATTTTCCGAGAATTTCCTCTTCCTTATATCCGAGCACCTCAAATATCTTGCCAACAGAGGGGATTATCTGGTTTTTTATGTAGTATTCTGCATCATACTCTGACTGCGAAGTTTCTTCAACTAATTTTGCCCTGTCCCTGATTCTTCCTTTGCCCTCAGTAACTATGTATTTTATCATGGAACCGGCACCCACCAGTTTTCCCAATGCTTTCATCCGCTGGGCAACAGCCACATGCGGGCCTACAGCAGTGTAAGAGTCCATGTCTTTCTGCAACTGCGTGAATATTACAAGCTTCTCAAGAGGAATCTCTTTTTTTCTAAGTTTGTTAATTACGTCTGTTACATAGTCAAACGCTTTTTTCGCATCCTGCTCTTTGAGTATTATGTTAAGAACCTTCTCCTGAACTTCCTTGCCTATTATGGACCAGTTTCTCCTGACAGTCTCAAAACCCCTTATCCTTATCAGTCCGCTTTCAGACATGATTGCATACTTCTTCTTAGCGCCAAAGTCGCCAATCTTTGCAGATACAAAAATCCCGGCAGGATAGAAGCCCTCAAACTCAAGCTCCATAAGCCTAGGCAGTTCCCTGTTGATGTTCTGCAGGAAGTTTTCAGCATCCTTTCTCGTCTTATTTTCTAAAGCTAGGAATACAGAATCAGTATCAGAATACAGCACCTTAAAACCTGCCTTTGCTACCTTGTCTATTGCCTGCTTTATGTAATGCCTGCCGTATGCAGTTATGCTTCTTGTGCATTCTATCGAATACCACCTGGAAGCAAAGAATCCCATATAGCCGTACATTGAATTTGCAATAGTCTTTAGCGCCTGTTCTCTTGCCTTGAGAAGCTTTTTGTCTTTATCATCGGCAGACAGCATTATCTGCTTGATGCGCATCCTTCTCGTAATAAGGTCTTCTATAACTGTTGAGATGAAGCCTTTTCTTTTCTTGCAGAACCAGTCTGTAAGTTCAGCCACCTCATCCCTTTCTTCAGAGCAGCAACCGCAGTTGAGAGTGTCTGGAGAAATATTGTGAGTGGTGATTATGCTTGGATACAGGCTTCTGAAGTCAAAGATAACTATGTTCTTGTAAAGCCCAGGCTGCGGCTCAAAAACAAAAGCGCCCTTGTAGGTCTGTATCCTTCTCTGAACAGTTTCGTCATAAGAGGGCTTATTGGGTATTAGCTCGTTGAATGATTTTGCTTCTCTTATCAAATACCATTCAACAATCTGACTGAGGCTCATCCTGCTGACATCATAAATGGGCAATCTCACTATCTTCATAAGCTCCAGAAGATTCTGCATTGTTTTCGTGAGAAGATTATAAGTGAGAATCGCGTCTTTCAGGTTGTATTTGCAGAACTCCTCAAGCTTTTCAGGGAGATTATCCCATACAAATGCAAGATTTTCAATGTCAACATCCTCTTTTCTTTCGTCGAGCAATTCATTAGCAACAGAGTCAAGCGTCAATGCAGTTGTGTCGAGGGAGCGCGCAACTATGTTTCTGATGAATCTGAACATATCTATATGAGGAATTCCTACAACCCTGCAGGTGGTTATATGTCCCCTTTTTATGCTTAGAGGGCTGTAATCCAAACCTATGTCAAGCTCTACCCTGTGAAAATCGGCCCTTTTCTTTATGTATGGAAGATCAAATCCGTCTGAGAAATAGCCTGTGATAACATCTGGCTTGTATTCCTCAACAATCTCCTTGAATTTTTCAATAAGCGCTTTCTCATCCTTAACAAATTCAACATAGTCAGGCGCTGTATTGAACTGCTTCCAGGTTAGAACCTTTTTGAAGTTTTCTCCATAGAATCCACACATTATAATCGGGTCTGACTCTGGAATTGCAATCTTGCCAACCGGATTATAGGTTTCTATATCAAATGCAAGCACTCTCAAATTTTCCATAAGCTCGTCAGAAACTCTCTGCAGAGATTCTGCCTGAAATACAGGAACCCTTGAACGCTGGTTTATGAATTCACCGTCTGCCTCGTGCAAGGTCATTGGAATAATGTCTCTGTCAGTTATGAATCTTCGTGCAAATGGTATGTCAGCTTCAAATGTTTCAAAGCCGAAATCCTTAACTTGCTGCCTGAGCTCTGGAACATCCGAAGGCAACTCAGCAAAAACCTTTAGTGCTTCAATCTCTTTTCCAAGAAATTTCTTTTTTGCAATTTCAATCTTGCTGGCTGTAATTCTTCGCTTGTCTTCTCTTGGTATGTTTATGTCCTTTATCCGCTCATAGATTTCAGAATTTTTTTTAGAAGTTATAGGTATGATTTCTTCTTCAGAAGTTTCAATTTCTGCTCTTTCAAATCCCTTCTTCTTCTCAAGCTCTGATTTCAGGACTGCCCAGAAATAGGGCTGAAAATCATTGACTATTACAAGAATAGGGTTGCCTTTAGAGTCTTTGCCGTAGATGTGTATTTCAGCTTTTTCACCTCTTGTTTTGTAGGAGATATCTACAGGATAGAATTGTATTTTCATTTTTAGTTCTGATGCGCCCCCAAGATAATTATAAACGAATTAACATTTGGTAGATATATAAATATTGTGCTAAAAAGTGGTAAAAACATAGATAAAAAAAGCTGTTTAAAAAGAATATGAAATGAACTAGAAATGAGGTAAACACTTAAATATAAAATACAGATAAATGAAATAAGCAATTAATAATCATGAAGATTGATATAAATTTATTGCATAAAAATAAAATGTATTGCACAAGGTTAACAAAAAATTAAATATAATCTAATAAATAAAGTTATATAAAATAATTAAAAAAGATATTTTGCAAAAAGCATTAACAAAAACCTTTAAATAACTGCCATATTTCACTAGATTAAAATGCTTTTCAAGAAAATAACAGCCAAAGTAAAGGGTATGAAGGGAAATATTGAAAATATAAAAGAGAACTTAAAAGGGAAGGTGACTGACATGTACGACTTAGTTATAATAGGAGGGGGACCTGCAGCATTCTCAGCAGGCATATATGCCGCGCGCTATAAACTGAAAGCGATAATTCTTGCCAAGGAACTTGGAGGAGGAATTGCAGAGGCGCCTCTTGTTGAAAACTACCCTGGATTTGAGTCAATAACAGGATTCGATCTCATGGAAAAATTCAGGAAGCATGCTGAAAAATTCGGCATAGAAATAAAGCAGGCGGAAATTGCTGACATAAAAAAGGGATATACCATATTTATCGTAGAAGACAGTGAAAAAAATAAGTATAAAGCAAAAACAATATTGCTTGCCACAGGCACTGAAAAGAGAAAGCTGAATGTCCCGAAAGAAGAGGAATTCACTGGAAGAGGAGTAAGTTACTGCGCAACCTGCGATGCACCTTTCTACAAGGAAAAGACAGTTGCAATAGTTGGCGGAAGCGAGTCAGCAGCCAGATATGCAATGAAACTGGCAGAATATGCTTCAAAGGTTTACATAATATACAGGAAAACAGAGATGAGAGCCACCCCTGGCTTGATTGAATCATTGAAAAATAATCCAAAAATACAGATAATAACAAACGCCAATGTGAGTGAAATAAAAGGAGAAAAAAGTGTTGAAGGCATTGTTTTGGACACAGGCAAGGAATTGAAAGTAGATGGAATCTTTGTGGCAATAGGAGGAGCTCCTGCGACTAAACTCGCAAATATGTTGGGTGTTGAATTAGATGAAGACGGCTACATAAAAATAAACAAGCAGCAGGAAACCAGTGTCAAAGGAATTTTCGCTGCAGGCGATGTCACGAATTTTGGAATGAGGCAGGTTATAACAGCTGCAGCCCAGGGCGCAATTGCAGCAGAATCAGCATATAATTTTGTAAAAGAAAAATAGATATAACTAAAACAGACATAACCAAAGATTGTTTAATAAATAACAAAAACTCGTTGGGATTAAAAATCGTTCACTAAAATGGCGAGATAAGGTGTGGATTTTAGAGAGTGCGGGGATTTAGACCCCAGCAAATTTTTAGTAAAAAAATTATTTAATTATTTGAAATGAATTATCTTGAATATAAAGTATTTTATTAAAAAAAGTTTTTATAAAAAATGAGAGACGATTTTGTGAAAATATTGGAAAAATAAATATAAAAACTAAAAATAAATATAAAAGTTGATAATAAATATCTTTGGGCTAAAGCCCAAAGTACAATAAAATGCAAAGCATTTTATGTACAAAAAATCTTCGATTTTTTTGTATTCTCGCAATTTTTGATAAAAATATTAAAAACTAATAATATTAAAAATTAATTATTGTCTTTAACTTTTTAAGAGGAAAAATGAAAGAAAAAATGCAGATGGGAAGCGCTGTTCATTCTGAAGATGAAAGTTCTGAAATCATTGTTATAAAGAACGCTTGCCCGCTGTGCGGCTCTGATGTCAAGGGAAATGACAGATACAAATTCTATTGCAAGCGATGCAATATATTGTTTGACAAAGCACAGCTGGATTTGGAAGGAGAGAAAAAGACAACAGTAGAAAAGGAAGAAATAATAAGAAAAGGCGAGCAAAGAAAAGAAAAAGGGAAAAAAGAAAAAGCAGAAGAAGGAAAGGAGAATAAAGCATTTCAAGACAAAACATTACAAGATAAAGCATTACAGGAAAATGTTTTTGTATCTTCTGCAAAATCAGACAAATATCATCTGAAGAACTGCCCTTTTGCACAGCGAATAGCGCAGAAAAACAAGTTACTTTTCAAAAATTCCAAGGAAGCTGAGGAAAAGGGCTATAAGCCGTGCGCCTGCACGCTGAAAAAATAAGCAGATAAATAAGTTATAATAGGCACATATAATAAGTTATAAAAAGCAAAAATAAATAAGTCATAAGATATTGAAAATATTAGAGATAGAATACTTATTAAATGAAAGATAAGATTTATTAAATCAGAGATAAGATATTTATTAAAGAGAGGTGCGCTATATGGTGAAGTCACAGCACAAGGAGCAAAGAGTAGCTGTTCTGGTAGATGTTCAAAACATGTATTATTCTGCAAGAAACCTTTACAAGGCAAAAGTCAACTTCAGGGAGCTTCTAAAAGAGGCTACTAAGGGAAGAAAACTTGTGAGAGCAATAGCCTATGTTATAAGCGCTGACGTGAAGGATGAGAAGAATTTTTTTGACGCGCTGCAGAACATCGGTTATGAAGTGAAGGCAAAGGACCTTCAAGTGTTCTATGGCGGGGCAAAAAAAGGCGACTGGGACATTGGCATAGCGATGGACGCAATAGAATTAGCTCCGAAGATTGACACGCTTGTGCTTGTTTCAGGAGATGGAGATTTTCTGCCATTAATGCAACATCTCAAGAGAGCGCTCGGCTGCAGAGTTGAAGTGATGGCTTTTGGTAAATCCTGCTCTTCAAAACTGATGGAAGAAGCAGATTATTTTCTTGATATCGACCAGAGTCCGCAGAGATTCCTTTTGGGGTAAATCTTGGGAGAATGCTGGACAAATTTTCAATAATAGGTTTTTTCTTTTCTTATGCGCATTTCATAATTGGAATGAGACTCAATCCTGTACAACTCAAACACCACTTTGGCAATTGCTGCAACAGAGAATACAAGAACAATCCAGTTCTCATAGGGAATGCCCAATGCAAAAATAGAACTCTGAACCTGGAATTCAAGATTTCTTATTGTGAAAAAGAAGATGGCTGCAAATATTATCAGCAATATAAGAAGAAGCTTGACAGTTCTTTTTCTGTAATAGTACATAAGCCCACCCCTAAAAAACTAAACTCATCTTGTCTATTCTTGAAATTGTATCAAGATAGCGCTCAGGAGCTGTGCTCTTGAGCTGTGAAGCATTAGAAATAATCTCATTTATAAAGTTTCTCAGTTTTTCCTTTACAATCTCCTTATCTTCAATCACTATGCGCACAGTGCCTGTTTCTTTGTCATAGTTGGCTCTTTCTTCAATTTCAATCAGCTTTCTCAACATTGCAGCAACAGCACGGCTGTCAACTTGAAGATTTTCAATAAAGGAATCTTTTTTATTCACATCCTCATAAACAACTTCGAAATTAGCAGTGTTTGTAGAGGGTATGAAATTCCTGACATTCACTCTTTTGATTCTGACAAACATCATCTTCATAAGGCACTCACCAAAATAACAGAATAATCGTAGTTGAATGCATATTTAAGTTTAACTAAAAAATAATTGATATCTCAAGATTTAATTGCTCAGCTCAAGTTTGTTGTTTTTTACAAAAACATATAAATAAAGGAACAAAAACATAGCCGTCATGGAAGATTTCAGAGAGGATTTCAGGGAATTTGCAACACTGAACGTCGGCGATGCTGACTTTTATATTAACAGCGCCTTCAAAAGAGCTAGGGAGAATTCTGAAAAAGTTTTTGTTAAGGAAAAAACAGCAAAGAAAATTCTAGAGAAGAAAAAGAGGCATAAGAAGACTAGATTAAGAAGGGATTATGAGCTGGAGTTAACCAAGAAATTGGAGACTCTGCACATAGAAACAATTGAAAATGCACTCTGCAAAAGTTTTGAAAAAATATCAACCTCCTTTCCAAACCTAGAAAGGCTTACACGATTCTATAAGGAGCTGATTGACTGCACAATTGGCATTGGAGAGGCTAAGAAGGCACTGGCTTCAATCAACTGGTGCCGCAAGAAGCTCTCACAGCTCTCAAGAGTTTACAGAAGAAAGATTAGAAGCAGCAAGGAAATATTTGCGGTAAAACATTACAGGAGAGCGTTTGATGGCAGATGCGCTTCTGTTGTGAAAAGAATAGATAAACATTTGAGATTTTTAAGAGAGGCATCAAAAACAATGAAAGAGTATCCGCTGCTTAAGGATATGTTTACTGTAGCAATCGCCGGCTTTCCAAATGTGGGAAAAAGCACACTGCTTTCAAAAATAACTGATGCAAGGCCGGAGATAGCAGCTTACCCGTTTACAACAAAATCAATAATGCTCGGCTATACAAACTCCCAGATTTTCAGGGGAGCAGACAAGGACATTCAAGTGATAGACACTCCAGGAACATTGAGCAGGGAAGACAAGATGAATGCTATGGAAAGGCAGGCATATCTTGCAATGAAGTATGCTGCAAATACAATAATCTATGTTTTTGACCCGGATGAAAGCTCTTCTTTGGAAAAGCAGGAGCAGCTGTTTGAAATTATAAATCGTATGGGAAAGCATCTTATTACATATATAAGCAAAACAGATTTGAAAACAGAAAAAATAATCAGGAACGCACAACTTATAGAAAAAAAATATAATGCAATAAAGGATTCTGAAGAGCTTAAGGAAATTATCACAAGAGAAGCTCAAGGTTTCTATAGAGAAAAAATGCATAAGAAATCAGAATATTGATTATTCTTTTAATCATTCTTCTAAAAAACTTGTAATAAAAGGAAGAAAAAATCTCAGTATAAAAAATGTAATTTTTTTAAAAAAAAATATGGTGCTGGTAAGCATGGATAAGATGAGAATAATAGCTTAAGAAATGATGGCTAAGAAAAAAATAATTATAATTCGTAGCTAAGGAAGAACAAAAAAAGAAACAAATAAACTGCAAAGCCCTGAAATGGCTAAACCGTCATAAAAAAAAGAAATACTAAGAAAAAAATTATAAAAAACATCTGCCTGCACAAAAAATAACAATCAAAAGGCAATTCATCTACACACAAAAAATGTGAAGAATTCTTATCTATGACAATTAATAATGCGTAAGCCTCTTGTTTCTCTGCGTTCTCAATTTCTCTCTTATCAGGTCAATCTTACTGCTGCATCTAGGACATAGCATTATTACATTAGAGATGTCTTCAGCGCCCCCTCTTGAGGGCGGTACCAGATGGAAGAAGTGGCATTCTTTCAGCTTCATGGGCTGCTTGCACCATTTACAGATGAAAATCGGTTTTGAGACTGTTCCGCAAGAATCGCATTTGAAAGCATAATTCTCAATGAAGTCGAGAATCAATGATCTCTTAATTGGCTTGCTCATAAAAGATAAATAATAAGAACTGATTTAAATCTTTTTTCAAAAAAGTTCAAAAAGAGTTCAAAAAAAGAATTAAACATATATTATAAAAGCATTAAACAAAAGAATTTAAGCAATCTTTGTTATTTTGATTTGACAAGGGCACGGCAGCTTATAAGACGCTTCTTTTAGCGCTTTCTTTGCTACTTGAATATCAGGCTCATCAACATGCACTTCAAAGAGCTCTTTTCCCTTTCTTCTGATCTGTGCAGCAACACCAACGGGTTTTCCATAAGGCATTGACATTCCAGTGCTTGTTCTATCAGCGCCAGCGCCAGATGCAAATGCTTTTTGTCTTAGAACATGATGCGGATAAATCTTTATTTTAAGAGAGAAGCCTGTCTTTCCAAGCTTGGTTTCCAAAATTCTGTTGCTTATCTGCCTTGCTGACTCAATGGCTTCCTGTCTTATCTGAAGTATAGTTTTTGAATGCAGAGTCAATTTGTAATGGAATTTCTTCTTAGGATCGCCCATGTCAAATCTGACAATCTTGATATTAGGGTCCATCCTGACATAGGATTTCTTCCTGAATTTAGAGATTCTTGTATACGGTCTCTTTACCCGTCTGTATGAACATGCGTTTCTTAATTTTGCCATGAGAAGCGTGGAAATGGCATTTATTTTTAAAGCTTTCGAATTGGGACGTTTACAGAAAATGTTTTTCATAACTTAACCCTATTTGACAAAACTTTTGATTAAATTTGCAACTGTTTTTCAAACTGTTCTAAAACTGTTTTTGATAATCTGTGAAAATTATGTTGCTTATGACTCTATTTTCCCTCAAAATTTAGAGATTCAACGTTGCAAAGTTTATATCTTCGGGTTAAAGGCAGAATTTTTTAGTGATTAGTTTTAGCGATTAGAATTGCCCTCTTCGTTGGAAGTATCGGAAGTTTTTTATATGAAATGCTGATTTGAACAAAAAGAAATAGGAAAAAAATATTAATCATATATTAATTACCGATTTAATTAAAGAGGAAAAATGCCTGCTAAAAAAACTAGCAAGGAAAGCTTACAGAAAGCAGAGAAAAAACCAAAAAGGGAAAAACAGATTAAGCCAGACAGTAAGTCAGACGGCTATGAGCTAATAATAACTGAAAAACCGAAAGTTGCGCTTAAGATTGCAAATGCGCTTGCTGACGACAAAGTGAACAAAGACTCAGAAAAGGGAGCACCCTACTATGAAATCACTCATAAAAACAGGAAGATATTCGTTGGATGCGCAGTCGGTCATCTATTCGGGCTGATGGAAAAAGGCGGCAACAAATGGAAATATCCTGTTTTTGATGTGGAGTGGGTTCCTTTGTCAAAGATGAGCAAGAGCAGCTCTTTCTCAAAAAAATATCTTGATGTCCTGAAAAAGATTTCAGCAAATGCAAATGCTTTCACTGTCGCAACAGACTATGATGTTGAGGGAGAAGTTATTGGGCTGAATGTATTAAGATTCGCATGCAAGCAGCAGGACGGCTCGAGGATGAAGTTTTCTGCACTGACAAAACCAGATTTGGTCAACGCCTATGAAAACAAAATGCCTACAATAGACTGGGGGCAGGCAGAAGCCGGGCTACTGAGACATGAGATGGACTATTATTACGGAATAAACATCTCAAGAGCATTGACTTCTGCCATGAAAACAGCAGGCACATTCATGGTGCTCAGCAGCGGAAGGGTGCAGGGCCCGACGCTCAAAATAATCGTGGACAGGGAAGAGGAGATAAAAAGCTTTGTTGCAAAAAAATACTGGCAGATAAGGCTTCTGGGCAAAGCAGAAAGCGACGAAATAGAGGCGTGGCACAAGAAAAACAAATTCTGGGAAAAGAAAGAAGCTGATGACATAATGGAAAAAACTTCTGAAAGAAAATGCTTTGTCAAAAATGTTCAGAGGGAAGAAGTGAAAAAGTTTGCACCAAATCCCTTTGACCTGACAACGCTGCAGATGGAAACATACCGCTGTTTCAGGATAAACCCGAAAAGATGCCTTGAAATTGCACAATCGCTATACACCGACGGGCTGATATCATACCCAAGAACATCCTCGCAGCAGCTGCCGTTCGGAATAGGTTTTGTAAGTATAATGAAGAGCTTGTACGCAAACGACGCCTATGTTGAGAAAATAAAAGAACTTACGCTTATGCTTTCTGGACATTCAAGAATCTTAAGCAAGGAGGAACTCTTCAGGACAGTTGAAACTGTAAAGCTTGTTCCAAACAATGGAAGCAAGACAGATCCTGCGCATCCAGCAATCTATCCTACAGGCATAACTCCCAAAAAACTAAGCGAGGAGGAAAGGAAGATATATGATTTGATTGTCAAGAGATTCATTGCAACATTTGGAAAGGCGGCAGTGAAAGAAAAAGTTGTGGTGGAGCTGAGTGTAGAAGATGAAATGTTTGTTGCAAACGGCATGACAACCCTGGAAAGAGCATGGTATTCATTGTATGAGCCATATGCAATCTCAAAAGAGGTTGAGGTGCCCCGTGTTGAAATTGGAGACGAGATAAAGGTAAAGTCAATCGAAGAATTGGAAAAAGAGACCCAGCCGCCAAAGAGATACTCTCCTGCTTCTCTTGTAAAAGAACTTGCAAACAAGAATCTGGGCACAAAGGCTACCAGAGCACAGATAATAGACACGCTCTTCAGAAGAGGTTATGTGAAGGGACAATTGATAGAAGCCACAGAGCTTGGAATCCAGACTGAAAAGATACTTGAAAAGTACTGCCCGGAAATAGTTGACGAAGAGCTGACAAGGCATTTTGAGATAGAATCAGACATGGTCATGGAAAAAAAGAAGAAAAGGGAAGAAGTGCTTGAAGAGGCAAAAAAAGTTCTTCTGAAAGTGCTCGAGAAATTCACCAAAAAAGAGAGAGAAGTGGGAAAGGATTTGAAGAGCGCCTACAAGGAAACGAGACACACTGCAAGCTTCATAGGAGAATGCCCAGTATGCAAAAAGGGTTCTCTTAAGATAATTACTTCAAAAAAGACAAGAAAGCGATTCATAGCTTGTGACAGATATCCAGAATGCAAAACAACATTCGGAATCCCGCAGAGCGGCGGAATAAAGCCGATTGCTGAAAAATGCGAGAAGTGCGGAAGCCCCATGGTAGTGATACTCTACAAGGGAAAGAAGCCCTGGAAATTCTGTATAAATCCAAACTGCCCTTCAAAGGAAGAATACAAGAAGAAGAAAATGGAAAACAGTGCTAATAATAACAGCAATAGCGATAAAGATAATGCAAAATAGAATAAAAAATATAATTGAAAAATATAGAAAAGAAAAAAATAACTGATAAAAAATATAAGCAAAAACTATTAAAAAAAATAATATCAGCTTAGAAAAATAATATTTTAGTTGAAAATTATGACTAAAAATTATTATTAAGATAATAAAAACAATAAAACTAATTAAAAAAAATAGTGTGATAAAATAACAAAATAATTGAAATGAATAACATATAAAAATCATTAAAACAAAAAAATGAGGAAAACAAGAATAAAGAATGCTGCTATAATATTATTAATTTCAATTTTGTTAATTTCAGTTCTTTTGTTTCTATATCTAACGTCATCTCTTCCTACAGCACACATGAAACTGCTGGCAGTTGCTGAGACAGAAAACGGCTATGAGGGAAGTGTTGCAGACCTCTATCTCACTATAAAGCCTGGCAGCGGCAGGGTTTTTGTTGAAACATTCCCGCTGATGAAGCTTGATACGCAGATATCCACAAGATTCGCAAAAGAGATTGCGTGCAGTGAAGCAGAAATATCTTGTTCAAACTATGACTTTTTTTACACCATAAAGGCTGATTCTGCAATAATCGGCGGCCCGAGTGCAAGCGCTGCAGTCTCAGCAATAACATATGCAGAACTCAAACACCTGAAAATTGACGAGAAGAAAACAGTTACTGGCACAATAAATTCTGGCGGCATAATAGGAAGTGTCGGCGGAATAAAGGCAAAGATTGAAGCAGCTGCAGATGCGGGAATAAAGACGGTGTTCATTCCAGAAGGAGAAAATATAATGGTGCAAATAAACGATACAAAAAATGTCAGCATTCAGGAATATGCTAAGGAATCAGGTATAGAAGTTCTGGAAATCTCAGATCTTAACGAAGTGATTTACGGGCTCACAGGGAAAAAACTGAGGGAATTTCAGGGCGAAATAAAGATTGACCCTTCCTATTCAAAAATAATGGAAAACATATCACAAGAGCTTTGCGCAAGAAGCCAGAAACTGCTAAAGGAAGTTTATGAGCGAAAAGAGCAATTAAATAGAGTGGATAATAATCTGACAAAAATAAAAGGATATTTTAAGGATTATGAAAACGCCAAAAACCTCACACTTAAAGCAGAGTCTGAAATGAAAAATGCAAACTTCTACTCTGCAGCAAGCTACTGCTATGGCGCAAATGTCAAATTAAGATTCTTGGACAAGCTTGCTGAAAAGATGAATTATTCTGAAATGTGTTCTTATGCTGATGACATAAAAAAACAGCTCAAAGATTCTTATGCAACATCGGACAAGAATTATCAGACAATAACAGGATTGCAGGCGTATGTCATTGTGAATTCAAGATTGGAGGAAGCACAAAAATATTACAATGATGCGATTAAGGAAATAGCCTCTGAGAATATGGAAAGCGCTGTATATGATTTGGCATATGCAGAAGAGAGAATCGTAAGCTCAGAACTTTGGAAGGAATTCTTCAAAATGCCTGGCAAGAAGTTCAATTTCAATGAGGAAAACATGAAAGAATTGTGCCTGAACAAGATTGCAGAAGCAGAAGAGCGCTATCAATACGCCGCACTATTCTTAAAGATTCCTTTATCGAGCGCAAGTGAAAAAATAGAAGATGCAATTAGTGATTCGAAGGAGAAGAAATATGAAACCTGCTTTGACAAGGCAAGCAGGGCAAAGGCAGAAGCAGAGATAATCATGGGCGTTTCTGAAGTTGAATTGAATCAGACAAAAAAAATATTAGAAAAAAGATTAGAAATTACAAAGCAGAGAATACTCATGCAGGGCTCAAAAGGGATGTTTCCAATAGCCGGCTTCAGCTACTATGAATATGCAAATTCCTTAAAGGATTCTGACATTGCTTCTGCATTTATATATTCCGGCTATGCGCTTGAATTAAGCAATATAGACATATATTTCCAGAAAACAAATCTGCTATTCCACTTCTATAAAATTTATGCAGGAATCACCATGGTGTTTATTTCAGGGCTTGCCATTGGAATGCTTCTTGCAATTTACATCAAAAAGAAAATTGAGTATGAAGAATATTTAAAAAAAGAGATTGTGACAAAAGAAATTCTAAGCGAAATGCGCAAAAAAATCGCGTCCAAAAAAAGAAAAAATAAAATCAATAAATATATTAGAAAAAGAAAATAATGATATAGATACATGTCATAGCTGAAATATTTATTTCTAATTTACAAAAAAAGGCATTTAGAGAAATCTCTAGAACATAATCTACAACAAAGAAAACATTGATAAAAACCCATGCAAGCAACCCGAAGGCTGCTTGCTTGGGAAAAAGAGGTGATAGATTATAATTTTATTAACTGAACATAATCATTTTCTACTTTAGAGTGAAACAAACTACTATTTAAACTTTTCTATTCTTTAGTATATAAAAGTAGTAACAAACTACCTGCATTGGAAGATATCCGGATTAGGTGAATTACAAGTTTAAATTATTTTTGCTTGCAATAATCTCTGAAAAAATCAAAAAGAGTTGGCAAAAGGAAAAAAATTATAAAGAATGTTGTTAGAAGATAATTGAAATGAGCCTGTGTGAAGTGTGCAGAAAGGAAAAAAGCGCTGTGAAATTCAGGTATTCTCCAGCTATGTGTCCTGAATGCTTTAGCAGAGTCTTTGAAAAGAGGATAAAGAAGCAGCTGAGAAAGGAGAAAATAGTCAAGAATCTCAATCTCAGTGCTAAAAAAAAAGCCTCAAATAGAATTCTTCTAATAGATAATGAGAGCCTAAAATCCAAGGTTGACCTGTTTGTCATAAAAAAAATCATAAGAAATCCAAAAATAGCAATCATTGAAAAAAAATCAAAGGTAGCATATGAAAGCATTTTTGAAAACAGGGAATTATTAAAGTTTATAGCAAAAAATAAAATTAATGTCATAATAATACCGTGGAGTTGTGAAGATGAGATAAAATATTTCTTAATGGAAACATTTGCAGGCAAAAGGCCCGAATATTTAGGATTCTCTATAAAGAAATGTAATTCAATTTTTGTAAAACTTTTGAGAAATGAGATTGAAAAGGAAATAGAGCTCTATGCGAAATTTAAGAAATTGCGAATCAGTAAGATTGATAAGGAAAAAACAGAAAAAAATGAAAAAAATTTTGAAAAAACCCTAATTAAAGAGATTGACAAGCTGGAAAAGAGATATCCTGGAACAAAATTCGCGTTTTTGAAGAGCATTGACTGGATGCATGGGAACATATGAGTGAATAGGGCTACAAATAAGTGCAAATAAGGAATCCAGAAGATTTTCGGAATTTCCTGGTTAATATAAATAAATAAGGTAAAAGTAATAATAAGGTATGAATTTATCAAACAATTTGAATTCTAAAAATTACAAAAAGCACAGAATGAAGATTCCTTTTTTCATAATTATTCTCATTCTGGTTCCGATTGTTGTGAATGAAGCGGAAAACTTGAACAATGGAAAAGGCATTATCAATAAAATAAAAGATGTAAATAAAATCACCACAAGAGGTGTTGAAGAATTTGCAGAAGATTCTGGAAATATAGAGATATTTTTCTGCCCAAGGGAAATGTGCCCCGAAAGGCTCAAGGAACTTATTGAAAGTTCTTCGATTATTAAGTGCGCATTCTACACTGTAGATGATGTCTTTCTCGAACTGCTTATCAACAAAAGTTCATCTGCTGAGGTCAATATTGCATTGGATGAAAAAATGTTTGATAAGATGAAAAATGAAATAAAAGAAACGTTGATAGCCAGAAAAATTATCAGGGCAGTTCCCTCAAAGGGGATAATGCACAACAAATTCTGCATATTTGAAAATAAGATTGTGCTGACCGGTTCTTACAATCCCACAGAAATGGATTCTTACTACAACAATAACAATGTTGCAATAATCAAATCAAAAATATTGTCAGATAATTATGAGAAAAAGTTTCAGGAGCTTTGGCTAAGAGCAGAAATTGAAAATGAAAAGCTCAATGAAAATACTCGCATATCGGATTTTAGAAAAGCAATCATCATGAACAAAACTTTAGTGAAAAATTATTTCTGCCCTGAAGATGATTGCAGAGAGAGAGTGATTGAAGAATTAGAAAAAACGAGAGAAAACATTGTTTTTATGACATTCAGCTTCACTGATGCAAAAATCTCAGAAGTTCTTGCGCAAAAATCAGGACAGAATATTAAGGTGAAAGGAATTTTTGAGAAAAAACAGATTTCAAACTATTCAGAGTTTGAATATCTAAAGGCAAATGGTATAGAAGTAAAAGCAGACAATAATCCTTACACCATGCACCATAAGGTGTTCATAATAGACAATGAAACTGTGATAACAGGGAGCTTCAATCCTACTGAAAATGCAAACTTCAGGAATGATGAAAATATGCTTATAATAAATGATAGGAAGATTGCAGAGAGATATCTTGAAGAATTTGACTATGTCTGGAATGGAAGAGGTATTTTGTCAAAATCAGATTGGACAAAAGAAGATTTTGAAAATTCTTGCTCAAAAGCTGATTCCATCATTATTTCTGAAGTATATTATGATGCAAAAGGAAAGGATGCCGAAGAGGAATTCGTTGAACTCTACAATCCTACAGATGAGGAAATAACTCTTGATTACATTTTTCTTGAAAACAACAAGAGCAAAATGAGGCTAAATGGGAAAATTGAGCCAGAATCTGCAGTTGCAATAAAACCAAAATTTCCACTCAGCAATAAGCAGGGCATACTGTTCGTAATAAATGATTCTGAAATCCTGGATTTCGTTTCTTGGAATTCACCATGGAATCTTTCTGCGGAAAAAGGAAAATCCCTACAAAGAAATTCCTTTGAGAGAAAAGGATGTGCTGATGACTGGAATATCGGATTACCTACTCGTGAAAATATTTAAGATTATAAAAACTGATAAAATTGATTGCAAAAATTTAAATACTCAATTTTCAAAGAATATTTGAAAGAATGAACGAAGAAAACAAGAAGAAGATCAAGGACTTTATTAAAGACGGAAAAGAGAAAGTTCTATTGTTAGAACATAATGATACGATAAATACTTTGTTTGAATGGAGCAGGATAGCAAACCCCATAAGGTCACTTTTTAATTATGCAGTGATTGGAATCTGCAAGTATCTTCCTTTTGGAATCAAGGTTCACATTCTAAGATTATTGAGCATAAAAATAGGAAAGAACGTTGGCATTGCAATTGGCACAGAATTTGACCCCTTATATCCCCAGTTAATTTCTATAAAAAACAATGCATTGATAGGCTGGAACGTTAACATGCTCTGCCATGAATTTACAGAAAAAACATATACGCCTGGGCAGAATAACTGTTGGAAAGAATTCTTTGATAGGAGCATTCAGCACAATACGCTCTGGCGTTGAGATAGGAGACAACTGTGTTGTTGCAATGAACAGCTTTGTTGATAGAGACATCCCAGATTTTGAGATGTGGGGCGGAGTCCCTGCAAAAAAGATTAGGAAACTGAGTAAACTCATATAAAATATAAGGGGAAACTCACATAAAATATAAAGTTAAAATAATTAGAAAAAATATTGGATATTTCTCTTTTATTTTATCATA
>Ga0172364_10000338_pt1 | contig 32789 bp, 25 predicted proteins | sample LakKivSesite10cm_FD_114545 | JGI IMG/M metagenome (GOLD analysis project Ga0172364, IMG submission 114545) | Sediment microbial communities from Lake Kivu, Rwanda - Sediment site 10cm | ecosystem: Environmental > Aquatic > Freshwater > Lake > Sediment | place: Rwanda: Western Province, Lake...
CTGACGGCATTTTATCTCCCGCTCAATAACTGGGCGCTTCAGGGAATGGAGGTCGGTGCGCTCACACTTCTCATAAGCATCGCAGTTCTGGAGGTTTTAAACAATCTGAAAACCGGCGGTCGCTCTCTCCTCCCCTTTTTGCTTCTTGGTCTTGCCTCTCTCATCAGGATTGACCTTTTTGTCCCCTTTGTGGTTGTCCTTTTATTCCTCATCATCTGCGACCCAGAAAACAGGAGATATAACCTCATCGCGGGACTCACCATCCTTTTGATTTCCGCTATTTCTCAAACCCTCTTCAGATTATTCTATTACGGCGACTGGCTTCCCAACACTTACTATCTGAAGATTTCAGGTGTGCCGCTCCACTTGAGGTTGGAGAGGGGATTGGTGGTGCTTGCGCTGTTTATCTGGAAGATGAACTGGGTTTTTTTTCTGATTGCCTTCCTGCCGCTCATCCTGCGCAAAAACAAGACTTTGCTCCTGCCGACAGTGCTCATCTTGACCCAGATGGCTTACAGTGTCTGTGTTGGCGGCGACTCGTGGGAATGGTGGGGCGGGTGCAACAGGTTCATCTCCATCATCATGCCTCTATTCTTCATACTTTTTGCCTGCGGGACTCGCTACATGACGGAAATCATAAGCGGGGGAATGGGATGGAGAAAACCAAACATCCTTTTTGCAGTTCTCATCCTCGGTGCGCTTGTGAATTTCAACGCCATCAGCGGACCGTCAGCGCTGGCGGAGTGGCTGCTCATCAAAAAACCGCTCCATGTTGAGGACAATCAGGAAAAAGTTCGTGAGGCGCTCCTTTTAAAACGCATCACGCGCAAAGAGGCACGAATTGCCGTGACGTGGGGCGGCATACCAATTTATTTCTCCGAGAGGCATGGTGTGGACATCCCCGGCAAAAATGACCGCATAATTGCCCGGCAAAAAATGCGACCAATAAATGGCATCCGCGAATTCAACCCCGGTCATCTGAAGAGGAATTACGCATATTCCATCGGACATTTGCGCCCGGATGTGGTTGCAGAACTTGGACGCGCACCCGAAGAGGCGGAACCATTCCTGAAACAGTATTACGAAAAAATTGCTCTCGAGGGATTTTCTTTTTATTTCCTGAAAGGCTCGCAAAACATCACATTTATACCACAACAGGAGACATCCGCGCCATGAGGAAACTCCTGCTCATTTCATACGACTTCCCGCCTGCAATCATCGGCGTCCGGCGTATCCTGAAATGGATTCATTACCTGCCTGAATCCGGCTGGGAGTGCGCCGTTCTGACCGTCAAACCTGTCCGCACGGCGCGCCGTGACCCATACCCTCTTCAAGAACTGAAGGAACGCGGAGTCCCCATTTTCCGAAGCGGCTCCCTCGACCCTTATCGTCTTGCGGAGATTTTTTCCCCCCGTAGGGAAGGCGATAAAAAAGCCAGAACCCATGCAACCGGCAAGTCAAAATCGCTTATGAATTTCCTTCGCCGTTGGGTCTTTATGCCGGACGACCGCTGTGGGTGGATTCCTTCTGCAGTAGCAAGGGGTTTCCGTCTCATCCGCCGTCTCAAACCCGATGCAATTCTCACAACGTCATATCCTCACTCGGCGCACGTGACAGGGCTTTCCCTGAAATTACTTACCAGTGTTCCATGGGTGGCAGACTTCCGCGATGCCTGGACGCAAAATGACGAATTCTTCCGTCCGCCTACACCCCTGCACGCATTTCTCCAGCACACCCTTGAAAAATGGGTGGCTCGGCGCTGTGACCTCCTGCTCGCCGTGTCCGAGCCAATCTCCGCACATTTCCGCAGTTTGCTCGGCGGCTCGGGACAAAAAGTCCACACACTGACAAACGGCTATGATGATGCCGATTTTGCCGGTCTGACATCCCATCCATCTGAAAAATTTTCGCTTGTTTACACCGGCTCCCTCTTCGGCGAAAGAACACCCACCACCTTCATACGGGCGCTGAATGTCCTTCTTGCCGAACACCCCGAGTGGCGGGCTGACTTTGATGTAAGGTTTTTCTCCGCCCTCGATGACCCCACCATCATGGAAATTCGGCAGGCACATCTTGAGGATGTGATTCACGTGGAGGGACTGTGTTCCTATCGTGAAAGTCTCCAGCGGCAGATGGACGCCGCCGTACTTTTACTCTTCATTGCGCCGGCTCCAAATGCCGATGTAATGATGACGCAGAAGGTGTTTGAATACCTCAGGAGCGGACACCATATCCTTGCGATGATACCAGAAGGTGCATGCCGAAGCCTTCTTCAGCAATTTGAGGGCGTGGAAATTGTCCATCCTGCAGATGTTGAGGGAATTAAATCGCGCATGAGTGACCTCTACCTGAAATGGAAATCGGGACAACTGAGTGTCCCGATGCGAAAAGGGATTGAACAATACGACCGCCGCAATCTGACGGCTCAACTGGCGTCACTTCTTGATGAAATCAGTTCATGATGAAATCCCAAGGCGGTGGCGCATCTCATCGCCGGAGATGCCTCCCTGAGATTTCAGGTTGGAGCGTGCTCGGGCAATAATATCCAGAAATTTGGGATGGGTGCTCAGTGTAGCGGTTTCCATATCGGCATTCTCGATAGATATCAACGCAGCTACCGGCTTCCCTTTCACGGTCAAAATGACAGGTTCTCTATCCACCTCACGGGCATAATCCATAAGCGGCGCTTTTGCCTTTGACATATCGAGTGTCTTCATAAATTAATCACCTCTTTTCCGATGCGGACCTGATTCCGTTGCTTGATTCCTACTGCGAGAATATAAACCACTGGCTTGGGTTCTTCCTCTACATCGTAATAGATCCGCAAATTTCCTATGCGAAGTTCCCATGGAGCAATCGGATTAGGTCACATTGGCTTACGGTTCCTTGTTTCAACAGTGGGTTGATGTTTCAACTTCTTGTCAATTTTATCAAGGACAATAGATCTCTGTCTGGTTGTCAACAATCGTAAATGTTTTTCTACATCAGGGGAGAATAAGATGCTGTAAGCCAAAAATTCATAACCTCATTAATTGTTCTATTATTCTCATCTACCATTATATGTTTAGTCGTCAACAAATATGTGTCTTGCAGAGATTCATCAGCTTAAATCTTGACGAGGTGTGGGTAGATTGTCTTAATAAAAATGGTTAAGCCTCTTTTGAGATTGCCTGCTCACGACCTATCAGAGTATCCGGGTCGTTGGCGGCAATCCTGCCTGACTGCAAAATGACTCCAGCGAGAACCATGATTGACATGCCCAGAGATGCAAACCAGGGCCAACCAATCACAAGGTTTCTCTTTACTTCCGCCCCGTCCACAATCTCTGTATATTTGAACAGATTCAGGAAAAAGATGAACGCCACGAAGGGAATCATCTTGAGAATGAGTCCAGGACTATCCTCACCAAAGAACATGGCGGCTAAAACAAAAAGCCCTGCCGTCAGAACAATCAGGGTGGAAAGCGCCCAGCCGGTATGCTGGGCAACCGCAAGAACGCTCATTATGCTGAGAGCCGCCGCCCATGGAAGCGCCCGTGAACCACGGCGAAGACGTGGTATTAATGCCAGCAGGAATGTCCCAAGGATGCCACCCGCCGTCAATCCCACAATGCCCAGAGCCAGTTCGATAATCAATCCCTTTCCCTGCCAAACCTCCCAGAATCCCGATGCCATTCCGCTCAGGGCGATGCCCCACAGGCAGACAAAAAATCGGCTCAGGCGAATGTTTGCCTTCTCACTGCCCTTGAGCCTTCCAGCAATCCTCAGCGCTGTTATACACTGCTCTGCAAGAGCGGAGAGAATACCCTCAAGGGAAGATATGGCGGCGGCTAAAATGCCGGCAAGAATGATTCCACCGAATATGTAATTCACCCTGTATTTAATGAATACTGGAAGAACATTATTCCCCCAATCACTGATGGGCTGAAGCTCTTTGGGTCCAACGTTGGGGATGTTCGCCTTCTGGTAAAAAAACCAAAGACCCACTCCCACAAAAAGGCAAATTATCATGACAATCTGGCTGATACTGCTCCAGATAATCGCCTTGCGTGCATCAGATACGTTTTTACAGCAGAAGGCCCTCTGCACCATCAGCTGGTCAGTCCCATATGAGCCAAGACTCCCCAGTGAAGAGGCAATCACCGCCGCCCAGAAGGTGTAATTCGCCCTGAGGTCAAAATCCCAGTTGAGCCAGTGAAATTTGCCCGCCGCATAGGCGGTGCTTACCAGTGTGCCAATTGCTACACCATGTTTCCCTAATTCTATTACCACAACCGCGAGTGTTAAAAGTGCGGAAAACACAAAGATAAGGAATTGTATCGCATTGGTCCAGATAACTGTAACAATGCCCCCCATGAATGTCCACAGGATAGCAAAAGCACCGACTAACCAGATAGCCCAGTGTATAGACAGTCCGGTCATCACCTGGACAATCATGCCGGTGAGAAGGACGCGGGTGCCCTGCCCGAGAGCTCCTCCCAGCATGAAGAGAAAACTGGTCATCTTGCGTGCCCGCTGTCCCAGCTTGTTTCCTATGTATTCATACGGGCTATAAATTTCCTGCTCATAATAAGCCGGCACGAAGAGATAACCCACCAGAACGCGACCAATGATGGTTCCAATGCCGAGCACCATGTATGCCATGTCGCCAGTGGCAGTCCAGAGAAATGCGGGAACAGCAACCATGGTCATGGCGCTGATTTCAGTGGCGATGATGGAACCCGAAACCGCAGGCCATGGCAGTTTGCGACCTCCGAGAAAGAAGTCCCGGATTGTCGCCTGCCTGCCCGACATGTAATGTCCGAACCATGTGGTGAACACAATATAAAGAGCCACGATACCCCAGCTTATCAGATTAAACTGGCTTTTAAGTTCCACGGCGCCCTGCGCCACAGTCGTTGCATCCATTTCTCACCCCTTGGTAAAAAAATTCAAACAAGAAATGAAACAATATCCCCAAAGTTTAAATGTCAATAATTTTATAACAAAATTTTTTCGCATACAGATTGTTATAGTTGACAGAGAACATTACTGGATAAAATATTATATCTATCAAAAAAAGAACTGGGGCGATTTCGTCATCATGGATATTCCAGTGCCGGTTTTATGGATTGTGTCAGGCACTCTTGCATTCCTGGGAAGCTGGATTATTATAGTTAACTACATCTGTGCGATTCGGTGGTATGTACGGCGGAAGCATAGTTCAATGATACCCTTACTGGGTGGCGTGCTTTTTGCCCTTGGCATGTTACATTGTCCAATGCCAGAAATTAAAAGGCTGGCATGGCTACCACTCGTTTTCGATTTGGGATGTCTTTATACACTGCTGAATTTTATTTATGCAGTCTTCGTGCTGAAGCTCTTCAAAAAATAATCTTATATTTTTATCCACGAATCCGCCTGAGGCGGACACCAATTTTCACGAATTAATGAAAATAAATATTCATGTAGATTCGGGGATGTAATACACCTTATCTATAAAGGTCAAGGTCGTCCTGCTCATAGGGGATAGGGGCGAATGCGGGGTAAGCCTCAATGCCACGACTGCCAACGCCTCCTGCAATCTCAAGCGGGAAGGGTCGCTCACCCTTTTTGCCTTCCATTTCCCTCTGGCTGACATTAGACCGGCGTATTTCGTCAAGGCGGATGCGCAGAAGGTTGCGCTGTTCCGCTGTGATGCTGACTTCATGGGCGAGCCCCTCGCCTGAAAGGTGATAAAGAACTGGACCATCCTTGATTGCCACAATCCCCTCTTCGGTTATCTCACCATTTCCCCTGCGACCATCAAGATAGGAAGGTTCAAGGTTGAGACCTGTGTGGAAACGCAGTTCAGGATAGCTCTGGAGTTCAGCCTTTGTAATCTTGAAATCGTAAATGGCATCGAGCGTGAGCTTATCAATATCCCTCCGCGCCTTCTTGACGATTGGGGAATCAGGGAATTCTGCAATAAGGCGACTCAGTCGTTCAATCTTTAACCGGGAATCAAGCGTCTCAGAGACAAGTATATACAGTTTTCGGGCAAGGCGGTCGTTCAACTTTTTCAGATATCCGTCAGAATAAGTTCCTGCGCTTCTGGCATAATAGAGTGCCTGCTCATACTGCCCGCGTCTCTCATAAAGGCGCACCAGCTTTTTTCTCATCTCAAGTGTTATCGGGTCTTCAGGAAAGTCGCGAATGTAAGATGCAGTGGCATTGATTAGCTCATCACTCCGGACAGGTTCAGAAAAGAAGCAACTGATACCACGCATAGTTACATCAAGGACAAAAAAGACGCCAAGGTTCTGGGCGGCGCTCTGTGGGGCTTGCGCAAGTCCGCTTGACACTAAATATAACTGGTCATCCGTCGTGCGCTCCCCGAATAGAATATACCTGCGGATTTCAGCGGAATGCTCCCCTTCCGCCCTGCGAACGCCAAGGGTATTGTTAAATTCCGGACTTGCAAGAACCTCAGAGGCAGAGATTGCGGCATTTGTGCCGGCATAAAACGTGGAGAGACGCCTCACCTCCTTCAAAAACTGTCCCCTGTCTTTATTGAAGGAAAAATATAATGCCATCGCATACTCTACATCATCCGCATAATTCGAGCCGGGATATTTCCTGAGAAAGGAAGACGAGGCGAGGAGGAGTGAGGGTGCATCTCCTGCGGAAAGGGCATTTACAATCGCATCATATCCCTTTCTTTCCTCATCTGAACTGAAGAAATCCTCCCCCGCTAAGACGGACATCGAGGAGATCCTCTCACGGTTTTGCCTTACAATCTCACTCTCAAGACGATTTATCTCCTCCTGCACCCCTTTGTGAGCAGGTCGGAGGGCAAGGGCATTCTTGTAATGATACAGGGCACGCTCATAATCCCCTTTTCTTGCGTAAAGACGTCCAAATGAGCGTTGTTGCTCAAAAATCTGCTCTAACCTCTTTTCTTCAAGTCTCTTTACGGTTCCCACCATGCCCGCAAATTCGGGGTCTTGGGGATATTTTTCATGGAATTGATTTAAAAGTGCGAGACTCTTACGTTCCTGCGGGGTGGCGCATGATGCCCTGACAAGACCATATACAAGGTCAATGGGGAGTTGGGCAAGGGGCTGTATCTGCCCCTCAAGAAGACTGGTGCCCGCCGCCGATGTATGGTTTAAACCGCTTGCGAAATTGTTATATCTGTTCTCCCGCAGGAGTCTCTTTGCTGTTCTCATCTCATCAGAGGAAATATTGTCCCTGACACGCTCTTTCAAAAATCTGTTACTTGATACCCTTCCAACCTCATTCTGCCAGAAAAGATATCTATCCCTGTCTCCAAGATGTGATGAGTATAGATACAGGAGGTCCGCATCAAGCCAGATAGAATCTCCACCGGTGACAATCTTCCCCCTGTCTATATAAAGATGCCAGATGGCACTCTGGTTCCCTGCGAGTGACTCCCTCATCGCATGATTGAGAAGGGAAACAGTGTTGGACGAGAGGGCATCGGTGAATACTTCGGATGACTCGGCTCTGACAGGAAATGGGAACCTGAAGGAAGTAAAAGCGAGAATAAGGACAATAATGATTTTATGTTTGACAGTCATCTGTCACTTGGAGTAAAAAATTCTCGTAATTATGGTTTGATTCTCAATATGTTCCGAATAAAATACAATTTGAAACACGAATAAAAAATCAACGGAATTAATATCACATTTTAAATGCCACCTTCAATTGCATTTAATTCATCATTCAAAAAAAGTATTGACTTTAAACAATATTGAAGATAAGAAAAGTTTAGCTTTTTCATTAAATACTAAAATCATGAATTGGGTTAAAGGTAGAAGAACAGACGCACCATATCACCCGCCGGAAGAGGACGTGTGTTAAATGGCTGTTGTGAAAAAATGTGTAGGCATTGATTTTGGGAACGATTCCATCAAGGTGGCTGAGTTGGTCTGTGAAAAGAACACGGTGCGTCTTTTAAAAGCGGCTTATGCCAATCTGGAAATCCCGCCGGACGCCTCACGGGCTGACCGCAACAAGATGATTGTAAATGTCCTCAGGGGACTTTTGAGAAGTAACAGGATTAATACAAAAGACGCAGTATTTTGCGTCCCGGGACAGATGGTCTTTGTCCGCCATTTCCGCCTCCCCAAAACCACTGAGGAAAGACTTTCAAGAATCATAAATTATGAAGCCCGCCAGCAAATACCCTTCCCCATTGAAAAAACCATGCTGGAATACCAGATTTCTGAAATGAAAGGTGAAATGGAGGTTGAGGTCTTCGTCGTAGCCTTAAAAAAGGATGCCCTCAATGAGTTCATGGACCTTGTTGACAAAACGGGATTGAAACCCCTTGGTATCAGTGTGAGCACTCTTGCATTGTTTAATTACCACACCCTCGACAGTCTTCCCTCTGAGAAAATGTCGGAACGCCTCAATAAGGGGAAAAAGAGTTTTGCCCTCAATCTTAAAATCCCTCCCTTTCTGAAAAAAAGCAAAAAAGGGGGAAAATCTGTCCAGAAGACTGCTCCATCGGAATTGGAAGAAAAAGAGGAGCAGGAAGTCCCTGAAATGGAAATCGTCAGAGGATACCTCAATATCGGCGCCACCATGACTGACCTTACAATCGGCACTTCTGGATTGAAGCCAACCCTCGGATTCACTCGCAGTATCCCTCTGGCTGGCAATTCAATTACCCAGTCTATCATGGAGCATTGCCAGGGCGTCAGCGACCTCAAAGAGGCAGAGCGTATCAAAAGGGAATCCACAATTATCCTCACCATGGACGCCGTGCCAGGTCCCACCGTGAATGAACAGGCGTCCGAGGCGGCAACAGGTGTGGTGGACAAGATTATCGCTGAATTGCGTCGCTCACTTGACTTCTACATCTCCCAACCGGACGGCATGGCAGTGGATGAAATCATCCTGTCAGGAGGTCAGGCGCAGATCCCCAACCTTGCAAAATACATCGAGGACAAACTTGGTATTCCTGTAAAACAGTATGATGTTCCCTTCGGGCAGAACATCCAGGGGATAGAGTCAACGGATAAGGACATCATACTCTATCCCATCGCCATTGGACTTGCCCTTACAGGGATTGGTCTGGCAAGTCTCCAGGTGGATTTCCTGCCCCCTGAGAGAAAGGTGGCTATCAAATTCAAGAAAAAGAGGGGCTTTGTCCTTGTCCTTGCCGGCATGGTTAGCGCAACTATTATCCTTGGAGCTATGAGTGGAGACCATTATATCGCCATCTATCGAGAACAGACAGTGGAGTACCAGGATGAATTCACGAAATATGCTCCCATCATAAAACGCATTGAGGCGGTGACAAAGGTTGAAGAAGACCTCAAAACCAAGTTTGACAAGCTATCCCTCGGTCTGACCACTGAAAGGGACTATCCACTCCAGCGCTGGCTTGACGTATTAAAGGCGAAGCCGGCGGATGTCCTTATATCTTCCCTGAAGATCTTCCCGGATGGCACGGTCACTGTGGAGGGATACACAGAGGACCAGAATTCCGCCGTCAAATTTTCTGAGTTCTTGAACACCGATTTATTGGAAAAACAGCACCTTTTAGAAGGAAAGGGTGCGCGCCTTGTCGACATCAAGACCGAATTCAACGATCTCTTCAAAAAAGACGTCTCAAAATTCACCATCAGCATGAAATACAAGGGAAGATATTCCCGCGTCCAGGAGGCAGCTCCAGAGGCAGTGGCACCAGGCACCCAGCCAGTTGCCCCGCCGGAAATAGGTCCTGTTGCCCCGACATCTCCCACCTATCCGGCAAGACCTATGCCTTACGGAAGAGGCGCTGGTATACCTGAGGAGATGCTTTAACAGAATCCGGGACGCAAGAAGGGATTGCAGAGCGCATGGATATCAAGGAACAGTTCGGTATCATTTGGCTTAAAGCAAAAGCCAACATCGACCGAACAGTTTTCATTATATTCTTAATCCTTCTGGTCATTATGGTAGGGATTTATGGTCTTGAGGTCTCAAGCCCTCCACCAGAAATCGCCATTCCGCCGGTTGCCCCGATGTCGCATCTCCTTCCAAATGACAATTATAACAAGACTGTTAAATATCTCCAAACCAATACAAACCTTGATGCCAACGAGGAATTGCGCAAGATACGGGACTTCAACATCTTTGATTACAAGTATGTTCGCAATCGCGATGAATTGCAAAAGGAGGCAGACAAGAAGTTTGAGCGGGCGGCAAAACTTTATCAGGATGGCAAAATTGACGATGCGGAAAAGATTGTGAAGGAAATCCTTCTGACATGGCCATCACATATTGCCTCCAAGGAACTTCTGGAGAAAATTATCAAATCCAGGGCAACGCCGACACCCAAGCCAACACCAACACCAGGGGCGACGAATCCGGCAGTTGCTCCGGGTATGTAATAAATTGCTCTTTTATGTGGGAGGGTAGGGTTTATTTTACTTGACATGTCTGTCTTCATTGTTAGGTTTCTTACATTAACATAAGGCAAACAATCCTTGACCTTTAAAGGAGTGTTAAAGTGCAAATGATAAACAAAAAGGATTTTTTCAGAACATCTGTCTTTCTCATCCTCCTAATCCTTTCCACCATGGTGTTTGTGACCTCCACCAGTATCGCCCAGGAGAAGACCGCACCCTCCCCTTATGAAAAAGAAAAAACTGCGGAGATTGAGAGTTACCTTGCCAGGGCGCAAAATTATTTTGAAACGGCGGAGTTTACATTTGCCCAGATCTATTATGACATGGCACTTCGTCTGGATAAGGAAAATACCGTCATCAAAGCCAAGATCGAGGAATGTAATAAATACCGCACTCGCCAGAAGGAACTCCTGGAATCCATCCCCAAGGGTGAAAAGAAACCTGAATACATCGCTTCAAAATATAAAGCCGCCATCGAACTTTATGACAACAAGAAATATGCCGAGGCTTATAAGGAATTTGAGGACATCTGGCTCATTGCAACAAACGGGGAATATAAAAAGACTAAAAAATATATGCGTCTTGCAAAGGAAAAAATGACCACTGCGGAAGAAAAAGCCACCCCAAAACCCACACCAATAAAAGTTACACCCCCTGAAAAACCTGTCTCAGAAATTGAAAAGGAAAAAATCAAAACCACAATCAGCGATGGGGAAAAACTTTTAAATGAAAAAAATTATGATGCCGCCATTGCAAAGTTCCAAGAGGTCCTAACCCTTGATAAAAATAATAATGACGCTCAGAAACTCCTGAAAAAAGCGGGAAAGGAAAAAGATAAGGCTGTCGCCAAGGCAGAAGCAGAACGTAAAAAACAAGAAGAAGCCAGACTGAAGGCAGAGGAAAAACAGAAAAAGGAAGCCGAAAAACTCGCTAAAGCCGAGGAAAAGAAAAAACAGGAGGAGCAGGCAAGACTGAAGTCTCAGGAACTGGCTAAACAAAAACAGGAAGCTGAACAGCGCGCAAAGGATGAGGAAAAGAAAAAACAGGAGGAACAGGCAAGACTGAAGGCGCAGGAACTGGCTAAACAAAAACAGGAAGCCGAAAAACTCGCTAAAGCCGAAGAGGAAAAGAGGAAAGCGGAAACCGAACGCATCAATAAGCTTGAAGCGGAAAAACTGGAGAAGGCTAAATCCATAACCGCAGACGCCAAAAAACTCCTCGATAAGGGCAAATTTGACGAAGCCATCTCAAAGGCTGATGAAGCGCTAAGCATTGAACCCCTTTTCGCCGATGCCGCTCAAATAAAGAAAACTGCCCAGGATAAGAAAAAAGCCAAAGAAGAAGAAATCGCACGGCAGAAGGAAAAAGAAGAAGCGGCAAAAGCCCTGAAGGATAAAATCAATAAATTGCTGGATGAAGGCAATTCCCTATATCAGGGTGCACAATATGATGATGCCGCCGCAAAATATCAGGAAGTATTGCGCCTTGACCCTGCCAATGCCAAATCCAAAGAAATGCTCGATAAAATCGCACAGGCAAAGGGGACAGCAAGGAAGAATAATGCGATAGCTCTTGCGGCAGAGGGAAAGCGCCTTCTCGATAATAATAAACTCGCCGATGCACGGGCAAAATTTGAATCCGCCCTTGCATTGGATGTAAACAACAGTGATGCAAAGTCCGGTCTGCAGGAGATTGCCAAGAGGGAGGCGGAAGCCGCACGTCATGCCCAGGAGGAAGCCAAAGCCAAAGCCGGGACCGAAGCCCAGCGTCTCTTTAACGAGGGGCTTAAAGCATATGAGCGCAAAGATATCGAAACTGCCGTTGCAAGATGGCAGGAAGCCCTGAAGGCAAATCCTGAAAACCTAAAAGCTAAAACCTATCTGGATGAAACCCGAAAGGAATATGATGCCTTCCTGAAGAGCAAGGTGGAAAAGGAGGCATTTGATAAAAAAGAGGCTGATGCCCAGGCAAAAATGAAAACACTCATAAGTATCTCCACCACCGTCCCACACACAATGTTAATCAGCTTCCTTGATAACCTGTCAGTCATAAGCGGCATCAACTTCTATGTAACCAGCGGCGTGGAGGCAACGGTGGATGCCAAATTTGTTGACACACCGCTTAATGAAGTCCTTGACGACCTGCTTCCACCCATTGGGCTCAAATGGAGCCGCAAGCCGGGTTCTGACGTAGTCACCATTACCCCGGACCTCCAGACCAAAGTCTTCACTCTCACCAGCGAGGAGGCGGCAAAAGTAAAGTCTCTCCTTGAGAGCGGCGACCTGAAGGTACTTCTCTGGGGCAAGGATGGCACGCCCAAAATGAAGGGCGTTGACCTTACACTCGATGAACGTGAAGGAGTCCTTGTAAGTATAGATTCCGCCATAAACATAAAGAAACTGGAGGCATTCCTGAAAGACCTCAAGAGCCAGGCACCTCCGGCGTTGGAATACCGCACCTATCGCTTAAGAGAAGGCGAGGGACCCAAGGTAAAATCTCTCCTTGAGTCAATCCTTCAGGCTGAGACACGCGCCCCGTATGCGCCGGAGCGGAAAATTCTTCTTGATGACCGCGACCTGATAGTCAAGGACACGGCTCAGAATATCAAAAGGGTTGAAGAAATTTTACAGGATAAGGGATTTATTGAAAAGCTTCGCAGTGACAAGCTACAGATTCAAACATGGACACTCGTGCCAAAGGAGGCTCTCAAACAGACACCCGAATATATCCGCCAGTTTGGCGAATGGGTGGTGCAGGTGGTAAGCGTCATGCTATATTCCAAGAGCACCCGTTCCAAGGCGGAAGCCGAAGGACGCCGCCTCTGGTATGACAGTCCAAGCATGTTGCTCACTGTCGTGGATTATCCGGACAATATCCGTGCAGTTTCTGATTTCATCAATTCACTGCCCCAGCTGGAGCAAAAGGTAAAATACAAAATCATCCCACTGAATTATGCAAGTGCATCTGACATTGTTGGTGATATTAATTCCTTCTTAGGAATCACCGCCGGACCCGAAGCCGGAGCTCCGACGGGTGCGGGCATCTCCATAACAAAAACCATAAGCACAGGCAATGACTTTACATTCAGGGACATCACAATAAGACTCATGAAGGTAAATGAGAATGATGTAAATAACAGATATGACCAGAGCGTTGAGCTCAAGGTGCGCATTCCCGGAGAGTCCCGCGATGTTACCTTAGACGAATACGATTCAGAAACGGTTGGGGATTATGAAGTGATTATAGATGATGCAACGGCATCCGCAACGCCGGGGGAAGGGAGTGCCCGCATAAAGGTGAATTACGTCTCACCCATAACCCAGGTGACGGCGCCATTAGTTGCCACACCTGCACCAACACCCCAGATTACGGAAATGGGAGAGAAGCCCGTCAAGGGAACAAGCGACAACCATGGAATCTATGTAGAATACAAAGACCCCACACATCTCGCCAAGGTCGAGGAATGGATTAAAGTTCTCGATGTCCGCAAAAAACAAGTCTCCATTGAAGCCAAGTTTGTGGAGGTCATGGAGTCACGCGCCAAACAATTCAGCTCCCAGCTGGCAATTGCTGACCTGACGCAAGGAATTGACTTTGACAACAGTGTGTTAAACATGAGGTATGCCAATGACCTGGATGAGCTTCAGAATGCCATCCTCAGCCAGTATGAACCAGCAGTGGAAAGCCCTTATTATCAACACCTGTTAAAGGGGACAACCGTATTTTCGCTCATTACCGGCGGAAATTCACCCATCAACTGGCAACTGCGTCTCCTTGAAGCGGAAGGCGTTGTGAACGTCATTTCCGGTCCCCAGATCCTTGCATCAGAAGGTGAATCATCCTCCTTCAGGATAACAAGAGAACTCGGTGGGATTCCCGCCGTTGATGCATCGGGCAATTATGTAGGTGGTGTTGGCATCCAGCGCTATGACCCCATTTATATCGAGATTCAGGATTTGTTCGTCTCACCAACAGGGTACATCCGTTTCAGGATTCCGAACTCTACAAGAATCACAGACCTCGATGCCCTGACCGGTGGCACTATTGTTCAGCAAGCTGGCATCACCGCAACAGCAGGGGTAACAGGGGCACCCACTGCCTCCAATGTCCAATATACACTCTCCCGTCTGACAAAGGAGATTGAGACAACGGTTCAGGTGAAGGATGGAGATACAATTGTTATCGGTGGCTGGACAAATGAGCGCTCCGGTAATTACCGCTCAGGAATACCAATCATTCACAATATACCGTTCATCGGGAATATTCTCTTCGGGCGCAATCTGCGCCAGATTGATAAAACGACTCTCCTTATCTTCCTGACGTGCAGAATTGTGGGATAATTTAGCTGAAGTAAAGGGAGAGCCTTTCAGGGACCGGTCACGAAGGATTTGATGCGCTTTCTCTTCCTGTTCATTATCCTGAGAAATGCGTATAAGGATTATTCCTGATAAGTATTTCTTTTTATTGGGTATTCTAAATCATCCGTAAATAAATCTTTCTCCAATGAATCAAAGATTTCACAGATTGCGCAGATTATTGACCTCAAATGCATTATAAATCTGTGAAATGTGCACAATCTTTGACTTCATAACTTTTAAGATATGTTTGCTGGTTGAAAACTCATCATTGGAAATACAAAAAGACATTCCAATGTTTTAGTTTTATCCCGGGATAACACCATGATGCACCGTTTGTTCATCATTGATGGACACTCTATCCTTTACAAGGCATACTATGCAATAAGGGGGCTTTCCACAAAAAGCGGCATTCCCACGAATGCCATATTTGGTTTTGCCCAGATGCTCTTCAGGGTTATTCGCGAGGCACAGCCTCATCACATCTGTGTAACTTTTGACTCAAAAGCCCCGACATTTCGCAAGGAGCTCTATCCTGAATACAAGGCAAACCGACCTGTCATGCCCGATGACCTTCAGGTGCAGGTGCCATACGTGGAAAAAATGCTCGATGCCCTCAATATCCGTCGGATTGCCAGAGATGGCTTCGAGGCGGATGACATCATTGCCACCCTCGTCCGGAAGGCTGAGGAATATGGTTGGGAAGCGAGGATTGTCACCGCGGACAAGGACCTCTTTCAGATTGTCTCCGATAAAACTCACGTCCTTCGCTTCGGCAAAAAGGACATTGAGGATTACGACATAAACCAGGTGAAGGAAAAAATGGGAGTCCCGCCAGAACGGATTGTCGACCTTCTCGCCCTCATGGGGGATTCCTCGGATAACATCCCCGGGATAACGGGCATTGGTGGAGTGACTGCAAGGAAATTACTCAATGAATATCAATCGCTTGAAAATCTCATCCGAAGGGCGGACACGATAAAGAATGAAAATCTGCGGGAAAAGATTAAAACCGGTGCCGATACTGCACGCCTTTCCCGCAAACTTGCCACAGTCAAAAAAGACCTTGAACTTGAGACCGATTTTGAATCATTCCGTTATGAAAATAAACTGACGCCAGATTTGGAATCCCTCTTTCAAGAGCTGGAATTCAAGTCCCTGCTCGCCTCATTAAAACAGGACACGGGCACTAAATCAAAACAAGGGCACGCCCTGCCCTCCTATCAAATCATACGAAGAAGTGAGGAACTTGTCCCATATTTGAGAAGCGCATTTAATGAGGGAATTCTCGCCATTGACACTGAAACCACATCCACGGATGCCATGAGATGCCGCCTTGTGGGGATTTCGCTTTCCTTCAAACCCGGGGAGGCGAAGTATATCCCCCTCTCCCACACACCGGCGGCGGCTTGTGGGGAACAGATGTCGCTGGAGTCTTTGAAAAGCGAATTGTCACCAATACTGCTTTCAAATGACGTAAAAAAATGTGGGCAGAATATGAAATATGATATAAAAGTATTACACCGGGTCGGGCTGGACATGGTGAACGTCTCCTTTGACACCATGCTTGCTTCATGGCTTCTTGACCCTGAAAGAGGGAGCCACGGACTCAAAAACATAGCCCCGGAAGAAATCGGGCTTCCCATGCGCCCCATCACCGACCTGCTCGGTTCGGGAAAAAACAGCATCACCATGGCTGAGGTGTCCGTCGGGGACGCATGTGATTATGCATGCAGGGATGCCGATGCCGCCCTGCAACTTGTCCATCATTTCAATCCGAAGTTGAAAGAGGCGGGGCTTTATGACCTCTTCACAGAACTTGAGATGGCGCTGGTTCCAATCCTTGCACAAATGGAGTGGACGGGCATCGCCATCGATATTCCATATTTCAAGAATCTCTCCCGGGAGACAAAGAGTGTCTTACAGGGGTTCGAGAATGAGTGTTATGAACTGGCGGGACATCCGTTTAATCTGAATTCGCCCAAGCAGGTCGCCGCTGTCCTGTTTGAGGAGATGAGACTCACACCCGCAAAAAAGGGAAAGAGCGGTTTCTCCACTGATGTGAAAGTCCTTGAGGGTCTCGCCAAGGAACATCCCCTTCCGAAAAAACTCCTTGAATACAGAAGCCATGAAAAGCTCCTCTCTACATATATTGATACACTTCCACAACAGGTCAATCCTGAAACGGGTCGTGTCCATACAACATTCATCCAGACCGGCACGGCAACGGGGAGACTTTCAAGCCGCGACCCGAACCTGCAGAATATCCCCGTGCGGACGCCTCAAGGGCGCGCTATCCGGAAAGGCTTCATACCCGGTGAAAAGGGATGGCTCCTCCTCTCCGCCGACTATTCCCAAATTGAGCTCCGCATTCTTGCGCACCTCTCCGGCGATGATGCCCTCGTCAGGGCATTTAGCGAGGGAGAGGACATCCACAAAATTACGGCGGCAAGAATATTCGGCATGCCGGAGGAAATGGTGACAGATGAGATGCGGGACACTGCCAAGGTCATCAATTTCGGCGTCATCTATGGCATGACGGCTCACCGCCTATCTACGGAGATAGGCATCCCCATCGGAGATGCCCGGCGCTTTATTGATGAATATTTTAAAATCTATAAGGGGAGCAAAAAATGGATTGACCGGACAATACATGACGCCGCTGAAAAGGGATATGTGACAACATTGCTCGGCAGGAGGCGCTATATTCCTGACCTTAAGAGTCCAAACAAGACCATACGTGCGGCGGCTGAACGAATTGCCATCAATACCCCACTTCAGGGAGCATCCGCCGATATGATAAAACGTGCAATGGTCTTTCTACACAAAAGACTCGCAAGGGAAAAATTAAAAGGAAGGCTCCTGATTCAGGTCCATGATGAACTTGTCTTTGAAACCCCGGAAGATGAGGTTGAAGATTTGACCGCACTTGTCAAGGAGGAGATGGAAGGTGCCCTTCGCCTCAATGTCCCCGTTAAGGTGGGAGTTAAGACCGGTTCTAACTGGGCAGAGTGCTGAAAAGCTATCGTTAAATCTTTCAATCGTCTTTACAAATATGATAGTTGGGTTGACAGGTTCATTCGGGAGTGGAAAAACAACCGTCACAGAGTATTTAAAATCGCGCCGCATCCCCGTTATTGATGCGGATGAGATTGCCCGCGAGGTCACCGCTCCGGGAAGTCCCGGCATGGAAATGGTGCTGAAGGCATTCGGTGATGATTACCGAAGTGCCGATGGAGGACTGGATAGAAAAAAACTGGCGCACAGGGTTTTTTCAAATCCCGATGACCTGAAACGACTTGAGGAGATTATTCATCCCCTTGTCAGGGAAAGGGAACTTGCACTCCTTGAAAAATATAAGAATGAACCACTTGTAATTTTATCCGTGCCGCTCCTTCTGGAAAAAGGTCTTGACCGCTATACGGATAAAATACTTGTAGTCACAATTTCCGAGGAGGTGCGCATCAGTCGCCTGACGAAACGGCACAAAATGACACGCGAGGAAATCACAGAGCGCCTGAAAAGCCAGATGCCACAGGAAGAAAAGGCACGTAGAGCCGATTTTATTATAGACAACAGCGGCACCACTCAAGAGACGCAAAAGAGGGTTGATGCCGTCTTGAAAACTCTTTTAGAAAAGAAGGTATGAAAAATGCCAAGAAAGAAAAAATCAACAGAGAATCCCGTGGAGGAAAAAACCACTTCTGATGAATCCAAACCCGCACGTCGCCCCCGTGGACGTCCACGGAGATATCCCCTACCGGCGGGCGCCACAGCGGTGGAATCAAAATCTAAAAAGGCGGAACTGCCATCAGAAGCTCAAACGCCCCGCCGACCTGAACCCTCCGCGGCGGAAGGGAAAAATGTGGTGACGGAGACACTCCAGCGCTCAAAAAGAACGGCGCCTCGTCTCGTTCCCCGCATTCATCCCAAGGCGGAGCTGATTGAGGCTTATGTTACCACTCCGAAAAAGCCAGAACCTGTTGCAACCGCCCTGCCAGAGGAATCACCCACGGTGGCAAAACCCTCCACCGAAAAAATATCCACCTCTAAAGAGCCGACTGATGAAACCTATGCCGGTGCACCCTCATCAACTGCGGAGTCGGTATCTGAACTGTCGCCCGCGCAGGAAATGGAACCATCTCCTGCAACAACACAAGCCCCAGTGCCCCCGGAACAGAAAATCGAACCCCGCTTTGCCACCACGCCTCTCACTGAAAAGCCTGAATCAAGACAACCATATTATGAACGCCCCGAAACCCCTGCGCCGCCATATCCACAGCGCCCGCAGAGACGCGGCGGATACCGTTCCAGCACAGCCTCCCAAAACCACATCGCCCGAAATGACCTTCAGATTGATGTCACCGAGGATTTAACCATCCACCAGCCCTCCATCATTGACCTCGGGAACGGAGATACCATCCCGGCTGACCTCAGTATCCTCAAGTCATATCCCATCTCAAGACTCTGCGAAATCGGGCGCAAGATGGAGATTGAAGGATATGCCAACTATCGAAAGCAGGACCTCATCTTCAGGATTTTGCAGAAAAACGCTGAAAAGCAGGGCAACCTTTATGGAGAAGGGGTGCTGGAAATCCTTCAGGACGGTTTCGGATTCCTGCGAAGCCCCAAATTCAATTACCTCCCCGGACCCGATGACATATATGTCTCGCCCTCGCAGATTCGCCGCTTCAATCTGCGCAAGGGCGATACCGTTTCCGGTCTGATACGTCCACCCAAGGAGGGCGAGCGCTACTTCGCCCTTCTCAAGGTTGAGGCGATTAACCAGTGTTCCATTGAGGAGGCAAAAAATAAAACCCTATTCGACAACCTCACACCCCTTTATCCAATGGAACGAATCAACCTTGAAACCGTCTCCAATAAACTTACAACCCGCGTCATGGACCTGCTGACTCCCATTGGCAAGGGACAGCGCGGACTCATCGTGGCTCCGCCCCGCACCGGTAAAACTATGATTCTCCAGGATATCGCCAATGCAATCACCACCAATCACCACGAAATCTACCTGATTGTCCTCTTGATTGACGAGCGTCCCGAAGAAGTGACCGACATGCAGCGTTCCGTTAAAGGCGAGGTTATCTCCTCAACCTTTGACGAACCCGCCGACCGCCACGTCCAGGTCGCTGAAATGGTCATTGAGAAGGCAAAACGCCTGACTGAACACGGGAGGGATGTGGTGATTCTCCTCGACTCAATCACGCGACTTGCCCGCGCCTATAACACAATTGCGCCAGCGAGTGGAAAGATTCTCTCCGGCGGCATTGATTCCAATGCCCTGCCTCGTCCCAAGCGCTTCTTCGGCGCCGCACGCAACATCGAGGAAGGGGGAAGTTTGACCATCATCGCCACTGCCCTCATTGACACTGGCAGTCGCATGGATGACGTCATCTTTGAGGAGTTCAAGGGGACGGGGAATATGGAGGTGAATTTAGTTCGCAAACTCGTTGACCGCCGTATTTTCCCCGCCATTGACATTGCACGCTCTGGCACCCGCAAGGAGGAGCTTCTCCTGAGTGAAAAGACCCTGAGCCGCATCTGGCTCCTGCGTAAGGTACTGAACGAACTGGGCACCGTGGAGTCGATGGAGTTTCTGCTGGAACGCCTTAAAAAAAGAGAAACTAATGCAGAATTTCTTGACACGATGAATGAGTAACGGCAGGTTTAGTTCCCGTTTTATTCAATGCTGAAAAACATGAGGAAAAAAATGAAACCCGACATACATCCAAAATACGTTGAGGCAACAATCACGTGCGCCTGCGGAAACGTCATCAAGACCCGCTCTACCAAACCCGAACAGAAGATTGAAATCTGCTCCGCCTGCCATCCCTTCTTCACGGGCAAGCAGAAACTGGTGGACAGCGCCGGACGCGTTGAAAAATATATGAAACGCTACGGGCAGGAGAAGGATTCTCCCAAGAAGTGACGGAACATTGCCAGATTGCTGTCATAGGGGCAGGACCGGGCGGATATGTCGCCGCAATCAGGGCGGCAAAACGCGGCGCAAGCGTCATCCTGATTGAAAAAGATTCAGTTGGCGGCACATGCCTGAACCGCGGATGCATCCCTTCTAAAGCCCTGATAAGCGCCGCAAAACGCTACCACATCCTGCAAACAGCCAGCCGGTGGGGATTCTCCATCGGCAATGTCACTTTTGACTGGCAGTCCGTAGTGCGTCGCAAAGACGCAGTTGTCACCCAGCTCCGGCGCGGAATTGAGCTCCTCCTGAAAAAAACCAGGGTCAATCTGGTGCGGGGAACCGCTCGCCTGCTGAACGCACATGAAATTGGCGTTGAAACCCCTGACAAAATGGAGGTCATTCAGGCGGATAAAATCATCCTCGCCACAGGTGCGGAAACTTCTTCCATCCCCTCCTTCCCCATCGACCACAATCTAATTTTGACCAGCGATGATGCCCTGTCATGGGAGAGTCTGCCCAGTTCGCTCATCATCGTGGGCGGAGGCGTAATCGGTTGTGAATTTGCCATGCTTTTTTCCACATTCGGAGTGAAAATAACCCTTATCGAAGCCCTCCCATCCATCCTTGCATTGACAACTCTCGATGACGTCATCATCAGCCGACTTGAATCCCTGATGAAAAGGTCGGGCATCGCACTCATGACAAATGCCTCACTCAAAAGTATTGCCCATGACCAAACGAAAAAGGGCGTAATTGCAAAATTTGAAAAGGGTGAGGGCATTTCGGCAGATAAGGCACTCATCTCAATCGGCAGAAAGCCACTGACCGGTGGTCTGGGGCTTGAAGAGGCGGGGATTGCCCTCTCCAGTCATGGAAGCGGCGTCGCCACAGATGAAAAAATGCGGACAAATGTCGGTGGCATTTACGCCATCGGGGACATGACCGGGCTCTGGCAACTGGCGCATGTGGCGTCCTATCAGGGAATCATCGCCGCTGATGACTCAACAGGGCATGAACACCCATCCCTGATGAAGGACATTGTGCCCTCATGTATCTTCACCGAACCGCCCGTCGCGACCGTTGGACTTTCAGAAAAAGAGGCAGAAAAGCGGGGGATAGAGACGATGGCAGGTGAATTTCCTTACAGGGCTCTTGGCAAAACCATTGCCTCAGACGAGGCAGAGGGGCTTATCCGCGTTATTGTGGAAAAAAAGACCGCCCGCATCATCGGGGCACACATTCTGGGCGAAGGCGCACCGGAGATGATTCACGAATTTGTCCTTGCCATCCAGCACAATCTCAAGACTGACGACCTCATGGACATCATCCATGCACATCCCACCTATTCCGAAGGCATAACGGAGGCATGCGAATCCATTTATGGTCTCAGCATCCACATTTAACCAAAATCCTTAGATAACCTCATTCCGAGAATGCTGAATTTGGATGTTCCATTCGGAAGCCCTCAACAAGTATTTTAATACCCAAACGAGGAAGATGCACAGGAACACAATCTCTACAGCACTGCCGATGAACAGAGGCGCTACTTTTATGCCAAAACGCAATGCCACAAGAATTAATACCAGCAATGGAATATTAATACGGATTTCCTCTGACCTGCTCGGAAGTGTAACCTCCGGTCGGAACATCACCGCCAGCGCCGCTCCCTTTAATTTGCTATCCAGAGCCGCAAGCTTCTCATATTCACATCGCAGTGAGCTATCCTCGGCGATAGCATGTCGGACTCGTTCAGCATCCTCCGGCGAAAGTTCACCATCAAGAAACGCTGAAATTTCTGTTGGGTCAATTGGTTTCATCTTTTTTCCTTTCTATAAAAGTCAGCCAGGGCACGCCGCGCCACATGAAGTCGCGACATCACGGTTCCTGCTGGAATGCTTAGCGCCTCGGCAATTTCTGAATAAGAACAATCCCCGAAGTAACGCAATTCGATAATCTCTCGATGCGCTGGCGTCAGTTGATTCAATGCCCACACAAGTTCATCGCTCCGTTCTACTTCGCTATGCACATTATTTCCCGTTGAAGGCAATTCAGACGGGTCAACCGCCACGATGGCAGGTCTTCTGCCCCTTTTACGAAGAAGGTCACGACAGCAGTTGCTAATAATTGCAAACCACCACCCCTTGAAGCTTCGCGAGCGTTCATAACGCCTTATATTCAAATAAGCCTTCAAGAGCGCCTCCTGAACTGCATCCTCCGCATCTTCACGGTTACGAACAATGGAGAAGGCATATGCGCCGGCACGCTCAAGCAATGGCTCAACCCACCTCCGAAACTCATCTTCCGATACTTGAGAAAATATGCCCATCGCGTAATTATCGCTTTTCAGATAACTTCGTCACGAAACTTGACGCAATAATGTGATAAATTCTTTAACTTTATCCCAGAAAAGGAATATCACAACAAAAAACGTAATGAAATAAATTATGCTTATAATGATGGTGATAACTCCCAGCCGTCTTGCAAGGGTGCCTTGCTTCATCCCGCGTAGTGCTAAAGCTCCAAGGACAAAGGCAAGGATTGCCTTTTCCAGACCAAGCAGGCTCAGATAAGCCACCATACTGAGTGTCAATGCTGATATCCCGAACCCCACCCGGCGCCCCGTGTTATAAGCCTCAACAATCCTCTCCTGAGCTCCTTCTTCATTAACCATTCTATTTCCTCCCCACTTAAAATATCAGAATCTCTTCTTCCATATTCCAATACGCATCACCCGGACGATTTATTCATTATCCTTGAGAATTAATCCAGAAATTTTTGCACTTGCACACAAATAGCAAGTCTGCATAATTATACAAAGTTTTTTTCACGGGTCGCTATTCATACTTTTTTTAGCGTTTTTCGTAATATGACCAAAAGAGATTATTACGAGGTTCTTGGTGTTCCAACGGATGCAAGCGAGGCGGCTATAAAGAAGGCTTACAGGCAGATTGCCCTCAAATGTCACCCCGACCGCAATCCTGGCGATAGGGATGCCGAAGAGAAATTCAAAGAGGCGTCGGAGGCATACGAGGTTTTATCTGACCCGGAAAAACGTGCCCGCTATGACCGCTATGGTCATGAGGCGGTCAGCAGTGCCTTTTCGCATGGGCACTTTTCCTGGGAGGACTTCACGCACTTCGGAGATTTTGAGGACATCTTTGGCGACCTTCTGGGCAGCTTTTTCGGCACCGGCTTCGGCGCACGACGTGAACGCCGCCAACCCAATAAAGGACGCAATATCCGCATCCAGTATGGTCTCACGCTTGAGGAGGCATTCAAGGGCAAGGATGAGGAAATCACCCTCAAGCGCCTTGAAACATGTGACAAATGCAAGGGGTCAGGTTTGGAAGAGGGCGCAAAGGTCAGTAACTGTCCGCGCTGTCGGGGGACGGGACACGTCAGGGTTATGGAGGGATTTTTCAGTCTCTCAACAACCTGTGACCGTTGTCATGGGGCGGGTAAAATCGTTGATAAGCCCTGCACGACCTGCGAAGGCGATGGACGTGTTGAAAAAAAGGTCTCAATCAAGTTAAAAATTCCAAAGGGTGTTGACTCGGGCATGGAACTCGTCCTCCGTGGTGAAGGGGAGGTCGGTCCCCAGGGCGGTCCGAGGGGAGACCTTTTGCTCTATATATCTGTTGAGGAACACGACTTCTTTAAACGCAAGAACGATGACATTTATTGCGAGATGCCAATCTCCTTTACGCAGGCGGCTCTGGGGGGCGAATTGGATGTTCCGACCCTCCACGGTCCTGCCACGCTCAAAATCCCCACCGGAACACAGACGCATGAAGTTTTGCGCCTGAAGGGCAAGGGAATGCCGCGCAACGAGGTTGCCTTCGGCGACCAGTATGTCCGCGTCGTCATCAAGACACCCACCCGACTCACCGCCAGACAAAAAGAAATCCTCAAAGAGTTTGGAGAGATTGAAAAAACTCATCCTTCAACAGACGACAAGGGCTTCTTTAAACGATTTAAAGACTCTCTCAACGATATGGCGAAAGATATATTTCAATAAGAATCCCTAAAATAAATAATTCACCACAGAGCCACAGAGAGCACAGAAAGTGATGCAATATTGAAAATTCTCTGTGACTCTGTGGTGAATCTTTGTATTTCTTATTACAATAAAATCTCAGATTCGGCGATATCCCCCGGCGCCATGGGGAGCGGTGCAGGTGGCACCTCTATCACCCGCATCTCCTTCCATTTCCCACTACGGTAGCGTCCAAGAAAAACCACACCCACAAAAATCACATAAAATGTGAAAAATGACCATGCAAGAAAAACGTTCCCCATATATATGACACACGTGATATAACTTGGGATAATGACAACAAAAATGGAACTGAGGACGGAAACCCACATTATGAACCGCGTATCGCCCGCACCACGTATGGCTGAGCAAAAAATGACATTGAATGAATCAAAAAAGCTGTAAAATGCAACGAACAGGAGAAGGATTTTGCTCATGCGGCGAATGTCCAAAAGAAGTGCGGCATTCTCCTTTGAACCATAAAGCGCCACGTAAATCCCGGGAAAAAATATATAACTGAATGAAATAAGACTCATGTATGCAATGGTGATGATAAAGACACGGTGGACACTCTGCGCCGCAATCTCCGGTTTATTCTTCCCCAGATATTGACCTACAAGAATGGTTGCCGCTGTTCCAAAGCCAAGCATCGGCATGAAGGCGATTGTGTTAATGTTAAATGCAATGTTTGTTGCCGCCAGCTCCACCTTCCCCAATCGCCCAACTAAAAGCACAAAAATCGTATAGGCGGCAATGTCTAAAAAAAATTGCACCCCGTTGGGAAGTCCATATCGCAGAACTCTTAGAAACAGTTTCTTATTTAATCGATACTGCGCAAGCGTACCATAAATCATACGGTTCTCGCCCAACAGATAAAGAAAGATAAAAATCAATGCCCCTATGACAATGGAAAGGACTGTTGCCCATGCGGCGCCCTGGATGCCCCATCGGGGAAATCCAAACTTCCCGAATATCCAGGCATAATCCAGAATGATGTTCAATCCGGCGGAAAACATATTTACAATCATCACTATACTCGTGCGACCCAGCCCGATGAAAAATCCCGACAGGACGGATGAGAGGAGAGTGAAGATAAATCCATAACACAGTATTTTAAAGTACGAAGCCTCAAGGATTGGGAGACTGCCGGGGTGGTTTATCAGGCGGAAAATGTGCAACGAAAAGGGGATGACGCCCATCAATATGACGCCTGCAATCAGCGCAAAATAAATCCCCTGCCAGACAATTGCCCCGATGCGGCGATATTCCTGAGCCCCGAAATACTGTGCCACAAACGTGGAAATATAGGAGGTCGGTCCAAGAAACAAACAAAGAAGAGCAAAACTGGTGACCCCGGCTGGGAGGGCAGCCGCAAGGGCGTCATTCGAATACCAGCTCAGAAACATACGGTCTGTAAAGTGCATCACGGTGTAGGAACTTGTGGACACCACCAATGGCAGGGCAATGGAAAGTATTTCACGATATGAGCCGGATTCGGTGCGATTCATCATGAGACCATCCTTCCCCGCCGCTCCAAAAAGTCCAGCACAAAAAAGAACACAATATTCCATCCACAGATTTCACAGATTCCCGCAGATAAATTTCATTCGTGCAAATCTATGCAATCTATTCACCAGCTTATTTAAAGGAATAAATTATCTTGCATTGTCCCTTTCATGAATTATATTCAACTTATATTGTTTTTCCATGTAATGGTCAATTATATCGAATTGTTAGATGCAATATTCATTATGTAATTGATGCTTCATATCTTGGTGACTACAAAATCAGAGTTCGATTCGAAGATGAAAAAGAACGAGAGATTGACCTGTCAAAGCATTTAGACGGTCCAATATTTGAGCCATTGAAGGACTTAAACTTCTTCAAGCAATTCACCGTCAACCATGATATTGACACCATCACCTGGCCCAATGGTGCCGATTTCTCTCCAGATTTCCTTTACGAAATTGGTGAAAAGGTCAGCGAACGACTCATTCCAGTTTAAAGAATCCATTCCATCAGCAGATTTTGCAGAATCACGCAGATAGCATATATTCAGCGTCAATCTGCACAATCTATTGATGATATTAATCCACTCTCTTTAAAAGACCATATTATCCTTAAATAGCTTGTTTTCGGCGGTGGCAAATGCTGCAGTCTGGAATATCGCAAAGAATGAAGGTAGGGAATTCTTTTAGTTTCGTGACCATTGCATCTATAAGCGGCTGTGCGTCTAAAAGCTGGCTTTGTGCATTCATCACCATTACATCATTTAAAATGCCGGTTTTGCGTAAATATGGCTCGCATTTCCTGAAGCCCCGCGAACATCCCGGCACCTGATGCACGATGAACTCCTCAACTTTTCCCCTTTCATTTATGCGATGGGCAATTTCATAATCACGCCCCGGCGTGAATGCCACTTTCAGATAAGGTACATCGGCAAGGACTTCGCAAAGGTGAAGTGTGGTATTGGTTCCCTGATTTGTGCCCAGCATCAGGATGCGTCCGCCGGCTTTGTAAAAACGATACCAGGGACTATTCAATCCAATGGGGGGATATAGAAGCGTGTCATTTGTAAATTCTTCTGCCCTTTTGCCCCATGCCGCAACGGAATGGGTCGGGTGTTCACTGCGCAGGACGTCCGGCATCCGCCAGAAAACATCTGTGATTTTTCCCACAAGCGAGGGCGACTTTGTCTTATTATAAGGCTCCTTGCCCCACATGGGAAATGAATAGGTATGGGTGGGCATCATGAGTGTCCCTTCGGGCGTCAGGACATCCTTTAAGGCACCAATGACAGTCTCGGCACCTCCAGCAACCAAACCAATACTTTTAAGGGAGCTATGCACTGCAAGGCAATCGCCCGCACGGATACCCGTCTCCCGCAAGGCATCGGCAATCATCTCCCGCGTGACCGCTCTCTCTTTCATCATTTGGGTCTCACAATAAAAATATTGGCTGAGGCGGGAACAAGATAAGAGACCGCCACTTTCTGGATATCCTCCGCCGTCACGGACTTTATCTTTCCAAGGTATTCCTCCTCAAATCTTGTGTCACCCGTCAGGGTATAATAAAAACCGACCTCTGCGGAGCGTCCACTCGTAGTCTCCTGACCGAAGATGAAATGATTGGTGAGCATCCTTTTTGCCTTATCCAGCTCATCGCCGCCCACGGGCTCATTGCGGAGATTCTGCACCTCCTCAAGGATTGCCTTTATGACTTGCTCCTTCTTTTCATAATCAAAGGTGGCAAAGATGACAAATATGCCATCCCTGCGGTGTGTGGGGAAGTTGGCGGCAATATTGCTCACAAGGTTTTTCTTTTCCTTTACGCGCTCATAAAGGCGAGAGGAACGTCCCTCACCGAGGATATAGGAGAGCAAATCGGCGGGATAAATCTCATACGGCATGGAAAGGTCGGGGGCGGCAAAGGTGAGAACAAGATATGCCTCCTTCACGGGCTTTTTATACTCGGCGACGTATCCCTCCCGGCGAACGGTCTTTTCTTCCGAAACACTTGCCACATTCAAGGGTCGCTGGAGACTCCCGAACTTTTCCTGAATCATCGGCATGATATCCTTTGCCCTGACACCTCCCACAACCACAAGCACCATATTGGATGGGGCATAACGGTCTGTATAATAGTGACAAAGTTTCTCCCGCGATATGGAATTTATGGTATCAGGAACGCCCAGGACGGGCCACCGCACTGGCGATTTTTCAAAACTGTTCCAGAAAACCTCCGCCATGAGAAATTGCTCAGGGTCATCCTGTTGACGGTGATATTCCTCCAGAATCACCCGCCGCTCCCTTTCCACTTCATTCGGGTCAATGGAGGCATTTGCTATAACGTCGGATAATGTATTGATTGCCGTATCAACAAATTGCGTTGCAACGGTGAGGAAGTAATGTGTAAATTCCACAGACGTGGCGCCATTCCAGACCCCGCCGACGTTCTCAATCTCGCGGTCAATCTCACCTGCAATGCGCGTTGCCGTCCCCTTAAAAAGCATGTGCTCAAGGAAGTGAGACACGCCATTGATTTCCTTCGGCTCCGTTGCCGAACCGGTGTTCACCCAGACATCAAGCGTTACCACCGAGCTATCGGGATTTTCCACAACAAGAATGGTCATCCCATTTCCCAGCTTGAATTTCTTCACGCCAGTTTCCCCCATCTTCTGATTTGTACGAACGTTCGTCCTGATAAATCTGCAGGCGATTGGCAATGCAGACAGAACCATAATAAGAAAAAGAATCGATATATTTTTTTTCCTCATGATTGAAAAAGACACCTGCAACTTAACATCATCGAAATGCGGAATTTTTCATTATTCCTGTTTTTCCCAGAGGGCAATAACCTTTTGTTTCACCTCGTCCACAGTGAGTTTTGTCGTGTCAATTACGTAATCAGCCTTTCTGTATTGCGGGTCTCGCACCTTCAGGAGCGCGATGATTTTCTTCATGGGGTCGGGCGTTCTGAGGAGGGGGCGATAGTCTGTATGACTTGTCCTGTCAAGGATTACCTCCGGGGATGCCAGAAGGCAAACCACCATTCCTGCGCGTTTCATATTCATCAAATTTTCCTCAATCATGGGCGCTCCCCCGCCGGTAGAGACGACATATCCCCTGAGATGCACAATGCGGCGTATCGCCTCAGTCTCATATCTACGGAAGGCTTGCTCTCCTTCATTTTCAAATATGACCGGGATGGACTTTTTTGTCTCAGCTTCAACCATAAGGTCGGTGTCAACATACTTCATCCCCAAAGCGGAGGCAACCGCCTTTCCAACGACAGTCTTGCCTGTGCCCATGAAACCCGTCAGAATTATGTTCGGCTTTTTCATAAGTTCGGCATCAATACTGGTTCATGGCATTCAGATAACCATTATAATTGCTCTGGATTTCCGAAAGACTATCGCCGCCAAATTTAGCAAGGAAGGCACGCGCAAGGACAAATGCAACGGATGCCTCCATCACTACCCCGCCTGCAGGAACAATACATACGTCAGAACGTTCCTTTGCCGCCTCAAAGGGCTTCTTTGTCACAAGGTCAATGGACATCTTTGGCTTCATCATGGTCGGGATGGGCTTGAAGGCGGCGTGGAGAACTACCGGCTCTCCATTGGTCATTCCGCCCTCGACGCCACCCGCATTATTGGTCTTTCTGTAAAACCCGCCTGAAGGTCCATGACCTGCAGGAAATTTACGCTCATCGCGCGAGAAAAATATCTCATCATGAACAGCTGAACCCGGCGCACCCGCCGCAGAAAATCCCATCCCAATCTCCACACCCTTCACGGCAGGTATGCTCATTATTGCCTGAGCAAGAACGCCATCCAGTCTGTCCTCAGCATTCATGACATCGCCAAGACCGACAGGAACGCCCGTTGCAATGACCTCCACCACACCGCCTACCGTATCTCCGTTTTCAGCCGCCTCTGTAATGATGCGCTTCATCTCTCCAGCCGCGGCGGAATCTGCGCAACGCACCTCTGATGCCTCGGCTCGCTCCTGAATTTCCTGAAGTGTGAGTCCAGCCACCGATGAGGTTACACGACCTATCTGAATCACGTGTGAAAAAACCGCCATGCCGAATTCTGAAAGGAGCTGTTTGCAAAGGGCGCCCACTGCCACCCTGACGGCGGTCTCGCGGGCACTGGCTCGCTCTAAAATATTACGGGCATCCTTACAGCCATATTTCAGACAGCCCGCAAGGTCGGCATGACCGGGGCGAGGGCGCGTTACCTGATGCGCCTCTTCCGGCTCGCCCCGCTCGGGACTCATAACCTCACGCCATGTCTCATAATCGAGGTTCCTGACCACCAGTGTGACAGGACTCCCCATGCTCTTCCCGAAGCGGACACCGGAGAGAATCTCCACGGTATCCTTTTCAATCTTCATTCTTCCACCGCGACCGTAACCCTTTTGCCGACGGCTCAAATCACGGTTTATTCCCGATGCGGTTACAGGCACACCTGCAGGAAAACCGCTTACAATTGCGGTTATCTGCGGACCGTGCGACTCACCTGCTGTCAAATATCGTAACATCCGAACATCCCTTCTATAAGATTTCAAAGAAATGAATATATTTCCACCACAGAGTCACAGAGTCCACAGAGAATTTATGTGATATTTTATTTGTTCTATCATCCTCAGTGTCCTCTGTGGCTCTGTGGTTAATCATATATTTCTTCATGCAGAGCGTTTCTCATTACCACCTCATCCGGTTTGATGCCTGTCCAGAGTTCAAATGCCCGCACACCCTGATATAAAAGCATGTCAAGCCCGCCAATATATGTCAGATTCATTTCACGGGCAGACCTTTGCAAAGGCGTTTCTCCTTTGCTGTAAACCGCATCAAAAATGAAGGCGCCGCGGGGAATTGCCCTCATCTGCTCCATGGAAAGCGGACACGGGTCTGATTCCCTCATTCCAAGTGGTGTGGCATTGGCAATAATGGTGGCTTGCGAAAGTGCATTTTTATACCGGACTGAATCGCCCTCAACCACCTCAATACTGACGCCTGATATGGCAAGACGGACATCATTGGCAAGTGCATCCGCCTTTCCTGAAATAACATCGGTCAGAACGATTTTTGATGCCCCCTTCAGGGCGGCACCGAAAGCCATGGCTCGCGCAACACCGCCGGCACCTGCAATCACAACACAAGCCCCGGCAACCTGCGCACCTCTCTCTTCAAGTGAACGCAGAAATCCATAAATGTCGGTATTGTAGGCAACCAGCCGACCGCCCTTATTGACAATGGTATTTACCGCACCAATCTTCTTCGCCTCTTCTGAAACCTCATCTACAAGAGGCAGGACTGAAGATTTATACGGAATGGTGACATTTGCGCCGGCAAAATTAAGCGCACGCAGGCCATTAACGGCATCGGTCAGATGCTCCGGCTCCACAGGAAAACAGGCATAGATGTAATCCAGTCCAGCGGCTTCAAACGCCGCATTGTGCATTGGCGCAGAAAGGGAATGGGACACGGGCAATCCCAAAAGTCCCACAACCTTCGTTTTTCCTGAAACTTCCATTTTCCGCAAATATTGTTTATGATAAATACATAAGAACTTGTCTATCAGGCAGGATATTTCAAGGATAATCGAACATAAAAAAAAGGGAGGATTCCAAAGAATCCTCCCGGAAAAACCCCATTTGTGGGATTATTACTTGATCAACCTCCAATCCATAACACCAGTTGCAATCTCACCAAAGACGTCAATCTCTTTGAGGATGGTGCCCTGATTAGGATAGTTCAGAGGCGGATTGGTCGTGTTGTCGTCCCACGCCTGGAAGAAGCCAGTGCTGTTATGGGAGACCGCGTAGAATATGAACTTGATCTTGCTGACGCCATCAATCATTGACGGAGTGCCCGAAGCCTTGACCCAGCTTATCATGGACTCACTAGGCATTGGCTGTCCGAATGCACCCGTCGTCAAGGTGGCAAGATCGATGTATCCATATCCAAGATCAACTTGCACCTTGCAATTGATCCATGCGCGACTGCCGTCACCATCATGTCCAGCGAAGATCACTACCTTGTCTATGCGCTTGTGATCGGTGCCGAAGCCATACTCAATCTCAAGGCTATAGTTGGGATAGGAGCTGTCGCTTGCGATGACTGTCACACCATTGGAATCCCAGACGCCGTTTGTCAGGTTAGAAGCGTCACCCACTGTGGCGGGATGGAATCCGCCGGAGACGATGTTTCCTGTCATACCCTCGATGAGGTCGCTATTGCTGACCTTCTCGGTAAGGATTGTATCGCCCTTGTCATAGACATCAGCCTTGGCGCCATGCGTGGTCGCGTAATCCGTCGAGACCGTGGCGGCAACACCAGTGATGGGTATATTGGTGAGTGTTGAGGGAGCACCACCCGTATCGCTGGTGATGCGCAGTGTGTCGTTGAACGTGCCGCCGCCTGTCGGATGGAAGCCCACGTCGATACTGCTCGTGGCATTCTTGGCAAGAGCGACTGCGCCGCCTCCAGAACCAATGGCATACGGAGCGCCGGACACGATGGACGAACCGGCAACCGCCAGCGGAGAACCGGGGCCAGTGTTCTTGA
>Ga0172364_10000341_pt1 | contig 32621 bp, 28 predicted proteins | sample LakKivSesite10cm_FD_114545 | JGI IMG/M metagenome (GOLD analysis project Ga0172364, IMG submission 114545) | Sediment microbial communities from Lake Kivu, Rwanda - Sediment site 10cm | ecosystem: Environmental > Aquatic > Freshwater > Lake > Sediment | place: Rwanda: Western Province, Lake...
TCCACAGGGGCGAAGCGCCGTACGCCCGATGAGGTTCGCCTGGTCGATTCGCGAGGCCGTTCTCCGTCGGAGAAGGCGGCGTTTCGGTACCCTCTTGCTGCCCGGTCATGTGGGACACACCCTGAACTTCGGCTTCTTCGCCATGACGTAGTTCGCGTCCGCCTTGCCATGGAAGCCTCCTGGCAGATGGGCGAGATGCCGATCCGCCAGACCGTCGGTCGTCAGGACGCACCCCCTATAGCCGTAGGACACATAGCCCGCGGTCATGACAGCGGCGATGTCTTGGTCGGAGGACTTCGCGTTCATGGAGCGGATGACCTCGTCCCATGCCCCTTGGTTGTGTTTGTTGACGGGGTAGGGAACGGCCATGGCCTGCAGGTTGAAGTACCCCTGCGAAAACGGGAGCATGATCAGGGCAAGGACCGGCACGGCGACGAGCCTTCCGTGGCCGCGCAGGGCGTGCGCGAGGCATTTCACGATGACGAGGTTGATGGGGGCTATCACCGGGACGAAGTAGCGATGGAACGGCATCCAGTCGTACGTGGTCATGGCGACGAAAACCACTTGCAGCACCGGGAGCAACGCCACGAACCCAAGGCCGGCCACGCCCTCTCGTCGGACGACTCGCGATGCGAGCAGGAACAGCGAGGCGACAAAAAGCAGGCTGACCGGGACCGAGCTCGCGAGGAACCCCTCGATGTAGACCAGGGAGCGGCGGGTGATGGTCAGGCCCTGGGCCTTGCAGTAGTAGGTATTGGGAAGCAGGTCGCCGTAGTACGACCAGCGCCATGCGAGAAAGAGAACGATCACGAGCAGGGTCGGCGCGTAGTACTTCAGAAGCTCACGCGTCGCGGTCGTCCAGCCGCGACCCTGGTGGCTTGCGACGAGCTGCATGATGGCGCAAAGGCCAACGAAGAGGATCGACTCCTGGCGGGTCAGGAAGAGCATGCCTGCAAACGCGAGCTGGACGAAACGCTTGCGCGGCAGCTTGGCAGGCTGCGGGCATGCGTCGGGCGAGTTCGACGGTGGAGGCCATGGAGCGAATCCATAGCGGTGGCATCTCGTCGTGGCCAGTGGCGCAATCGGTGGGTGCGTCGTCAACGCGGTCACCGTCGATTCCAGGTCTTCACCTGCGACCGCGGTCTGCGCTTCGTCGACGTCGATCGTGACGATCCGGAACGTATCGTCTCCCTTCTGCAGGAGGTGATCGAATCGGGATTCTGGCGAGAGTCGGCGAGGTTCCCATCGGACACGCTCGCGGCCGCGTTGCCTCGCCTGACGCTGGCACGGGAGACTCGGCGGCTGCTTGAGATCTGGATCGAAGAGAAGCGCGACCTCGAATTCGCTCGCCCAAGCTCGACCTTCTTCCAACCTGCGTTCTGACGAGTCGCTCTCGGCTCACCGATGAGCAGGGCGTGCCCCGTGACGTTCGACGGGGTATCCCCCGGTCGATGGACCGCTGGACCCCGCCAGGATCTCCTCGAGGCTCCGCTCTACGGGCCTAACACGATCGCTTGGGCCTCGCCCCGATCGGTGAGTTGCACGCAGGCTGTCCGCAGACCGTCACGGGAAACCCTCAGCGCGGCGATCTCGGTCTCGATCGCCGAACCGGTGATGAAGCTTCCGAAGAACTGAGCGTGGCAGTCGATTTCGTCACTGGGCCGCCCGATCCACTTCTGATAACGGGCCCACTGACCGCCGGCACCGAATGCTGCAGCCGACACGCGAGGCACATCGGGACAGCGCTCGGGACAGAGCTGCACTTCCTCGATACCGCAGATTCCGGTCCTTCCCTGCCCGTCATCGCGCGAGAGGAGAAAGGCCGCGACGCCCTCACCTGCCACGACGGTGCAGCCGGCTGCGCGCGGGTTGAGCTCGCGCGGGATCTCGGGCTTGTGAGCGACGACATAGGCATTGAACTCGACGAGCTCGTCGCCGATCGCCAGGACGACATGATCGGCCAGGTGGTTGCCGAGCCAATCGATGGCGACGCGAAAAGCCCCGAAGGTGGACTTTTCCATCGTCGTTACCGTGCAAGTCGGCCCGCGCAGACCGCAGGAAATCGAAAGCTGCGCGGCGATGGAATTGTGCACGGAGCTGGCGAAGAGCGTGGGCGACAAACCGGCAACGCCTTCGAGAATCATGCGCCGGTGGAACGTAATGGCCGAATCGAGGCAGCCCAGTCCCGTACCTACCACGAGTCCTATCCGCTCGGGATCGGTCAAGGGTGCTCCCGGCCCCAAGGCCTCGGTCATTGCCTCGAGCACCGTGGCGTGAAACATACGCGAGATGCGAGACATCCGGCGTTTGACCGACTCGGGAACTTCAGGCGGCAGAACCACCTCGGGAGCCTGATACACGGGAACCATGACCGTTCCATGAGCGGTGGCCACGTTCTTGAAGACAAGTTGCGGCGGTCTGCCTCCGGCCAGCGCCTGCACGAGGGCGGCCTTGCCCTGACCCAGCGCCGAGAGATGCCCGACTCCGCTGATGCGGATGTTCTCGATCATGGCGTCTGCCCCAGGCACAGCACCGAGTTGATTCCGCCAAATCCAAGTGAGAAGGAAAGGGCGCACCGGTAGTTCCCCTCTTCGATGGCGCGCGTGGGCTCGATACCGATTTCGGGATCGACTTCGCCGAATCCGCGCGAGACGGGCAGACGCCCTTTGGAGAGCGAGAGCACGGTGAAGACCGCTTCAAGGCCACCCGCAGCTCCAAGTGTATGACCGGTCACTCCCTTGGTGGCCACGACGCGGGCGCGGGGAAAGTTCGCAGCGATGAACCTGCCTTCGGCAAGGTCGTTCTGCCGCGTGGCCGTTCCGTGGACGTTGATGAAGTCGACCGTCGCAGGGGGGGCTCCGGCTTGAGCGAGTGCGGTGCGTGCGGCCAGCCCCAATCCCCTGGCTTCCGGGTGCGGTGTCGTCGGGTGATAGGCATCGTTTCCACAGCCATAGCCAAGCATCACGGCCAGCGGACGGCGCGGCGAACCTGCTTTTTCGAGAATGACGACGCCGGCGCCATCGCCAAGCGTCAGTCCGTCCCGGTTGCGGTCAAACGGCCGGCAGGGGCGCTCCGAACGGAGCATCAGCGAAGTGAAGCCGTGGCAGATCTTCATGAGGATAATCTCGGTGCCGCCACACAGAACCGCATCGCAAAGGTTGGCGTTGAGCCAGGATGCGCCGATGCCGATGGCGTCGGCACCCGAGGTGCACGCATTGTTCACGAGCTGCACCGGACCGCGCAGGCCAAGCTCGCGGGCGATAAACTGGGCAGCATTGTTCCGGAAATACTCCATGAGCGGCGCGGGAGCCGGCCGTTTGCCCGTGTTGTACGCGGTCGCGAACTCGTCCTGGTAATTGACGCCACCGGTCGTCGAACCAAGACAGATTCCGACGCGAAGCCGGCGCAGGTCAGCCGAGTCGAGGCCCGCCGAATCGAGCGCATCTTCGATCGCCAGGAGCGCAAGCAGGTTCGGCGCCTCGCCCTCATGGAAACGAGGAAAACGCGCACGCCACGGCTCTTCGAGTCGCAGCTTGAAGAAGCGTCTCTCGCCCGCATCGAGCAGGTCCTCGAACCCGCTGGAATCTGCGTCGCCCAGCAGACGCCTCTCTGCGTCATTGCGGCCGATTCCCGCCCCTGAAATGCAGCCGACGCCGGTAATCCAGACGGGGGCTTTTGAAACCTTCATTCCCGGTCAATCTCGCATAGATGCCCTATCAAGACAAACGAAGGTTCGCTAGAGTGCGGCCGACCGGCATGAAGAAGGCGCTTATCGTCTATTACTCGCAGGCAGGCCAAACCCAAAGAGCGATCGAACACCTCGCGCGCGGGTTCGGAGGCGCAGTCGCGACCGATCTGCGACGCATCGAGAGCGAAGAACCCTTCAAGTTTCCGTGGAGGATGCGCGACTTCTTTCGCGTGTTCCCCCGGTGCGTGCAAAGCGTCGTCACGCCGATAAGGCCCCTTGACCTGCGCTGGGACGACTACGACCTCGTGGTGCTTGCCTATCCCGTCTGGTTCCTCTCGCCGGCGCTTCCGATGCAGGCATTCCTGCTGTCGGAGGAGGCGCGCGGTCTGCGGGGAAAGACCGTCGTCACCGTGGCGACCTGCCGAAACCTGCCGCTTTCGGCCGGTATCTGGATGAAAAACCGCATCGCCGCCCTCGGCGGCCACTTTGCCGGACAGTTCGCCGCTTGCGAGCACACGCCGCTGTGGGCTTCCTTTGTCACGACGCCGCGTTGGATGCTCACCGGCCGGAAGGATGCGTTCTGGTTTTTCCCGCCGGCCGGACTGACCAATTCCGACTTTGCCCAGATCGAATCGACGGCGACCGCCATCGCGCAGGCCTGGGTGACATCGGAAGGCGATCCCGCACGTCTTCCCGCGCTCGGCCCGAATCTCAACCGCGTTTCGCTTCTGCTGACGGATCGCATCGGACACGACGTGTTCTTTCGGCCCTGGTCGCGTCTTATCCTGAGGCTCTTTCCCAAACCTGGGTTGGGCCAGGATCTTCTGCTCGTGCTGTTCCGCATGAGTCTCGTGGTGTTGATCATCTGCGGGGTGCCCTGTATGATGCTTTTCGAATGGAGTGTTCGCAATGACCCATCTTGGCTCCGCAAGCTTGGACTGAAGGCCTGAGGATGCCCTTGGGAAAACCGGTTTTTGTTCAAGCTGCTGGCGCGTTTTTCCCGAATGCTCCGGTTCACAACGATCAGATCGAGCAGGTCCTGGGCCTGGTGGGCGGGGTCGCCTCGCGCTCTCGGCAGGCCGTTCTCGATAGCAACCAGATCCGCACGCGTTACTACGCCATCGACCCTGCCACGCGCGAATCCACCCACACCAACGCGCAGTTGACGGCCCAGGCTGTTCGCAACCTTCTCGCCGAGAATCCGTGGATCGAGCTCCGCAAGACGGACATGCTCAGCTGCGGCACCACCGTGCCCGATCACCTTTTCCCGGCGCACGGCCAGATGGTTCAGGGAGAGTTTCCAGACCTCGAAGCCGAGGTCTTCACCTCGAGTGGGGTGTGCTGTTCCTCCCTATCGGCGCTCAAGACCGCGTACCTCGGAATCCGGGCCGGCGAAGCCTCGACTGCGCTCGTGACCGGTTCGGAGGTCGCCAGCAAGTTCATGCGCTCGGAGTTCTTCGAATGCGAGGATCAGGCGCGCGTCGACGAGCTCACGAGAAACCCACTCGTGGCCTTCGAGCACGATTTCTTGCGTTGGATGCTTTCCGACGGAGCCGGCGCGCTCTATCTGGCCGACCGACCAGGGCAGGGTGCGGTCAACCTGAGGATCAATTGGATCGAGGGGCGCTCGTACGCCAACGAGCTGCCCGTGTGCATGATGGCCGGCGGTCACCGCCGGGAAGACGGGCGCACGATCGCGTGGACCGACCTGCGGCTGCGCACGGGCGCCGAGGGCGCAAGAATGCGCAAGCACGCGATGAGCCCGCGCCAAGACATCCAACAGCTGCGCAGAAACATCGGCGTCTATGCGATCGAAAAGCCCATCGGCTATTTGCAAAGGAAGCGGGGAATTCGCCCGGAGGACTACCGCTGGTTCCTCCCGCACTACTCGTCACACTATTTTCGCGCCGACATGATGGCCCTGCTCGATCGCATCGGCTTCGCGATTCCCGAAGACCGCTGGTTTACCTGCCTCTACGACCGGGGCAACGTCGGCTCGGCTTCGATGTTCGTTTTCATCGATGAGCTTGTCCGAAGCAAAGAGCTGCGCAAGGGTGACCGCATCCTCGGCTTCGTACCGGAGAGCGCCCGATTCAGTGTCTACTACCTCGAGCTCGAGGTCGTCTGATTGAAGGTCGAGGAGGTCCCGCAGGATCGCGCCCCCTCCTATGAAGGCAGGTCGAAGGTCTGCTATGCGGTCGATGCTTCAGGTAAGATCGTCAAGACGCCGACGTCCGGCTGGATGGTCGAGGAATGGGCGATGTCCATCGCGTGGGAGACGATCGGCAGCACGCTCGACCGTATCAGGGCCGATGTGCTGGCCGGCGCGGCCAGTCCGCTTGCCTGGTTCATGACGATGCGACAGATGGATGCCCGTCTACTCGCGCAGAACCTCGGCATCTTCACGATGCGGGTGTGGTGGCACCTTCGACCGGGTGTCTTCGCCCGGCTGAGTCAGGCCTGGCTTTCGCGCTATGCCGATTGCCTCGATGTTCCGGTCGCCTCGTTGAGGGATCCGGCCGCGATTCCGGAGAGCCGTCATGCAGGGTGTGGCTAGGAGTTTCGAGCATACACAGACCGCCCATTGCGAGTCGGGGGCGACGAGCAACCTGCTCCGGCACGCGGGAGTATCCGTCACCGAAGCGATGGCCTTCGGCATCGGAAGCGGCCTGTTTTTCGTGCATTGCCCCTGGGTGAGGCTCATGGGCTTGCCGCTTACGAGTTACCGTTCTTTTCCGGGCACGATCTTCAAGAAGACCTGCAAGCGGCTAGGCGTTTCCTATCGGTACCGGAGCTTTCGCGATTCGCTCAAGGGGCGCCGCGCTCTCGATGAGCTGGTCGCGAGCGGCCGTGCGGTGGGCGTTCGCACGAACATCTTCTGGCTTCCCTACATCCCCGAACGGTTTCGCTTCCAGTTCAACGGCCACAACATCGTGGTCTGCGGGCGTACCCCCGAGGATGACTACGTCGTGAGTGACCCGATCATGGAGCAAACCACGACCTGTCCCGGGCGGTCGATGAACCGAGCGCGCTTCGCCGCGGGTACGCTCGCCCCGCGTGGACTGATCTTCTTCCCCGAGCCGACCGCCGGTGTGAGGCCCGAATTCGAGCCCGCGATTCGCGCCGGAATACGAGAGACCGTCGGGCGCATGCTGAACGTGCCGCTACCCTTTTTCGGTGTGCGCGGTATCCGCTACATGAGCCGCCGTATCGCACGCTGGCCGAAGAAACTCGCCGACCCGTCCCAGCTCTCGCTCAACCTCGCCAATGTCGTCCGGATGCAGGAGGAGATCGGAACGGGGGGCGGCGGATTTCGCTACCTCTATGCCGCGTTCTTGCAGGAATCGGCCGACCTGACCGAAACACCTCTGCTTGCCGAAGCTGCTTGCCGACTCACCGACTCGGGAAACCTCTGGCGTGACTTCGCGACTCTTGCGGTGAAGCACGCAAAGGGGCGCGCGGACACGCCCTACGGGCAGATTCCGGCCCTGCTGCTCGATATCGCGAGGCTCGAAGAAGAGATCTTCACCGACCTGAGGAGGCGCTATCTCTGACACTGCTCCGGCCGTAAGCCTTCGCGACCTGACCGTGCGCTACCGCGGGGCCAGCCGCAACGCCCTTGATCGGCTGAGCCTTGAAATCCGGGCCGGGAGTTTCTTTGGACTGCTCGGTCCCAACGGAGCGGGCAAGACGACCCTGATTTCGTTTCTCTGCGGCCAGATCGAGGGTCGCTGCGACGAAGCTCGCATCCTTGGGCGCGCGCGCGCTGATCGAGACTACCGAGTCCAGCTGGGCTATGCACCCCAGGAAGTCGCGCTCTATCCCACCCTCAGCGTCCTTGAGAACCTGAGCTTCTTCGGGCGCCTGCTTGGAACTCCGCGTTCCGAAGTCGATCGCGTCCTGGAATGGACCGGACTCACTGCCCGCGCGGGCGACAAGGTCGCTACGCTCTCGGGGGGAATGAAGCGGCGCCTGAACCTCGGCGTGGCGTTGCTCAACCGCCCGGCGTTGCTCGTTCTCGATGAACCGACGGTGGGCATCGACCCCGAGTCTCGCCAGGTCATTCTCGACCGGATCAAATCCCTGCGGTCCGACGGTCTGACGCTCATCTATTCGACCCACTATTTCGAGGAGGTTCGCGCGCTTTGCGACGAGGTCGGGATTCTGCACGAGGGCCAACTGCTCGCCTGCGGACCCCGCGAAACCGTGTTGGGCAAGAACGAGGAGCGCTACTTCCAGCTCACGAAGGGAATGCCGTCATGATTCGGGGGGCCGCGCTCATGTTCGTCAACGAGCTGCGACTGCTGATCAAGGACCGCCAGGCGTTGGCGCTGCTCTTCGTCATGCCGATGGCGCTGATCATCTTCCTGACGTTGGCCCTGCATGACGTGTACCTCGACAAGCTTGGCCGGAGTATCCCGATCCGAATGGTCAGCCCCGCCGCCACCGACGAATGTGACGAACCCGCGGGAGTATGCGGCCGACTCGTTGCGGAGCTCAAACGTCACGGCCACGATGTGAAGATTGTCGCCTCGACCGGCAACGACGGTGGGAGCCCTCGCGGCGGCATCGCGGTGGTGCTGCCGAACGACCCGAAAGGACTGGTGGATGTTCTGCGCCGTTCAGTCGAAGGCAAGCTGCCCTCGACGGCGCACATCCGGCTCGTCTACGATCCGGCACTCGACCACTCGGTACGGGCGATGGTGCAAGGACACCTGCTTCTCGCGATGCAGACGATCCTCATCGAGCTGGCGAGCGACGAGATCAAAGAGCTTGTCGAGCGAGGCGACATCCCGAAGCTTTCCGGCAGCGCGATTCCCCAGCTTACCCGCTTCGAAGATCTGCTGAGCGAAGAAGCCGCGGGGGGATTCATCCTTCCCAATCCCGTCCAGCAAGGCGTACCGGCCTGGGCACTGTTCGGGATGTTCTTCATCGTCATCCCGATTGCGGCAAGCCAGATCCGTGACCGGCAAACCGGCATTTTCAGACGGTTGCTGAGCTTTCCCGTTCCGCGATCGAGCCTGCTCGCCGGAAAGTTTCTGGCCTATCTCTTGATCAACATCGTGCAGTTCCTGCTCATGTTCGAGGTGGGAACCCGGTTGTTGCCGCTCCTCACCGGGTCGCCGATGCCCATCCAGTTTCGCGCGACCTCCCTGGCAGCCGTGACGCTGGCAGCCGCCGCCGCGGCGACGAGCTACGGGTTCATGGTTTCCAGCCTCGCACGCACGGCCGAACAGTCGTCGGCCTTCGGCTCGCTCAGCGTCGTGATTCTCGCGGTGCTGGGCGGCGTCATGGTGCCGATGTTCGTCATGCCCCCATTCATGCAGGTCATCGCCCAGGTCTCGCCCATGTACTGGGGAATCGAGGCCTACCAAGACGTGATCCTCAGGCACGCCGCCTTTCCCGTGGTTGCCGGAAAGATAGCGGTTTTGCTGGCTTTTACCGCGGTTTTCTCGCTGATTTCAATATTGCGTTTTCGCTGGAGCGAAGCCTAGAACACTCCCATGACATCTGACCTCCCGTCCGACGATCGCCAGATGCTACGGTCTGGGCTCAAACAACTGGTCCTTTCCGTGTGCAACGTGGACGGCGTCGATGCGTGCCAGATCACCGATGACGAACCGATCATCGGCGGAAACGGGGCGTTCCACCTCGACAGCCTCGATGCGCTCGAGATCGTTGCGGCGATCGAGCGCACCTTCGGCATCAAGTTCGAAAGCGCCGGCGCTTCGCGCAAGATCTTCGGATCCTTCGCGGCCATGGCCGACCACATCGCGGCCAACGCGTCGCGCGAGCGGGTCGAGGCCTTTGTCGCAAGGAACAGGCAGGCCTAGGACGACCAAGAAGATCCCGGCACCGTGGGCAAGACCATGAATGCCATTGTTTCCCTTCACGGAATTCTATTGGCGACGCTGTCGGCGCTCGCGGGTCCGGATGCTGGCCCTCCGGCCACGCAGAGCTTGGCGCGGATCGCTTCGCCAGAGGCGCTCATCGCCAGCGGGCGCGAGGCGGTCCGGAAGATGGGTATCTACCGGGCTCGACTCGTCAAAACGGAGCGCATCAAGGGGAAGATCCCTCCGACGCAGACCATCGAGATCCTGGTACGCCCCTCCCCGCGCGCAGTTCGGATGGAGTTCGTCGCGGGTTCTAGATCGGGTCGTCGGGTCCTCTGGAGAGAGGACCATCGCCCCAACGAAATCCTGGTTCGCGAAGGCGGAATCATGGGAATCGCATCGCTATGGCTGGACGTCTCGGGAGGCCTGGTCCGCGCTGGCACCAACCATGCCGTATCCGAGATCGGCTTCGCGAGCCTTCTCGACGCCATGGAACGTGATCTTGCCAAGGGGAAGTCGCAGGGGAGCCATGTCTGGAAGGATCTTGGACTGGATGCGAATGGCCTCTATCGAATCGAATGGATCGCACCTCGCGGAGCCCGGGGGCTCTATGCGCAGCGAACCCGACTTGGAATCGATCCGAATCTCCATCTCCCGGTGGATATCGAGGTCTTCGATGCGCAGGGATTCCTTGAGCGATATCAGTTCAAGAACGTGCGTCCCCGGCAGGCGTACAAGCCGTCGGATTTCGAGGATCTCTAGCCCATCCCCTGTGGCAGAAGGTCGAGCCAAGGCCACGGCCAGGGCAGGGAAGGTCCACGGTCGAATGCGCCTCGGCGAAATGTTGAACCACTCCTACCGCGAGGCCGCATGACCCGTGCGATGGATCTGCGGCTCGTCAGCTCAGCCTCAGCCCGCTCCGAGGGTAGTTCAGCAAGCAACTTCTCCCAGCCCAGATCCGATAGGTCTGGCATGAGCCTTCCACGTCAAGTCGTCCCCGGACGCGAGGACATGAGCACCCGCCGCTGCTCTGAGCGCCGCTTCTTCCTCAAGCCAGACTACGAAACCGACAACGCCTACATCTGTTGCCTCGTCCTCGCCGTCCAGTGTACCCGAGTGCAACTCACCTTTTCCGCCAGCATGGCGAAACATCATCACACCGGTATCCGCGACCCGGAAGGCACCTTCCCCGTCTTCACCGAGCACTTCCATGGCCTCCTCGCCCGCTGCCCTTAGGACCCGCGAGAAGATAGATGTGTGAATTTGAGCGGTCAAGGCACGTGAGTCCAGCGGGCGGAGCCCGCCGGACTCACAGGTCGGCTGGCGAGGCGCGAGGAGGAGGAATACTCGACGTATTGCGACGACGAGCAACGACGCCAGCCGGGATGGATCGGCGTCCAGTTTCGCACAGATATCTTCGAGCGGGTCCTTACCCTCGGACGGGGATCGCACCGAACGGGTTGCACGGTATTGGGTCACGACGCGCGATTCCCACGCCGCCACCTACGGATGCACGGCAACGCAAACCTCGTCGCATTCGGGACGCTTAGCGGTATCATTATGTCATGAAGAAGCTGGCTCCATCTGACGCCGAAAGCCGCCGTGAAGGCCGCGCGGGATGGCCGGTGGTAGTGCGCCGCCTTGCGGATGACGACGATGATGTTTCCGATGTCACGACCGCCGCCGAGCGCATCGCCATGATGTGGCCGCTTGCCGAGGAGGCCTGGCATTTGGCGGGACGTGCGATCCCCGACTACGATCGTGCTTCTACCCCATGCCGCGTCTTCCGATTGGGAGAACGGCGCCCCGATGACTCCGACTCTTGACGGCCTCAACCCCGATTTTCGGGATCTGCTGCACGCCCTGGTCGAAGCGAAAGTCGAGTTCCTGATCGTCGGCGCCTATGCCCTCTCATTTCACGGTGCTCCGCGCGCCAGCGGCGATATCGACATCTTCGTGCGGGCTAGCGAGGAAAACGCCGCGCGCGTATGGTGCGCTCTCGTGGCATTCGGAGCCCCAGTTTCGGCCGTGAATGTGACTCGGGCGGACTTCGCGAGGCCGGACTTGGTTTACCAGATTGGCTTGCCGCCCCGGCGAGTCGACGTGCTGACGTCTATCACCGGCGTCAGCTTCGATGACGCCTGGCAATCCCGCGTGGCAGCCACCGTCGACGGCAAGGTGGTTCATTTCATTGGTAGGGAGGCCTTCGTCCGCAACAAGCTCGCGGCAGGCCGCCCGAAGGATCTCGCCGACGCTGCCCGACTGAGGCCAAAGTCGCGCTGATGCGGGCCAGCGCGCAAGCTTCCTGCCGACCGGGGGGCGCACCACGGGTCGGCAGTCATTCGATTCGGTCCGGGAAGCGCACCTCGGTGGTTCTGCTCATCGATGATGCAAAACCGCGAGCTGGACCACCTGGATGGCGCCGCCGCCACCCGGTGATCATGATCGTCCGATGCAAGCGACCGCGATCCGCCGGTGCATGCATCCTGGAGTCCTTCATCTGCCTTCAGCGCAGCTCCCCAAAGAAGGCTCTGGCACCAGGCGCCGAGCCTTCCGCTTCGGGTTCGCTCTCCGCTGTCTCGCCCTCCCCTTCTTGGCCCTCGCTGTCCCCCTGCTCTTCTTGGCTTTCCTCCGACTCCGTCTCGTCCGCGGACGACTCGTTCTCGACCGCCTCGGGGGCGCGAGCCTGCATCACCACCTCGAACCCGGCGGGCAACAGATCCACGATCGCCACATTGGAGAGGTACTCCTCGAGGGCACGCACGCGGATGCGCACACCGACCTCGTCACCGAGCGCGACCTTGCCCACCGGCTTGTCGTCGTCGTCCACCAACTCGCGCCTGATCTCCACCTTCTTGCTCATGGGCTTCTTGGGCGCCTCGACGTCGAAACCGCTTTGGGTCATCGACCAATAGCTGCCGTAGTCGCCGCGACTGCCGAAGACCAGCGCGCTCGCCAGATAGGAAAACGCCGCGCGCGGCAGAAGCCCTCCCGACAAGGCGAGCGGCTCCTTGTTCCCCTTCACCACCTGGTGCACGGTGCGCATGGCGGCGCCCGGTTCGGCCGCCACCGTGGCGAATGCCTCCAAGGCCAAGATGCCGAGCGCGGACGAGAAGCTGTTGTAGCTGCCGCCCGAGATGGACGAGACGATGCCGTCGAGATCTTCCTTGCCGAGCCCCGCCGTGCGCTTGGGGAAGTGGCGCGCCAGAAGCAGCAGCACCTGCGCGTCGTGGGCGAAGGCATCGTAGTAGTAGGCGTAGTCCGGCTGGTGCTTGCCGCCCAGCCTCGTCGCCGCCGCAATCTCGGCCGCCAGGGCATCCTGCTTGATGATGGCGTAGCTGGCGCCCAGATAGGCACTCGCCAGATCCTCGCGCCAGGTCTTGCCCAGGTTGGCCTCCAGCCAATGCTGCAGGGATGCCGCGTGCTGCCCCACCCTCACGCCATTGCGCGCCAGCACGTACAGGGCGTGGGCCCGCCCGCGCGCGTCCGCGAGATTGTCGGGCGTGGCGCTGGCCAGCCCCTTCAGGAAGCGCATGCCGTTCTTGACAAGCTCGGCCGGCACCGCGTGGCCGCGTTCGCGCGCCTCGATAAGCAGATGGAGCGCCCATACCGACGGCACGATGGCGCTCTTGGGATTGGCGGTCCACAGTCCGAAACCGCCCTCCTCGTTCTGGCACGAGCGCAGCACATCGACGAGATTCGACACCGTGGCTTCCGCCTTGGCCTTGTCGAAGCCGAACTCAGGCCGTTTGCCCAGCGCCACCGCGGGCGCCGCCATGCTGACGAGCTGCTCGGTGCAGGCGTGGGGGAAGGCCGCGAGATAGGTCGCCAGCCCGTGCGCGAGGGAGAGCGGCACGGCCGCGATGCCTGCTTCGAGGGTGCGGTGTTCGGCGAAGAGCGATCGGCTGACCAGCAGCTTGGTGTCCCCATTCTTGAGGTAGCCGGCCTGCACCGTGGTGGCAAAAGGCGCGGGCGGGCGCACGCTCAGCGTCGCGGTCAGGTGCCCCTCCTTGTCGCCGAGCCACGCCTCGAAGCGCAGGCTGGCCGAGCCGGGCTCGGGACGGGCGCGCACCCGGAACGTGGCGCTGCCCTCGCGCATCTCGCCGATCGGCAGCTCGACCTCGCGCGGGCCGAGGATCTCGAGGTTCTTGGACGCTGTCAGGCTCAGCTTGGGCTTGGCCTTCTTGCCCGAGCCCACCACGTTGTTGGCGAGCCCGACCGACACGTCGATCTCGTCGCCGGGCGCGGCGAAGGTGGGCGCGTTGGGACTGATGACGAAGTCGCCGCGCACGACGGTCTTCTTGTCGAAGGCGCCCATGGCCAGGTCGGAGCCGGCCACGGCCATCACGCGCAGGGTGCCGTTGAAGCTGTCCGGGACCTCATAGGAAAGCTCGGTGGCTTGCGGGCCCACATCGACGAGACCGGACCAGAAGACCACCGGCTTGTCGCGCTTGCGGCGGAAGGGATTGAGGTTGGCGCCGATGGCGGCCTCTTCGGCGTCGCCGCCCGTCGCCGCGGCCTCGTGCAGTTTGGCCAGCTCGGGCAGAATCAGATCGAGGATTTGCGAGGTCCGCACCCCGAGGGCGCGCTTGTGCAAGAAGTGGCTCAACGGATCGGGCGTGCGATAGCCGGCCACGCGCAGGATGCCCTCGTCGACCGCGAAGACCAAGGCGCGCCCCTTGCGATCCGCGGTCACCTTCATGACCAGGGTCGTGCCGGGCTTGACCAGATCCTCGGCCGCCACCTTGACCTTCAAGGCACGCTTCTCGCGACTGATGCTGAAGGGAACCATCGCGTAGCTGGGTACGAGAACTCCTCGAGCCCGGCCGTACCCAACTTGAAGCGCTGGCGCTTGACCTCCATGCCGCGCGGATCGGAGACCACGAGTTCGAGCGGCAAACCGACGAGCTTCTGACTGAGGTTGTGGCTGCGCACGAGCGCGCCGACGTGGATCTCGTCGCCCGGACGGTAGAGGCCGCGTTCCGAGAAGAGGTAGGCGGAAAGCCCCTCGCTGCCCGCCGATTCGGTCACCCCACCCACGTCGAAGCGGCTCAGGTCGAGCATGCGATCGTGGCGGCCGTAGGGCAGAAAGGACGTGTCCCGCCCCACGGAAACCAAGAACAGGATTGGCGTCTTCTCCTGGCGCAACTCGCGCAACGAGGGCAGGCGCGCGTGCCCTTCCCCGTCGGTGGTTTGGCCGAGCACGGGCAGGCCGTTGCGGCCGATGACCTGCACACGGGCGCCGGATACCGGCTTGCCGTTCTCGATCGACTGCACGAAGACATCGTGACTGCCATCGGCCGACTCCTTGGACAGGACCCCCAGATCCGAGACCATGATGAGGCGCGAATCGCTCTCGCCCAGGGTTTGCTTGGTCTCCGGATTCCAGCTCTCGAGTCGTGTGGGTTCTGGGTCGGCAGAAGCCACAGCTCGAAGGCCTTGGTGATCTCTTTCTCGGTCGCGGCGGCCGAGAGCTGCATGACCAGGATCTGCTCGGGTTCGAGGCGGGGGTTGTCCACGATTTCCACGCGCGCGGAATTGACCCGGAAGAAGTTGTACACGCCGGGCACGCGCACATTGCTTTCGAGGCGCGTGGTAAAGGCGGGACCGCCGCGCGCGGCCTTGCTGCCGGGCCCCGCGCGCAGCTCGACCACGGCGTCTTTCTGGGGCAGGGCGAAGGGATCCGAGTGCACGAAGGCGCGCGCCTTCCACTTGTCGTAGGTGACGTGCGCCGCGAGGGGAAAGTCGCGCTCCTCCTTGTTGGTCGGCACGAAGCGCATCGCGATGCTCTTCTCGAAGGACGGGCCATCCACCGGGTGGCTGAAGCTCCATTCCGACACCACCTTCTTGAGATTGGGGTCGACCGGATCTTGGTAGAACTCGGCCTCGCGCAACTGCACGGTGAAGGGCGGGGTGGAGAACTCGAAGCCATACTTGTCGAGAGTCACGTGGCTCGCCGCCAGCCCCTTGCGCTCGAACCGCACCGAAAACGTCTGCCCCACCGGCCAGTCCTCGCGCGGGCGCAGCTCCAGCTCGCGATCGCTCGACCACTTCCAGGTGCCGTCAAGCTTCGGGTCGACCGAGATGCCCTTCCTCACCACCGTGCCCACGGCCCGCAGGGGCGCCACCGAGGCCGAGAACCTGACCACGAGCGAGCGCGGCGTCACCTTGTCGCCGATGGCGGTGAGCCCCGGTTCGAAAACACGAAAACTGACCGTGGTGGGCTTGGGCCGCGTCTTCCACCAGTGCCAACCGTAGCCGCCGCCCGCGCCGACCACGGCCACCGCCGCCAGCACCAGCCCCGACTTGCGCTTGTGGGCAAGGGCCCAGCCGCCGGCGCGCCGGCCCTGCCGACCCAACCAACGCGGCCACCCGGGCGGATCCCAGCGTCCCAGGGAAGCGACGAGAACGCGGCCAAGAAACGCAAAGAGAGCTGCAAAGAAACGCGCCATGCTGGCCTCCTGGGCGCCGAGTGTAATACGGCAACCCAGGAGTACGTAGCTTGTTCCAAGGCGCGGGCCGCGCGTCTCTTCTCGCCACCCTCACCACCGCCTTCTCGCTACGGCACGAGGCCGCGCTACTGGCGGCGGCGCCGCCTGGGCAGGATCGCGAGGCCGGCGAACAAGGCGAGCACGAGGCCCGAACCGCCGGACAGCGCGCCGGCGCCGATGGCGCAGCCGCCGCCGGTGGTCGCAGCGGCGGCTTGAGTATCGGCGACGGGACCGCCGGCAGCGCTGGGAGGAGCCGGCGAAGGCGCAGGGTTGGTGACCGTGCCCTTGGCGCCGGCGTCGGCCGCGTACCTGACACTGCCCGTGTCGGATCCCCCGGATGCCCCACCCTGGCCCTCCGCACCTCCGATCGAGATAGGCTGCCCGTAGTGGGAGGGCTGACAGGTCTTGGTGGTGGTCACGGTCGAAGTCGAGGTGTCCGTGTCGATTGGCAGAGGCATGGGCGCAGGCGCGGCCCCTGCGTCCTTTGCGACTGCGGGCTCGCCGGCCATCGAAACCGGCTCGTCGCCAGTGCCCGAAGCACCCCCGCTCGACACCACGCCACCGCCCGACCTGACTACCGACTCCACGCAGATCCAGTTCGACGGACAATCCGAATCCACGTTGCAGCTTGTTGCCTTGGCTTGGCAGTACCCCGGAAATGAGGTCTCGACCTTGCACTCAGGGGCGGTCGGGGTTCCGGCATCGCGGGGCAGGGATGGCGGCGTCGGGAGCGGCACTTCGACGCCGCCGCTGGCACCGCCCACCCCCGAGCCTGCCGAGCCGGTGGCGGTTTTGGTGCCGGTGCTGCCGGCCACGCCGGAGCAGGCCGTGGTGACATTCGGCTGGCAGACAAAACCGGCGCCGCAGTCCGCGTCCGCATTGCAGGGTAGCTGCCACTTGAAGATGCATTGCGAAACCGTCGTCTCCTCGCACTTGGGGGGCGGCGGAGGTGGCACCGGCTCGCAGGTGGTGGCCCCGGGATCGCACTTCACGGGCGCGGAGCCGCTGGCCGAGCAAGATGTGAAGGAACTGCTGCGACAGACCATGTCTTGCCCGCAGTCGGCGTCGCTCTGGCAGGACGCGAGTTGACAGGTCGCGACCGGCTGGCCGGGCAGGGGCGGGCATTCGCCGGCATCGCTCACGCAAGCGATCGCCGGCACCGGCGTATCACCCGACGCTTGACAGGTCATTCCCTTGGGGCAGTCGCTGTCGCTGGTGCAAGTCTGGGCTCGGCTCGTGCCCGAGACGGCGAGCAGCGCGGCGGCGGCTATCACTACGAGGTTCTTCATGGACGACATGGCATCTTCCTTCGCTTCCGGGTTTCGGTCTCCAGGCCTTGACGAAGCATCCCCCGTGCCAGCCAACGATCAAGCCGAACGTGCGGATTCTCAGGGAATCCTGGCCACTAACGCAGCGCGCTTCTCAGATTTTTGATGGATCGCCACTGCATAGCGCAAGCTTCGCCCGCAACCGAAGAGGGCTCCAGGCGGGAGGCTGCAGGCTTCAGCTTGTTCGGTTGAGAGCAGCCTTGAGCTTGTCCACGGCGAGAAGGGCGTCACCCTGGTGTGCATCGAGGGGGCTCACGGCTTGTGCCCCAGCACATCAGCCTGGAGCCTGGAGCCTGGTGCCTGGTGCCTGGTGCCTGGAGTCCCATAACGCGTCTGCTTAAGGAATCTTTGCACCGAGCGAAGATCCTCCAAGGTAGTAGAACAGGGCATACCGGCCCGCGTCGGTGCTCCAGGTCTGGCGTCGCGGCAAGGCGGGGTGGGACAATCGGGCCCAAAGGTCTGAACATGACTCTGTTCGTGCACAGAAAGGTCCCGTCGTGAAGGCACTCGTGCTCTGCCTGTTGCTTGCCCTCGACGCCCAGGGCCCAGCCCTGGTCTTCCATGGCACAAAAGGCCCGGTTCCCGAAGAAGTGGCCGCGCGCATGCGCCAGCACTCTTGGCACGAGGGCTGCCCCACGCCCATCGCCGAGCTCTCGTACCTGCGCCTCTCCTACCTGGGCTTCGACGGAGCGGCACACGAGGGAAAGCTCGTCGTGCACCGCGATCTCGCCGAAGAGGTTGTGGCCATCTTCAAGGTCCTCTTCCAGCGTCGCTTCCCTATCGAGAAGATGCGCCTCATCGACGACTACGGCGGCGACGACGAGGCCTCGATGGCGGACAACAACACCTCGGGTTTCAACTGCCGGTTCGTGCCAGGGAAGCCGGGCGTCTACTCCAAGCACAGCCTTGGTCGTGCCATCGACATCAATCCGCGCCAGAACCCCATGATCACCTCCGGGGCGGCAAAGCCGCCGGCCGGTGTCGAATACTCGGATCGAAGGAAGAACCGCCCCGGAATGGTGCGGGCCAAAGATGTGGTGGTGCGGGAGTTCGGTCGACGTGGCTGGAAATGGGGCGGGAATTGGGTCTCGCTCAAGGACTACCAACACTTCGAGAAGTAGCCAGGTGCAGCGTGGGCAGGATCACAGGCGATTTTCCTGCGGAGGCGCTTGTTCTTTGCGCCCGAGCACCGGATGATGGGCAGGTTATTTCGCATCTCCAGAAAGACCCACAGCCGTGATTCGCGGAAAGAAAGTCGTCGTCGTCATGCCTGCCTACAACGCGGGCAAGACCTTGCGCGCCACCTGCGCCGAGGTGCCCATGGACGTCGTGGACGAGATCGTTCTTGTCGATGACGCCAGCCGCGACGAAACCGTGTCCTTGGCCAGGGAGCTCGGCCTGCGCACCATCGTTCACCCGCGCAACCGCGGCTACGGCGGCAACCAGAAGTCCTGCTACAAGGCCGCGCTCGAGGCCGGCGCCGACATCGTGGTCATGCTCCACCCCGACTACCAGTACACGCCGAAGCTGGTGTCGGCCATGGCCTATGTCCTGGAGTCAGGGCTCTACGACGTCGTGCTCGGGTCGCGCATCCTGGGCGGCCAAGCGCTCAAGGGCGGCATGCCGCTTTACAAGTACGTGAGCAACCGCTTCCTCACCCTGGCCCAGAACCTCCTCATGAACGCCAAGCTCTCCGAGTACCACACCGGCTACCGCGCCTTCACGCGCAAGGTGCTCGAATCCGTCCCCATCGAGAGCAACTCCGACGATTTCGTCTTCGACAACCAGATGCTGGCCCAGATCCACTACCTCGGCTTCAGCATCGCCGAGGTGACGTGCCCCGCGAAGTACTTCGAGGAAGCCTCGTCGATCAACTTCGGGCGCAGCGTACGCTATGGCTTGGGCTGCCTGTGGACCGCCCTGCAGTATCGCCTTGCCAAGATGGGCGTCTACCGAACCAAGCTCTTCAGGAAGTAGACGCCCGCCGCCGAGGGTGAGTTTTCGCTTGTGAGTCGAGGGGTTGACCGTCAGAATACCCGGAATCTTCGCATCCCCGCGCGGCCCGGGGTGCGAGCGGGCAGCCAAGCCCGCCGAAGCAAGGCCAGAAGTGACAGGCAGATTCACATGCACGTGATCCCACGCTGGTTCTCTCTCATTGCAGTCCTGGGCGCCCCCATGGCGTGTACGCTCGATTCGTCCGGGCTGCGCTTCATCGGACGTAGCAGCACCGGTGGCGATAGCGGGGAAACCACGCCGCCCGGCACCGGGGGCGCAACGAGCAGCGGCGGCAGTGAGTCCAGGGGCGGCAACGGCAGCACGTCAAACGGCGGAACTACCGAGACGGGCGGCGTGACATCAAGCGGCGGGAGCAATGGCTCCGGCGGCGCCCCGCGTCCCGACGCCAGCGTCCCCGCCGACACCTACAAGCCCCCGTCGCCGGAGGTCCTGCAGGCGAATTGCACCGCCAAGGGGGGCCAGTTCAGCGACGGCACCTGCGTCTTCAACTGCAAGACATCCGGCGCCTGCAACAGCGTGGTGACATGTCCCGCCGACCAACCTTGCCAAGTCCTCTGCTTGGGTGCTACCTCTTGCGGCCAGGGCATCGACTGCACGCGTGCGACGAGGTGTGACATCTCCTGCGGCACGGCCCCGCCCAACATGGCTGGTTCGGCGTGCATGACTGGGATCGCGTGCAGCGGCAGCAGTTGCTCGGTCAACTGCCAGGGTACCGGGTCTTGCAGAGGGGGCGTCCGCAGCACTGCCAAGTCGACCCAGATCACCTGCGGCGGCAACGAGGACTGTGCCTTCGCCGTCAGTTGCGAAGGCGACGACTGCACCATCGTCTGCAGCGGGCTCCGATCCTGTCTTGGAGGGGTCACCGCGGAGGCCGCTTCGAGCACGGTTCTTTGTTCGGGCAGCGACTCGTGCTCGCGCAAGGTCACGTGCACCGCGGCGAAGTGTCGCGTGTCTTGCACCGGCGGCGGCCAGAACAACTGCTCGGCCGGCGTGGTCTGCAACAGCAGCGACAGGATCTGTCCCTAAAGCGCCGAACGGGTTGGCCCCCGAGTCTTCTCAGAATGTTGACCACAGCGGGCACGGAGAGACCGGAGGGCGCAGAAAATGAGAAGACTCGGTTCACAACCTGCGAAGGTGTACAGAAGAGAGCGCAGAGACTTCCAATGAGCGTCGAAGACGAAGGGGCCTAGACCTCGATCCGGAGACTCCTGCTCTCTCTGTGCTACTAGAGCGCCGAACGGGTTGACGGACCGAGTGAAATCAAGCAGTTGCGAGCGGCCCAAGGCGCGAGGAGGAGGAATACTCGACGTATTGCGACGACGAGCAACGCGGGGACGCGACGCAAATGATTGATTTCACGACGGGAGTCAAACCGTTCGGCGCTCTAGGCAGGCACCAGGCTGAAGTGCCGGGGCACAAGCCGTGATCCCCCTCGAGGCACACCAGGGTGACGCCCCTCGCGCATTGGAGAAGGTGATTGCCGTCCTCTGCCAATCAAGCTGAAGCCTTACGCCTTACGCCTGAACCCTGCACCCTGAAGCCTGCAGCCTGAAGCCCGCAGCCTGCAGCCCGCACCCTGAAGCCTGCAGCCTGCAGCCTCCTTCGGCTGCGGGCGAAGCCCGAGCTGTGAGTCCGGCGCGGCCACTTGGGCCCGAACTTGCGGGGCGCTGTACCCGGGCGATCCGGAGCCCAGGCCCGAAACCGCCACCCCACCCTGCCCCTGCCGCTCTCGCGTGTCGAATCGGCCTTCTCGTTTGGCATCCCGAAACCCCTAGGAATCTTGTGCCTATTCCCATATGATCTCTCGTGGCACGCAGAGTTATGGAAGGCTTCCCGCGACGCTTCGGTGGGTATGTCTTGGTCAAGCCCCTGGCGCGTGGGGGCATGGGAGCGCTCTACCTCGCAGTCCATGGACAGCGAGGCATGGAGAAGCTGTGCGTGGTCAAGACCGCCCTGCCCCACCTCATCGAGAAGGGCTACCTCCAGCGCTTCAAGGACGAAGCCAAGGTCGTGGTTCGTCTCTCGCACGGGAATCTCGTAGGGGTTTTCGACGCCGGCCAAGTCGAGGGCGAGATCTTCCTCGCCATGGAGTTCGTCGAGGGCAAGGATCTGCGCGCGGTGTGGAACCGCTGCGCGCAGAAGGGGATCGCCTTCCCCCTGCCGGTCGCGGTTCACATCGTCAAGGAGCTGCTGCGCGGCATTGGTTACGCCCACTCGTTCGAGGGCCTGAAGCTCGTCCATCGCGATGTCTCGCCGCCCAACATCCTCCTGTCGTACTCGGGCGAAGTGAAGCTCACCGACTTCGGACTGGCCACCTCGACCCTCAAGCTCGAGAAGACCGCTCCGGGCGTAGTCTACGGCAAGATCAACTACATGGCGCCCGAGCAGGCGCGGGGTGAGCCGCTCGACGGTCGCACCGATCTCTACTCCGCGGCCATCGTCCTGTGGGAGCTCCTCACCGGCCGGCAGATCTTCGCTGTCCCCGCGCCGGTCGCCGGAGATGCTCCCCAGGACGAGCTGCTCGAACGCGTACGCCACCCCAAGGTCGTGCCGCCTTCGCAGCGAGCCAGCCGCGTGCCGCATGAGCTGGACGTGGTGCTCATGAAAGCCCTCGCTGAGAAACCGGCCGAGCGCTTCCAAAGCGCGGAGGAATTCCGGTCCGAGCTGGCGGCATTTCTGGCCAAGCACGCCCCGGCCATGGACGCGCACCACGTGGCTCGCTTCATGCGCGACCTGTTCAGCGATGCCATGGCCAAGGAGCGCAGCGAGCGCGACGAGACGGTTCGCGAAGGGGTGGCGCTCCTCGAAGGCACGAGCGGGACGGACGTGCTGACCAAGCTCGGGCGCCGGGACGACGCGCAGGCAGGCAAGGAGGAGGCACTCCTCGAGCACGTTCAAACCGCGCCCCTCGGTCCCCGCGAGGAGTCCGCCCGGCCTGTGACTCCCAAGCCTCTCGAAGAAGGGTCGCGCATGGTCGGGGCCCTGCTCTCCGGGCGCTACCAGATCAAACGCCTGTGCGGCGAAGGCGGCATGGGCCGCGTGTACGAGGCCGAACACATCGAGATCGGCAAACGCGTCGCCATCAAGGTCCTGCACCCGGCCTACTCGCGCACGCCCGACCTGGTCGAGCGCTTCCGGCGCGAGGCACGCGCGGCCTCGCGCATTGAACACCCCAATGTGGTCAATGTCACCGACTTCGGCACCACCGAAGACGGCTCCCTGTTTTTCGTGATGGAGTACATCGAGGGCATCGAGCTCGGCCTGCTCATCCATCGCAACGGCCCGCTGGAACCGGTGCGCGCCCTGCGCATCGCCGAGCAGATGTGCGAGGCACTGCAGGCCGCTCACCTCGTGGGAGTCATCCACCGGGACCTCAAGCCGGAGAACATCTTGCTTCTCGGGTCGGGCGGCAGCCCCCGCACCCCGCCCCAAGGCCAGTCGAGTGCGGCCATCGACATGCGCTTGCCCAGCGACTTCGTCAAGGTGCTCGACTTCGGCATCGCCAAGAGCGCCGACATCGAAGAGAGCCCCAAAGGCGGCAAGCGCCTGACCCGACCCGGGATGGCCATGGGTACGCCCGAGTACATGGCACCCGAACAGGCCGCGGGGCATACCGCCGACGCGCGCTCGGACATCTACGCGGTGGGTTCGATCCTGTATGAAATGCTGTGCGGCTCGCCGCCCTACGAGGGCGACAACCTCATGGAGGTGCTGCACAAGAAGGCCAACGAGCCTCCCGAGCCGCTCGCCAAGCTGCGGCCCTCGCTTCCGCCCTCGCTGGTCGCCCTGGTCGAGCGCGCCATGGCACGTGCCCCTGAGGAGCGGCCGAGGAGCATGGCCGACCTGGCCTACGAGATACACAAGATCGAAACCGCGCTGGTCATGACGCCCCCGCCGGTGCTCTTGCCGTCCGCGAGCGCCTCCTCACACGGCGAGGGGCCGGGCCCCTACCAAGCCGTCTTCGGCGAGGTCAGCGAAACCCACGTGGTCAGCCCCTTCGCAGTCCGTCGCCGCCGCCTCCACCTCGCACTCGGGGCCGTGGCAGGGGCACTCGTGGTCTTTGGCCTGGTTCGCCTCGTCGAGGTCACGGGGACCGCGCCGCCCCCGGCAGGTGTGCGGGTCGCTCCCCAGCCGCTTCCGTCTCGGTTCGTGGAGTCGCTGCCCGAACCGCCGCCGGCGCTGGATCAGGCGGCTGAGGCCGCCCCGCCCGGGACCACGGAGGAGCCGGCACCATCGCAGGAGCCCGAGGAGAACCCGGAGGCGGCCGAGAGCACGAGACGCGAAGCGGTGGCGCGCACCGTCCGCGCTCCGGGGATATCCGCGGAACAAAACGAGTCTTTGCGCGAGGCCCAGCAACTCCTGCATGCGCAACGCTACCAGGAAGCGCGCGTGGTTTTCGAGAAGCTGCTCACCGCCAAGAAGGCCAGAGGCATCGTCACGGCGGGTTTGGCCAAGATCGCGTTCCAGGAGCAGAACTACAAGGAGGCGGTGGAGCGGGCCAAGGAGAGCGCGCGCACGGGGGGCGGGGCGGAAGCGCGTGTCCTTCTGGGCGACGCCTACTTCAAGCTGGAAAGGTACGAAGAAGCCAAGAAGGCGTACAGCGAGGCCTTGAAGCTCGACCCCGGAAACCGCGTCGCCAGCCAGGGGCTACGCTTGGTCGAAAGCAGGTAGGCAGAAGGGCGAATCGCAGGACGACGAGAAACGGGCTGTGCGCGCCTGTCGCTCGCTGATAAGCTAGATGGTCGCGCGATGGATGCCAGCTTCCCCCGACAGTTCGGCAAGTACGTCTTGCTCAAGCCCCTGACGAAAGGTGGGATGGGCGAAATCTACGTCGCGGCACTCGGCCAAATCGACGGCTTCGACAAGCTGTGCGTGATCAAGAAGGTCCTGACCGAGAAGTCGGACGAGAGCAAGACCAAGCGCCTGCTCGACGAGGCCAAGGTGGTGTTGCGCCTGACCCACTCGGGACTGGTCAACACCTTCGACGCCGGGCAGGTGGAGCGCGAATTCTACATCGCCATGGAAATGGTCGAGGGCAAGGATCTGCGCGAGGTGTGGAACCGCTGCGTGCGGGTGCGACACCGCATCCCCATCGAGGTGGCCCTGCACGCGGCGCGCGAGGTGGCACGTGCGCTGTCCTACGTGCACACCTACGGCAACCTCAACCTGGTTCATCGCGATGTGGCCCCGCCCAACATCATGCTCGCCTACAACGGCGACGTGAAGCTGACCGACTTCGGCCTCGCGCGCAGCGTGCTCAAGCAGGAGCACACGCAGCCCGGCGTGGTCTTCGGCCGCGCCGCCTACCTTGCCCCCGAGCAAGCTCGCGGCGAGGTCGCCGATCCCTGCACCGACGTGTATTCGCTGGGGGTGGTGCTGTGGGAGCTCCTTACCGGACACCAGTATCTGCAACTCTCGGGGCTCGACCCTGCGGCGGCCTTGGCTCTGGTCCGCCACCCCAAACCCACCCCGCCCTCGGTGCGTGCGCCCTGGATTACCCCGGCCCTGGATCGCGTGCTCATGAAAGCGCTGGCCGTGGACCGGGACCGTCGCTACGCCAGCGCCGAGGAATTCCGCCTCGAGCTGTCGAGCGCCATCGCCGAGGCAGCCCCGCGCACCGATGCCGCACGCGTGTCGGAGCTGATGCATGCCATCTACCGCAAGGCCATCGCCGAAGAGGCGGCCGAGCGCGAGCGTTTCCTCAAAGAAGTCCTGCCCAGCTTTCGCGCCTCGGCCACGGCTGCGGCTGAGGCGGCGCAAGCCTACTCGCCTCCGCCGGCTGCCCGGAGAGGCAACGGTGAGAACTCGGCCCGTTCCGTGGCGCACAGCCCGGAAGAGCGAGAGTCGCGACGCTGGGCCAAGCGCGAGGCCGCCTTCAAGGTGCTGGCCGAGCTGGCGAGCGAGGAGAGCGAGCCCGCACCCCGCAGGTAGGCCCTGGTCTTGATGAACGTCGATTTCGCATACCCCGAGGACGCGGCCGCACTCCTTGGGTGCGTGCGAAATCGACGTGGCGATCGCGCAGCGAGCGCCCCGAAAGAGGAGGGGGCCCGACGAGCTTTGCTCGTCGGGGAGGGGAAGCTGGCTTCCCCTCGTTTCGCACGCAGTGCGAAACCCATGATGGAAAAGCCGATGGAACCGCTTCCGCGCCTGGCCGTGGTCACGGTGATCTACCGGTGCGAGAGGTTCATGCCCGGCCTGATGGAGAGCGTGGCGGCGGTGGACTACCCGCGCGCGCGCATGGAATTCCACCTCGTCGACAACGGCGCGGGGGACGGGACCTTGGCCGCGGCGCGGGCGGAAATCGAGCGGCTGCGGGCGCGCCTACCCGAGGTGGTGATTCACCAACCGGGCGCCAACCTCGGCTTCGCCAAGGGCAACAACCTCGCCCTGCAGGCAGCCATGGCGCGCGGGGTGGACTACTGCTACCTGCTCAATCCCGACGCCACCTTCGAACCCGGGGCCCTGCGCGAGGCCGTGCGGGCGGCGGAAGTCTCGCCCGAGGTGGGCTCGGTCCAGTCGCTGCTCGTGCTCGGCGACGAGCCCGAGGTGGTGAACAGCAGCGGCAACCACATCCACTTTCTCGGTTTCGGCTACGTCGGGGACTACCGGCGCCCGCGCAAGGGGGTTTCGCCCGAGGTGCGTGACATCGCCTTCTCCTCGGGGGCGTGCCTGCTGCTGCCCGTGCCGGTCTTGCAAGCGGTCGGGCTTCTCGACGAGACATTGTGGTTCTACCACGAGGATCTGGATCTGGGCTGGCGCATCCGTCTGGCCGGTTTTCGCAATGTCATCGCTCCGGCGAGCGTGTGCCGCCATCACTATGATTTCTCGCGCGCCCCCTCCAAGTGGTACTGGATGGAGCGCAATCGTTGGCTCGTGGTGCTCAAGAACTACCGCCTTCTCACCCTCGTCTTGCTCCTGCCGGCGATGTGCCTGGCCGACCTCGGGCTCCTCTTGATGGCGGCCAAGGGGGGATGGCTCGGTGCCAAGCTGCGTTCGCTCGGGTGGTTTCTGCGGCCCTCGGCCTGGGGCTACCTCGGGCGTGGCCGGCGGGCCATCGCGCGCATCCGCCGCGTACCCGACCGCGAGCTTTTGCGCCACTTCACCGCCGTCATCGACTACCCCGATTTTCGCGGCCCCCTTGTCACCAAGCTGGTCGAGCCGGTGTGGAAGGTGATGCTGGCGATCTTGCGCGCAATCGTGCGCTGGTAGCCTCGCCGCCCAGAATTACCGGTCTTGCGGGCATTGCCACCTGACCGCGCGCAGGGCCACATCCCGATTCGCAGGTTCGGCCTCTATGGGTGTAACATGCATGCTCATGAGAATAGCCATGGCCCTCATGCTCGTCGGCCTCGCTGCGTGCGAACCCAAGTACGTCAGCGGCAAGACGGAGTGCTCGGACAAGGGTGAATGCCCGAGCGGATACCGCTGCGTGCTGCAAGGGACGGCGCGCGTGTGCTTGTCCGGCGGGAGCAGCGCGGTTGGCGGGGCTGGGTTTCCGCCCGGTGTTGTCGGCCAGGGAGGCAGCAGGACGGGCGGCGCGGGCGGACTTGCCGGTGCAGGCGGCGCGGGCGGCAAAGCGAGCAGCGGCAGCGGCGGCAGAACCACGGCCGGTTTCGGCGGCACAACCAGCTTCCGCACCGGCGGCACAGGCGGTACGACTCCCGGCTTCGGCGGCAGCGGGGGCAGCGGCGGAAGCTGCAACTACGCACCTTGCCTGGCTCGACTGATCATAGGATGCGAACCCGCGGGGGCTTGCGTGCAGCAGATGGATCCCAACACCTTCGCGACCGTCACCTGCTACGCCAACGGGGTGAAGACCATCGCCACGGTGGATGTATTCTCCAGCCCGGCTGCTGTGAAGGTGACCTTCACGAAAAACGGGACAACCTGCTTCTCTCTCACGGGCACCACCGCGGACCTGACGAACCCGACGTACGTGCTGCTCGACCCGCTCGGGCGGTCGGTCGGCACCGTGACGACCGATTCCCTCGACCGCACCGTCGTCACGTGCAACGGCGGCGCCCCCGTCATCCTCGACAGCAGCTGCGACATCGAGTCGGAGACCTGCACCGACGGGATCTGCGTGCTCTAGAACGCCGAATGGTTGGCAAGGCGGGCGATCCTCGGGTTTTTCACCACAGAGGACACAGAGGACGCAGAGACGGAGGAGTGAGGAGTTGAATCAACCCCGCGCTTGCAGCGCATATGGCTTTGGGATATACTTCTTGGATATCATCCTGTGATATAGGAGAGTGAGATCATGCGCTCCATCGCGCTCAAGCTGCCCGAGGACTTGCTCGACACGAGTGACCGCGCCGCCAAGGGCCTCGGCCTTTCCCGCGCCGAGTACATCCGCCGCGCGCTGGCCGAGCAGAACCGCAAAGCCGTGGCGGAGGCGGCGGCCGAGCGCATGGCCGACGCCTCCCGGAAGGTGCGCGGCGAAAGCATGAAGGTGAACCAGGAGTTCGCGTCCATCGAGGCGGATCCTGATGCGTGAGCGCGGGCAGATCTGGCTTGCCGACCTCCATCCCCGCCAGGGCACCGAACCCGGCAAGACCCGCCCCGTGCTCATCGTGCAGTGCCGGGCGCTCCTCGACGCCGATCACCCCTCGACACTCGTCATCCCCTTGACCTCTCGCGTGGTCGAGGACGCCGAACCATTGCGCATCCCCGTGCCGCCGACGGGGAAGCTGCGCAAGCCTTCCGACCTCATGGTGGATCAGCTCCGGGCCATCGACAATCGCCGCTTGGTCAAAGGCCCGCTGGCTCAACTCGACCAGGCGCAAATGGCCAAGGTGAGGCAGGCGATCTCGGAGGTCCTGGGGCTCGGAAACGATTGACCTTCGCCAGCCACGCACCGAGAAAGACGCGGCAATCATGGCCGCGGACGCTCGCTCGTGTCCACTCGGGCGGCAAGGGGCGGCAAAGCGATTCCCGCAGGTTCCGGTGGTTCGCGACCGTCTCGAGGACGCAAGGTCACTTGGCACACGATAGGGCCCTTGCCGGCTCTGCCGCGGCCGGCTCCGCCGACGGCGCAGAACCGCCGCTACCCCGCGCGCAATCCGCGCACGAAGTCGCGGACGGCGGCCACGCCCCTCTCGTCGATGAGGCGCAAGGTCGCGGAGCCGACCACGGCGATGTCGACCTTGCCGCGAAGGAAGCTGACGTCGGCCGCGTCCTGCACGCCGAAGCCGAGCGCCAGGGGCAGGGAAGTGGCCCTGCGGCAGCGGCCGAGGTAGGCGTCGATCTTGGCGGAGAAGCTGGTGTGCACCCCGGTCACGCCTTTGCGGGCCACGCAGTAGACGAAGCCGCGCGCCCTGGCGGCGATGGCGCGCAGCCGTTCGTCGGAGGTGCTGGGCGAGAAGATGAAGATGGGATCGAGGCCGGCGCTGTCCATGGCCGCCAGGTACTCGCCGCCCTCCTCGGGCGGCAGGTCGGGCACGATGGCGCCGGCCAAGCCCGCGCCGCGCATGCGCTCGACGAATTCCGCGACGCCGGCGCGGAAGAGCAGGTTGTAGTAGCTCATGACCAGGAACGGGATGGGGTGCTTGCGCGTGACCTCGGCGGCGAAGTCGAAGCAGCGCTTGACCGTCGCGCCCCGGGCCAGGGCCTTCTGGTTGGCCGCGAGAATGACCGGCCCATCGGCCATGGGCTCGGAAAAGGGGAACTGCAGCTCCATCACGTCCACGCCCCCCTCGACCATGGCGTCGACAATCTCCAGAGACTCCGCCAAGCTGGGGTAGCCCACCACGATGTGGGTCATGAGCAGGATGTCCTGCTGCGCGCGGGCCGCGCGCAGGCGAGCTTCGAGCGGGGAGGATCTAGCGGTCATAGCTTCTTGCCTTGCGCCGAATGAAATCCTCCCAAGCCGGATCGCCGAAGGCGTCGGCCACGGTGAAGATGTCCTTGTCGCCGCGCCCGGATTGATTGATGACGATGACGTCGTCCGGGCTCGCGGTGGGCGCCTCCTTGAAGGCCTGGGCGAAGGCATGCGCCGACTCGAGCGCGGGAATCAAGCCCTCGCGGCGCACCGTCAGGGCCAGGGCCGCCACGACTTCCTCGTCGGTCGCGGCCTCGAAGCGCACGCGCCCGCTATCGCGCAGGTGGGCCAGGATGGGGGACACGCCGATGTAGTCGAGGCCCGCGGCCACCGAGTGCGTGTCGAGCATCTGTCCCTCTTCGTTTTGGAGAAAGAAGGTCCGATAGCCCTGGGCCACGCCCACGCTGGCGTCGGCGGAAGCCAGGCGCGCGGCGTGCCGGTGGCTGGCAAGGCCCTTGCCACCGGCCTCGACCCCGATCAGCTCGACCTGCTTGTCGGCGAGAAACTCGCTGAACACGCCGAGCGCGTTCGAGCCGCCGCCTACGCAGGCGTAGATCCGACTCGGCAGTCGGCCAGTGCGCTGCATGACCTGGCCGCGCAGCTCCTTGCCCACGATGGACTGGAAGTAGGCCACCATGGTCGGGAATGGATGTGGCCCGCACGCGGTGCCGAGCACGTAGTGGGTGCTGTCCATGTTGGCGGCCCAATCGCGGAAGGCCTCGTTGATGGCATCCTTGAGGGTGCGCGCCCCGTCTTTGACCGACACCACAGTCGCCCCCAGCCGTTCCATCCAGAACACGTTGGGCCGCTGGCGCTCGACGTCCACCTCGCCCATGTAGACGGTGCACTCGAATCCGAACTTCGCCGCCATGGTGGCGGTGGCCACGCCGTGCTGGCCGGCGCCGGTTTCGGCGATCACGCGCTGCTTGCCCATGCGGCGCACGAGCAGACCCTGCCCGAGCACGTTGTTGGCCTTGTGCGCCCCGGTGTGATTCAAGTCTTCGCGCTTGACGAAGATGCGCGCGCCGCCGAAGTGCCGGGTCAGGTTCTCGGCGAAGGTGAGCGGGGTGGGCCGGCACGAGTATTCGCCCATGAGGGCTTCGTACTCCTGCCAGAAGGTCGGGTCTCTCTGCGCCGCCTGAAAGGCCGCTTCCAGATCCCTGAAGGTGGCGACCAGGATCTCCGGCAGGTAGGCGCCGCCGAACCTGCCGAAGTAGCCACGCGGCTGTGTGGGAACAGGCGAATTCGGCATCAGGCGATCACGGCTGGCGAAGGAAGGATCATGAGGCGCAGCATACCATCTCGATGCGCGGATTTCCCTTCTCGCGCGTGCACCGTAATCCTACGACAAGCGTAGCGAAGCCGCGGGGCGCCGAGGGGAAAGCCGTGTTCCAAGGCGAAGCTGCCCACCCGGCAGAGCAACGAAGGGTGGTCGTGGTCGTCACCGTGGCCGTGGCCGGAGTGATTTCAGTCGGCCACGGCCACGACCACGGTCACGACCACGACTACCACCCGCCGGTCCCCTTGGCTGCGAGCGTCTGTCGTGGAAAGGTGTCTCCTTGTGCAGCCTTGCGCGACGTCGCTGCGCTTGTCGCGGGATTAGGGCCTGTGCGCGCAAGCACTCTCTCAGCCGCCGATGCGCGTTGCCAGCAGCATCAGGACCTGCATGGCGAAGGTCTTGTCGCCCTCCACGCGCAGGCGACCCGCCAAGAGCGCCTGCACGGGGTTCAGGGTGTGCGCGGCCAGCTTCTCGCAAGTGCCGGTGTCGATGGCCACGGTGGTGCGCGGCCGACCCGCGCGCATCCCGGAGCGGCCAAAGGCGGCATCCACACTCCAGCGCCGCCGCCGCCGGCCTTCAAGCTCGAACTTGATGCGCCCGTCGAGCCGATCGAGCAGCTCCTTTTCCTGCGCCTCGGGCGACAGCAGGTCGACCACGCTTGACGATGCGGGCAGAAGCTCAAAGAGATCCTCGCTGGGATAGAGCACGGCCAGGAAGTCGGCCACCGACTGGCGGATGCGAATGTCGGGATCGTCATCGCGGATGCCGACCCTGCGCACGTGCCGCTCCACCCGCAAGTTGCCGTCGGCAACCTGCAGATCCCACTCGCCGCCCTCGGCGCCCGAGAGACAGAGGCGCAGATGCGGCGACGTGCCCTCGGGCTTGTGGGCTGCAGCGCCGAACGCCGCGGGCAGCCACGATTCGAGAATCGCGCTTGCGCTGCTTCCCGCCGGCGGGCGGTTTCCCGCTTTCTCCCTCAACACGGCTACCTTCGCTTCTTGGCTTGCTGTTGGTTCTTCGCACGCAGGGCCCGGCGGCGCTCTTGGCGGCTGTGCGCGAGGGGCGCGGGCACGCGGCGCCGGCCCCTCCCCCTCACCTTCCCTTGCCCGGGCTCGAAAAGGCGCAGCTCGATGCGCCGGCGAGCCACGCTGACCTGTAGGATCTCGACCTTCACGCGGTCGCCCAGGGAGAAGGTGCGGCCGCTGCGCCGGCCGGTGAGGCGGCAAGCCACCGCGTCGAAGTCGTAGAAGTCGTCCGGCGCCAGGTAGTCGGTGCGCACCAGACCTTCGACAAAGGGTGCGTCGAGCACCACGAAAATGCCGAACGAGGTGACTCCAGAAACCGATCCCTCGAGGACATCGCCCACCCGATCGCGCATGAAGAAGGCGCGGTAGAGATCGACCACCTCGCGCTCGACCTCCATGGCCTTGCGCTCGCAGAACGAGGCGCTGGCCGCGGCCTTCTGCAGGATCTCGATGCTCGGCAGCGCGGATTCTGTCGCCGGAGGAAAGCCGCCCGCGGGCTTGCAAAGGCTCGCCAGGCGCTGCTTGAGCAGGCGATGCACGATGACGTCGGGATAGCGGCGGATGGGCGAGGTGAAATGCAGGTAGGCCGGCGAGGCCAGGCCGAAGTGGCCGACGTTGACCACGTCATAGGTGGCCTGCTTGAGGGCGCGCAGAAGCAGGAGAGAGAGTGGCTTCTGGGCCGGGTGGCCTTCCAGGCGGCGAAGGACCGCGGCCATGCCGAGGGGAGTCTTGGCCTCGGCCGGGTCGAAGGCGATGCCGTAGCGCTCGGCCAGAAGCGCAAAGCCTGCCAGCTTCTCGTCGTCGGGCACTTCATGAATCCGCCACGCGGTGTCTTCCTCGCGCTCGCAGAAACTTGCCCCCACGGCCTCGTTGGCCGCGAGCATGAATTCCTCGATCATGGCGTAGGCCTGTCGCTCGCCGGGGTCGCGCCGGGCTCGGCGCACGTCGCGCACCAGGCGCGGATCGTCGCGGTCGAGCTCGACCACGGCCTGCGGTATGTCGAGATCCATGGCGCCACGCTCCTGCCGCTTCTTGCGCAGTCTGCGCGCCAGGGCGTCCATGAGGCGCAGGCTCTGCAAAAACGGCCTGTAGCGCCTGCTCTTGCCGCGCAGGTCGGAGGCCAAAGCTGCCGCCACCCCA
>Ga0172364_10000343_pt1 | contig 32527 bp, 28 predicted proteins | sample LakKivSesite10cm_FD_114545 | JGI IMG/M metagenome (GOLD analysis project Ga0172364, IMG submission 114545) | Sediment microbial communities from Lake Kivu, Rwanda - Sediment site 10cm | ecosystem: Environmental > Aquatic > Freshwater > Lake > Sediment | place: Rwanda: Western Province, Lake...
CCGCGGATTGGCGATGTGGTAGATCCCGCCCTCCAGGCTGTCCTCGAAGATGGCGAGAAAGGCCCGGACGCAGTGATCGACCGGGACGAGGTTGATGCCCGTCCCGGGCCGGGTCTCGATGCGGATCGGGACGAAGAGCCGCCCGCTCGAGGCGAGGCCGATGCCGACCTCGGCCGCCTTCCGTCCGTTGCCGCTCCGCAGATCGTCGAGATAGATGTCGCGGATGGAGAGGGCGGCCTTGATCGGGTAATACAGGGCGTTGAAGCGCAGGGTCCGTCCCGTCCGCGAATCGCCGTAGACGACGGCCGGCCGGTAGACGTTGAGGCGGATGCCCGCGCCTTGGCAGGCGTCCCGGGCCATGATCTCGCCGCGCGCCTTGGTCTCTTCGTAGACGTTCGTGAACGGGCCCGACTCGATCCAGTCCTCGCGACAGAGACCGGCGCGGCGGCCGGCGGCATAGGCGGTGCTGACGTGGTGGAAGACCGCGCAGCCGCCGCGGACGGCCAGGTCCAGGACGGCCTTCAGGCCGCCGATGTTGGCCGCCTCGACCTCGGGCCGCTTCCGCTCGGCGAACGACGTGTTCGAGGCGCAATGGACGATCTCGTCAAAGGGTTCGCGCCCGGCCGGGCCGGCCAAGAGGCGCCCGGCCAGTTCCGGTTCGAGGATGTCGCCCTCCACGATCTCGATCTTCGCGGCCGTCGCGCTGTCGAGGCCGAACCAGCGGGCCAGCCGGCCCATTCGGTCCTCGGCCGAGAGCCCCTTCGACGCCCGCGCCAGGACCGCCACCCGGTATCCCGCCCGGAGGAGGGCCACGGCGATGTGGCTGCCCAGGAAGCCGGTCGCCCCCGTGACCAGGATCCGCCCTGTCCTCTCCTCCCTCATCTTCCTCAGGGATTCGGTTTCGATCCTCATGCCGGTCCCCTTGCCGTCATCGTTCAGACGCGATAGAGAAAGCTCTCCTTCCGGCCGTAGCCCTGGCCGAAAACATCCTTCAGCGAGGTGAAGCCGGGGACGCGGCGCCCCACGTCCTTGAGCCAGCTTTCGAGGGCGGGCATAGCCGCGGCGATCTTGGCCCTTTCCGAAGCGTCGGCGTGGTCGAGATAGTAATCGTATTCGAGGACGGCCCTCTTGCCGAGATCGAGCGGCGTCAGGAAGCCGAAGTCGTGCTCGAGGCCGTTCGTCTCGGCGATCCCGGCGAAGCCGTCGACGATCTCGCGGGCGACGTCGGCCCTGCCGCCCGGAAAATAGACCAGGAAGGCCAGCATGTGCTTGTGCCGCGACATGCGGGCGCTGATGATGCGGTTCTCGTTCAGCCAGACGAGGTCGGTCATCTCCGGCCGGGCGTAGAGACGGCGGTAGGCCGGCCGCAGGTCCTCGGGCACGGCCGCCGCGATCGTGTCCGGGCCGGGCCGCACGGCGGCCTCGACGACCGGGCGCAGGTCCGGCCGACAGAGAAGCTCGTAGGGCTTCTCCGGCCCTTCCCAGTCCCGGATGAGATCGAGCCAGCGCGGCTCGAGGAGGCGGGGCAGGCCGAGCATCAGCGTCCGCAGAAGCGAGCCGTCCAGGACCGCGGGGGCCATGCGGCGGACCGCGTCCCGGCCGTAGGCGTCGGCGATGACCATGACGACCTGTTTGAGGCCGAGGACCTCGGGCAGCGCGGCCTTGAAGCGCCGGGCCAGGGACTCGTCCGGCGACAGGAACGAGGAGATGAAGTGGGCGCCGAGCACGGCCACGGCGGAGCCGATCCGGCGCTCGCCGAGCTCGTGGGCGAAGCGGACCGCGTCCTCGAACTCGTCGAACGGCACGTAGAGGCCTTCCTCGCCGCTCACGACCGGATGGAGCTTGACGAAGCCCTTGGTGCAGACCCCCGGTCGGCCGGCGGCCGAGGCGTCCACGCCGAAGAAATTCGGCCCGCCTTGGTCGTGCATCCGATAGGCCTTCCCGTCCGGGCCGGCGAACTCGAGGTCGATGAAATTGTCGGCGAACGTGCCGTAGATGTTGGTCCAGGTGGAAAAAGTCCCGGTGCAGATGATGTTGCCGCAGACCGTGGCCGCGGGCTCGGCGGCGTTGACCCGGAGGCTGTGCTTGGCGGCCTCCCGCTGGAGCTCGAACGAGGTCACGCCCGGTTCGACGGCCGCGCAGAAGTTGCCGAGATCGAGATCGAAGCGCCGCATCCGGCCCATGTCGAGGACGATGCCGTCGGTGAAGACGAGCCCGAAGACGCTGGCGCCGTTGCCGCGGGCGACGTAGGGGAGGCCGAGCTCGCCGGCCAGCCGGATGACGGCCGCGACCTCGTCCCGCGATCCCGGCAGGACAACATAGCGGGGCGGCCGCGGGCCGGTGAAAGGGAACGGGTCGTCGGCGTAGGTCCAGAGGACGGCCGGATCGTTCGAAGCGAAGGCCGGCCCGACGATCGACCGCAGGCGCCGCAGCGGCCCGTCCTCGGGGACCTTCAGGACCTGGCCGCCCTCGCGCCGGAAGGCCTCGACGTGGTCTTTAAGCGCCTTCATGACGGGGACGGGCCGCAGGCCCACGGCGAAGTGGCAATTGAGATCGCAAAGCCCGCACATCGTGCAGGTGTCGGCGGCGTCGGCCAAGCCCTCCGTGACCGGGATCCGGCCCTCGGCCAGTCCTCGGTAGAGGTCCATCCGGCCCTGCGGGTAATACGTGACGAAGCCGCGCTCGGGGCCGGAGGGGCAGATCCCCGTCCCGAGGTAGTCGATCTTGCACATGGCGTAATGGCGGCACTGGGCCGCCGCGGCTTTGGCCTCAGGGTCGATGCGGGGCATGGCCGGCCTCCTCGGGCTTTCGCCCGCTGTAGATCGTGGCAAGACCCAGAGAGAGGGGACGCGCGGCGATCTCGGCGAGGCCGGCCCGGCCGAGCCCGCCGGGGATCTCGCCGGCCGCGGCGAAAACGCGGATGGACTCGACGAGGTAGCGGAATGGTCCGTCCGTCCCGGTGAGGATCCGGGCGAGCGGGAGCATGATCCGATAGGAATAGAACGCGTAGAGCGAACGCTGGAAGCGGCGCCGGGGCAGGGTGAACTCGAGCCCGGCGAAACGCCCGCCGGGCTTGAGGACGCGGCCGATCTCGCCGAGCCCGCGGTCGAGATCGACGAGATTGCGCAGGCCGAACCCGACCGTGACGGCATCGAACGAGCCGTCCGGAAACGGCAGGGCCTCGGCGTCGCCCTGAACGAACGTGACGAGACCGCCCGAACCGGACCGCCGGCTCTTCGTCCGGCCGAATTCCATCATGGGCCGGTTGAGGTCGCAGACGACGACCCGCCCCTCCGGCCCGATGCGGGGAGCGGCAAAAAGGGCCAGATCGGCCGTTCCGCCGCAGATGTCGAGGACGCGGTCGCCCGGCCCCAGGGCCAGGCGCTTAACGGTCGCCCGCTTCCACAGGAAGTGCAGTCCCAGGCTGAGCACGGCGTCGGCCCGGTCGTAGGTCGCGGCGATCGGCGTGAACTGGTCCTGGACGAGGCGTTTCTTGTCCGCCGCCGCGACGGTCCTGAAGCCGAAGCTGACTGGGCTTTCTGACATGGGAATTTCCGGGTCTGCCCTGACCGCTCCTCACTATAACAGATGGGCCCCGAAGTGCCAAAAGCCGTTCGCCGTTGCCCCGGCCGGTCGATGCGCATAGAATACCGCCGGAGGATCGCGATGAGCCGTTACGCCGTTGGCATCGACCTCGGCGGGACCAAGGTCGAGGCCTGCCTCATGAACGAGTCCCGCGAGCTTCTGGCCCGCAAACGCCGGCCGTCCCAGCCGGCCCTCGGCCGCGAGAAGGTCGTCCGGAACATCCTCGAGCTCGTCGCCGAGACGGCGGGCGACGCCCCGTACGAGGCCGTCGGCATGGGCACGCCGGGGACTTACAGCGCCGCCGACGACATCATGCACGGCGCCCCCCACACACCCCTCTACGAAAAGCCCGGCCTCGTCAGCCTGCTCCGCTCCAAGCTGGCGGTGCCCCTCGTCATCGAGAACGACGCCAACTGCCTGGCCCTGGCCGAGTTCTTCGCCCAGTGCCACGGCCGGTTCTCGACGGTCATGGCCGTCATCCTCGGCACGGGCATGGGCTCGGGACTCATCCTCGAGAACAGGCTGCACCGCGGCCCGAACGGCAACGCCGGGGAGATCGGCCACACCTCGATCGACATCACCGGCCGTTTGTGCGAGTGCGGCCGGCGGGGATGCGGCGAGGCCTACCTCTCCGGGCCGAGCCTTGGCCGCCGCTATGCCGAACGGACCGGCGAGACTCTCCCCCCCGACCGTATCTTCGAGCGCTGTCAGGCCGGCGACGGGAACGCCCGGGCGGTCCTGGACGAATCCTGCCGGATCATGGGCGAGCTCTTCGCGAATTGCGTCAATGTCCTCGACCTTCAGGCCATCATCCTCGGCGGCGGCGTCTCGAACATCCCGCTTTGGTACGAACAGGTGCCGCCGGTCATGAACCGGGCCCTCTTCGGCATCCCCGGCCGCGACATTCCCATCCTGAAGGCCGTCTTGGGCGACTCGGCGGGCGTCCTCGGCGCCGCGTACCTCGCCCTGCGCCAGATGGGGCTAATGGAGTTCTAGTACTTCCCCATGATATAGTTCTCGAGGTTCTCGATCGTCACCTTCTGGTCGGTGATGATGGCCTTGACGACATCGCCGATGGAGATGACCCCGGCCAGCTTGCCGCCCTTGCAGACCGGCAGATGGCGGATGTGCTTGTCCGTCATGAGGGCCATGCATTCCTGGGCCGTCGTGTCGTCGTGGACGCCGTAGACCTCTTTGGTCATGATGTCCCGCACGGGCGTATCCTGGGACTGGCGGCCCATCAGCACGATCTTTCGGGCATAATCCCGCTCGGAGAGGATGCCGATGACCTCCTCCTCTTGATCGACGACGAGGAGCGCGCGGATGCCCTTCTTGGCCATGAGATCGAGCGCCTCGAGGACCTTGGCGTCCGGCCCGATGGTCCAGGCGGTGTGCCCCTTCTGATCGAGCATGTCCTTGACCGTGATCATTGACGTCCCTCCTTCTTCGATCCGCCGTTTGTCCGGTCCGGCGCGATTCCACTATAGCGACCCCCGCGCCGTTGTCAATTCCATTCCTCCCGGGCCGGGGGGCCGGCGCTTTCGCTGAGGACAGGGCTCAGTCGAAATATCCGGTGAGGTCGTCCCGGTTGAGCTTCTGGCTCAGGGCCACCCGGGCGACGGCCCGGGCGACGGCCCGGTGGAGGGCCTTGTCGAGCGGATTGGGAACGATCTCGCCCGGAGCGGCGAAACCGGCGATGGCCTCGGCCGCGGCCATCAGCATCTCCCGGGTGATCCGCGGCACGTTGGCGTCGACCGCGCCCCGGAAGATGCCGGGGAAGCCCAGGACGTTGTTGACCGATTTGCCGTCGGCGGCGAAGGCCGCCCCGGCGCCCAGGGCGAGCTCCGGCTCGATCTCCGGGACGGGGTTCGATAGGGCCAGGATGATCTGGCCTTTGCGGACGACACCCGGCTTGATCAGGCCGGGCGCGCCGGTCGTGGCGATGACGACATCGCATTGGGCCATGATACCGGCGAGGTCCGAGGCCACGCCGCCGGCCCGGACCAAGCGGTCGACGGCCTCGGGCACGAGGTCGGCGCCGAGGACGGGGTGCCCGAACCGGAATATCAGCATCTTGGCCAGGGCGAACCCCGCGGCCCCGAGACCGATGACGCCGAGGCGGCTCCGGGTGAGGTCCCGCCCCGTCGTCTTGGCCGCGTTGATGAGGGCGGCCGTGACGACGACGGCCGTGCCGTGCTGGTCGTCGTGCATGACGGGGATGTCGAGCCGGGCCTGGATGCGCTCCTCGATGGCGAAGCAGCGGGGCGCCGAGATGTCCTCGAGCTGGATGGCGGCGAAGGTCGGCGCCATGTGGACGACCGTCTCGACGATCCCGTCCGGGTCCTTGGTGTCGAGCAGGATGGGCATGCCGGAGAGGCCGGTGAACGTCTCGAGCAGGCTGGCCTTGCCCTCCATGACCGGCATGGCCGCGAGCGGGCCGATGTCGCCCAGGCCGAGCACGGCCGTGCCGTCCGTGACGATGGCCACGAGGTGGCGGATCGAGGTGAAGCGGCGGGCGAGAGCGGGGTCGTCCCGGATCTTCAGGCTGACTTCGGCGACGCCGGGCGTGTAGACGCGCCGGAGCGTGCTCAGCGAGGAGATGTCGTAGCGGCTGCGGATGGCGATCTTGCCGCCCTGGTGCATCTCCAGGACCTCGTCGCGAACCTCGAGGAGTTGGACCCCCTCCGTGGCCCGGGCGACGCCGAGGATGCGCTCGAAATGGCTGAGATCGTCGGCGAAGACGACAACGTCCCGATCGACGGCTGCGCCGCCCATGTGGATCGTCTGGATCTCGCCGATGAACCCGTTCTCGCCGCCGATGGCGGTCAGCAGGCGGCCGAGGCTGCCCGGCGTCTGTTCCAACCGGCAGCGCAGCGTCCGCTGGATCTTGCCGTCCCACCACATGGAAAGACCTCCTCTCCCGGATCGAAGACCTTTTCAATTATAAGCAGAACGCCGGTTCTAGTCCACGAGCAGGAAGGCGTAGCGGTTCATCTCCTGATCGTAGTCCGACAGGACCTCGATCGGGTAGCCGATCTTGCGGACCGTGGTGAAAACGTCGATCCCCAACGCGTCCGGGCTGGGCCGGGCCAGCTTGGGCTCCTTGCATGCCGTCCGGGCGCCCGGGCACTCGAGGCAGATGTTGCAGCTGTCGAAGGGCAGCATGAAGGCCTTGACGAAACCGGACTTAAAGAGCTCCTGCTCGAGCTTGATGAGCTCGAGGACGAGCTTGCGGCTCCAGGCGTGCCGGTCCTCGGGCCGGGGGACCGTCTTGGCGAAGTGGAAGACCGCGGCCCGGCGGTATTCCCGGATGAAGCTCCGGCATTCCGGGACCGGGGGCGCGTTCGGCGGGCAGGCCGCGTTGTGGCCGTATTCAACGCAGCCGTAGCGGCACTTCATCCGGACCCATTCGGCCAGGACGATCTCGCGGGGCGCGATCCAGCGGACGTCGGTGAAGCCGCGGGCGGCGAAGAGCTGCGCGAGCGCCTTCGTTCCCGCCGGCCGCCGCGCCGCCGCCGCTCTCGTTCTGGCCATGGCCTTTCTCGTCTTGGGCATCCTCGCTCCTCCTGGCCGGTCCGCCGGCCGTCCGCAGCGGTTTATAACACCGTCGTTCCGTGGGTGTCAACGGCCCCGGCCTTCCGCGCCGCCTCCTCCTCCGCTATAATTGTGGCCATGACCGCCGCGTCGAATACCGCCGTCGTCCTCGTCCGGCCCGACAGCCCCGAGAATATCGGCCTGGCCGCCCGGGGCATGGCCAACACGGGCTTCGCCGACCTGCGCCTTGTCGGGGTCGAGCGGCTCGAACCCCCGGCCTGGCGGACGGCGATCCACGCGGAAGCGATCATGGAGCGGGCGCGGTTCTTCCCGACGCTGGCCGAGGCCGTCGCCGATCGCGACCTCGTCTTGGGCTCGACGGCCCGGGTCCGCCATGACTTCCCCCTCGTCCCGCTCGCCGACGCGGTGGCGCGGCTCGAGGAGTATCCGCCGGCGGCGCGTGTCGGCCTCGTCTTCGGCAATGAGCGCACGGGCCTGACCCAGAAGGAGCTCGGCCTGGCCAACATCCGTTTTCACATCCCCCAGATCTCGCGCCAGCCGTCTTACAACCTCGGCGTGGCCGTCACCCTGACCCTGCACACCCTCGCTTTCCGGGAGGGCCCGCCGGCTGCCCTTCGCCGTCATCTGCCGCTCGACCACGCCGCCCAGGCCGAGGCCGGCCGCCGCTTCGGCGACATGCTCGACAGCCTCGGCTTCATGCACGACACCAACCGGGACTTCATCGTCGAGAAGGTCCGGGACATCTTTTTCCGCATGGCCCTGACGGCCAAGGACCGGGACATCATCCTGGCCATGTTCCGCAAGGCCCTGGAGGGGCCGCGCCCCCGCGCCCCCCGTATTCATCCCCCCACGAAGGAGCAGCCATGAACCCCAAAGAGCTGAAAGTCGTATTCGGCGAGAACGACAAGATCGACGTCGAATACAAGGGCTTCACGATCAAGACCGATCAGCCCGTGCGCGACGGCGGCGACAACTCCGCCGCGTCCCCCTTCGATCTGTTCCTCGCCTCGCTCGCCGCGTGCGCCGGATACTACGCCCTGTCCTTCTGCCGGGAGCGCAAGATCCCGACGGAGGGGCTGGCCGTGACCATGACCACCGAGCGGGGAGAGGTCTCCAAGATGATCGACAAGATCACGGTCGAGGTCGTCCCCCCCCCGGGCTTCCCCGAGAAGTACCGCCTGGCCCTGATCAAGGCCGTCGATCACTGCACGGTCAAGGCCCACATCCTGAGGCCGCCGCAGTTCGAGATCGTCCTCAAGCCCTGAACGGGCCGCCGGCCGCCGTTCCTTGCTCCCTCAAGGAGCTTGGGGCAGCCAGAGATAATAGAACCCCGTCTTCAGGGCCCCGATCATGGATTCGAGCGCCTTGGCCTCGAGGGAAAAGTCGCCGAGCTTGGTCGCGTAGATGTTCGTCGTCGTCTTCGGAAAATAGGTGTAGGTGACGACCCGGGCGGCCTTGAGCCCAGCCAGCGCGCGGGCCTTCCCGTAGGCGTCCTCGAAGTAGCCCACGGCGTCGATGAGACCGAGCCTCAGGGCCTGCGGGGCCGTGTAGACGCGGCCGTCGGCGATCGTCCGCAGGTCGCCCTCGGCCACCTTGCCCTTGCGCCCCCGGCTCACGACGGCCAGGAAGTCCCCGTAATACTCGTCGATGATGCCTTGGAAGATCTTCTTTTCGTCGTCGGTCATGTCCCGGAAGGGCGAGCCCGAATCCTTGGCCGGGCCGGACTTGATGACGTTGACCTTGACCCCGACCTTGCTCATGAGGGACTCGACGTTCGGGAAGATCGAGATGACGCCGATCGAGCCAGTCAGCGTGGACGGGTGGGCGATGATGGCGTCGCAGGCCATGGCGATGTAGTAGCCGCCCGAGGCGGCGACGCTCATCATCAGGCCGACAACGGGCTTCCCCGTCCGCTCCTTGAAGCGCAGGATCTCGTGATAGACGATGTCGCTCGCCGTCACCTCGCCGCCCGGCGTGTCGAGCCGGAGGATGACGGCCTTGACCGCGGGGTCCTGGACGGCGCGCTCGAGGCGGTCGAAGACCCGGGCCACGACGCTCTTCTCGCGGGCCAGGAGGTTCGTCTCCAGGGCCGCCGAGATCGTCCCGTCGATGTCGATCATCAGGACCTTCTCTGAAGCCGGGCCGGGCAGGAGAACGACCTCCTTGAGCGTGTCCGTGCCGAGCAGATCGAGATGGATCTGCGGCGAGCAGGCGGCCAGGGACAGGGCGGCGGCCAGGGACAGGCCGAGCACGGCGGATCTCGCGGTCATGGCGACCTCCTCAGTCGGCAGGTTGGCGGAAATGCTTGCCGGCGCGCCGGGTGGGCGGGATGACCATGCGGATCGCCCCGGGCATGACGCGGCATTCGACCCGGTCCCGGCGGTCGATGACCTCGCCGTTGAACTGGACCGGCAAGTCCCGGCCGTTGATGACGACCCGCTTGGCCTTGTAATGGCGCAGCCGGCGCTGGTAGATCCCGAAATAGATGAGGGGGAAGACGAGCGAGTATTTCACGGGCCCCATCTCGAACAGGGTGACGTCGAGGTAGCCGTCGTCGACCACGGCCTCGGGCGCGATGAACCAGCTGTAGCCGAAATAGTTCGTCTTGGCCACGAGGCAGTCGAAGAACCTCGAGGCGACGGTCTTCCGTTCGAACGGGCCCGACTCGTCCCAGCCGTCATAGAGCTCGATCGTCTTCTCGTCGAGGGGCGTCGCGAAGAGACGCCGCCCGGCCAGGACGTGGCCCCAGAAGCCCTGGATCTTGCCTTCGAGCTTCTCGCCGGTGACGAGGGCCGTGGCCCCGATGCTGGCGAACGCGGCCACGCGGCCCTCGATCTCCATGAGGTCGATCGGCCGGGCCACCCCCTCGGCCAGATGGTCGATGGCCCGGAGCGGGTTGAGGGGGATGTCGAAGGCCTTGCGGAAGGCGTTGCCGCTGCCGAAGGGGATGACGCCGAAGCAGACCTCGCCCTGCTTGCCGGCGTTGAAGATGCCCTGGAGCGAGTCGGCGATCGTGCCGTCCCCGCCCATGGCCACGATGACGTCGGCCGTGGCCGTGGCCAGCGCGGCCTTCTCGATCGTCGTCCGGACGTCGCCGAGATCGTCGTAGATGTCCCCGGGCAGCCTCTTCTGAAGATAGGCGCGCAGAAGCTTCCGCCTCATCCACCGGGAATTGGCCGCCCGGGGATTGATAAGGCAGGCCGTTCGCCGCTCTTTGCTGTTTTCGGTCATAGGCCGGAAAAACCCTCCTTATTGTAGCGCATGTCCCCGGGAGCGTCAAAAGGACGGGGCCCATTTGAACCCGGCCGGCCACCTGGACTAGAATGCCCCTCGAGCGGCCATGAAAGCCCTGGAAAAAACCGTCACCGTCCGCGACCGGAACTTCCTCCTGCGGGTCGAAACGTCGCACGACTCGCGGGATTACGCGAAATACGAGGCCCTGCGGGAGGAGATCTGGGGCTTCCCCGACGATCACCTGTCGAGCACCCGGAACATGATGTGCGAGAACGTCTTCCACGAGGGCGGCAGCCTCTTCATCGGGGCCTTCGCCGAGGCGGGGGAGCCCGGGCGCTTCGAGACCGACGGCGCGCATCTCGTCGGCTTCTGCTACGGCTTCGTCGGCGTCCTCGACAAGACGATCGGCTTCCGCGAGGCCGCCAACCTCCGCTTCTATGCCCAGTACGCCGGCGTCCGGACGGCCTATCAGAGCTACGGCCTCGGCATCCTGCTCAAGGGCTATCAGCGCGAGATGGTCCTCGACCTCCTGGGCGTCTCGACCATCATCTGCACCTACGACCCGCTGACCGGCGTCAACGCCAACCGCAACATCCACCACTTCGGCATGGACGTCCTCGAATACCGGGTCGCGACCTACGGCGAGTATGGCGGCCTTCTTAACCGGACGGACGTGCCCACGGACCGCTTCCTCATGTCCTGGGACCTCGCGCGAACGGGCCCGCGCCCGGACTACGGCCTCCGCGAGGCCCGGACGGCGCCGCCGCCCCTCCGCGCGTCCTCGCGAACGATCGCGGGGAAAAGCGGCCCGATCGAGCTCGAGGTCGTCGAAGGGACCGATCCCGAGGCCCGGGGCGAGGCCCTCCTCGTGCGCATCCCCCTCAATATCTACCGGATGCTTCAGGAGACGGACGTGGCCGATCCGGCCGTGAGGCGCATCCCCGTCGATTGGCGCTTGGCTACGCGCGAAGTCTTCCTGCGCCTGTTCGCCCGGGGCTACCGGGTCGTCGATTTCCTCAAGGCGGGCCCGGAGAGCCCGGCCAATCACTATGTCCTCCTGCGGACGCCCGGGGCCGGCCGATGAGCCCGGCCCGGCCGCCCTTTGTCGTGACCCAGGACCTGGCCAAGACCTATCTCGTGGGCGATGTTCAGGTCGCGGCCCTGGCCGGCGTTTCGATCACGGTCGAGGAGGGCCGGTTCGTGGCCGTGACCGGGGCCTCGGGCTCCGGAAAATCGACGCTCCTCAATCTCCTCGGCGGGCTCGACACGCCCACGGCCGGGACGATCGAGGTCGGCGGGGCCCTCGTTTCGGGAATGGACCGCGAGACCCTGGCGCGCTATCGCCGGCTCAGCGCGGGCATGATCTTCCAGTCGTTCAACCTCATCGCTTCCCGGACCGCCCTCGAGAACGTCGAGCTGCCGCTCCTCTTCGCCGGCGTGGACAAAAGGGAGCGCCGGGTCCGGGCGGCGGAGCTCCTGGACCAGGTCGGCCTGGCCCATCGGGCCGGCCACCGCCCGACGGAGCTATCGGGCGGCGAGCAGCAGCGCGTGGCCGTGGCCCGGGCCCTGGCCAACGGGCCCCGGCTGCTCCTCGCCGACGAGCCGACGGGGAACCTCGACAGCCGGACCTCGCGCGAGATCGTCGGGCTCCTGGCCGGGCTCAACCGCGGCCGGAACCTGACCGTCGTCATGGTCTCGCACGAAGAGGGGCTGGTCCGGGAATTCGCGCACGAGGTCCTGCGGCTGCGCGACGGCCGCCTGGCCGGGACGGAGGCCTCCTCATGAGGTTCTCGGACGCCGTCGACTTCGCCCGGACGAGCCTCGGCAAGCGGCGCCTGCGGACGTTCCTCACCGCCTCCGGCGTCATGATCGGGATCGGCGCCCTGGTCTCGATGATCTCGTTCGGCAAGGGCATGCAGAAGAACGTGACCCGGGCCTTCCGTTCGTCCGACCTGTTCACGACGCTCATGGTCATGCCCGGCGGGGCGGAAACTCCCGGCCGGAACGCGCCCGGGGAGGACCCGGACGACCGGCCGAGACCCGCGGCCAAGGACGCCGGCCGCCCGGAGGCCATCCTCGATGACGCGGCCGTGGCCGCCATCGCCAAGATCCCCGGCGTGGCCATGGCCTACCCCGATATCGGTTTTCCGGCCATGGTCGGCCTGGGCCAGGGGGGCGGCGAATTCCGGCTCATTCAGGTCGTGCCGGCCGCGGTCGTGGCCACCCAGGCCCGGAAGATCAAGTGGGGAAGGGGTTACGGCGGCGACGCGGAGGAAGGCGTCGTCGTCAGCCAGGCGTTCCTCCGGCGTTTCAAGGTCACCGATCCCGCCGCGGCTGTGGGACAGAAGATCCGGATCACCACGGTCTCGCTCGACCTCGGCCGGTTGGCGACGCTCAACCTCGGCTCGATCCTCGCCGGCGAGACCTCGCCCGTGGCCCAGGAGAGCTACGAATTCCCGATCCTCGGCATCATCGGGGCCGAGGCCTTCGGCGAAGAAGGCAGCTTGGCCCCGAGCGGGGTCATGATCCCGCCGGGCCCGGCGAAAGGGATCAAGCGACTGCCGTTCTCGAGCGTTTGGGACCTCTTCCGTGTTCAGGGCGGCCGGATGGGCTATTCGGCCGTGACGGTGAAGCTCGGCTCGCTCCGGGACTTGGATCCCGTCCGGGACGAGGTCCGCACGATGGGTTTCGCCACGTTCGCCTTGGCCGACCAGTTCGACCAGATCACCAAAGCCTTCACCATCATGGACATGGTCCTGGCCGCGGTCGGCATGATCGCCATCGTCGTCGCCGCCCTCGGCATCGTCAATACCATGGTCATGTCCATCCTCGAGCGCTATCGGGAGATCGGGGTCATGAAGGCGGTCGGCGCGTCGGACGGCGACATCCGGCGCATCTTCTTTTTCGAATCCGGCGCCATCGGCTTCCTCGGCGGGGTCGCCGGGTGCGCTCTCGGCTGGGTGACGAGCCTCGTCATCAACCGCGTCGTCGACTTCTATCTGGCCCGGCAGGGCGTGCCGGCGGTCGCCTACTTCGCTTTCCCGGTCTGGATCTTCCTCGGCGCCGTCGCCTTCGCCATCGTGGTCAGCCTGGTCTCGGGCATCTACCCGGCCCGCCGCGCCGCCCGCGTCGATCCGGTCGTCGCCCTCAGACACGACTAGGTCTTTCTGCTATAATGCGCGTCTTATGTGCGCCGGTGCCCTTCTTGTCTCGGCTGGGGGGATGATCCTCGGGGAAACGAAGGAGTCGCCATGAAGAATTTCCGTCACGCCTCCCTTTTTGCCGCCGCTCTGGCCGTCGCCTTGGCCCTGGCCGGCTGCACGGTCCGGCAGCAGCCCAAGACCGTCGAGGAGAGGGCCCGCGAGCTTCACGCCCGCATCCTGACCGTCGACACCCACTGCGACACGGCCTTCAGCCTGCTCCGCACGGACTGGAAGATCGGCGACCGCCACGATCCGGCCCTGCGCTCGAGCGGCAAGATCGACCTGCCCCGGATGAAGGAGGGCGGGCTCGATGCCGAGTTCTTCGCCGCCTTCGTCGGGCAGGGGCCCCTCAACCCCGAGGCCTATGCCAAGGCCAAGGACAACGCCCTCCGCGCCGTCGCCGCCGTCCACAAGATGACCCAGGAGTATGCCTCGGTGATCGGGTTGGCCACCGACCCCGCCGGCGCCCGCCGCCTCAAGAAAGAGGGCAAGCTCACGGCCTTCGTCGGCATGGAGAACGGCTATCCCCTCGGCCGCGACCTGGCGAACGTCAAGCTCTTCTACGACAACGACGTCCGCTACATCACCCTCTGCCATTCCTCCGACAACGATATCTGCGACTCCTCGACCGACCGCCGCGCGCCGGAGGACAAGGGCCTCAGCGACTTCGGCCGCGAGGTCGTGGCCGAGTGCAACCGCCTGGGCATGATCGTCGACATGTCCCACGCCTCGGAGAAGTCCTTCTATGATGTCCTCGCGGTGACCAAGGCGCCCGTCATCTGCTCGCATTCGAGCTCGCGGGCCGTCTGCGACAATCCCCGCAATCTGACCGACGACCAGCTCCGGGCCCTGGCCAAGAACGGCGGCGTCGTCCAGATCTGCTTCCTGGGCGCGTATGTCAAAGTGCCGCCGGCCATCCCCGAGCGCGAAAAAGCCATCAAGGAGATGGAGGCCAAGTACGGCCCGTTGCGCGACCTCAAGGACGAATCGCTGCGCCAGCAGGCCATGGCCGAACGGGACGCGATCAACCAAAAATATCCTCAGGCCCAGCCGAACGTCAAGGACCTGGTCGACCACATCGACCATGTCAAGAACGTCGTCGGCATCGATACCGTCGGTATCGGGACCGATTTCGACGGCGGCGGCGGGATCGAAGGCTGCAATGACGTGAGCGGCATGATCCACGTCACCGAGGAGCTCATCCGCCGGGGCTATACGGACCGCGAGATCGAGAAGATCTGGGGAGGCAATTTCTTCAGGGTCTTCGAGAAGATCCAGTCGCTGGCCGGGAAATAGGAACAGGTCTCGTAAAGAAAATTTACGCCGGGCCTGGCGTCATTCCGCCAAATTATTTATTATCATTAAGATAAATGCATTCGTCTGTGGCACAAACCTTGCTCCCTCCAAGGTTTATACGAGTATGTGCATTTTAAGGCCGTTTTCGTTATCATGAGGGCGCCTTCCATGACCACCGCCCGGGCCAGGCTCTTCCCGCCCCTCGTCGTGGCGGCGCTCCTCGTCGCCGCCCTCCCGACCTCTCCGTCACCGGCTGCCGCTCCGGGCCGGCCTGGCGTCACCCCCCGCTACGGCGGCACGTTGCGCATCAAGGGCTATTACCTGCCCTTCAACCAGATCTTCGACCCGGCCGCGCCGTCCCACTATTTCATCACCGAACAGCTTTATGACGGCCTGGTCCGGTTCGACCATCGCTTCAACCCGACGCCCGCCCTGGCCGAATACTGGGAGCTCTCGCCCGACGGGACCCGCCTCACGTTCCATCTCCGCAAGGGGGCCCGCTTCCACAACGGGCGCGAGCTCACGGCCGACGACGTCAAGTTCTCGCTCGAGCGGCTGGTCCGGAACCGCCCGGGCAACACGACCTATCCCTTCTTCGCCGGAAAGGTCGTCGGCCTGGAGGAGTTCCGCCAGGGCACGGCTCCCGACGTGGCCGGTTTCCGGGTCGTCGACCCGCTGACCTTCGAGATCCGCTGGGCCCGGCCCACTGTTTCCGGGCTCTATCTCCTGGGCATGTATTACTGCAAGATCCTGCCCAAGGACCTCGTCGAGGGGCAGGGCCGGAGCTTCTTCCAGCATCCGGTCGGCACCGGCCCGTTCAAGTTCGCCGAATGGCTGCGCAGCCCCCGCCTCGATATCCTGGGCGTCCGGCTCGAGCGCAACGCCGCCTACTTTGACCGCCCGCCCCACCTGGCGGCCCTCGAATACAGCCCGTATTTCACCGAAGAACAGTTCGAGGCCGGGAGCGTCCACCTTGTCTCGGTCGACTCCGAAAAGATGCTCCGCGGGAACTTCCCGGTCCTCGAGAACAACACCCTGAAGTCCTATTTCCTGTCTTTCAGCTGCGATATCCCGCCGTTCGACCGCCCCGAGGTCCGCCGGGCGCTGGCCCTGGCCCTCGACCGGGCCCGGCTGGCCGCGGCCTGCGACACGCCGTCGACGCTTCACCAGGTCCAGACGAACTTCATCCCGCCGCTCCTGCCGGGCTTTTTTCCCAAGCAGGCCGGCCCCTTCACCGACGCCGACACGGCCAAGCTCCTGCTCGACCGGCTCCTGCCCGGCGGCGGCCGCGAGGCGCTGGCCCTGACCCTCCTCTGCGACGCCCCCAAAACGGACGAAACAGCCGGCTTCGCCCGGGAGCTCGAGCGGGAGCTCGGGACCCTCAGCATCCCGCTCGAGGTCAAGTACCTGCGGAAGCCCGACGATGCCCGGGGCCTCACCAAGCCCTACCTGAAGTTCCAGATCCACACGATGGATTTCCCCGATCCCGAGAACATCGTCGGTCCGCTGTTCCGGTCGGGGAGCCCGGCGAACGCCCGCAGCTGCCGCTACGCGAACCCGCGCCTCGACGCCTTGCTCGAGCAGACCGAGGTCGAAACGAGCTGGGAGCGGCGGACCGGCCTCTTCCGGGAGATCGAGAAGCTCCTCTCCGAGGATGTGCCGGCCCTGCCGCTCTTCTCGGAACGGATCCGCATCGCCATCCGCCCCCAGGTCCGGGGCCTGCAGCTGCCGGCCATGGGGTTCATCTTTCTCGACGTCAGGGACATCTGGCTCGGAGACTGAGACGGTGAAGCTGAAGATCTCGATCCAAACGCGCCTCGTCTTCTGGATCACCGCGCTCGTCCTCCTCCTGTTCGGCGCGGTCCTCTTCGTCATCCAGATCCGCGAGGCCAAGATCCTCCAGGACGAGGCCAAGGCCCGGGCCCTCCTCCAGGCCCGCTATGTCGCGGACGCCAACCTCATCCCGCTGTCCCACACCGATTGGCCGGCCATCCAGGACTACGTCGACACCCACTGCACCGGGGATCTGGCCTACATGATCGTCTATGACCGGTCCGGCCAGGCCGGGGCCTCCAACACGCTCCTGCGGTCGCACGGCGAGATCGTCTCGGCCAGCCTCCTCGGCGACGCCATGACGAATGAGGAGAGCGCCTCGGAGATGCGGCGGCTCGTTCTCGAGGGCAAGCCCGTCCGCGTCTACGAGGTCGAGGTTTCGGCCTATTCGGCGGCGGCGGGGGCGGGCCGGTGGGGCTCGGTCAAGATCGGCCTCTCGCTCGAGCCCATGTACGAGCGGTTGAGGCAGGTCCAGAAGGTCCTCCTGCTCATCGGGCTCGGCGGCTTCCTGCTGGGCATTGCCGGGGCGTCCTTCCTGGCCCGGCGCATCACCCGGCCCATCCATCGCCTCGTCGACGGCACGGTCCGGATCGCCCAGGGCGATTTTTCCGAGGCCATCGTCGACACCTCGCGCGACGAAGTCGGCGATCTGGCCCGCAGCTTCAACGAGATGACCCGGGACCTTCTCCAGACCCGGGAGCGGGCCGAGGACGCCAACCGCCGCCTCGTCCAGCACGAGAAGCTGGCCTCGATCGGACGCATGGCGGCGACCATCGCCCACGAGATCCGCAATCCCCTGACCTCGGTCAAGCTGAACGTCCAGAAGATCGCCGAGGAGGAGGCCCTCGCCGAGGCGGTCAAGGCCCACTTGGACCTGTCGCTCGAGGGCATCGACCAGATCGAGCGGTTCATCAAGGAGCTGCTGAACTTCACGCGGGTCCAGGAGCTCGCCCTGGAGCGCTGGCCGGTCGATCAGATCGTCGACGCGTCGCTCAAGATGCTCAAGGACGTCCTGGCCGGCAAGGGCATCGTCGTCGAGCGGACCTGCGATCCGGACCTCCCGCCCGTCCTGGCCGACGCCGACAAGCTGCGGCAGGTCTTCCTCAATCTCCTGCGGAACGCCCACGAGGCCCTCGACGAGGGCGGGCACATCGGCATCGCCTGCGACCGCGTTCGCGAGGGCGGGCGGACGATGGTCCGGATCCGCCTCTCCGACGACGGCCCGGGCATCCCCGAGAACGTCCGTCGGAACATCTTCGAGCCGTTCTTCACGACCAAGCCCTCGGGCTTCGGCCTCGGCCTGGCCAACGCCCGCAAGATCGTCGAGCAGCACAACGGGACGATCGCGGTCGACCCGGCGGGCGGCGCAGGAGCGGCGTTCGTCATCCTCATCCCGGCGGAGGAGGCCTCATGAGATCCATCCTGATCGTCGAGGACGATCCGCTCGTCCGCAAGACGCTGGCCTCGCAGCTCGCCAAGAAGGGCTTCGACATCGCCGTCGCCGAGACGGGCGAGGACGGGGTCCGGGCCTTCGGCGAAGCGTCGCCGGACCTGGTGCTCCTCGACGTCCGGCTGCCCGACATCGACGGCCTCGAGGTCCTGCGGCGGATCAAGGAGCGCAGCCGCCGGGCCGTCATCCTGGTCATGACCGCCTTCGACGACATGAAGACGACGGTCGAGGCCATCAAGCTCGGGGCCTTCGAGTACCTCGTCAAGCCGCTGAACATGACGGAACTGGAGTTGGCCATCGAGAAGGCCTTCCAGGTTCGGGCCCTCGAGGAAAAGGTCAGCTACCTCGTCGAGGAAAAGCAGAAGGAATACACGATCGACAACATCATCGGCCGGTCGCCGGGGATCCGCAGCGTCTTCAAGATCATCGGCTCGGTCGCCAACACCCGGACGAACGTCCTCATCCAGGGGGAGAGCGGCACGGGCAAGGAGCTGGTGGCCAAGGCCATCCACTACCATAGCCCCTTCCGGGACGAGCCCTTCATCGTCATCAACTGCTCGGCCATCCAGGACACGCTGCTCGAGAGCGAGCTCTTCGGCCACGTCAAGGGGGCCTTCACCGACGCCGTCAGCGAGACCAAGGGCAAGTTCGAGATCGCCGGCAAGGGGACCCTCTTCCTCGACGAGATCGGCGACGTTTCGCCCAACCTCCAGAGCAAGCTGCTGCGGGTCATCGAGTCGCGCGATTTCATGAAGGTCGGGGGGGAGAAGGTCCTGAAGACCGAGGCCCGGATCATCGCCGCGACCAACCAGAACCTCAAGACCCTGATCGAGAAGGGCCGCTTCCGCGAGGACCTGTTCTACCGGCTCAAGGTCGTCGAGATCACCATCCCGGCGCTGCGCGAGCGGCGCGAGGACATCCCCGACCTCGTGGGCTACCTGCTCGAGAAGATCAACCGCGAGCTCCGGCGGAACGTGCGGAAGGTCCCCCCCGACGTCATGAAGGCGCTGGTCGATTCGCCCTGGCGGGGCAACGTCCGCGAGCTCGAGAACGCCCTGACCCGGGCCGTCATCCTGGCCAAGGGCGACGTCGTCCTCAAGGAGAACCTGCCGGTCGAGCCGGACGAGCGGCGGACCTTCGCCGACGAGCTGGTGCCGCTCGAGGAGGTCGAGAAGTCCTACATCCAGCATGTCCTGGTGGCGGTCCGGGGCAGCAAGACCCGGGCCAGCCAGATCCTCCAGATCAGCCGTCCCACCCTGGACAAGAAGATCAAGGATTACGGGCTCGACCTGGGCGAAACGCCCTGACCCGGCTTGTCGATGACCCCGGCTGGGGGGCGGTGTAAAAGCCGCTTCAGGCCTGTAAACAAAATTGCCGAGGGGACGGGGGAACCGGGCCTGAGAGGGCTTTTTTCCTGAGGAAGACGCGCCCGGACTTGGCACAAAAGGTGCAACATTAGAGGTGGCCGCAAGGAAGAGGCCCGTCATGAGCACGAACGCCAGCACGACCGTAACAAAAAAGATCATCCTCGTCGACGATGACGAGACCGTCCGCAAGACCTTCGCCCTCGTTCTCGGCAAGAAGTACCGTTTCGAATCCCTGAAGGACCCCCGCCAGGTCCTGACCAAGCTGAAGAGCGGCCGGGCCGACCTGATCATCGCCGATTACCGGCTCCCGTACATCAACGGCATGGAGCTCATCAAACGGCTCCGCGAGAACGGTTTTGAGGGAGAGGCCATGCTGATCACCGCCCACCCCGACGAGGTCCGGATCGAAGACATGGGCCGGTACGCTATCAGCCATTTCTTCGTCAAGCCCCTCGACCTCAACGACCTGAACCTGTCGATCGATCGAGTGCTGTTCCCCAAGAACCCCCTCGACAATCACGCAGCGGAATAAGAAGGGGAGGGCGTCCGGACCCTCGTCTTTTCTTTACACCGGGTGTTTACATTTTTCACCCCCGTTCGCGCCTTCTACAGGCGGGACGAGATGGCATAAAATATGCATCAAAAAAAGGCGTGAAAGAGAAGGTTAACGGCATCAACCTCAGGATTCCCGATACCCTTCCATAACCCTCCTTCTTTTTGTTCCCGAGCGAGGGGCGCCGCGGGGGCGCCCCTCACTCCCATTTTTTAGCCTTCTTGCCCTTCCTCAGGCCGGCTTGAATCCGTTTCTTCCTCGGCCCTCTCCCAGGGCCCGTTCTCGTTGACTCCCTCTCCGCTCGTAGTGTAGGATGAGGCGGACCGCGCGGGGGGGACCGCCGGCCGACCGCTTCGAAAAGGAGTGCCGCCATGCCCAGCCCGACCAAGAACCCGCACCTACCCTTCGGCGACCAGCGCTCCGCCCCCTGGTACGGCAAGGACATCATCTCGGTCAAGCAGTTCAGCCGGGCCGACCTCGAATACATCTTCGGCGTCGCCCACGAGATGCGGACCATGGTCGAGCGCGTCGGCACCTTCGACCTGCTAAAGGGCAAGATCCTGGCCTCGATCTTCTACGAACCTTCCACCCGCACCTCCTCCTCCTTCATCGCGGCCATGGAGCGCCTCGGCGGCAGCGTCATCAACATCAACGAGGTCCGTTACTCTTCCGTGGCCAAGGGCGAGAGCCTGCCGGACACGATCCGGACCCTGGAGTGCTACGCCGACGTCATCGTCATCCGCCACCCCGAGCTCGGCTCGGCGGCCAAGGCGGCCGAGGCCGCCCACAAGCCGGTCATCAACGCCGGCGACGGTGTCGGCGAGCATCCGACCCAGGCCCTGCTCGACGCTTTCACCATCCGCGAGGAGCTCGGCCGCATGGACGACCTGACCGTGACCATGCTCGGCGACCTCAAGTACGGGCGCACCGTCCACTCCCTCTCGCGGCTGCTCTCGCTCTATAACGCCAAGCTCAACTATGTCTCGCCCGAGATCCTCTCCATGCCGGCCGAGATCATCGCCGAGCTCGAGGCCAAGGGCATGCGCCAGGCCGAACACCGGACCCTCGACATGGCCCTGCCCGAGACCGACGTCCTCTACGTCACCCGCGTCCAGCGGGAGCGCTTCGAGAGCGAGCCGGTCTACGAGTCGGTCAAGGGCGCCTACGTCCTCGACAAGGCCATCATGACGGCGGCCAAGCCCAAGATGATCGTCATGCACCCGCTGCCCCGCGTGACCGAGATCAGCACGGACTTCGACGGGGACCCGCGGGCCGCCTATTTCCGGCAGATGGAGTACGGGCTCTACGTCCGCATGGCCCTGCTGGCCATGGTGCTCGGCAAGGCCTGATCCCCGGTCTTCCGAAACGGGGCCTTTCGAGCCGAAAGGAGTTCCTCCATGAAAAGACCCGCGCGGATGTCCCGCCTTCTCGTCGCCGGCCTGCTGGCCGGCCTGACGCTTCCCTCGCTGCTGGCCCAGAGGACCGGCTACACCCCCGAGGAGTTCGTGCGCCGCCGCGCCGCCCTCCTGGACCAGGTCAAGGACGGGGCGGTCGTCCTCTTCGGCGACGCTTCCGTCCCCCCGGGGACCCATTTCCGCCAGGACAACGATTTCTTCTACTTCACAGGGAACGAGGACCTCGGAGGCGTGCTGGTGCTGGTGCCCTTCGCCCGGGGAAGCTCCTATCTTTTCTTGCCCCAGCGCTCGGCCCGGGAGATCCAATACGACGGCCCGGGGCTGCTCGAGGACACGGCCGCCAAGGCCAAGGCCGGCTTCACCGACGTCCTCGCGGTCGGGGACCTCGACGAGTTCCTGGCCCGGCTCGGGGGCCGCGGGGCCGTCAAGCTCTATGTCCGGCTCTCGCCCCGGGACACGCTCGACGACGCCCGTTCCGAGACCGCCCTGATGGACGGCCGCCGCTGGCGGAGCCACTACAACGACCAGCTCTCGGTCGACCAATACCGGATCGAGAAGCTCCGCCAGCGCTACCCGCAGATGGAGCTCGTCGACATCGCCCCGGCCATCGACGCCCTGCGGGCCGTCAAGACGCCCGAGGAGATCGAGATCCTGCGGCGGAACGGCACCCTCTCGGCCGCGGCCGTCAAACAGGCCATGCTCGCCGGACGGCCCGGTGTTTTTGAATACGAGATCGAGGCCGCGGCCATGGGGGTCGTCCTGAAGGGCGGGGCCAAGGGCGCCGCCTACGCCCCCATCGTCGGTTCCGGCCCGAATTCCTGCATTTTCCATTATGAGAAGAACGACCGCCGCGTCGAGGCCGCCGACGTCGTGCTTATGGATTTCGGGGCCGATCTCGACCACCTGGCCATGGACATTACCCGGACCTGGCCGGCCTCGGGCCGGTTCAGCGCCGAGCAGCGGGAGGTCTACCGGATCGTCCTCGAGATCGAAAAGGCCTGCATCGAGGCCTACAAGCCGGGCGCGACGCCCAAGGACGTCCGCGACCATGTGGCCGAGGTCATGAAGGCCAAGGGCCTCGATCCCCGCGGCCAGCTCGGAGGCTTCGGCCACGGCGTCGGTCTTTGCGTCCACGACGTCCCTCTCGGGCCGGTCCTTAAAGAGGGGATGGTCTTTGCCATCGAGCCCGCCCTTTACGATCCCGAAAAGGGGTTCGGCGTCCGCATCGAGGACACCGTTCTCATCACCGCGGCCGGCTGCGAGGTCCTGACCAAGGACGTGCCGAAGGAGATCGACGAGATCGAGAAACTCCTGGCCGGGCGTGGCCGCTGACGGGCGATCCGATGCGCCCGAGTCCCGAGGAGCTCCTGGCGCGGATCGAGAAGGGCCTCTGGGCCCCGCTTCCGGGCATCCCCGCCCAGCTGGCCATGGCCCCCGAGCCCCGGACCGGCCACAAGGCCTATTTCGAGGTCGAGGACACCTGCCGCAAGGCGGGCGTTCTTATCCTCCTTTATGTCAAGGCCGGGCGGCTGACCGTTCTTCTGACCCGGCGCACCGAGCAGGTCAACCACCACCGCGGCCAGATCTCACTCCCGGGCGGCGAGCAGCATCCCGGCGAGTCCCTCGAGGCCACGGCCCTCCGCGAAACGATCGAGGAGCTAGGCCTCGACCTCACCGCCGTGCGGATCCTCGGCCGCCTGACGCCGCTCTACATCCCGCCAAGCAACTACTGCATTTATCCGACGGTCGCCGTCATTCCGGGCCCGCTGGCCTTCCGCATGCAGCCGGAGGAGGTCGCCGAGGTCATCGAGGCTCCCCTCGACCATCTGTCCGATGCGGCCTACCGGCGGCGCGAGACCCGGCGCTACGGCGGCCTCGATCACGACGTGCCCTTCTTCGAGTTCCAGGGCCACAAGATCTGGGGGGCCACGGCCATGGTCCTGGCCGAGCTCCTCGCCCTGCTGTGATACAATACCCCTGAAACGAGGTCCGACATGAGCCAGCGCAAGCGCATCCTGAGCGGTATCCAGCCGAGCGGCACGATCCACATCGGCAACTATTTCGGGGCCATCGAGAACTGGGTCCGCCTGATGGACGACTACGATTGCTTCTTCACCATCGTCGACCTCCACGCCATCACCATCACCTACGACCCGAAGCTCCTGCCGCAGAGGGTCTGGGACGCCGCCCTCGACAACATGGCCGCCGGCCTCGACCCGGCCAAGTGCACGATCTTCATCCAGAGCCACGTCCCGGAGCACACAGAGCTCTGCTGGCTCCTCAACTGCGTGACGCCGCTCGGCGAGCTCAACCGCATGACCCAGTTCAAGGAGAAGTCCGAGCAGGAGCGCGAGAACGTCACGGCCGGCCTCCTCAACTATCCCATCCTCCAGGCGGCCGATATCCTCATCTATAAAGCCGAGGCCGTGCCGGTCGGGGAGGACCAGGCCCAGCACCTCGAGCTCAGCCGCGAGGTGGCCCGCCGCTTCAACGCCCGCTTCGGCGACTATTTCCCCGAACCGGCGACCCTGATCGGCCGCGGGGCCCGGATCATGGGCCTCGACGGCGCTGCCAAGATGAGCAAGTCCATGGGGAACATCATCGGGGTGACCGAAGAGCCCGAGGCGATCTGGGAAAAGCTCCGCCCGGCCAAGACCGACGAGGCCCGCAAGCGCCGCAGCGATCCCGGCGAGCCCAACCGCTGCAACATCTACAGCTACCATAAGCTGGTGACGCCCGAGGCCGATCTGGCCGAGATCGCCAAGGGCTGCCGCGAGGCGTCGATCGGCTGCATCGACTGCAAGAAGATCTTTTACCGCAACCTGATGACGGTCCTCGACCCCATCAGGGAACGGCGCCGCGACCTCGCCGCCCATCCCGACCGCGTCCGCGAAGCCCTCGACGAGGGGGCCCGCAAGGCTCGGAAAGCGGCCCGGGAAACCCTGGACGGGGCCAAAAAGCTCATGGGCCTCCTGTAGAGCCTGCTCGAGCTTCGATTTTTTTCTCGCCCCCCCGGAACCTTTTCATCCCGTCCGCCGTCTATCCCTTTGAACGTCGATCTCCAGGAGGTATACCCGTGTCCAAAGTGAAGGTCCTCATCGTCCTGACCCTGACGGTCCTTTTCCTGGCCGTGTCCTGCGTTCTCGCCGCCGGGGAAACCAAGGACACCTTCGAAAAGACCCTGCCTCTCAAGGCCGGTGACCGGTTCTCCCTCGAGAACGTCAACGGCAGCGTGTCCATCGCCACCTGGAAGGACGCCAAGGTCGAGATCAAGGCCGTCAAGACCACCCGGCGGGATCAGGCCGAGCTGGACAAGGTCGAGATCAAGGTCGAAGAGGGAGCCGGATGGGTCTCGGTCAAGGCCGTCTGGCCCAAGTTCCCGCGGAGCGCGCGCGTCACCGTGGATTTCACGGTCGTGGTCCCCGAGGGCGTCAACCTCTCGGAGTTCGAGACGGTCAACGGCGATGTCGACGTCACCGGAACCTACGGCCGGGCCGAGGTCGGCACGACGAACGGAACCGTCACCGTCAAGGACGCCTCCGGCGAGTTCACGGCCGGGACGACCAACGGCGCGGTCAACGCCAGGGGTTTTTCGGGGCACCTCGAGGCCGAGACGACGAACGGCAATATCAAGCTCGAGGGGGTCCTGCTCAAGGACGGGCTCAAGGCTGAAACGACCAACGGCTCGATCAGCCTGGCGGTCGCCGTGCCCGAGGCCCTCAACGCCGATCTCACGGCCGGCGTCACCAACGGCCACATCACCGTCGATTTCCCGATCACCCTGCAGAACCTGAGCCAGTCCAAGCGCCGGGTCGAGGGGAAGATCGGCCAGGGCGGGCCAGAGATCTCGCTCCACACGACAAACGGCTCGATCACTGTGACGAAATAGCCAAGCCCTACCCCAACCTCATTCCTCGTGGGGGCCGGCGCCATCCGGCCCCCTTTTCTTTGTCCCGGCCATGCTCCGGGCCTGAGGACGCCGGTTTGAAGCGTCGACAGGGAAGCCGGTCCGCGCCGGCGTTGCCTCTCCCGCCTCGATCGGAATAAGATAGGGCACAGAGATGTCCGCGAAACGCAAGCCCGGAGAAACACATCGCGGCCGCGTCGTGACTTATGGCCAGGTGGCGGCCATGGCCGGCCGGGAGCGGGCCGCCCGGGGCGTGGCTTGGATCCTTCATTCGTCGTCGGAAGCGGCCGGCCTGTCCTGGCATCGGGTCATCGGTGGAGGGGGCCGCATCTCCTTGCCGCGTGGACGGGGCTTTGAGGAGCAGAAGAGGAGGCTCGTCGCCGAAGGGGTCTTGGTCGGGCACGGCGGCCGGATCGATCTCAAGCGCTATCAGTGGGATCCGGCCTCCGGCTCGGCCGCCCGCTCCCGCGCCGCTAAGCGGTTCCTCAGGGAGTGCCTTAAGGCGGCTTGACACCGGCTCCCCTCCTTAATGACAGGTTTCCCGTGGGCCGAAGGAGACGGTCACGATCGATGCTTCCGAGCCTCGAATTCTCCGGGAGAGCTGCTCGCCTGGCTTAAAATCCGGGGGCATCCAGTCCATAACGGTCCCGCCGCTAGTGAAGAAGAAAGGACTGACGAGGAAATCCATCGCCCTTCCCCGGAGGACTCGAAAGTCCCGGACCTTGAACAGCTTCTCTTCATGGAGGTCGAACATCGTCCTGTCGAGATCGGGAACGGGCTCGAAAGGATACATGCCGTCGAGGACCTTCGCTTTTTCTTCATCCGGGATGATATACTCCGCGACGGAGGTATTCCCCAGGCCGATGGAGCGGGTCGGGAACGGCAACCTCGGCAGAACCGGTTTTCTTTTCCAGAACATGCCTGACCTCCTTGTGAAAGGGATGACTGTTATACACAGTGAGAGACGTCCGGCGGGGCGCTGGCGTCTCATAGAGGGGCCTTAGGGATGCCCAATATTCCCTTGACATTGCTGCACATTTTAGGTTAATTATAGATAACGTAAAAACGATATTAGGTTAGCTTCATATGCCGCAGATTAGTTCCGTTCTTTCCGATCTTAACCCTTGGTGGAAGGCGCCGTTCGAGGCCGATTATAGGGAAAGAACGATTTACCCCTGGATTAAGAAATTCCTGCCGGAGCGCCAGATCATTTCCCTAACAGGCCTGCGGCGGGTCGGCAAAACGACTTTGCTCAAGAAGATCGCGGCCGATGCCATCGCCGAAGGCCTGGATCCAAAAGACCTGGTCTACTTCTCCTTTGATGAATTCAAGGGGATTGAGATCCGCGACATCCTCAGAACCTATGAGGAATTGCTCGGTCGAAATGTGACAGACCGGCGAATTCTGCTTCTCCTCGACGAAGTCCAGAAGCTGGAGGATTGGGAAAACCAAGCCAAGGCCCTTTACGATCTCTACCCCCAGATGAAAATCCTCATCTCAGGGTCCGAATCACTCTTCATCAAGCGGCGGGCGAGGGCAACACTTGCCGGAAGGCTCTACGAATTCCAGATCGAGCCATTGCGTTTCGAGGAGTATCTGGGCTTCAAGGGCGTTCCATGGAATCCTCCTGGCCTTTATTCTAGGGAATTGAAGCGGACATATGAGGAATACCTGAGCACTCAGGGATTCCCCGAGCTCGTTGGGGTTCAGGACCGGAAGATCCTCCGGAAATATGTCAAGGAGAGCATCGTCGACAAGGTCCTCTATCGGGACATCACGCTACTCTTCCCCATCAAGCAGATCAGCGTCCTCGAGACGTTGCTGGACTTGCTCATGGACGAGCCGGGGCAATTGATCGATCTGACCTCGCTTGGCAGGGACCTAGCCATTTCCCGACAAACACTCTCGCTCTATCTGAGGTACCTGGAGGACTCTTTCCTGATCAGAAAGCTCTTCAACTATTCGAGGAACAAACGCAAGACCGGGCGAAAGCTCAGAAAGATCTATCCGACCATTTGTTCCCCGGATCTGTTCTTCGGAGACGATCGCTCCCGGTCAAGGGCTTTTGAATGCGCCGTCGTCAACCAGCTTAATGCCGAGTATTTTTGGCGGGATCCCTATAAGAACGAGGTCGATGTCGTCCTCGCTGGAGATTCTCCAATCCCAATCGAGATCAAGTCCGGGAAGATCGAAATGGCCGGCTTACTGTTCTTCATGAAAAAGCATAGGCTCAAAGAAGGAACTGCCATCTCCCGCGATATCGAACGCATCCATGACGAGGATGGCCGGCGAATTCAGATCGTCCCTGCGTATAAGTACTTTCTTCCCAGAGAAGCCGATGAAGTGGGGGAGGGGCGGCGATGAGCGCACCCAAGGACGTCATCCGCCTTGTTGAGAAATTCGACCAGAATCTCGAGTCCTATCGATTGCCCCAGTATAACGAAGCCCAACTTCGGAATGAGTTCCTCAATCCGCTATTCAGGGCCCTCGATTGGGACATGGACAATTCCCAGGGTTTGGCTGAGGCCTATAAAGATGTCATTTTTGAAGACGCCATTCGTATCGGCGGCGCCGTCAAAGCGCCGGATTATTGCTTCAGAATCGGCGGAACGCGCAAATTCTTTCTTGAGGCCAAGAAACCGAGCATCGACATTGGCAAGGACGTCTCGCCGGCCTATCAGCTGCGCCGATATGCCTGGAGCGCAAAATTGCCTCTCGGCATCTTGAGCGATTTCGAGGACTTCGCCGTTCATGATTGCCGGATCAAGCCAAAGCTGACAGACTCAGCGGCCACGGCCCGCATCTTCCTCTGCAACTTCAGGGAATATCCGGATAAATGGGACTGGATCTATTCAATTTTCTCCAAAGGAGCCATTCTCAAGGGGTCTTTTGACAAGTTCTCCCAGGAAGCCAAGGGGAAACACGGCACTATGGGGGTGGATGACGATTTCCTGGCCACGATCGAGCGCTGGCGCAGTGAGCTGGCCCGTAATCTCGCTTTGCGCAATTCCCATCTCACTCAGCGCGAGATCAATTTCGCGGTCCAACGGATCATCGACCGCATCATCTTCCTGCGGATGTGCGAAGACCGGCAGATCGAACCTTTCGAACGCCTCCGGGCCCTTTCCAACGGCGTCAACGTCTATCCCCGGCTTTGTGAGATCTTCGAAGAGGCTGACGCCAAATACAATTCGGGGCTCTTTCATTTCCAGGCCGAGAAGGGCGCGCACGAACTGCCGGACCAGATCACGATGGGGCTGTCGGTCGATGACAAGTTGCTGAAGTCGATCATCAGGGATCTTTATTATCCGGAAAGCCCGTATGTTTTCGACGCCATTCCTCCGGACATTCTTGGCCAGGTTTACGAACAGTTCCTGGGCAAGGTCATTCGTCTGACTGACGGCCATCGGGCGATCGTCGAGGACAAGCCCGAGGTCAAGAAAGCCGGAGGCGTCTACTATACCCCGACCTACATTGTCGATTATATCGTCAAGCAGACCGTCGGGAAGTCGGTTGAAGGCAAAACCCCCAAGCAGGTTTCGGGGATCAAGATTCTCGACCCCGCATGCGGATCGGGTTCGTTCTTGATCAACGCTTACCAATATCTCCTGGACTGGCACCATCAGTGGTATCTGCAGAATGATCCAGCCAAGTGGGCAAAGGGTCGAAGCCCTGTCTTGGTGCAAACCACTTCGGGGTGGAAACTGACGATTGCGGAAAGGAAGAGAATCCTCCTGGATGGCATCTACGGCGTCGATATCGATTCTCAAGCGGTCGAGGTCACGAAACTGTCCCTTTTGCTTAAGGTCCTAGAAGGGGAAAGCGAACAGACGATTCAACCCTATCTTAGGCTCTTCCAACAACGAGCCCTACCCGACCTCGGGGAGAACATAAAATGCGGCAATTCACTTATTGACACGACGATGCTCGGCCGTTTCGGATACGAGTCCTTAAAAGAAACCGATTTGGCGCGAATTAGCGCCTTTGATTGGAACCTGGGATTCCCGGAGATAATGAGAGACGGTGGATTCGATGTGATTATCGGTAACCCCCCGTACATTCGAATTCAGGGGATGAGGGAATGGGCGCCAATAGAGGTCGAGTGCTTTAAGAACGAATATGAATCAGCTTCGCAAGGTAATTTCGATATCTATGTTGTATTTGTGGAAAAGGCTCTCAAGTTGGCGGATAAGAATGCTTGCCTAGGCTTCATCCTCCCTCATAAATTCTTAAATGCTCAGTACGGACTTGGTCTTAGGACACTTCTGTCTCGGGGGAATCACCTAAAGAGAATCGTGCATTTCGGGGCTCATCAAGTCTTCAGAGGAGCCACTACATATACGTGTCTCCTTTTTCTAACAAACGCCGTATCACCCAAATTTGTTTTCAGTGATATCGAGAATCTCAATGCCTGGCGGGATCGCGGAGAATCTGAGGACTTTGCAGTTCCCGCTGAAAAAGCATCTGGTCCGGAATGGAACTTCAAAAAACTCGAGAAATCCGACCTTTTCGAAAAAATGGAAGGTGGCTCGAGAAAGCTCGGCGAGATGGCTCAGATCTTCGTTGGAACGCAAACCAGCGCTGAAGACATCTTCGTGCTGGATAATTGCACCGAGGAAGGTTCCGATATAGTCGGCTTATCTCGTTCGCTTGACAGAGTCGTCAAAATCGAAAAGTCGATTACTCAGCCGTTTCTCAGGGGCAAAGACATCCGTCGTTATAAAAGGCCAGTTTCGACGTCCAGGCTCATTTGCCCTTATGAGATCAATGAGGATAAAAGCCGGCTATTCACCCGCGAGGAACTTGCCCAGTATCCGCTAGCCTATCAATATCTGATGTCACATTAGGAAGCTCTTAGCTCTCGCGAGAAGGGCAGGTTCCGGAACGGCCATTGGTATGCCTTTGGGTATCCTAAGAGCATGCACCTATTCCAGAGAACCAAGATTATTATGCCGGACTTCAACGATGAACCATCTTATTCGATTGACCTCGAAGGACACTTTTTCAAAACAGGGTATGGGATACTTTTAAGGAAGGATAGCGGGACTCTAGAGTTCTTGCTTGGACTGCTAAACTCCAGCCTTCTGTTCCAATACCTAATTTCTATCGGAACGACATTGCGGGGAGGATACATTCGTTTCTGGACTCAGTTTACCGAGCAACTTCCTATCTGGACCATAGATGCCTCGAACAAAAGAGAGGTCGAGATACAAAACGCAATTATCAATGCCGTAAGCCAACTCGCTAATTTTAAGGAAAGGCTTGATGAAACGCGGTCGCCATACGAAAAAGAGAATACCTTAATTCAAGTCTCAGGTCTCGAAAGGGAAATAGATTTTCTCGTCTATGGCTTATATAGGCTAACGCCGGAGGAAATTGGAAAAATTGAAGATTCTGCAGTTTTGCCCAAGTATAGGCGAGAATCGAAGCAATGAGCCCTCGCTTCATTCAATGGCGCGGATCCGGATGTTCCTGAAGAAGATCGGCGCGCCGGCGTGCTTGCCCTGGAAGCCGATCCGGCCCTTGATCGCGAGCTCGGCGTAGGGCCGGCTGAGCCAGGCCGGGATCTCGCTGCCGTCGGGATTGGCCTTGGCTGACGTCCACAGGCTCATATCCATGTCGGTGACCTTCTCGCCGTTGAGCTCCACGACGATGCGCTTTCCGACGCACGTGATGGTGAAGTGGTTCCACTCGCCCGGCTGCTTGACCAGGCTTGTTGTCGGCGCCAGGTGGCCGAAGATCGCGCCGCAATGCCACGTCGCCGGCGATTTGGCCCACTCCTCCGCGAAGTCGTCGGCGATCTGGATCTCGACCGAGTTCGGGATCCAGTTGGCGGTGTCCGTGCAGTAGACGATGACGCCGCTGTTCGTGCCCGGCGCCGTCTTGAACTCGAGGTCGAGCACGAAGTTCTCGTATTCGGGCTTGGCCCAGAGAACCTGGTCTTCGGAGGCCGTGATGACGCCGTCCGAGATGGTCCAGATCCCCGCGGGATACTCGGCGTTGGAGAGATCCGCGGCGAAAAGGTCCGTCCATTGCGGCGCCTGGGGTGCGGTTGCGGCCGGCGCGGCGGCGGCCGGCTCCTTGGCCTGTTTGCAGGCGAGTGTCGCCCCTAAGGCTAGGGTCATGATGAGGGTAATGATCAACGCGCTCTTTCGCATGGTTCGGTCTCCTTTCCTGCGGCGATCTTCCCCTCAGTCTATCAGGTATGCCGGCCCTCTCGCCAGCCGAAATATCGGGAGTCTTGCCAACCCGCAGGCTCCTGGGTTATTCTCGGAGCCCGAAACGATCGAGGAGGTCTTCAATGTCCCAGCGTTTGCGGATGACCGTTCTTCTCGCCGCCGCGTTCACCCTCGTGCTGGGCGCCTGCGCGCCCAAGCCGGCGACAGCGCCGCTCGTCCCAAAGCGCCCGCTCGTCCTGGGCATGCACGCCTTGTGCGAGACCGATGCCGATGCCAAGGTGCTCATTGGCGATGTCCCCGCCCTGGCCAAGCTCGGCGTCAACCTCCTCATCTGCGAAGTCGATTATTGGTACCAATACGCCTCGCATCCGGAACTGAATATGGAGAACGGGATCACGAAGGAGACGGTCAAATCCCTCGTAACCGCCTGCCGGGCCCACAAGATCCGCCTCGTGCCGGAATTCCAGAGCCTGGGCCACCAGTCGTGGGCCGCCAAGACCTTCCCGCTCCTGATCAAATACCCGCAGCTCGACGAAACCCCCAATAAGTACGCCGGCAATAAAGGCACCGATCCCTGGGGCACGGAGTTCTACTGCCGGAGCTGGTGCCCCCTCCACCCCGACCTCCAGCCGATCATCCGAGACCTCTACGGCGAGCTCATCGACGTCTTCGAGGCCGACGCCCTCCACGTCGGCATGGACGAGGTCTTCATCATCGCCGACAAAGACTGCCCCCGCTGCGGCGGCAAGCCCACGGCCGAGCTTTTCGCCAAAGCGGTCAACGACGCCCACGACTATATCGTCGGCGAGCGGGGCAAGGAGATGATGATGTGGGCCGACCGGTTCCTCGACGGCCAGGCCACCGGCTACGGCCTCTGGGAAGCGTCCTTGAACGGGACGGACAAGGCCATCGACATGGTCCCCAAGGACATCATCATGTGCGACTGGCAC